>ENA-OQIJ01000267-OQIJ01000267.1-human-gut-metagenome-genome-assembly--contig:-NODE-267-length-13626-cov-3.074080_pt1 | contig 13626 bp, 9 predicted proteins | sample MGYA00242582_ERZ504747 | MGnify/ENA primary metagenome ERZ504747 (study PRJEB26092, sample SAMD00036435) | human gut metagenome | host: Homo sapiens | study: EMG produced TPA metagenomics assembly of...
GCATGTCTTGGTTCCTTCGTGGGGTCGTCAAGGGTGAGCGACCATGGTAGCACAATATGTTACCAATATCGCAACATATTGGGGAACGAATGCGTAACAAGCACCACATCGGCGGAAACGAGGCGAGCAGCGAGGCTCCCTCTCGAAACATCAACAACGAACAAATGTTTCACGTGAAACATTCGAAACCACACTACCCCCATTTCGGGGGACGGCGTCCTCCGGAAAGTTTCCCCCGCTTCGGGGCTAGGGGAACGCAGCGAGTTTCGCCTATCGTCCTCCTCGTCATCTCCGCACGACAAGGAGGCGGAGTCTAAGAAGGAGGGAATCATGGAATTGAAGCGTCGTGAATTCATCGCAGGAGCGGCGGTTGCAGGGCTGTCGGCATTCGCCTGCGGTCTCGCCGGTTGTGCCGCTCCGCGCGGCAACGATGCGCCGGCAGCGCAGAGCACCGATTCCGGCGACAAGCCCGAAGCTTTCGAGGCAGCCGAAACCGTCGAGACGGACATCGTCATCGTCGGAGCCGGCATCTCGGGACTCGCAGCGGCCGTGCAGGCGGGTCATAACAAGGACCGCGTGATCGTCCTGGAGGCCTCCCCGACGCCCGGCGGCGCCGGCGGCGTCGAGGGCATCTTCGGCTGGAACTCGCCTATCCAACGCGAGCTCGGCATTGACTTCAGCAAGTCGGAGGTGCTGACCGCAGAGGTTAAAAAGAACAACTACGTCACCGACGGCGAGCGCTGGAACGACACCATCGAGGCGTCGGGCGAGAACATCCAGTGGCTGCTCGAACAGGGTGCGGAATTCACCGGCGTCGTGGACAACTACCACGACACCTGCCTCTATGACACCTTCCACTGGTGGAAGGGCGGGCACGCCTCCGAGGGTTACATCCCGCCCATGCTGGCGAAAGCGGAAGCGCTCGGCGTGACGTTCCGTACGAAAACTCGCGCGAAAGCGCTCATCGTGAACGAAAGCACCGTTACCGGGCTCTACGCCGAGCTCGAAGACGGCAGCATCCTTCAGGTGAACGCGGGCGCGGTAGTGCTCGCGGCGGGAGGCTTCGTCGGAAACACCGAGCTGTTGCTCTCCCAGATGAACATCACCGAGCGGGATATGGCCAAGAAGTGCCTGGAGGTTGCAGCGCTCATGAACCGTGTAGGAGACGGCGTACTCATGGCGCGCGACATCGGTGCCCAACTCTACCCGAACACCTGCATGGAAGGTTGGAGTCAGCCCGCGAACCTGCCTATCGGGGACGCTTCCATGTATCATGGCACCCCCGTCGGCGACTCAGGGCTCATGTACGATTTCCTCTCACCGCTTCTATTCGCAGGAACCTCAATCTGGGTCAACGAGAACGCTCAGCGCTTCATCGACGAGTCGTCCGCGCTCACCGAGATCGAACGAACGTTTCCCGCGCGAAAATATTACAAAGACCATTACCAGATCTTCGACCAGGCAACGCTCGATACGTTCATCGGCGACGACGCAGCAGTCGAATCCGCCTTCAAACAGCTGAGGGAGCTCAATCCCGATTCCATCCTCGAGTCCAACGAGATCGAGGGACTGGGCGACCTCGTGGGCATCGACGCCGCCGCGCTGGCATCCGCCATTGAGGAGTACAACGCCTACTGCGCGCAGGGCGCCGATGACGATTTCGCCAAGCCGGCCGAGTTCCTTGCGGCCCTTGAGCACGCCCCGTACTACGTGTACCGTAACGAGATTTGCGGCGACGCCACGATGGGAGGCGTCTGCGTCTACCGCAGCTTCCGCGCGCTCACGCCGCAGAAAGACCCTATTCCAGGCCTGTACATCATCGGCGTGGACGGTTGCATGCTCTACAACGGCGTGTACTCCATCAGCATCGGCGGCACAGCTTGCTGCAACAGCATCAACAGCGGGCGTACGTCGGTCAATCACGCGCACGATTACCTCAAGAGCGCCTAACTCCGATCCTACTGCGCTCGCAGCCTCTCCCTCGCGCGCTGCGAGCGCAGCCCCCTCCTCCTCGAGCGCTAACGGTTCGCGTCGGCGCGGCACTCAAGCACGTCGAGCAGTTCTTGCTTCGAGTGTACACCAAGCTTCTTATACAAGTTGCTCGTGTAACTTTTCACCGTCTCCTCGGAAAGGAAGAGCGCGTTACCGATGCTCTTGCGACTTCTGCCGCGGGAAATCAAGTCGAGCACCTCTGCTTCCCGCGCGCTCAGTTGAAATTCGCGGACGATGACCTTACGAGCCCGATCGATGTCGCATTCGCGATCGGTGTCGTTGATCCTCACCGACCCCCACCCGGAAACCATGTTGCGTCCGTTCAGGCAGTACAAAGCCCCCACGGGCAGCACGAACGCAACCGCGCATCCAAGCACAGCCACAACCTGCGGACCGGCCATGTTGGCGGAAGCCAACAGCCCGAGAGCCACCCCCGTCACCTCGCCCATGATGAGGAATAGCGTTGCGAAACTCACAATGTACACCGGTGAGAATCCGAGCCCGCTAATGAAGTACATATTCAGGCAGATCATGATAACAGCGACGAACGCATAGCCCACCGAGTACACCCCATTGCCCACGACAGGCGCATCGGGCACCAAGCCGATCAGGAGCAGCCCCAACGCAATGAGCGGGATGCCAACGCGGTACAGCAGGCGGTTATAGTCCATGTTGACGGAGAACACCGCGATCACGATGAGAAGCGCCCCCACGATGAAGCAGGCCACGTGGACGAACGATCCCACGATGGCGCCGCCTCCGAACGCGAGCGCGATGAACAGGACCCCCATCGAAAGCCCGTGCAGAAACGCAGTTGCGAAGTAGCGTTTGGGCGGATGCGGGGAACCCTCCAGGCCCGTGCCGTAATAGCTCTCGTCGGCCTCGGAGCGGCGGGCGCTGCGCAGGGTCAGAGCGCAGGCAATCGATGCCGCAACCAGGGCGCAGGCGGCCGCTGTCGGCGGCAGGCTGAACACCGTGAGCAACCCGATCGAACCGCATACGATGGAGAACACCTCGACGTACAGTACATGCTGCTGCGGCAGGCGGGACACGGCGAAGCCAAGGTCGATGTTGAAGAGCGCCGCGCCAACGCCCATGAGGAGCGACCCCGAGAGGTAGCACACGAGCTGCAGCTGCTCCGCATACGCTCCGACGGCTGACGACGAGAGCACTGAGACCGTCCCCACCGCCATGAGCAGCATGCATCCCATATCGACACCGCGCGCACGATACCACGCGTGCAAGCTCCTCCATTTGAGCGCACAGACGAGGTACGTCAGCCCGTCGGCGATTAGAAACGGGGCGATGGCGGGCAGATCGCCCGGCAAAGCCTCCGGCTTCGCAATGAGAAACGAAGGGCCCTGGAAAAACGCGAGCTGCCAGAGCCAGAACAGGACGACGCTCGCCGTCAGCACCGGGTGGCAGCCTACGGCATGCCTCATGCCTCGAACATGTACCATCATGAAAGCGCGAACCCTCCCCTTAGAGTCCGGTGACGTGCATCACCGCACGCAATTCTACACCACTTGCATCCATCCGCACCGGACGCGCCGTCGCAAACATTCGCTGCGAAAACGCTCCCCCCGAAACATCGCCAACGAACAAATGTTTCACGTGAAACATTCGGCGGGGAGCGAACGCGATTCGGTGGCCGAACATCACGAGCAATGTACACCTTTCGGCCAGCCGCGAACGCACGGGGGCGCTGGGGTATAATCGCCTGCGTCTAGGAAGGGAACCCATGAATTTGCTGGAACGGGTGCACGGTGCGGCCGGCATCAAAATCATCATCGGCTCGGCGTTTTTCTGGGCATGGCTCGACGCGCTGTTCATGAGCGCGTTCTTCGTGCACCCCGAAGCGGAGGGGTTCATGGCAGAGCTGGCCGCCGTGGCCGTGTTCGGGCTGAGCCTGCCGTGGCTCGTCCTCGCGCTGCTCAAACCGGCGGCCTGCAACAGCCTGCTCGGGCAGAAGCGCGTGCCGCTCGCCTTCGCCGCGCTCGGCGCCGCCGGCTCGCTGCTGTTCCTGCTGGCGGGACTCCGGCTCAACTGGATCGCCCTCGCCGCGGGCGGCGTGTGCGCCGGCGCGTTCATGGCGGCTTTCCAGCTGGCATGGGGCGCGGCGTACTGCCACGACGGCGAGCGCAGCGCCACCCCGTACGTCGCGGGCGGGTTCGCCTGCGCCATCATCATCGACACGCCCCTGCTGTTCATGATCCCCGAAGCGGCGGCCGTGTTCTCCGCCCTGCTGCCGCTCGTCTCGGGCGCGTTCTTCGTGGCGCTCGCCCCCGAGCTGCGCACCTATCGCCGCAAGACGCCGCTCGACCCGCTGCCGAAGCGCGGGCTGCGCTCGCGCCTGAAGGTGCACCTCGGCACGTCGATGATGCTTTTGTGCGCCGTAGCCCTCGTCATGACCGGGTTCGGCTACCTGCAGCACCTCGTGTCGTTCTCACCGGTGGCCAGCGACGGCTCGGCGAACGGCATCCTCGTGCAGGTGGCGCGCGGCATCACGGCCCTGCTCGTGTTCGCCATCGTCGTGGTGGGGAAACGGCGGGCGAGCACCGTGTACCGCGTGGGGCTGCTGGCTATGATCGCCGGGTTCATGATGATGGCGTTTCTGTTCGGCACCGATCTGTTCTGGGTGTCGGGGGCCATCATCATCAGCGGCTACACCATCCTCGACCTGCTCATCTGGGTGACGTTCTCACAGATCGCCTACGCCCAATCGCGCGACCCGCTGAAAACCATCGCGCTCATGCGGCTGCTGGCGGTGCTGTGCTACGTGGTGGGCGCCCTCGTGGGCATCCTGCTCGTGGGCAACGACGAGATCATGCACGGCAACGTGGCCGCCGAAACCACCGTGGTGGGCTACCTCGTGGTCATCGCGACGGTGCTGCTGCTCAGCAGCGAGGACATGTGGATGCTGTTCGGCCGCACGCGCCCCGGCGACCTGTCAGGCGACGACCGCGCCAGCCAGGAAGCGCGCATCGACGCCTGGTTCGACCGCATCGGGCTGACCACGCGCGAACGCGAGATCGGCGTACTGCTGGCGTACGGCCGAACGCAGCCCTGGATTGCCGAGCGGCTGAGCATTTCGGAGAACACCGTGGGCACCCACGTGCGCCACATTTATCAGAAGGCGGGCGTGCACGGCAGGCAGGAATTCATCGATTTCGTCTTCTCGCCTGATCAGAGCATGTCACCCGAATCACGTGAGCATGTCGAATAGCTCACGGAAGACACCTGATATTGTGAAATAAGGTCATTCGCGCGTTGTGCGCCCCGACCCCTTCCGCCACCCTGATCCCAGCGCACTTCGATGCTGCGCAGCCCGCGTTGCGGGCAGGGAGAGAACCCCGAGGGGTTCGGAGGGAAGGGTATCTACATGGATATCAATCGCAGAAATTTCTTGAAGGGTGCACTCGTCACGGGCGCCGCCGCTGCCGCGGCCGTCGCGCTTCCGGCGTGCAGCCCCGCCGCGTCGGCGGACTCGTCGTCCGACGCGAAGAGCACGTCCTCGAAGGGCGACACCGCCACGACGAAGCACTCGTGGGAAGTCGCGCCTGAGCCCATCACCGACATCGCCGAGACGAAGGACTACGACGTGGTGATCGTGGGCGCCGGCCTCGCAGGCGTCAACGCCGCCGAAGCGGCCGCCCGCAACGGCGCCAAGGTGGTCGTGATCGAGCGCAACACCGGCATTTCCATCCGCGGCGTGGACGTGGGCCACATCGGCAGCCGCTTCCACAAGGAGAACGGCTTCGACCTCGATCCGCGCGTTGCCACGCGCTTCCTGCATCAGGCGTCGCACCAGACCACGAACTACGACCTCATCTACGTGTGGGCGTCGCGCTCCGGCGAGGTGTTCGACTACATCGAGGACCTCGGTTCCAAGAACGGCGTGAGCATGGTGCCCGCGCTGTCCGGCACGGCCAAGTACGGCAACTGGTCCACGCTGCCCGACCACTGGCGCGTGTATCCCGACGCCGTGTCGTTCGTGCGCGGCGGCGAGACCTACGACGCCCGCGACGACGGCCAGCCCGTCAACGTGACGCTGGGCGAGCTCGTGTACGATTCCGCAACCGCCAACGGCGCCGAGTTCGTGTTCGAGGCCCGCGCCGAGCAGCTGGTGGGCGACGCGGCCAGCGGCATCACGGGCGTCATCGCCACCACGAGGACGGCAAGCACGTGCAGTACAACGCCAAGAACGGCGTCATCCTGGCCACGGGCGACATCGGCGGCAACCAGGAAATGATCGACGTGTTCTGCCCCATCTCGAACCGCTCGGACGCCAACGTGTACGCTCCGGCCGGCTTCAACAACGGCGACGGCCTGCTCATGGGCGCCTGGGCCGGCGCGGCTATCTCGAAGAGCGAAGCGCCCCGATGATCCACCAGTTCACGCTCGACACGCTTGAGTTCAACATGACCTCGTTCATCATGAGCTGGCTGGCCGTGAACGCCAACGGCGAGCGCTACGGCGCGGAGATGCCGTTCGAGCCCATGCTGACGAACGCCCGCATGAACACGCCGGGCAACGTGGCGTGGTCCGTCTTCGACAGCGACTACGAGACCTACATCATGCAGCAGCAGCCCGAGCGCTACGACCGCTTCACCGACGGCCTCGACGCCGTTATGGAGAAGTGGTTGGGCAACGGCAAGCTGATCAAGGCCGACACGCTGGACGACCTGGCCAAGCAGCTCGACATCCCGGCCGACACGTTCAAGGCCACGGTGGAGCGCTACAACAGCATGGCCGAGGCCGGCGAGGACGTCGACTTCGACGTGCCCGCGCAGTGGCTCGCGCCGGTGAAGACCGCCCCCTTCTACGCCACGAAGAACGTGTGCTCCACGCTCACCATCCCGTTCGGCCTTCACGTGAACGCCGACTCGCAGGTGCTCACCGAGGAGGATCAGCCGGTCAAGGGCCTGTTCGCCATCGGCAACGTGCAGGGCGACTTCTTCGGCAAGGACTACCCGGTGCACTGCCCCGGCGTCAGCCACGGGCGCTGCGTGACCTTCGGCCAGCTGGTTGGCGAAGCGTGCGCCCAGGGCAAGGTCATCAGCGAGATCGACTTCGCCTAAGCATCAATCCACTGACCCACGGCGGCGGGACCCCTCCCTCTTTCGCCGCCATTCGACGCAGCCGTCCCTCGGGGCGGCTGCGGTCGTTTGCGCCCCCGACGCACGCGTTAGCGCTCGCGCTCGTGCTCCCGCTTGACGGCGCGCATGCGCAGGCGCACGTAGTCGGCCGTCCAGCGGCCGTCGGCGCACAGCGTCGGGCGCAACCGCTCCACGGCGTCGGCCACGATCGCATCGCGCGTCGGCCGGCCGGCGTCCACGCGCTCGAAGGGCGTCTTCACGAACATCTCGATCCAATCGCGCATGCCGTCCGGGCCCGCAAGTGGCGTCGGGCGGTCGAACAGCACCGCGTACGTCACGAGGAAGCCCGCGTCCTCGAGCAGTGCGGCGTACGCGCCGACCGTCGGAAAGTAGAACGGCATCTCGTAGCGCAACCCGCGCGCGGCGAACGCCCCGGCCAGAGCTTCGTGGATGAGCGCGTTGTTGCCGAACCCGCCGCACTCGAACACGAACCGCCGCCGTCGACGAGCGCCCGATGCACGCAGCGCGCCACCGCGGGCTGCCGCTGCGCGCTCACCCAATGGAGCGCGGCGTTCGAGAACACGGCGTCCACCTGGTGCGGCAGCGCGAAGTCGGCCGCATCGGCCTCGAAGAACGCGAGGTCGGGGTGCGCCGCACGCGCCACGGGACAGCAGCTCGGGCGACAGGTCGACGCCGCACGCCTCGCATCCTGCATCGGCCAGCGCGCGCGTCAGCACGCCGTTGCCGCAACCCAGGTCGAGCACCCGCTCGCCCGGCGCGGCGTCGAGCAGCCCCAGCACGTCACGACCGTAGTCCGCGACGAACGAGAACTCCTGCGTATACGTATCCGCATCCCACTTCATATCCGGTAGTCCTTCCACTCAGCTTCCCAAACCACGAACGAATGTCCTGTTTGCCCCTTTTGCGCATGACCGCAGGGCGGGCGCCGATCGCAAGCCGCGCTTCGGTGGCGTTTCCGCGTGGCGGGCGGGCCACGCTGCTACAACTTGACCGAAACATGACGTTCCGGGGCCTCGGAGCCGGGCGCGGGCGGCCCTTCCCCGACCGGACGACGGGCGGCCATCGACGTCATGTTTCGGCCATCTTGTAGCAACGAGACCCCTCCCCGAAATATCGCCAACGAACAAATGTTTCACGTGAAACATCCGCCTCGCGAGCTGCGCACGTCCCATCATAGCGCAGCGCGCGGTGCGGCGGGCGGGGGCGCGGCTCGTGCGGCTTTCGTGAAGACGGTGGCGAATGCTCAACATCGCTTGCGCCGCGCCTCCGGTTCGCTAAACTAGTCTGACTTCGGACTAGTTTTGAAAGGATGGGACATGAGCCATTTCGAGCAGCATCTCGAAGACATGTACGAGGACTTCTTCCTCACCGACAGCCTGTACGGCGAATTCGCCAAGCGCTTCGGCGAGTCGTACACGTCGATGTCCATCCTCTACCTGCTGGGCGAGCATCCCGAGGGCATCAGCCAAAAGCAGCTGGCCCGCGAGCTGTTTCAGCCGAAGCAGACCGTCGGCTCCATCGTGAGCGGCTTCGAGAAGCGCGGCCTGGCCGACCATAAGCCCGATACCGAAGACAAGCGCAGCAAGCTGCACTTCCTCACCCCCGCCGGCACGCGCCACTGCGACGAGGTGATGGGCACGCTGCGCCGCATCGAGCTGCGCTGCGTCGAGCAGGTGGGCGCCGAGGACATGGCCCGCATGCACGACATCAGCACCCGCTACCTGACCCTGTTCAAGCAAGAACTCGATTCGTAAGGAACGTACGCCATGAGCTCTACCCCCTCCAACATCGACACCGTCCCGAACAACGCCCCCTCCCCCGACGAGCTGCCCCAAACCTCGGTGCTCGTCGTGTTCATCGGCCTCTTGGTGGCCATGACCGTCGGCGCGCTCGATCAGACCATCGTGGCCACGGCGCTCCCCACCATCGTAGGGGAGCTTGGCGGCGTGAACCATCTGCTCTGGGTGGTCACGGCCTACGTGCTGGCCGCCACCATCACCATGCCCATCTACGGCAAAATGGGCGATCTCATCGGCCGCAAGGGCCTGTTCATCGGCGCATTGGTGCTGTTCATCGTGGGATCGGTGGTGTGCGGCCTCTCCACATCCATGGGCGGGCTCATCGTCGGGCGCGCCGTGCAGGGCCTGGGCGGCGGCGGGCTCATGATCCTCTCGCAGGCCATCGTGGCCGACATCGTGCCGCCGCGCAAGCGCGCCATGTACCTGAGCGCCATGGGCATCGCCTACGCGGTGCCCATGCTTGCCGGACCGCTGCTCGGCGGCCTGTTCACCGACACCATCGGCTGGCGTTGGGCGTTTTGGATCAACGTGCCGCTCGCGCTCGTCGCCATCGGCACGGCGGTCGCATTTTTGCCGAAGCCGCGCCGCACCGTGGAAAAAGCGCACTTCGACACCTGGGGCACGGTCACGCTCGTCGTCGCCGTCACGGCGCTCACGCTGGCCACCTCGTGGGGCGGCGTCGAATACGCCTGGGATTCCCCCGTCATCGTTGCGCTGCTGGCCACCGTCGTCGTGGCAGGCGTGCTGTTCGCGGTGGCCGAACGCCACGCGAAGGAACCGCTCATGGCGCTTTCCCTGTTCAAGAACCGCAACTTCAACATCTGCACCGTGGCCGGATTCGTCACGACGTTCGTCATGATGGGCGTGCTCACGTACCTGCCCACCTACCTCCAAATCGTCGACGGCATGAGCGCCACAGCCGCAGGATACATGGAAGTGCCCATGAACGTGGCCTGGTTCGCCGCGTCGCTCGCTTCGGGCTACGCGGTCAGCAAGCTGGGCACGTACAAGAAGCTCATGGTGGCGAGCTTCGGCATCCTCGTCGTGGGGGTCGGGGCGCTCACGTTCATCACGTCCGGCACGCCCGTGGCGTTCATCGGCGCGCTCTTGGCCATCGTGGGCTTCGGCATCGGCTTGAACTTCGAGATCCTCGTGCTCATCGTGCAGAACGAGTTCGCCGCGTCGGACGTGGGCATGGCCACCGCGGCCACGAACTTCTTCCGCGAAGTGGGCACCACGCTGGGCACGTCCATCGTGGGCGCCCTGTTCACGAGCGGGCTGGCGCGCACGCTGACGGAGAACCTCGCGTCGGTGGGCGGCGCGCAAGCCCTCGGCGTGGATGCGAACTCGCTCACGCCGGCCATCGTCCATGCGCTGCCGCAGGCCGTGCGGGACGCGGTGGGCGTCGCCTACAACGACGCGCTCGTGCCCGTGTTCTGGTTCATGCTGCCGCTCGCGCTCATCGGGCTGGCGCTCCTGCTCTTCCTGCGCGAGACGCCGCTCGCCACCACCGTGGAGGATTCCGGCCGCATGAGCTGACGCCGCTTGGGATGGCAGCCCGCTGCGCGCTACACGAGCGCGCGGTCGGCCGCCCACATGCGGGCGTACTTGCCGCCCTGCGCCATCAGCTCGTCGTGCGTGCCCTGCTCGAGCACGCGGCCCTCTCCGATGACCGCGATGGAGTCGGCAGCGCGCACGATGGGCAGCGTGTGGGCCACCATGACCACGGTCTTTCGGTGCGCGAGCAGGTTCGCGATGGCCTCCTTCACGGCAAGCTCGTTCTCGATATCGAGCGATGCCGTGGCCTCGTCGAGCAGCACGATGGGCGCATCGCGCAGAATGGCGCGCGCGATGGACAGCCGTTGACGCTCGCCGCCGGAAAGCCTGCCGCCGTTCTCGCCGATAAGGCTGTCGTAGCCCTGCGGCATCGAACGCACGAAGCCGTCGGCGTTCGCGAGCCTGCAGGCCGCCACCACCTCCTCGTCCGTCGCGTCGGGGCGCGCGTAGCGCACGTTGTCCATCACCGAATCGTCGAACAGGAACACGTTCTGATCGACGATGGACATGCCTGCAAGCACGCTCTCGGGCGCGTAGCCGGCCGTGTTGGCACCGCCCACGGACACGCATCCCGCATCGGGTCGGTAGTACTGCGCGATCAGGGACAGCACCGTCGATTTGCCGCAGCCCGAATCGCCCACGAGCGCGGTCAGCCCACCCTCCACGCACACGAGATCGAGCCCGTCGAACACGGGATTCGCAGCCTCGTAGGCGAACGAGACCTCGGAAAGCGCGATCCCCGCGCCCTGCGCCGGAAGCGGCGCCTGGCTCCCCGTCTCTTCCGGCTCGTCCACCACCGCCTGAATGCGGCGCTTCGCGATCATGAGGTTCTTGTACGCCGTCAGGTCCACGAAGATGCCGGTGGTGAGCTTCAGGATGAAGATGGGAAGCATGATGATCAGGAGCATGGACACCACGTCGAGCGCGCCCGCGAGCCAGGCGCCGCCGCACACGAGCATGAGCGCGGGAAGCCCCATCCCGATGAGCGCGAACACCACGGCGCCGGGAGGCGTGACCGCCGCCTCGTAGCGGTAGGACACCTCGGAGTAGGCGCGCATGCTCGCGACGATGGCCTCGTTGTCGACGCCGCCGATACCGTAGGCGCGCAGCGTTTGCATGCCGGACACGTGCTCCACCACCTTGCTCGTGTTCGACGCCTGCACGGCGCTTTTGCGCACCCCGAACTTCCGCACCTGCCGCCACGCGTAGGCCAGCCCCGGCACGATGAGAAGGAACATGAGCGCCACAATGGCGCCCGCCGGCGGATACAGCCACGTCACGAAGCCGACGAGCATGATGCCAAGCGCGATGTTCTTCACGATGCTGCCCGTCTTGTGCGTGAGGATCTGCTCGTAATCGTTCACGTTCGACGTGAGCGCGCCCAGGTAGTCGCCGCTCGTGCGCTCGCTGAAACGCGCGAGCGGGATGCGCTTGATCTTGTCGCCGAGGTAGATGCGGATGATGCGGCTGACCTGCGCGCCGCCGATCTGCCCCTGCACGTAGCCCCACCCGTACACCACGAGGCGCACGGCGAAGATGGCAACGAGCGCGCCCGTGAGGCCGAGCACCGCGTCCAGGTTGAAGCTGTCGGCGAACACCTCCTTGATAACCAGGTAGATGAGCATGAAGTTGCAGCCGTCGAGCAAGCCCTCCACCACGGTGCACGCCACCGACGCGGCCAGCTTGCGGTTCTTCGCGAACACGTTGACCTCACGCATGGGCCGTCTCCTTCCCGTCCCCGAACCCGATCTCGATGCTGCGCGCCCGGTCGTAGTCGGCCCACACGCGCCGATAGTACGGGCACTGGGCCAGCACCTCGTCGTGTTTGCCGACGCAGCTGAGCCGTCCGGCTTCGATCACGGCCACGCGGTCGCAGGTTTTGACCACGCCCAGCCGGTGCGCCACGATGATGACGGTCTTGCCCTCGCACAGGTTGCGGATGGCCGTGTCGATTTCCAGCTGGTTCTCGGGGTCGGCGGCGCTCGTCGCCTCGTCCAGCACGAGGATGGGCGCGTCCTTCAGGATGGCGCGCGCGATGGCGATGCGCTGCCGCTGACCGCCCGACACGCGGTCGCCCAGCGATCCCATTTCCGTGTCGTAGCCCTGCGGCAAGCCCCTGATGAAGTCGTCGATGCAAGCGCGCCGCGCCGCCGCGCGCACCTCCTCGAGCGAGGCGCCCGAGCCCATGCGGATGTTCTCGAGGATGCTGCCGCTCGTGAGGAACGTCTTCTGGAACACCACGGCCACGTGTCGCAGCAGGTCGTCGTAGTCGAGCGCGCGCACGTCCACGCCGCCGATGCGCACCGCGCCCGCCCCCACGTCGTAGAAGCGGCTGATCAACTCGACCACCGTCGACTTGCCGGCACCGCTCGGGCCCACCACGGCCAAGCGCTCGCCCTCGCGCACCGCGAGGTCGACGCCGTGCAGCACCTCCGTTTCGCCGTCGTAGGAGAAATGCACGCCCGACAGCTCGATGTCCGCACGAGGCGGAAACGGCCGTCCGCCGCCGAACACGGGGAGATCGAGCAGTCCCTGCACGCGCGCGGCACCGCTTCCCACCTCCGCGAGCTTCGTGCCGATTTCCTGCAACAGGCGTATCTCGGTGAGGTAGAGCGACCCCACGAACGCGAACAGCAGGTAGGTGGCGCCGGGGATGGCGCCCGTGGCGAACATCCAGCCGCCCAGCGGCACGAGGATGACGAGACCGCACTCGATGACCACGAGATAGGCCGCATAGCCCGGTCCGGTCTTGCGGGAGATATCGCACCAGATGGCGTGCTGGGTGTCGATGGCGTCGCGGAAGCGCGCGAACGAGGCCGACCCCATGTTGAGCGCCTTGATGACGCGCATGCCGCTCACGTACTCCACCATGACGGTGTTCATGCGCGACAGCGCCGTCGTGGCGCGTTCCATGAGAGCGCCCATGCGCGAGAAGATGACGCCGAGGATGACCAGGGCGGCGGCGAACGGAACGAGCGTCGCCAACGCGAGCGGCACGTTCACCGTGCACAGGAACACGAACTGCGGCAACCGGCGGTCCGAGGTACGATGAACGCTCGGGAGTGTGTGCGCCAGAACAGCGTCAACGCTCTCGACGTCCGTCCACGAGCACGGTCTTGATCTGCCCGTGGCTGCGCTCGTCGAGCGCGCCGACGGGG
>ENA-OQIJ01000268-OQIJ01000268.1-human-gut-metagenome-genome-assembly--contig:-NODE-268-length-13599-cov-2.878786_pt1 | contig 13599 bp, 9 predicted proteins | sample MGYA00242582_ERZ504747 | MGnify/ENA primary metagenome ERZ504747 (study PRJEB26092, sample SAMD00036435) | human gut metagenome | host: Homo sapiens | study: EMG produced TPA metagenomics assembly of...
GCGCTCGAGCACGATCTCGGCAAAGCGCAGGCGGGCCAGTTCACCGCCGGACAGCGACGCACAGTCCTTAAAGACCTCCTCGCCGCGGTAGCCGAAGCGTGCCAGATGACTGCGGACCTCGAGCTCGGTAAAGCGCGGGTACTGGTTCCAGATGGCGTCAATGACGCGGCCTGCGCGGCGGGCCTGCTGCTGGGTGAATACGCCCGGCTTGGCGCCGCTGCCCAGGCGGACCATACCGCCCGACGGACGGCGCTTGCCGTCCAGCACCTGCAAAAGCGTGGACTTGCCTGCGCCGTTGGGACCTGCAATGACGAGCTTGTCCCCGCGGTGAACGACGTAGTCCAGGGCGTCGATGAGGGTGCGTTCACCGATATGGACGCTCAGATTCTTCATGATGACCAGCTCGTCATAGGGTTCAATGTCGTACTCAAAGCGAAAGTTCAGCTCCCGCGCCTCGGTGGTCGGGGCCTCGACGATCTCGAGCTTTTCCAGCTGCTTGCGGCGGCTCTGGGCCATCTTCGTCGTGGAGGCGCGCACAAGATTGCGGTCCACGTAGTCCTGCAATTTGGCAGCTTTTTCTACAGCGGCGTCATGAAGCTTCTGCTGGCGCTCGTCAGCGGCCTCGCGCTGGGGCAGATAGGCCGAGTAGTTGCCGCGGTAGGTCTTGATGCTCTTGCCGCGCAGCTCCCAAATGCGGGTGCAGACGGCGTCGAGGAAGTAGCGGTCATGGCTGACAACGAGCACCGCACCGCGGTAGGCTTTCAGATAATTTTCGAGCCACTCCATCGTTTCCAGGTCCAGATGGTTCGTCGGCTCGTCCAGGATCAGCAGGTCGGGGCGCTCCAGCAGCAGCCGTGCCAGACGCAGCCGGGTCTGCTCACCGCCCGAAAGCACGCCCGCCAGCTTTGTCCAGGTGTCGGCGGGAAAGCCCCATGCCGTTGAGCACCTTTTTGATCTGGGTGTCCATGTTATAAGCGTCCATCGCGTCGATGACAGCGGTGCAGTGGGCGATCTTTTCGGTCAGTTCCGCATTGTGCGGGTCTGCGGCCAGCTGCTTTTGCAGCGCGTCCATCTCCTGCATGGCGTCAAGCGCCGGGGTAAAGACCAGCCGCATTGTGGCATAGATGTCCAGCGACGGGTCCAGCCGGGCGTTCTGCTCAAGGTAGCCGGTAGTCACGCCGGTGCCGAACGCGGCATCTCCGGCGTCGGGCAGGCTCTCGCCGCAGAGGATCCGTAAAAGCGTCGTCTTGCCGGTGCCGTTGGCACCGATGATGCCGATACGGTCCCCGCGCTCGACACCTGCATTTACATCACGCAGTACCTCGTGTTCGCCGAAGCTCTTGCCTAAGTTTTGAAGTTCCAACAACATAGCGGTACATCCTCAATTCCAAAATGATGCCGCCGCCTGACAAACGGGCAGCGGCAGTGCGCCCTTGCCTTACAGCAGGGCTTCGTTGCTGTGGCGGCGGTTGCGCACGCCGATATTTTCCAGCTCCTCCGGCTCCATCACGATGCGGTAGAGCTCCTCATAGGAGCTTACCGTATATTTGGGCGTGATGCCGGACTTGTTTTCAAGATTGCCGGGGTTGAACCAGCAGGTATCCACACCGGCGTTCAGGCCGCCCTTGATGTCGGCCAGCAGATCGTCGCCGACCATCAGCACACGGCTCTTGTTCGTGATGCCGAGGTCACGGAAGGCATGCTCAAACAGCTTGGCGCTGGGCTTGGCCGCGCCGACCTTCTCGGAAATATAAATGCCGTCCATGTACCTGTCGATGCCGGAGGCCGCAATGCGGGACTCCTGCACGGCAATGGCACCGTTCGAGACGAGGGCCAGCGTGGCGACCTCGCTCAGCTCCTCCAGCGCGGTCAGTGCGCCGGGCAGCAGGTCGGCATGGGTCGCCAGCAGCTCCTCATAGCGGTCATTCATGGCCTTGCCCTTGCCGTTGTCGGGCAGCTGCATGGTCTGCATGAAGCGGGAGAAGCGGATCTGGAACAGCTTCTGCTTGTTCAGCTGGCCTTTGGCCAGCGAGTCCCACAGCTCGCGGTTGACCTTGTGGTAGGTATCATAAGCGGCCTCGTCGTGGGGCAGCTCGTACTCGGCGAGCATATCGGTCAGGGCCTGACGCTCTGCGGCGTCAAAGTCCAAAATCGTATTGTCAACGTCCAGCAGGACGCAGGTATAAATTGCCATCTTCGTAACCTCGTATGCTTATTGCGGTGTGGAATCGGCGGGGGTCGGCTCCGGCATCGGCGTGGGCACAGCGGTGGGTTCCGGCGTAGCCGCGGCGCTGACAGTCAGCACAAAGACGCTGTCCGCACCGTTGTTGGCCGCGTGGATGTGGTAGGTGCCGGGCTCGTTGGCCGTGAAGGTCACCTGCGTGCCCGTTGTGCGCCAGGAGGTCTCCTCGCAGCCCCAGAGCGTGTCGCCGCTGCCGTTTTCCACGGTAGCCGTCAGCGTCGTACTCTGGCCTGCGGTCAGCGTGCCTGTGCCGCTGATGTTGATCGTGGTGGCCTCGGCCTCGACGGTGACGATCAGCTGTGCCGTCGAGAAGGTACCGTTGATCTCAATGCCTGCCTTGATCGTGTAGGTCCCGGCGGCATCGGGCTTGAAGGTCAGGCTGCTGCCGTTCTTCTCCATCTCATCGTTGATGGACCACTGGACGTTCGTGGCGTCGTAGGCCTTGTTGCCCAGCTTGACCGCGGCATTGACAGTCAGGCTCTCGCCCTGCTTGATCGTCGTATCGCCCTTGTCCAGCGTCAACTCGACGCGGGCGTCGTTGAACATGGCCTTGACGGAGATGTCCTTGGTAATATTGTCATAGCGGGTCGCGGTGGTGACGCCGTCGCTCCACTTGTAGAACACAAAGCCCTCCGCCGCCACTGCCGTGACGTTGACGCTTGTGCCGGAGTCGGCCTGAATTTCGACGCTGGACACGCCGGTCTGGCCGTTGCCGGTCAGTGTGCCCTTGGCGCTGTCCTCGACCTCATAGCTGGCCGTGAACTTCGTCGGCGTCGAGGTCGGCACCGGCGCGTTGCTGCCTGCGGAGGCCGACGCACGCTGCGGGATGTCCGACGTGTCGGGACGGCTGTCCATCGTATTGCAGGCGTGGCTCTTGGCGTACTCCAGCAGAGCGCGTGCGCCGGAGGTGCTGAAACCGTTGGATTCAAAGTAGGTGTCCTCGCCGTAGCCGCGGGTGTTTTTAAGGGCCTCGGCGGTGTTCAGGTACTTGAAGCCCAGATCGCTGCTGGCCGCCGCAATGGCCTGGTTGAACTGGTCAATGCGGGTCTGGGTCTCGGCAGCGTTCGTGCTGTCCTCGGTAACGGGCGGGATGCCCACCGCGATGATGTCGCAGTAGGCGTAGGCCGAGCGGATGCTCTGCAGGAACTGCTTGTAGTCGGCAATGAAGGAGTCCACACTGACCGAGCCGTCCACATCGTTCGCGCCCAGCACCACAAAGACGCGGCGGGCCTTCATCTTGGGGATGGCCTGCGGGATCGTGTAGCTGCTGGCGTCCGATGCAAAGTTTACACAGGAGGTGGACAACGCCTTGGAAATCTGCAACCCTTCCTGCCCGACAAACTGATTCAGCGTGATGCGGGTGTCCTTCTGCAGCGTCACAGCGTACTGGTCACCCGCAAAAACGCTGGCCGTAATGTAGGCGTCATCCGCCGCGCTCTGCGGCAGGATGGAATCCAGCGTCGTATCCAGCGGGTAGGCGTCCGGGTCGTAGGAATCCTTCCCGCCTGCAAACAGGCCCAGCTTCGTCGGCAGCACCCATGCCGCCAGAATGCTCATCACAACGGCCAGCGCGCACAGCGCCAGCACCACACACGCTTTGCGCTGTGTCGGGCTCAGGCCTTTTTTTCTCCTCATTACGTTCTCTGCTCATCGGGAACGGCAACCTCCTTAATTATCGAAAGCGGGCGCACCCATGGCCACAACCCACCTAGTATACATAGTATGGATTATATCATATTTGCCGGGCTTTGAACATGGTTTTCAAAAAATTGTCACGTATTACAATTTTATTACAAGCAAAAAGCCCGGGATTTGACATCCCGGGCAAAATTGGGTTCGATTTCAGGAAAGCAGCATTCTGTCGTTGGCAAACTCGCCGTCGCTGACCTGCTCAAAGCGCTGCAGCAGGTCGCTGACCTGCAGGTTCCTCTTTTCCTCGCCGCGCACATCGTAGATGACGTGACCCTCGTACATCATGATCAGGCGGTTGCCGTACTTGATGGCATCCTTCATGTTGTGGGTGATCATCAGGGTGGTCAGGTGGTTTTCCTCGACGATCTTCTCGGACAACGTCAGCACCTTGGCCGCGGTCTTGGGGTCAAGGGCGGCGGTGTGCTCGTCCAGCAGCAGGAGCTTGGGCTTTTTGAGGGTCGCCATCAGCAGCGTGACAGCCTGGCGCTGACCGCCGGAGAGCAGGCCGACCTTGCTGGTCATACGGTTTTCCAGCCCCAGATCCAGCGTTTTGAGCAGCTCGTAGTATTCGTCGTGCTCCTTCTTCGTGATGCCGGTCCTGAGCGTGCGGGCAAGACCCCGGCGGGCCGCCAGGGCCAGGTTCTCGTCGATCTGCATCGTCGCGGCGGTGCCCATCATCGGATCCTGGAACACGCGGCCAATGTACTTGGCACGCTGGTGCTCGGACAGGCGGGTCACATCCTTCCCGTCAATAATGATTTTGCCCATATCTACCGGCCAGACGCCCGCGACGGCGTTCAGCATCGTGGATTTGCCCGCGCCGTTGCCGCCGATGACCGTGACAAAGTCGCCGTCCTCCAGCGTCAGATCCAGTCCCTTCAAGGCGACCTTCTCATTGACGGTTCCTGCATTGAAGGTCTTGTATACATTCTTGATCTCAAGCATTGTCCTTGCCTCCCTTTTTCACGGGTACTTTGGTGAAGTATTTGCCCTTCCAGTACGGGATGGTCAGGAACACGGCCACGACCAGCGCGGTCAGCAGCTTGAGGTCATCGGTGGACAGACCCATGCGCAGCACGACGTTCATAACGATGTAGTAGATGATCGCGCCGATGACAGCGGCGGTCAGCTTGAGCGCAAAGTTGCGGAAGATTTTGCCGAAGATGACCTCACCGATGATGACGGCGGCCAGACCGATGACGATGGCGCCGCGGCCCATGTTGATGTCCGAGAAGCCCTGGTACTGGGACAGCAGACCGCCCGCCAGCGCCACAAGGCCGTTGGAAACCATAAGGCCGAGCACGATGGTGACGTTCGTGTTGATGCCCTGGGCGCGGGCCATGTGCTGGTTTGCGCCGGTAGCGCGCAGCGAGCAGCCAAGCTCCGTGCCGAAGAACCAGTACAGCACGCCGATCAGGATCGCGCAGAAGATGAGCAACACGAAGATCGGGTTGTTGAGCGCCAGCGCACGGACATAGCGGGCCGAGACCAGCAGGCTGTACTTGTCCACACTGATGGGCAGGTTTGCCTTGCCGCCGCCCGTGCCGGTGCCCATGATGCGCAGGTTGACAGAATACAGCGCCAGCTGGGTCAAAATACCGGCCAGAATTGCCGGGATGCCGCAGGCCGTGTGGAACAGACCCGTGACAAGGCCCGCCAGCATACCGGTCAGCGTGGCCACCACAAGGGCGACGCCCACAGGCATGCCGTTGAGCACCAGCACCACGCAGACTGCGCCGCCCGTGCCGAGGGAGCCGTCAACGGTCAGATCGGCCACATCCAGAATGCGGTAGGTAATGTACACGCCGATGGCCATGATGCCCCAGATGAGGCCCTGTGCCACAGCGCCGGGCATGGAGTTTACCAAAGAGGTCAGGAAATCCATAAAAACATCCTCATTTCGTAAAGCACCAAAACAGCGGGGAAAGAGAGTAATCTCCCCTTCCTCGCTGTTATGATGATTTTCAGTCGCTGTTCAGTTCAATCAGCCGATAGCCACGTAGTCGGACGGCGGGGTGATGCCCAGCGCCTCGCAGTTGGCGGCGTTGTACTTCTTGGTCACGTTCGGAGCGAACTCAACGGGCATCGTGGAGACGTCCGCGCCGTCCGCGAGGATCTTGGCAGCCATCTCACCGGTGGCGTAGCCGAGGTCGTAATAGCTGATGGAGAGCGTTGCAGCGCCGCAGCCGGAGCAGATGCCTTCCTCACCGGCCACAACGGGGACCTTGGCGGGGATGACAACGTTTGCGATGGCCTCGGTGTTGGAGGCTGCGGTGTTGTCAGTGGGGATGTAGATGACGTCGGAGTTATCGGCGGCAGTCTGGGCCACGGAGGTGACGTCGTTCGTATCGGTGAAGGCATAGCGGGCAACGGTGTAGCCCTCCTCGGTCAGGTAGCCTTCAATGGCGTCGCACTGGTAGACGGAGTTCGGCTCTGCACTGCAGTAGAGCAGACCGACGCTCTTGGCATCCGGGAAGAGTTCCTGGATCATGGCTGCCTGCTGGTCCAGCGGAGCCAGGTCAGAGGTGCCGGAAATATTGTTGCCGACAGTGCCGGTCCAGTCGCTGATGTCCAGCGCGGTGGCGTAGTCAGTGACGGAGGTTCCCAGCACCGGGATGTCGGCAGTCGCCTGTGCGGCGGCCTGCAGCGGTGCGGTGGCGTTGGCCAGGATCAGGTCAACGCCGTTGGAGACAAAGCCATTCACAATGGTGGCGCAGTTGGCGGAATCGCCGGAGGCGTTCTGCTCGTCGAACTTGACGCTGCCCTCGCCCAGCTTCTCGACCAAAGCATCCTTGAAGCCCTGAGTAGCGGCATCCAGCGCTTCATGCTGGACAAGCTGGCAGATACCGATGTTATAGACCTTGCCATCCGCAGCGGCGGTGCTGTCAGCAGTGCTTGCAGCAGCCTCGGTGCTGGAGGCGGTGTCCGCAGCAGAAGCGGCGGTGTCGGTGGATGCGGTGGAGCCGCAGGCGGCCAGACCCATGGTCATGGCGGCTGCCATCATAAGGGAAACTGCTTTTTTCATGTCTATTCCTCCATAGTACCTGCTGCGCAACCTTTTTGTTTCAGGTGTACACCCGCGTCTCCTCACGCGGGTCCCTCCTGTGCAGCCGGTTTAGTGCTTTAAAGTATAGCACACTTCACCGGTTTAAAGCAAGTGCAAATACGTATAATGCGTCATGCAATTTAAGACGTTTTTTGGTTATATTGACGAATATCCAAATTGATGCCCCGTAGGGGGCGGATCCCATATCTGCCCGTGGCACCCGCCGTAAGCTGCACGGGCGAATATAGAATGCGCCCCTGCGGAGGCAAACAAAAGCCCCAGCTTGCAAATAAGCTGGGGCAACTTTCGGTTTTATTCCGCAAAGCAGGCGTTTTCCGCCTTGGCGATCAGCTCCACAAAGCGTGGGGGTTGCTGGCTGTGCGCAGGCTTTCCACAAGGTCGCTGCGGCTCAGAAGGTTTACGAGCCGCGCCAGGATCTGCAGATGCAGGCTCTCACTGCCCGGCGGAACAGCGATCATGAACACAAGATCCACGGGTTCCCCGTCCGGTGCGCCCCAGTCAACACCGCGGCGCAGCAGCAGCGCCGAGATGCCCGGTGCGGACACGCCCGCGTTGCAGGCGTGGGGCAGCGCAATGCCGCCCCCGATGGCCGTTGTGCCGCCGAACGTTTCCCGGTAGCTGACCGCATTGTAGTAGGCATTGCCGTTGGTGATAACGCCGATGCCCTCCTGCAGCTCGACCAGAATGCCGAGCGCGTCGGCAGAGTTATCGATCTTTGCATAGAGCAGTACGCCCTTGGGGTTCATCAATTCGCTGACCTTCATCGTCAAACCTCACGTCCTTCGGCCCTGCCGATCAGGCTGTACAGATACTCCCCCACTGCGCCCTCGGCGCAGGTGCAGGTCGTCACATGGTCGGCGGCAGCCTTGACCTCTGCCGGTGCGTTGGCGACAGCCACGGCGTAGCCGGCCTCCCGCATGATCTCCAGGTCATTGTAGTAATCACCGATAACGACGGTATTCTTCATGGATTTGCTCATGAGGGCGCACAGGTCGTGCAGACCGCTGGCCTTGCTGACGCCGCTGGGCATGATCTCTAAGTAAATGCTGTTCGTGGCCAGGAAGTAGTTTTCCCGCCCGTAGTACCGCGTCTTGGCGTACTGGCCCAGCTTGCGGATGCTCTCCGGGTCAGAGGCAAAGACGACCTTGATCCAGCCGTCGGGCACGCTCTCCACCGGGCAGGCAATGCTGCCGAGGTGCTCATCCACCTGATGGGCGTGGGTCACCTCATTGGCATGGATGACGAACATCTCGCCGTTTCCGGCCATGACCTCCACGCCTATATGCGGGAACTTGTTCAGGATGTCAAGGATGGCCGTCGTCGCCTGCTCGCGGTTCAGCGTCGAGCGGTGCAGCACCGACTCGGCGGAGAAATCATACAGCAGCGCCCCGTTGCAGGAGATGGCCGGTAGCGACAGGCGGATGTTCCCCAGCGCCGCGCGGATGGACTCCGGCGGGCGGCCCGTTGCCACCGTGAAAAGCCCCCCCATGCCGGTGTACAGCTGGATGACCGCGCGGTTGCAGGCGGGGATGCCCTCCTTGGCCGTCAGCAGCGTATTATCCATATCACAGATCACAAGGGTATCGCTTAGGGGTGGTTTCATGCGCGATGTTCCTTTCTTAACCGTGTCAGAAACTCTGTAAAATAGGGCGGCAGGGGTGAATCAAACTGCATCCACTCCCCTGTCCGCGGGTGGACAAAGCCCAGCTCCTTGGCGTGCAGGCACTGGCCATTCAGCGATTTGATGCAGTTTTTGGGGCCGTACACAGCATCCCCTGCCAACGGATGCCCCGTCGAGGCCATGTGTACACGAATCTGATGGGTGCGCCCGGTCTTTAATTTGCACGCAATGTAAGTGAAATTGCCGCAGCGTTCCAGCACCTGCCAGCCCGTGTAGGCATACCTGGCCCCCGCCGCGTTCTCGGCCAGGACGGCCATTTTCTTGCGGTCCCGCGGGTCGCGTCCGAGCCACTTTTCCACAAAGCCCTCGTCCTCCTTGAGGTTACCGTACACCACGGCATGGTAGACGCGGTGGATGCTGTGTACGCTCATCTGGGCGCTGAGCGCCTGATGGGCGGCATCGTTTTTGGCAACGACGAGAAGGCCGCTCGTGTCCTTGTCAATGCGGTGGACGATGCCCGGGCGGATGGCCCCGCCGATGCCCGACAGCTGCCCCGCGCAGTGGTAAAGCAGCGCGTTGACGAGCGTGCCGTCCGGGTTGCCGGGGGCCGGGTGCACGACCATGCCCTTAGGCTTGTTGACAACGAGCAGGTCGTCGTCCTCGTACACAATGTCCAGCGGGATGTTCTGGGGCCGGGCCTCGATGGGCTGCGGGTCAGGCAGGTCGATGGCGTAGACTTTGCCGGGCGCCACCTTATCCTTTTTGTTGACGGGCGCGCCGCCGCAGGTCACAAGCCCCTGCTCGATCAGATTTTGCAGCGCACTGCGGGACAGCGTCGGGCACTGCCCGGCCAGCCAGGCGTCCAGGCGTCCGCTGTCGCCGGGGGCTGCAGTAAGCTCAAGCCGCTCCATCTTCGTCCGCCTTTGGCTCTGCGCTCTTATCCTTTTTGAAAGAGTCCAGCAGTACGGCGAGCATCAGCAGGCCGACGCCGACACAGACGCAGATATCCGCAAAATTGAAGATGGCAAACCGCATGAACAGCACATTGATGTAGTCCACGACCACACCGTTGAGCACGCGGTCAATGAGGTTGCCCACGCCGCCGCCCAGTACCAGCGTCCAGGCTGCGCGCTCTGTCAGCGGCATTTTGCGCACGAACAGCATGATAAGGACAGCCAGCAGCATGACCGACGTCATGCCGATGAGCAGTCCCTGCTTACCGGCCAGCATCGAAAACGCCATGCCGTCATTCAGGCAGTAGCGCAGCTCCACAACGCCGGGCAGCACGTCCATGCTGCCCACCGGCAGCAGCGCCGCCGTGGCCCAGTGCTTGATGAGCTGGTCAATGACGACCAGAATGGCCGCTCCTGCCAGCGATAACAAACCAGAAATCATACAACACCTTATCCGAAAAAATCAGCGGTGCTTAAACGTATAAGCACCGCTGACGGTAGAGTAAATTTACTGCTTCAAGACCTTAGCGCAGCGCGGGCAGAGGCCGTCCTCACCAACGGTGGTCTCGTACTTCCAGCAGCGCAGGCACTTGTTGCCAGCCGCATGGGCAGCGCTGACGCCGAGACCCTCGACCAGGCCCTTGACGCCGCCCTCACCCTCGACAAGGTCAACGTGGGAGACGATGAACAGGTCAGCCAGCTCATCCATCGGGATGGCGTTCAGGAAGTCGTAGACCTCCTTGCTGCAGTACAGCGTCAGACCGGCCTCCAGCGCAGAGCCGATGACCTTATCGGCACGGGCCTGCTCCAGCACCTTCTTGACGTCGTCGCGGATGGCCATGATGCGGTCCCACTTAGCTTCAAACGCCTCATCGGCGGCAGCCTTGGCCTCGGGCATCTGCTCAAAGACAACATAGTCCTTCATGCCGTCCAGCTTCGGGATGTAGCTCCAGATCTCCTGGCTGGTGAAGCACAGGATGGGTGCCAGCAGCTTGGTGAAGTCGACCAGGATGCGGTACAGCGCGGTCTGGGCACAGCGGCGTGCGTGGTCATCTGCGCAGTACAGACGATCCTTGATGACGTCCATGTAGAAGTTGGACATATCAATGACGCAGAAGTTGTACAGCGCGTGGTAGGCACGGCTGAAGTCGTAGTGCTCGTAGGCATCGCGCATGGTGGCGGTCAGCTTGTTGCAGGCCTCGAGCGCCCAGCGGTCGATCTCGAACAGCTGGTCATCATCGACCATATCCTTCGCGGGATCAAAGTCGCTGATATTGCCCAGCATGAAGCGGGCCGTGTTGCGCATCTTGCGGTACGCCTCGGACAGCTGGCGGAAAATTTCCTTACCGGCGCGGACGTCGACGGTGTAATCGCTGGAAGCGACCCACAGACGGATGATGTCAGCACCGTAGTCGCGGATGATCTCACTGGGCTCCATGCCGTTGCCGGCGGACTTGTGCATCTGCTTGCCCTGGGCATCGACGACCCAGCCGTGGCACAGGACCTCGCGGTACGGGGCCACACCCTGGGTGGCGACGCTGGTCAGCAGACTGGACTGGAACCAGCCGCGGAACTGGTCGCCGCCCTCCATATACATATCAACGGGCCAGCGCAGCTCGGGGCGCTCACGGCAGACAGCGCTCCAGGTGGAGCCGGAGTCGAACCAGACGTCCATGATGTCGGGGTCCTTCTCCCAGTCGGAGGCACCGCACTCGCAGACCTCGGTCTTGGGCAGGATGTCGTTGGCATCGTACTTGTACCAGGCGTCGCTGCCTTCCTTGCGGAACAGGTCGGACACAGCCTTGATGGAGGCATCGGTGATATGGTACTTGCCGCACTTCTTGCAGTAGAATACCGGGATGGGCACGCCCCAGACGCGCTGGCGGCTGATGCACCAGTCACTGCGGTCACGGACCATACCGGCCATGCGGTCATGGCCCCACGCCGGCTGCCAGTGCACGCTGTCAATGGCCTTGTAGACGTCCTCCTTGAAGGCGTCGATGGAGCAGAACCACTGCTCGGTAGCACGGAAGATGATGGGATGATGGCAGCGCCAGCAATGCGGGTACTGGTGGGTGATGTGCTGCACACCCATCAGATGGCCGCTCTCCTTGATGTGCTCCAGAATGACCTTGTTGGCGTCCCAGACCTTAAGACCGGCAAACTTCTCGCCCGCCTCGGCGGTCAGGCGGCCCGCGTCGTCCACGGGAACGACAACGGGAACCTGCGGATAGTGATTGACGCAGACCTCAAAGTCCTCAACACCATGGCCGGGAGCGGTGTGGACGCAGCCCGTGCCGCCTTCCAGCGTGACGTGGTCGCCCAGAATGACCAGACCCTTGCGGTCAAGGAACGGATGCTGATACTGCATGAGCTCAAGCTCACTGCCGAGAACAGTCTCGGGCAGGACTTCGTACTCATCGATATGGCAGCCCTTCATCGTGGACTCAACGAGCTCGCGGGCCATGATGTGGTAGGCGTCACCGATCTTGACGAAGGCATATTCCAGATTGGGGTTCAGGCAGGTCGCGACGTTGGCGGGCAGCGTCCAGGTGGTGGTCGTCCAGATGACGATCCATGCCTTGTCCAGCGGGATGTTATGCTTGGCCAGCACGCCGTTGGGGTCGTCGGTCAGCTTGAAGCGGACATAGATGGAATCGCACTCGTCCTCGGCGTACTCAATCTCAGCCTCGGCCAGGGCGGTGCGGTCCTCGGGGCACCAGTACACGGCCTTCATGCCCTTATAGATGTAGCCCTTCTTGGCCATCTCGCCGAAGATCTCGACCTGGCGGGCCTCAAACTCGGGGCGCAGGGTCAGGTAGGGGTTCTCAAAGTCGCCCTGCACGCCCAGACGCTTGAACTGCTCGTTCATGACGCCGATGTGCTCGGTGGCAAACTCCTTGCAGATCTGGCGCAGCTCCAGCTTGGAGACACCGGCCTTCTTGTCGCCGAGGGAGCTCAGCGCCTTCAGCTCGATGGGCAGGCCGTGGGTGTCATAGCCGGGCACGTAGGGTGCCTGGAAGCCGGACATGTTCTTATAGCGGATGATGATGTCCTTGATGATCTTGTTCAGGGCCGTACCCATGTGGATACTGCCGTTGGCATACGGAGGGCCATCGTGCAGGATGTACTGCGGCTTGCCCTCATTGTTCTTAATCATCTGCTCATAGACATGGTTCTGCTCCCAGTCCTCGAGCATTTTGGGTTCCTTCTTCGGCAGACCGGCCCGCATTTCAAACGGGGTCTGCATCTTATGGATGGTGTCGTTGTAGTTCTGCGCCAAAGTTTCCTACTCTCCTCTATTTATTGGATTCTTTAGTTATATCACATCGGGCGTCAGCTGTCAAAGTCTACGCCTTCAAAGTTATCGAACGCCGGGGAATTCAGCTCCTCCTGCGGTTCGTCACTTGCCTTTTTGCGGGTCGTGCGCCTGGTCGTACCGGCCTTGCGGCGGCGGGCAGGCTTGGCCTCCGGCTCGTCATACAGGCCGGAGACATCCTGGAACCGCGTCTCGTCGATGGCGGGCTCCTCCACGGGGATCGGGGCGGGCTCGGCTTCCTCCGGCTCCTCCGGGTGCGGCGCGATGGCAAATTCCACCGTGTCTACCTTTTCGCCCTGAGCCCGGGCACTTTCCGTCGGCTCCGGCACGGGCTGGGCTGTGGGCGGCTCATAGTAGGCCGTCTCCTGCATGGCGGGCATCTGGGCTGCCTGCTGTACCGGGGCCGGCTCCGGCACAGGCTGGGCTGCGGGAGCCGTGTAGACCGGGGCCTGCACAGCGGGCTGCGGCTCTGCCGCAGGGGCAGCGGCCTGCTCCGGGGCCGGGGACGGCGGCGGAACGGGTTCATCCTCGGGCCGTCTGGTGTAATCGGGCAGTTTATTGATAAGGTTGATATGCTTGCGGTACATCTCGATCAGCGAACGCTTGAAGCTGTCTGCCTCACCCTTGAGCGTGACGATCTCCTGCTTGGCCAGCTCGACGTCATCGCGGGCGCGCTGCTCGCGGTCCTCCGCCTTGATGTTGGCC
>ENA-OQIJ01000269-OQIJ01000269.1-human-gut-metagenome-genome-assembly--contig:-NODE-269-length-13587-cov-2.559510_pt1 | contig 13587 bp, 16 predicted proteins | sample MGYA00242582_ERZ504747 | MGnify/ENA primary metagenome ERZ504747 (study PRJEB26092, sample SAMD00036435) | human gut metagenome | host: Homo sapiens | study: EMG produced TPA metagenomics assembly of...
CGTGCGCGAGGCCGAGGCGCCCGAGGGCTACGCGCTGGCCGAGGACGTCCCCTTCACCGTGGAGGAGACGGCGGACGTGCAGGCCGTGACCATGGAGGACGAGGCCCTGCCCGGGACGACGCCCGGCGGGCTCCCGCAGACGGGGGACGGCACCTGGCTCGCGCCCGCGGCGTGCGCGGCGGGCGCCCTCGCATGCGCGGCGGCGGCCGTGGCGATCGGCCGGATGCGGTCCGGCGCCGCCGACGACGGGAAGGGAGGAGACGAGGAGGAATGATCGGAATAGCGGCGCTCGCCGCCGCGGCCCTGGCCGCGCTGACGGCCCTCGTCGGCTACGCTTGCTGCGTGGCCGCCGGGAGGGCCGGCGGCCAGGAAGGGCCCGACGACGGGAAGCGATGACGAGCGGCCCCCGCGCGCCTCGGCGCGCGGGGGCCTCCCTGTGCCGTGTCGGGCCGGGCGCCGTGGGGATTTCTGCCGCACCCGGCCCGCCGTGGCAGGCGCAGGGGCGCCTGCCCGCCGCACGAGATGGCGGGGCCGCCCGGGGCCTCGGCTACTGCATGAGCGCCTTGCCGACGTTCCACGCTCCGCCGACCTCCTCGCCGACCACGCGGTAGGTCATGTGGGATGCGTCGTAGACGAGCGGCTTGAACTTGCCGAAGTCTACTTTTCCGTCCCCGTCCAGGATCTCCTCGTCCACGAGGACGTTGACGATCCTGCCCACGATGCGCGCGCCGTGCTCGTCGCCGTCGATGGTCGTGACCTCGCACTCCATGGTGAGCGGGTACTCCTCGATGACGGGGGCGTCCACGTGCTCGGACCTCACGAAGGTGAGGCCGCTCTGCTCGGCCTTGTTGACCTTGTTGCCCGAGGCGATCCCGAAGTAGTCGGCGGAGGCCACGTTCGCGGCATCCGCGGGGGCGACCGTGAAGGCGCCCTTCCTCACGATGTTCGCGGTCGTCTTGTGGTCGCCGATGTTGAAGCAGACCTCGTGGCGGGAGCACTCGCCCGCCCAGGCCGCGTTCATGGCGTTCGGCACGCCCTCCTCGTCGTAGCTCGCGATGATGAACACCGACTGCGGGAACAGCTCGCCCGCGTTGCCCAGGCTCTTTTTCATGGGATCTCCTATCTTTAAGTCGTTGCATCTGAGAGCCGGATACCGGATGCTTTGATGCAATGCAGAATCTGGCGGGCAGGGATGCCGTCATGGTAGCTGGGGCGCCGCCGGCGACCCCGTAAAGGAGGATGGCATCCTGCCCCACCCGGGCTTTTCCGCGGATTAGCTGGATGAGGGGCCGTCGAAGGCCACCTCGGATCTCTTCTAGGAGGTTGCGGCCCCGGGTGGCCTGGGCAGGCGGCCCGTCCGTCCTGCATCGGAAGGGAGGGCGGAGAGATGATCTACGCCGGTGTGGACATCGCCAAGGTGGACCACGTGATAGGGGCCGTCGACGAGCGCGGCTCCGAGGCCTGCAGGCCGATGTCCTTCAAGAACAGCGCCTCGGGCTTCGAGCGGTGCGAGGCGTGGCTGGAGGGGGCCGCCGAGGCCCCGGGGGACGTCCTCGTCGGCATGGAGGCCACCGGGCACTACTGGATGGCGCTGTACGCCTTCCTCACGTCCAGGGGCTACGCGGTGGCGGTCATAGACCCGCTCCAGGTGCGCGCGGTGCGCGGGCTCAAGGGCATGGGCGGCGTCAAGAACGACCGCGTCGACGCCGGCCTCATCGCCGAGGCGATGCGCATAGGCCAGTACGACCCCACGCGGCTCGCGACCGACGACGTCATGTCGCTGCGCTCCCTCACGCGCTACCACCAGTCGCTCAAGGCGGAGCTCGCCGAGGTCAAGACGCAGTGCACGTGCCTGCTCGACTCCTACTTCCCCGAGTTCTCGGGGGTCTTCTCCGACATGTTCTGCGCCGCCGGGCGCGCGGTGCTCTCGCGGAGCCCGCTGCCCTCCGAGCTCTCCCGCAGGAGGGCCGGCTCCCTGCAGCGCGACATCTCCGAGGCCTCGCGCGGCAGCCGCCGCGTGGACGGCAAGGGCGCCGAGGTAAAGGGGCTCGCGGCGCGCTCGGTCGGGATCAGGCTCGGCGAGGGCGCGGCGTCGTTCCAGGTCAGGTCGCTCGTGCGGCAGATGGACTTCCTCGACGCCGAGTGCGCCGGGGTCGAGGCCAAGGTCAGGGAGCTGCTCGAGCGGGTCGAGCCGCTCGTCCTCACGATACCCGGCGTGTCCTACACGACCGGGGCGCAGATCGTCGCCGAGGTGGGCGACGTCTCGAGGTTCAGGAACGCCTCCGCCCTGGTGAGCTACGCGGGCCTCAACTCGTCGGTGCACCAGTCGGGCATGTTCGACAGCGGCGGCGGGCCGATCACCAAGCACGGCTCGCCGTACCTCCGGCGGGCGCTGTGGCTGGCGGCGAACCAGGCGCGCCAGTGCGACCCCTCCCTGCGAGGCTTCTACGAGCGGAAGCGCGCCGAGGGGAAGTGCCACCGCGTGGCGGTGACGGCGGTCGCCAGGAAGCTGTGCCACATAGTCTTCGCCGTGATGCGCGACCAGGCCCCGTACGACCCGGAGAGGCCGGGGAGGGACCAATCAAAGCACTCGGTATCCGGTTCTCAAGGTACAGCGAAATCCAAAACTGAAACGAAAACTGAAGCTGGAAAAAGCTAACCGATATGTCTTGACTTCATATAGCTGGTCTCCTTTCGAAACGCCTTTGCTGCGAGTAGTATCCTTCTTGCCGGAGACGAGTTCCAGTACTGGCTTTGAAGACAGGTACTTACCGAAAGGAAAGCGATGGCCGCGGGGAGCATCGAGAATTCGCGTTTCGAGGACACCGGGTACAGCTACACCATGTCGCTCATCCAGGGAAAGCACAAGGCGGCCATTCTGTACTGCCTCATGGAGTACGAGCCGGTGCGCTTCAACGAGATGCGCCGCTATCTGGGCGACATCGCCGACAAGACGCTGTCATCGAACCTCAAGGAGCTCGAGCGGGACGGCCTCGTCTCGCGGCGCGAGTACCCGCAGATCCCTCCCAAGGTGGAGTACGGGCTCACGCCGCTCGGCGCCTCGCTCATGGACGTGCTCGACGGGCTGTGCCTGTGGGGCGAGGCGCACAGGCCCAGCGCCGCCGTCCAAGGCCCATGCGGCGGGGGCAGCGGGCCTGCGGAACGCTGACGGGCGGGCGCCCGGCGCGGAAGCCCGGGCGCGATTTCAGTGCGGCGGGCGCTAGGGCGCGCCCGTGAGCGTGGCGTTCACGAACCCCGCGTTCTCCACGAGCGAGACGGCCTCGTCGCACGAGCGCCAGCCGGCGAGCCCGAGCGTGCGCCGTGCCGCCGGACGAGGGGCACGCCCGCCCTCAGCCCTGCGGAGGCGGTGAGCTCCGCGAGGAACCGCCTCAGCCCCCCGTCGGGGAGAGGCGGAGCCTGTCGACCCATCCGGCCTCGGTGAGGCTCCTGTCGAAGGACTGCGAGAGCAGCGAGGCGGCGTGGGCGAGGACCCAGTAGCGCTCCGCGCCCGCCATCGCCCCGCCGCTCATCGCGCGCCCCGCTTGAGTCTGTCGTTGAAGTTCACGGTCGTTCCCTTCGGTCGGTTCTGCGGCCCGCGCCGCTTGGGGGCAAGACCATGAAACCGCGCGCCGAGTCCGGGCGCCACCAACAACGGTTGGCAATCCGTCAACCGGGGGCGGCATTGGGTCCGCCCGCAGCCCAGAGGGGCTGCCCCTAGCCGAGGAGTCCTTGCAGAAGCTGGGCGCCGTAGTGGCCGCACAGGTAGCCGACCGCGGCGGCGAGAACCCCAATGCCGAGGGCGCGCACGACGCGCATCCAACTCGGAATCGACCGTTCGTGGCGACCGCGCTCGGTGTCGCGGTTTGGCTCGACGCCGTTCAAGAAATCCAGCACTTCGAGATACGTCACGAGGTTGTGGTCGCGCTTGATGCACTCGATCCGGCACGCGGCGAACATGGCGATGCCCCACAGCACGAAGGCGAGGATGAAGGAGGGCGCCGTTTGTGGAAGCGGCCAATCCCAGGCGACGAGCTGCACGACGGCCCATGCCAGCGCGGCTATCATGAGCAGCAGGAAGGCGAACATCGCGTAGGTCAGGCGCTTCATGGTCTTGGCGTCACGGTCGATGGTCTCGTTCATTGCGTTCACGTCTCCTTTGATGAGAGAGTCCACGGACGCGCCGAAGATCTCGGAGAGCAGGAGCAGGCTCTGGACGTCGGGGTAGGTCTTGCCGTTCTCCCAGGAGGATATCGTCTGGCGGCTCACGTACACGCGCGCCGCGAGGTCGTCTTGCGACATCCCGCGAGTCACGCGCAGCTCGCGTATCCTCCCGCCGATTTTCATGCCCGCTCTCCCTCCGTCCTTCTCGGCGCGGCCTCTTACGGGCCAGACCATGACACGTCCCGCGAAATCGTACCATCAAAGGGTCCCGACATAGGGCGCTACGGGATGAGAAACGCGCGTCAAGAGTTCTTTACGTAGCTTCTACCTGCGGCTTTCCGAGGCGCACGCGGCCCGGCCGACGGTCACAACGCCGTCCTCGCGGGCGGCTCGGTCTACATGGGCAGGATGCGCGGCGCGGTGACGCGCTGGCTCAAGCGCCACCGGCATACGCTGCTGGCGCCCGCTCGGGCTCTTCGCCTGCTGCTGTTCCGAGCGCATCCAGGGGCGGGCGCCCAGAAGACAGTCCCCACGGGCGCCCCGTCGCTCCCCCCAGGGCCGGGCACCGCCGCGCGCGCCCGCATCCCGCCCCTCCGGCACGCGGCGACGGACCCGCGCCGCGGCGCGCCCCATCCAGTTATTGACCAATGCTCAATGAATGGGTAGACTGCGGTCTATGGGAGGTGCGGAATGACAAGGACAGTGATGGACCCGGAGGAGCGCCGCCGGGAGCTGCTCGCCTGCGCGATGAGGCTCTTCGCCGAGAGGGGCTACGACAACGTGTCCGTCCGCGCGGTGGCGCGCGAGGCGGGGGTGGCCTCTGCGCTCGCCTACCATTACTTCGACTCGAAGGAGCGGATGTTCGGCGAGGCGATCGAGGAGTACGCCCGCCGCTGCGCCGAGGGCATGGTCGCCGCCCTCGACGAGGAGGGCGCCTCGCTCGACGAGAAGATCGACCGGGCGCTCGCCGCGGGGTCGGGCGGCTTCCCCTACGAGCGCTTCTTCCACGCGGACGGCCGCGGGGCCCTGCACGACCGCCTCTCGCTCGCGATCTGCGAGGAGGTCCGGCCCCATCTGCGCCGCGCCCTCGAGCTCGACGCCGCCTTGCGCGGGGCGTCGGCGGCTGACGCCGACGGGCTCGCCTCGATGATGGTCTACGGCTGCATCGGGCTCGCCTCGGCCGACGCCGGGGCGGGCGCGACGGACCTCGCCCGGCGCTACCTCGCGGCGCTCGTCGCCGGGTTCCGCTCGGGCCCGGCCTCGTAGCGGCCACCACTGCCGACCGCCCGGCCAGCGCCGGGCTTTTCTCGGCCCAAATCATTGAACAATGCTCAACAGAAAGGATCGGAAATGGAAGAGGGAAAGGCGGAGGAGCTGAAGCGCCGCTCGCGCGCGGCGTTCGACGCGCAGGCGGCGACCTACGACGCCGGCATGGAGGGCGAGCACGTCCGGGCGCTGTACCCGCTTGTGGCCGGGGAGGTCGCACGCGCCGCGCTCGGCAACCCCGCGCCCCGCCTGCTCGATCTCGGGTGCGGGACGGGCGCGCTCGCCCGGGCCGTGCTCGACCGCGTGCCGGGCGCGAGGGTGACGTGCGCGGACCTGTCGCCGAGGATGGCGGAGGCCGCGGCGGCGCGCCTCGGGGGCTGCGCGGAGGTCGTCGTCTGCGACGCGGAGAACCTCCCCTTCCGCGACGGGGCGTTCGACGTCGCGTGGTGCAACGACTCGTTCCACCACTACCCAGACCCCGGAGCGGGCCGCGTTCCAGGTCTGGCGGGTGCTCGCCGCGGGCGGCGCCTTCGTGCTCGGGGACGCATGGCAGCCCGCCCCGCCCGCGCGCTCATGAACGCGTGGATGCCGCGCTCGCGCGAGGGCGACGTGCGCATCTACTCCGAGGCCGAGATGAGCGGGATCCTCGGCGCCTGGTTCGACTCGGTCGAATGGCGCCGAGTCGGTCTGACGGCATGCCTCGCGGTGGCGAGGAAGGGGAGGTGGTAGCGCAGATGGGAGGGGCGCCGAGAGAAATCCCCACCGGCGCCCCTCCCGCCATGTCATCCCAAGCGGAGGGCTTCTCACATCTATCCGAACGCCGCGCGGAAATCCAGCGCAGCAGCCTGACCCCAGCCCTCCTCCCCGGCGAGCTCGCCAGGAAGGAGGCGTCTGGCGGGGCGTCCGTCAGGCGCCCGCCTGGGCCCGCCAGCAGGCGATAGCGATCTGCGTCGGTCGTACAGGTGCAGCTTGGCGAGGATGGAGCTGATGTGGTTGCGGACGGTGCCCTCGCTCACGGACGTGCCTGCCGCGCGGACCTGCGGAACGCTGGCGGGCGGGAGCAGCGGTACTTTCGGACAGCGCCGCTGGGGCGGCCAAGCAACGAATTCCCAGGGCCACTCCCTTTGCTTTTTCCGGCTGCGGATCGGAGCGGCGCGGAGGGGTCCGATGATTGAGAGATCGACGAGCAAGCCCCCGCGTGCCGAGGCACGCGGGGGCTTCCCTGTGCTGTGGCGGACCGGGCGCCGTGGGGATTTCTGCCGCGCCCGGCCCATGTCTTCCGCCTGCCGACCGCGATTGACCCTGCGGGCAAGAGGCGGGATGGGCGGAGGCGCGCCATGAGCCTCAGGCTTAGTTGTCGCGGGCGAGCTTGCGGTGGAGCGCTGCGAAGACCGCGGCGCCGACGACCGCCCACACGAGCGTCACCGCCACCGGCGCAAGGGAGTCGGCCGTGAACAGCCGCCCGTCGGCCGCGAGGCCGAGGAGGTCGTAGACCCCACCGAGCGGCGTGAACACGGCGATTCCCTCGATGGCCTCGCTCGCCATCCCGAAGGTGGGGACGAGAGCCAGGAGCAGCACCGGCACGCTGAAGAAGCCCGCCGTCATCTGGTCGCGCGAGGCGAGGCCCAAAACGAGGGAGATGAGCACCACGGGGACGTCGCCGAGCACCGCGAGCGCGAGGTAGGCGGGGAGCAGCGAGGCGTCGCCGCCGGCGACGAGGAAGCATGCGGCGCCCACCGCGACGGTCGCGACGAGGGCCACCCCTCCCTTGGAGGCGACGATCTCGCCGGCGCTCACGTTGGCGAGCATAAGGGTGCGCAGGGTGTGCTTCTCCTTCTCCTCGGCGATGCCGTAGATGAGCACCATCGTCGTCACCATGCCGACGGACATGCACAGGCCCGAGCCGAGCAGGAACTTCCCGATCGCCTGGTTGGCCGCGTCGAGCGCGCCGCCCGCGAGGCCCGCGTCGGCGGCCGTGTCCCCGATGACGAGGCGGAAGAGCAACATGAAGCCGATGGGCATGAGGATCACCACGAGCATCGTGGGGTTCTTGAAGAGGTCGGCGAGGTCCTTGGCGGCGAGCGCGCCGACCTTTCTGAGCGTCGCGTTCATCTTTAGAGCTCCCTTCCGGTCAGCTCGAGGAAGACCTCCTCGAGGTTGGGCTCGTCCGAGTGTATCGACAGCACCTCGCCGGCGGCGAAGAGCTCGCGCACGGCGTCCGCCGCCGCGGCGTCCTTCGTGAGTTCGACGACGCCGCGGGTGCGCGTGGCGACCACGACGCGGTTGCGCGCGTGTTCCATGGTAAGTGACCGCGGCGAGCCCGTCGCCGCGATGCGCCCCTCGTTCAGGATTGCCAGGCGGTCGCAGCACCCCTCGGCCTCCGCCATGTCGTGCGTGGTGAGGAACACCGTCGTCCCCGCGCGCCTGAGCTCGGCGAGCATCCTGTGCACCTTGGCGCGCGCCGCCGGGTCGAGGCCGCTCGTCGGCTCGTCGAGGAAGACGAGCTCCGGGCTGTGGATGAGCGCCGCCAGGAGCGCCGCCCGCTGGCGCATGCCCTTCGAGCAGTCCTTGACGAGCGTCTTGCGGTCGCGGTCGAGGCCCACGCGCTCGAGCAGGGCGGGGATGCCCCGCTCGCCGCGGCCGCGAACCTTCGCGTAGAGGCGCAGGTTCTCCTCGATGGTGAGCCGCTCGTACAGCGCGCTCGTGTCCGAGAGGATGCCGATGCGGTCGTAGTCGGCGCCGCTCGCGTTCTCGATGGGCCGCCCGAAAAGCGAGACGCGCCCGGTGTCCGCCGTGAGCTGGCGGGTGAGGATCTTGATCGTGGTGGTCTTGCCGGCGCCCGAGGGGCCGAGGAAGCCGAAGCACTCGCCGCGCCCCACGGCGAAGGTGAGCCCGTCGAGGACGCGCTTTGCGCCGAAGGACAGGCAGACGCCCTCCATCGAGAGCACGGGGCTATGCGTCGCGGTCATTGTCTTTCCCCTTTCCGTTCCTCTTGCGCCTTCCGGTCTCGAACACGCCGGCGACGATGCAGCACACGATCACGATGGTGCAGATGAGAGCGGCGTTCATCCTACATCGCCTCCCTCGCCGCCGCGGGGGCGCTCTCCGGCGCCCTGCTGACGATGATCGCGATCCCCTCGATGGGCTCGTGCCCGAGCTCGCGGACGCTCTCGTAGATTCCCTGTTCCTTCATGGCGGCTCCTCTCGCCTCCCCGTCGCCCGCTCGGGCGGTGCCGGGCTCCTGTCCGATGGCACCATCCTCGCCGGCGGCGCTCGTCCCCTCAAGGGCTTGCGCCTATCAGGAGCTGCGGGGACGACGAGAGGAGCGCTGGGGGCTACGAGTGGAGCAGGTCGGGTTGCCGATAGGGACCGATCGGTCTTTGCTGGTTTTAGGTTGGGTCACCGCGCGCACCTGAGCTGCGCTGCTTTTCCGGTCTACTTCCAGCCGTAGCGGTCGCGCATGGCCTCGGCGCGCCCCTTGGCGAGGGGAATCTGCGTCGAGGCGGCGTCGGCGAGCGTGAGGTTGAAGCTGTTGCGGGTGAAGCGCTCGACCTTCGCCACCTTCTGCACGTTCACGATGTAGGAGCGGTGGCAGCGGAAGAAGCCGAAGCGCTCGAGCTCCGCCTCCAGCTCGTCGAGCGTCATGGCCACGGGGTAGAGCTCGCCGCGCACGGAGGCGAAGTTGGCGCGGTCCAGGCTCTCCACGAAATCGACCTCGCGCGGGTCGAAGAGCAGCGTCGCCCCGCCCGACTTCGCGGGGACCTTGAAGACGCGCACCTCGTCGCCCTCGAAGGCGGCCTCCTCGTCGCCATCGAGGGTCGTCTTCGCCTCGAAGAGGCGCCCGTCCTCCTCGTAGAAGGGGGTCCCGGGCATGAGCAGGGCCTCGCGCAGGGGCTCGCCGGCGGTGATGAGGACGCCGCCGGCGTCGGCGACCTGACCCAGCCAGGTGGTGACGAGCTCGCGCGTGGCGGGCGTGACGTCCGCGAGCGGCCGCTCGCAGAAGACCACCTCGGGCTCGAAGAGGCTCATGCGCGCGAAGTTGAGGAGCGCCCGCTGCTCGGGGTTCAGGGCCTTCACCTGCACGCGCGCCGCCGGGGCGAGCCCGAAGCGAGCCATGGCGTCCGCGGGTGCGACGGCGCCGCCCGCGAGGCGCGAGAAGAGCTTGAGGTAGGACCGGACCGTCTCGCGGTCGAAGCCGCGGTCGGTGGAGAGGAAGAAGGCGCAGCGCCTCCGCGCGTAGCGCTCGTGCACGAACCGCACGGCGCGGTCGACCGTCTCGCGGCGGCATTCGAGGTGGACGCTCTCGCCCTCGAGGGCGTCGAGCAGGTCCTCGACGGTGTTGTAAGATGCGGCGTCCGCCACGGCCCCTCCTCGATGATCGTCCTGGATGCAAGCTGGGAGCATTATATCGGGTATCATATCGCGCATGGGAAACAGGACGCTTGTAAACATACGCGCGCTCGCGGCCCGCGACCTCGGCGACGCCCTGCGCAACCCCACGCTGCTCATGTCGTGCGCCGCGGGGGTGCTGCTGGCGGTCTTTCTCGGCACCGTCGTGGCCGGGTCGTCCCGCATGGCGCCCGGGGAGGACGAGGCGTTCGCCTTGGCCGGCGCGCTCTGCATCGTCCCCGCCTTCGTTGGCTGCGTGATGGAGCTCTACGTGATGTCCGAGGAGCGCGAGCGCGGCTCTTGCGTCACGCTCGCCGAGGCGGGCGCGACCGCGGGCGAGATCGCCGTCTCCAGGTGGCTCTCCGCGACGCTCGTGACGCTCGCGACCCAGGCCGCGACGGGCCTCCTGCTCGGGTTCGCGCCCGCCCGGATGGGGGCGCTGCTCGCGCTCTCCGCCGCGGGCGCCCAGCCGCTCCTGCTCGCTGGTCTCGCTTGCGGCCTCTCCGCTCGGGAGCAGATGTCCTCGAGCCTGCTCGCCGTGCCGCTCACGACCGTCGCCGTGGCGCCCATCCTCGCGTTCATGTCCGGGACCGTCCGCCAGTTCACGTGGTTTCTGCCCCTCGGTCCCGCCGTCGAGATGGTGCGGGCTGCGAGCGGGTTGGAGGCGATCGCCCCGACTCCCGTTCTCGCGGCGATCATCGTTGCCTGGGTCGCCGTCGCGGCGGCGGTCGCCGTGCGCGCGTCCCGCCGCTTCGCCCGGGACCTCGATGCGGAGCGCAACCGTCTGGCGTAGCGCCCGGGCGGCCCGCGCGGGAACCGTCCCGCACCGGCCGCGCTCCCTCCGATCGCCCTCCCTTATAATGTCCGACGGGCTGGCTCGTGCTCCGGCGGAGGGCGGCGCCGCCTTCCGCCTTCCTTGGTGAGGGCGATGTCATGCGACGGGAAGGATTCGGGAATGGTCGGCGTGTACTTCAGCGGGACGGGCAACACGGCATGGTGCGCGGAGAGGTTTCTCCAGTCCTGCGCCCCGGAAGGGGCCGCCGTCGCCATGGAGGATCCCGCCGCGGTCGAGCTCCTGCGCCTCCACGACGAGGTGCTCCTCGCGTACCCCGTCTACTACAGCAATCTTCCCAAGATCGTGAGGGACTTCATCCAGGGCAGCGCCCCGCTATGGGAAGGCAAGAGCGTGTTCGTCATCGCGACCACCGTGGTGGTCGGCGGCACTTCGCTGGCCGGCGGCAAGGGCGGCGTGGTCAACACCATTGTTGGCGTGCTGATTATGACGGTGCTGGATAACGGCTTGGTCATGCTGAACGTCAACCCAAACATCCGCACCGGCGTCCAGGGTGTCATCATCCTGGTGGCCGTCATCCTGACTGCGGCCCGCGGCGCCAAGGTCATCAGCAAATAAGGGGCGGGCAGAATGAGTGAACTGGAACGCAAGAACGGCCCCTCCGCAGTGGCGGAGACCGTGACCAAGGACGGCCGCCGGATTGGAACGGAGATTCTCTTCAGCGCCAAGGACATCACCAAGACCTTTGGCGGCACCCAGGCCCTGAAGGGAGTGGAGCTTGAGATCCACCCCGGCGAGATCGTGGGCCTGGTGGGCGAGAACGGCGCGGGCAAGTCCACCCTGCTGAAGATCATTATCGGCGCCCAGCCCCAGACCTCTGGTACCATGAGCTTCCACGGCGCCCCCTATGAACCCAAGACCCCCATGGACGCCAACAAGGCGGGCGTGGGCATGGTCTTTCAGGAGCAGTCCCTGATTGTTACCCTGAACGTGGCCCAGAACATTTTCTTTGGCCATGAAAAGGACTTCAGGAAGGCCGGCGTCATCAACTGGGCCAAGATGAACCGGGCGGCCGCCGAGGTGCTGGCCGCGGTGGACATCACCAACATCAGCCCCACCAAAAAGGTCAGCGATCTGAACTTCGCCACCCGCCAGATGGTGGAGATCGCCAAGGTTATGAACGTCACCAAGCAGTCCGGCAGCGAACACTGTCTGGTCCTGCTGGACGAGCCCACTTCCGTGCTCAACGAGGCTGAGGTGGAAAACCTCTACAAGCAGATGCGCAAGATTGCGGCCCAGGGCCATGCGGTCATCTTTGTCTCCCACCACCTCAACGAGATTCTGGAGGTCACCGACCGCATCTATGTCTATAAGGACGGCACCAGCGTGGGCAGCCTGGACACCAGGGACGCCGACGAGGCCAAGCTGTACGAAATGATGGTGGGCCAGTCCACCACCACGGAGTACTACCATCTGGACCGCCAGACCGTACCCCAGGATGATGTACTTCTGGAGGCCAAAGACCTGGGCCTGCACGGAATCTTCAAGCATGTCAACTTCCGGCTTCACCGGGGAGAGGTGCTGGGCCTGTGCGGCGTGGTGGGTTCCGGCGCGGAAGAAGTGTGCGAGGTGCTCTGCGGCGACGAGAAGCCCTCCTTCGGGGAAATCTCGGTCCGCGGCAGGGCCGTCCGCTTCCGCTCGCCCAAGCAGGCGCTGAGGGAGGGCATCCTTATGATCCCAAAGGAGCGCCTGTTTGAGGGCATCGTCTCTACCCTATCGGTGGAGGATAACATTGCCCTGTCCAACGCCAAGCAGATGGCCAAGGGACCCTTTGTTTCGGGCGCGGCGGTGCGCAGGCAGGCCAAGCACTGGATTGGCGAGCTGCGGATCAAGACCCCCGGGCCCAGGCGCTGCTGCGCCAGCTCTCCGGCGGCAACCAGCAGAAGGTGGTATTCTCCCGGGCCCTGGCCAGCGGTGCGGACATCCTGCTGCTCAACCACCCCACCCGCGGCGTCGACGTGGGCGCCAAGGAGGAGATCTACGCCCTGATCCGCGACATGACGGATGAGGGCAAGGCTGTAATCGTACTGGGCGATACAACAGACGAATGTATCGGCTTGTGTTCCCGCCTGCTCGTCATGAAGGACGGCCTGGTCACCGGCGAATTTGACGCCCCCGCCGACCACAAACCCTCCCAGGTTGACGTGGTCAGCCTGATGATGTAAGGAGGAATCGAGCTATGAAGACAAAAACTCCCAATGTGTCCGGCAGGAGTGCATGGCTGCGGGACAACATCACAAAATACTTCAGCTTTTCGGCCATCATTATTCTGCTGGTAGCCCTCTCCCTGACCCAGGACAACTTCCTGGGCACCAGCAACCTCAAAAACCTGCTGCGCGACACGGCGCCTCTGATGATTATGTCCGCAGGCATGACAATGGTGCTTCTGTTCGGCTCCATTGACCTGTCCATGGGCGCGGTGTGCTCCGTATCCAACGTGACCTACATCCACCTGATGCTGGCTTTCCAGGACAGCTTCAGCAATCCTTTCCTCACCAGCCTGGCGGCCATGGCGGTCTCTCTGGCGTTTGGCCTGGCCTCCGGTCTGGCGCTGGGCATCATCCACGTCAAGCTAAAGGTACCCTCCTTCATCGCCTCCCTGGGCTTTATGTCCCTATGGCAGTCGGTGGCCCTCCTCATCACGCAGAACCCCGAGTCGGTGCCCAAAGCCCTGTGGGGCACCGTGGAGTGGTACAAGATCGCCTTCGGTGTGGTGGGCCTGCCCCTGATTGTGGCAATCGCCATTATCCTGTTTATCCACTGTGTTACCCGTTACACCCCCAGCGGACGGACCATTTTTGCCATCGGCGGCAACGAGCGCACTGCCCGGGTGCCGGTATGGGCGTGGATAGGACAAAGATTCTGGTATTTGCCATCAACGGCGTGCTGGCCGCTCTGGCCGGTATCTTCCTGGCGGC
>ENA-OQIJ01000270-OQIJ01000270.1-human-gut-metagenome-genome-assembly--contig:-NODE-270-length-13583-cov-3.689209_pt1 | contig 13583 bp, 12 predicted proteins | sample MGYA00242582_ERZ504747 | MGnify/ENA primary metagenome ERZ504747 (study PRJEB26092, sample SAMD00036435) | human gut metagenome | host: Homo sapiens | study: EMG produced TPA metagenomics assembly of...
AATGCTTCGGTTTGTCAAGGGTTTGCTGCGCCAGCCAAGTGGTTCTTAGGTTTAGCTCCGGCTCAGGAGAAAATCATGCAGCTGCAAGATATGTTTTCCCAGATTTCTGCAAGGCATAAATCAGCCGAACAAGTTTCTTCATGGCATGAGACAGAGCAACATTGTAGTGTTTTCCTTCGGCACGTTTCTTGGCAAGGTATTCGGCAAAGACAGGATTCCAATGACAGACATACTTGGTTGCGTTGTAAAGGGCATATCGCAGATAGCGTGAACCTCGTTTTTCCATGTGAGCATATGAACACAGCAACCGAGAAGATCGGCGAAACCAGATTCGATGCCGCGATTGCCGCTTCCCCAAAAATATTACCGATGATAATGCTGTGGGAAAGCAGCATCAGGTATTCCATTCCCATGGACACGGAGGCCGTGAGCAGCAGGGAATGAAATTTCCTGGAGCAAAAGGTTTTCTATTTCTGTCAAACCGTCTCATGGTTTTGTACCGACACTCCTTTGCGCTTATTCAGGGCGCGTCATCCATGACACCCGCGTTTTTGGGAACGCGGAGGGTGGCGTGGGTACCTGCGCCAGGAGCGGACTCGATAATCAGATCACCGCCGCACATCATCTGTATCCGCCTGCGCACATTGGTAATACCGACATGGGTACCGTCCTCAGGAACGGAGGCGGGATCAAAACCGATGCCGTCATCCAAAACCATCACCTCATAGAAAGTCGGAGTTTCCTGGGTTACGATCCGTACGGTACCCGATCCGTTCCCACTGCCGCGAATGCCATGGCGGATGGCGTTTTCCGCCAGTGGCTGCAAACTAAGCGTGGGCAGGCGGAACAGGGTGGGACCCAATTCAAATTCTACACGCAAAAGGTCACCAAATCGAAGCTTTTCAAGCGTCAGATAGTGTTTTGTATGCTCAAGCTCCTGCAGAAAGGGAATCGGTTTGTCCTGTGTCAGAACGTTCATATTGCCCCGAAGGAAATCAGCAAACTCATTGACTGCATTTTCCGCCGCTGCAGGATTGCTGCCGCACAGTAACTGGATTACCGTCAGCGCATTGTACAGAAAATGAGGCTGGATCTGGCTGAGCATAATACGGATATGACTGTTTTGCAGCTCCCGTTCATCTGCATGGTACGCTTGGCGGCTTCATAATTATTCAGAATGCCCTGTATACCTCATGCCACCTCTACCAGCAAAGCAAACATCAGGCATACCTTGGTAGCAGTATTGTCAGGCCACCACCGCCACATAGCGTTCAGAAGATCCGCAAAACAGGCAAGGAGTACAAGCAGCAGTGCCGCGGTGTCTATGGAGAACTTCTGCCGCAGGGCTGCTGTCAGGCACAGGAGCATCACCGCGCCGCACAACATCCACACTGTGCGGATTCACCAGGGTGAACGTTACAAGATCCTCGCTGGTGATGCCCGGCGAGCGCACAGATCCCCCACTGGAAAGTATCCTTCCTCATCGGGAAGGTAGGAAACAATCTGCTCACCGCCCACCTCCATGGAGAAAAACCTGCGTTTCATGGGTAAACCTCTTGGGGATGATTGATCATTTGTGATATTATAGCATACGAAAAACACGGCTCTCAAGATTATTTCAGGTTATTTGTAAAAAATTTTAGTATTTTGTCTGGATTTGTCCCATTTTTGTACTAAGTTGTCTTTTATAATGATAGCATCGCCGAGTGATATAGGAGAGAAGAATATGAGCAACATGAAAGACAATGAAAACATGATCGCTTCAAGGCTTCGAGTTGTGGCTGTAGACGACGAACCTCTGGCACTGGAGCTGCTGGTGCGGACGATCCACGATGTGCGTCCGCAGGCGCAGATCATGGCGTTCGCCGAGCCTGGAGCAGTAATGGACTATGCAAAGGAAAACCCGGTGGATGTGGCATTCCTTGATATTCAGATGTGCGGAAGGAACGGTGCGGAACTGGCCGAGTCCCTGCGCCAGCTGCACCCTTCCATCAATCTGATTTTTGTGACCGGTTATGACCAGTACACCGGCGACGCGCTGGCACTGCATGCCAGCGGCTACATTCTCAAACCGGTGAACCGTGCCAAGGTGGAGAAGGAGCTTTCCGACCTGCGCCATCCCCGAATTCCCGTGCTGCTGAGAGTGCGCTGCTTTGGCAATTTTGACGTGTTTGGCCCCGATGGGCAGTCCCTTCATTTCGCCCGCAGTAAATCCAAGGAGGCCTTCGCCTACCTGATCTACCGCTGTGGTGCGGGCTGTACCGTACGGGAACTGGCCGCCACGCTGTTTGAAGATGAACCCTATGACACCAAAAAGTGCCAGTATACGCAAAAGATACTGTCCTCTATGATGGACGCGCTGCACAGGGCGGGGGCCGAGAGTGTCATCGCCAAGCGCTATAACAACCTGGCGGTAAATATGGATCGTGTGGACTGTGATTACTACCGCCTGCTGAGTTCCGCACAGGAACCGCCCCGGGAATATCGCGGAGATTTCATGGCCCAGTACCCGTGGGCAGAGGAAGAGGCGGCATCGCTGGATGCTCTGGTACGCGGCAAATAGGAAAAAACGATAATGTATCATCTCCCACGAAGGGCAGCTCCGATGAGAAAGAAAGGAAATCATCCATGAAACAGGAACTATTTCGTAAAAAGGCCATTGATCAGCTTTCCAGTCCCGAACAGTTGACGGACTACATCCGGGTGAGCAGCCCTGCCATGTGGATGGTGCTGGGCGGCATCATCCTCCTGCTGCTGGGTGCCTGCGTGTGGGGGGCATTCGGACGGCTGGATACCACATTGCAGACAGCCGCTGTGAGCGGCGGTGACCAGCTGGTGCTTCTTGTTCGGGAGGAGGATACCACAAAGCTTCAGCCCGGCATGACGGTGACCGTCAACGGAAATCAGCACGCCATCCTGGAAGTCACCACCCGGATGACGCAGATTGCGGCAGATTCCCTGGAGGCACATTACGGCAGCTTCGAAGCTGGGCAATGGGTCTGTCTGGCTGCGCTGGATGGCAGTGAGCCTGAGGGGATTTACAGTGCGTCAATCCTCATCGAGAGCATTGCGCCCATGAAATTTGCATTGAACTGAGGCACTCCCATGAAAAAGACAGAAAAAAACAAAACTCCCCTCACCAAAGGCGTCGCAAAGGTGCCGGTTATTATGCAGATGGAGGCACTGGAATGCGGTGCCGCCTGCCTTGCCATGGTTGCGGCCTATTACGGCAAATGGGTGCCGCTGGAGCAGGTGCGCCGGGACTGCGGCGTTTCCCGGGACGGCTCCAACGCCCGCAATGTGCTGGTGGCAGCCCGCAGCTACGGCTTTGCTGCCAAGGGCTATCGGTATGAGCCGGACTCCCTGCGCACAGACGGCCAATTTCCCTGCATCATCCATTGGAACATGGAGCATTTTGTGGTTTTGAATGGATTTACGAAGGATAAAGCGGTGCTCAACGACCCAGCCCGGGGCCTGGTCAGCGTATCCATGGAGGAATTCGACCGCTCCTTTACCGGCATCTGCCTGATACTCGAGCCGGGGGCGGATTTTACCCCCGGAGGCAAGCCCAAGAGTGTCCTTGAATTTGCCAGACACCGTTTGAAGGGCGCCGGCCCGGCCATCGCCTTTGTGGTGCTGTGCACCATCATCGGCTCCCTGCTGGGTATCATCCAGCCGGCCTTTTCCCGCATTTTCTATGACCGTCTGCTTACCGGGCAGAATCCCGAGTGGTTTATGCCCTTCATGGCGGCGCTGATCGTTTTTTCCTGTTTGCAGGTGTTCATTGCCGGTGTACAGATGCTGTATTCCAATCGCATCAACGCCCGGTTTGCCGTGGTGGGCAGCACCTCCTTCTTATGGAAGGTTCTGCACCTGCCCATGGACTTTTTTTCTCAGCGGCTGGCGGGCGATATCCAGGCCCGGCAGTCCTCCAATGCCGGGGTGGCAAACGCTCTGGTGAACACCTTCGCGCCGCTGTCCTTACAGCTCATCATGATGGTGTTTTACTTTGTGGTGATGGTTCGATACAGCTGGCAGCTGACCCTGTTGGGGCTTGTCTCCATCGCGGTCAACATGGCAATGGCCCGTGTTATTTCTCAAAAGCGCATCAACCTGAGCCGGGTGCAAATGCGGGATGGGGGCAAGCTGTCCAGCGCCACCGTCTCCGGCATTGAGATGATTGAGACGATTAAAGCCAGCGGCGCGGAAAACGGCTTCTTTGGACGCTGGGCCGGATATCAGGCCAGCGTCAACACCCAGCAGATGCGCTCTGCCCGGATGGAACAGATATTGGGTCTGATCCCCTCCGTCATATCGGTGGTGTGCAGCAGCGCCATCACCATCGCCGGGGCATGGCTGACCATGAACGGTCAGTTCACCGTGGGCATGATCGCCCAGTTTCAGGGGTTCCTGTCCAGCTTCAGCGGGCCTATCGGGTCGCTGATCTCGGCGGGACAGAGCCTGATGGAGATGCGCACCGAGATGGAGCGCATCGAGGATGTGATGCAGTACCCGGACGATCCTGCCTTCCACACCGCTCCCGACGAAGCGGAAGGGTCCTTTGAAAAGCTGTCGGGCATGGTGGAGCTGAAAAATGTCACCTTTGGCTATTCCCGGCTGGCGCAGCCTCTGATCCGGGATTTTAACCTTACCCTCAAGCCCGGCAGCCGGGTGGCACTGGTGGGTGCTTCGGGCTGCGGCAAATCCACAGTAGCCAAGCTAATATCCGGGCTGTATCAGCCCTGGAGCGGCGAGATCCTTTTCGACGGTCAGCCCATGGGAAGCATCAGCCGGGAAAAACTCACCGGGTCGCTGGCGGTGGTGGATCAGGACATTGTGATCTTTGAGGATACCATCGCCAACAACATCCGCATGTGGGATACCTCCATTGAGGATTTCGAGGTCACGCTGGCCGCATGGGATGCCCAGATTTATCACGATATCATGCGCCGGGACGGAGGCTTCCAGAATAAGCTGACCGAGGGCGGCAAGGATCTTTCCGGCGGGCAGCGCCAGCGGCTGGAGATTGCCCGGGTGCTGGCGCAGGATCCCACCATCATCATCATGGACGAGGCTACCAGCGCGCTGGATGCCAAAACGGAATACGAGGTGGTGAGCGCCATCCGCAACCGGGGCATCACCTGCATTGTGGTGGCCCATCGGCTGTCCACCATCCGGGACTGTGACGAGATACTGGTGATGGATGGTGGGCTTGTTGTGGAGCGCGGCACCCATGAAGAACTCATGGCAAGGGGCGGCCGCTACACCGAGCTTGTGACCAACGAATAAGCGGAGGACAGAATGGGACTTTACGAAGAGCAACTCAAACAGCGCCGTAAGGCAGACAATGAGGGCCTGGCCGATGCGCTGCAGGATCTGGCAGCAGCTGCCTCTCAGCGCCACACGTCTGCCGGGGAAAACGATGAGGCGCGGATGCACAGTGCATTGGAGCAGGTGCTGCGGTATTACGGTATCAAGTGCCGGGAACTGCCGCCCACTGTGAAAACGCTGGAGGATATGCTGGAACACCAGTGCCGGCCCCACGGCATGATGCGCCGCCCTGTGAAGCTGGACAAGCTCTGGTATCAGGACGCGGTAGGGGCTATGCTGGGCTTTCTGCGCAGCGGTACGCCTGTGGCCCTGCTGCCCTGCAAGGGGAAGGGGTATGATTACTATGACCCCGCCAGCGGAAAAAAAGTACATCTGAACGAGCAGACTGCCGCCGCTCTGGAAGAGGACGCTATCGCGTTCTACCGCCCCTTTCCCCAGAAAAAGCTGGGTGTGCGGGATCTGTTTGCTTACATATTCCAATGTGTGCCTGTGTCCAGCCGGGCGGCGCCTGCTCATCATGATGGGCGTCACAACACTGGTGGGCACGCTCTCCCCCAAAAATCACCTACCTTTTATATCAGCAGGTCATTCCCAGTGGAAGTCCTCGCCTGCTGCTGGCAGTGGGCGTGTTCATGATCTGTGCCGGCATCAGCAGCCTCTTGTTCGGCATCATCCACAGTATGGTGTCAAACAACATCAATGTGCAAATGGGAATCTCGGTGCAGGCAGCCACCATGGCAAGGCTCTTTTCCCTGCCGGCAGACTTCTTCCGCCAGTACAGCGCGGGCGAGCTGTCCAGCCGAGCGCAGATGGTGAATTCCCTGTGCTCCACCCTGTCGTCCGCCTTTGTGGTGTCGGGACTGAGCGCGGTGTTTTCCCTGGTCTACATCGGGCAGGTGTTCGTCTATGCCCCCAGTCTGGTGGTTCCTTCTGTGGTCATGACCTGCATTACCATTGGCTATATGCTGCTCAGCACCCGGCTGAGCATGAACGAGAGCCGGGAAGCGATGCGCTCCTCCAGCCAGCTCAGCGGCATGACCTACGCGCTGATCAGCGGTATCCAGAAAATCAAGCTGGCAGGGGCGGAAAAGCGGGTCTTTGCCCGCTGGACCCGTCTGTACACCAAAGAGGTAAAGCATACCTACGACCGGCCCAAATACCTGCTGCTGAGCGGCACGGTCAGCACTGCCATCTCGCTCTTGGGAACCATAGTCATGTACTATTTCGCGGTGCGCTCCGGTGTGTCCATGGCGGAATACAATGCCTTCAACGCCTCCTACGGCATGGTCTCCGGCGCCTTCTTCACGCTGGCGGGCATGGTAAACTCGGTGGCGATGATCCGCCCGGTGCTGGAAATGGCAAAGCCCATTCTGGACGCGGTGCCGGAAACCTCTGAGGAAAAGAAGATGGTGCAGTCTCTGCGGGGCCGGGTGGAGCTTTCCCACCTGAGCTTCCGCTACAGCGATACCATGCCCATGGTGCTGGACGATCTTTCCCTGCAAATTAAATCCGGGGAGTATGTGGCCATTGTGGGCAAAACCGGCTGCGGCAAATCCACGCTGGTGCGGCTGCTGCTGGGACTGGAAACGCCCCAGAAGGGCGCGGTCTATTATGACGGGCTGGATATGCAGACGCTGGATCTGCGCTCCCTGCGTCGGAACATCGGCACCGTGATTCAGGACGGAAAGCTGTTTCAGGGCAGTATTTACGAGAACATCGCCATCTCGGCCCCCGGTTTGACCATGAACGAAGCCTGGGAAGCCGCCGAGCTAGCAGGCATCGCCGACGACATCCGGGCCATGCCCATGGGAATGCACACCCTGATCTCCGAGGGCCAGGGCGGCATCTCCGGCGGGCAGCGCCAGCGGCTGATGATTGCCCGGGCCATCGCCCCCAAGCCCAAGCTGCTGATTTTTGACGAGGCCACCAGCGCTCTGGACAACATCACCCAGAAAAAGGTGTCTCAGTCTCTGGACAGCCTCCGCTGCACCCGCATCGTCATTGCCCACCGGCTGTCCACCATCCGCCAATGTGACCGCATTCTGGTGCTGGACGGAGGCCACATCATTGAGGACGGCACCTATGACGAGCTGCTGGAAAAGAAGGGCTTCTTCGCGGAATTGGTGGCCCGGCAGCGGGTGGAATAAAAAAGCAGAATTTTTTGCCAGCTTACGCCAGGCCATGGAACAAATGGATACATAGTGAATCAGAGAAGCTCTGACGAAACCGTCAAGTGCTGTGTACGAGAGATTTCAGCCACAGACGGTTTCTTCAGAGCTTCCTTCATTTTATCACAGCCGCAGCGTCAGGGTCAGACAGTTGCGGTTGTCTTTGTATTGGTAGTCCACCTGGCTCATAAGCTTTCGCACCATGAAGATGCCCAGGCCGCCCACTTCCCGCTCCTCGGCAGAAAGGGTCACATCGGGGACGGGGGCTTGCAGCGGGTTGTATGGAATGCCGTCATCACTGAACGAGAGCATCACCGTATCTCCCAGACGGGTCAGGCGAAGCTGGGCCTGCCGGGCGTGGCTGTACCGCACGATATTACACCATATTTCGTCCAGTACCACCAGCATACGGCTGGCAGGCTTCCCTTCCACACCGAACGCGGCGAGCCTCTCTTCCAAAAACGCTGATGCCTCCGCAATGCTTTCCTCCGTCGGAACGGCGGACCACACCGCCTCCTGCCGGGGTGTCAGCCGCAGGCACAGCATGGTGATATCGTCAAACTGCTCCTGCTGCCCCGCGAAGACGTCCACATCCTCCTTCACCGCATGGCACAGGGCCTGCACGTCCAGTTCCCGGTTTTGTTCCAGGCAGGACAGCAGACGGTCCTCACCGTAGAGCTGCTTGTCGCAATTGTGGGCTTCCGTAACGCCGTCGGTGTAGAGGTAGAGGGTGTCCCCCGGATCCAGCTGCATCTCGTGGCGGCGGTAGGGGATTCCCTCCATACCGGCCAGCACAAAGTTGGGCTTGATGCGCAGATATTCAAACTGCCCGTCCCTCCGGCGCAGCAAGGGCGGATTGTGGCCCGCATCCGCGTAGGTCAGACGGCCTGTGGATAGCTCCAGAATGCCCATCCATGCAGTCACAAACATCCCCGCATCGTTTCCCTGACACAGCTTGTCGTTGGTATGCTCAAAGACCTGCTCCACCGGCAAGCCGCCTTCGGCGCTGGTTTTCAGCAGGGTCTTGGCGGTCATCATGAACATGGCGGCGGGGATGCCTTTGCCGGACACGTCCGCAATGAGGAAGGCCAGCCGGTCGCCGTCCAGTAGATAGAAATCGTAAAAGTCGCCGCCCACCTCTTTCGCCGTATCCATGCTGGCGTAAATGCTGAATTCCGTGCGGTTCGGGTAGGGAGGAAACACCGATGGCAGCGCCGAATGCTGAATCTGCCGCGCCACCTCCAGTTCCTTGTCAAACCGGGCGGCAGCCTCGTCAATATAATGCTTCAGGGTGTCCACCGTCTGGTTGATATCCGAGGAAAGGGCGGTGAATTCCTGACTGGGGCGCACGTCGACCTTTTCATCCAGATCTCCGCCGGTGATTTTCGCCAGAGAACTGTTGACCTTCTGAATGTTCTCCACCACGACCTTTTTCACGGTAATGGTGATCTGGGAAAACAGCACCGCGAAGACCAATATCTCTACAAACGCCAGCAGGCATACCCCCACATTGCGGGAGAACATGGCTTCACTGACAGGCAGCAGCGCAATGACGATATACTCACCCTGCGTGGCATAGGCCCAATAGTATTCCGTTCCGTAGACGGTGCTGCGGTAGGTGGCCTTTTCCATAAAATCAGCCCCACCGTCATAGCCCAGCAGCGTTACACTCTCGCCGGTATGGCCGTCCCGGTCACTGACGATGATACCGTCCGCCGTACAGACGATGAAAAAGCCTTCCTCCCAGATGTGACGGTTGTGGGCCGCGTTGGCGATGGCTGCGCTCTGCTGTTCAGGGGACTCGGCCTGCGCCGCCTCCGATACGGTGGTCTGCATATCCCGCAGGTTGGTCACCAGAAGGTCCTCTACTGCCCCCAGCGTAGCGGAGGTCTGCATGGACCAGGTAAACCACACGGTAAACACCAGCGCGGAAAAAACGCTGACGAACAGCCAGAACTGGAAGGTTCGGTTGACGCTGCGCTGCTCCCGCGCCGGAATCAGGGGGCGACGCCGGGGCAGGCCTGCATGCTCCGTCACCTGTGCTGCCAAAGTGGTCAGCACCATGCTGCCACAGCAAACCGCCAGCAGGGGGAGCGTATTTTCCTGAACAACCGAAAAGACATCCGCATCCGCAGCATTGGTGAAGAACACCATACTCATGTGCAGCACCACGACAACACCGGGAACCAGCAGCGAATATCCCAGGCCGGCGCGGTGATCGTCCAGCAGAAAATGCCGCACCACTGCGGCAATCACACCCGCCAGAACAATGGAAATGGCAGCGGCACCGTGCGTGTATCCGGGCTGAATCAGCCAGTAAAACAGCAAAGCGCCCAAACCGCCGCTGACCAGTCCCGCGGGGGCGCCAAACAGAAGCCCCGCCGCCAGCGGCACCATGTCCTGTATCGAAGTGCGGGTGGTAGGTGCCATCGTCGCGGCGGCAAACACCAACCCTCCAAACACAACGCCGATCAAAACCTGCCGCAGGGCATAGGGAAACCGACGGAAAAACGCACTTTTTTCTGCCAGAACAAAGGCAGCTGCCGTCAGCACGGGCAACAGGGCGGTAAAACACAGTTGCATAGCCATGGCTTACTCTACGGTCAGGATGCTGTCAAAGCCGGTGATTTCAAACACCTCACATACCTCCGGACACACATGAATCAGCTTCATGGCGCCATGCGCGGCATTCATGCACTTCTGCGCTTTCAGAAGCACGCGCAGGCCGGCCGAGGAAATGTACTCCACCCCGGCAAAATCCAGCACCAGTTCCGTCACACCGTCCAGCTTACCCACCTCGGCGTCCAGCTGAGGCGCCGTCAGGGTGTCAAGGCGGCCGTTCAGCTTCAGGGTACGGACAGCATCCTGATTGATTTGTTCGATGGTCATTGAATGATACCTCCTACAAGCATTTTGTAACGTCGTTCTTCAGCCGCGGCATTTGGACACAGCCGCGAGGGAAGAAACACAGAGATGAAAGAATTATAGCATAATATCCGACAGAATTCTACAAGCAAACACAAAAGAATGATTCAGCGGTTCCCTTGTACTCTGTAAAGCCTAACTCTTTATCATGGGGATCTCGGCAGTGTTCGTCACCAACGGCGGACACATGTTGGACCGGCTTCTGCGGCTTCCTGTCCGGAGATCGCCATGGAACCTCTGAATAATTCGTCTGCGGCTGGATGGCAGGTCTTTTGCCCCCATCCAGCCGTAGTCGATTTATTCAGAGGTTCTCAAGATATTTTAATACTTTTTTTCAAGCTGGGGGGCACTGGCGGAATCCACCCGGCCTTCCACTTTAATGGTCAAAGAATCACCTTTCATAATTCCAGATACTTGTAAACTCATTTTTATCTCCTTTACTATTTATATTGGAGTTTTTTATTATATTTTTGCTTGAGTTTTTATACTTTATAGTATAAAAACAACAAAAACACAATTGACGTTATCGCTGAAATGCCAGTATTTCCCGAATATTCGCATTTTCGATGTGCACAACAATTCGGCGGAGATATTCTCGGTTCTGTTCCAAAACCGAGAAATCCAGTATTCCTCCGTTTTTGGAACTTTCGGCTATGGAAAAGGCGCTTGCCGATTTAATCACAGCTTCCCTAAAAACTAATTTTTGATGGTTTGGTCAAAACAATTTATTTTTCTGATTTCTTTTTGTCCTTATGGAAAAAGCGGCAGTCCCCAATTGGGACCGCCGCTCCAGCTTCCGATCAGGCGTTTTTCACACCTTCATACTCCGCGCTGCCAAAGCCGAGAACAGCCAGGCAGATGGGGGCAAAGAAGAACGTCAGGACGCCGAAGCCGGTACCCTTGCCGAAGGCCTTTGCCAGCTTAATATACAGCTTCATGACCACCACAATCATTGCCACAGACAGAACCAGATCCGCCACGCTGAACAGCAGGCCGGAAGGACTGGAAGGGTTCAGCATGACGGCCTGCGCCAGCAGATATCCCCAGAAATACTTCTTATCCCAAAGCTCATCGTACAGGCCGTACATATTGTAGAAGGGAATGATACCCTTCCAGCCCGGCTTGCCCATCTTCTGGTAAATTTTGAACAGTCCGATGATGTTCAGCAGGATAATTACCACCTGGATCAGCGAAGATACGAGGGCCAGGCCACCAGCAAGTAATTCAGTCATAAGTAAATCCTCCAATTTTTCATTTTTTTTAGGTTCTCTGTGCAGGCGCGGCACCGCGCCCCACTTTCGACCCTGTTTTACAAATTATAATATACTGCTTAGGACAACACTGTCACAAAAAGGGCATTAAAAAAATAAAATATTTTTTCTGCCTTGCAATGCCCGGCGCGAGGTGGTATAATCGCCGGAAAGAAATTCTGTGCAAAGAGAGGCAATTCGTTTCCATCCGAGATATTATTTGCGAAGCCACAATCTTTTACGGCGCCAACGCCAGACCCCCCAATACGCTGCGGGTGCTCTTCCGCATGAAGGACGCGGTCAATGGCCATCTGCTGCAGCTGGCTGCTGCGCAGGCGCTCCAGCGATATCCCTATTATGCCGTTCGCTGTGTTTCCGACGGGCGGGAATACCTGCTGGAACCCCACAGCGAGCCAATTGCGGTACACAACACGCCAAAGCCGGTGGCGCTGGGCGGCGAGGAATCCAACGGCTATCTGCTGGCCGTCAGCTACTGGGAGGATAAAATCTGGGTGAACCTTTACCACGGTCTTACCGATGCCACCGGCGCACTCAATTTCGGGCGCACCCTGCTGTACTACTACTGCCGGGCGATGTACGATCCTAACCTGAGCGCTGACGGTGTGCGCATCAACGATGGCCCCATTCCCCCGGAGGAATGGGACAATCCTTACCGCCAGATTATGCGTGGGGAACGGGTGCTGCCCGATGAAAAGGATATTCTCATCCAGATCAAGCCGAATACCTCCGACCGGCCGCTGCGCCTAAGCGAGGATCCCCGCATCACCTATTGCGCACATCAGTATTATTATGATCTGCGTATCCCGGAGCAGCAGCTCATGCAGTATTGCCGCAGTCAGGACGGCACCCCCGGCGTGGTGGTGTCACTGCTCATGTCCCGGGCCATCGACCGGCTCCACCCAGGAAACAGCCGGACCATCGTCACCGGCATGGCCATGAATCTGCGCCCCGCACTGGGCGCACCGCTGTATAAGGGTTCCCCCCTGGCCATTGCCTATCTGCCCTACACGGACCGGGTGCGGCATAAGAGCTTTGGCCCCCAAGCCACCATCTATCGGGGCAGGCTTATCCTTGCTGCCGACCATGAGCGTTTGCTCTCAGGGGTCAAGGCATCCACCCGTCTGTACCAGGCGCTGGATCAGCAGCCCACCGTGGAGAAAAAGTGTCAACTGGCCAAGCAGGTTGTGGATCGCTACCATGGCGGCGCCACCTTCAATGTAAGCTATGTGGGCCCCGCCCGGCTGGCCGCCATGGAGCCCTATGTGCTGGAAACCCTGATGCAGAACGACTGCAACGACCTGACCATTGAGATGATGGCATCCCACGGCTCCTTCTTCCTTACCATTGTGCAGGAGTGGAAAGAGGATCTGTATGTAAAGGCGTTCTGTGAGGAACTGACAGCCCAGGGCATTGAATATGAACTGCTTTCCCAGGGAGAGCACCATGTCCCTCGGCTCACCCTGCCTGAATAAACCCATCCAAACTGTAACCTGGTGCGGTGCCTGAAGGATATTCTTAATGCCGAGTAAGCGGGCTGCTCCGCTGCGTGTGCGTCAAAAGTATAAAAAAAAAAACTCCCTGCCGTGTGGATGAGTACCTCTCACAGCAGGGTATATATTTTTTACTTCAACTTCTCCAGAATCTCAGCGGCAGTCACACCGGTTGCCATCAGCTTCTGGATGGTGTCCTCCAGCTCGGCTCTCTGAGCTTCCTCCACAGCCTTAGCATCGGCTTCCGCTTTCTGTTCTTCCAGCTTGGACAGCTCAGTATCCAGCTTCTTCAGCTCAGCCTTCTTGGCCTTCAGCTCGGCCTTGATACTCTCCAGATTCTCTTCCAGCGCAGCGATGTCAGCTGTGAGGCTCTCTTTCGCTGCCGCCTTCTCAGCGAT
>ENA-OQIJ01000271-OQIJ01000271.1-human-gut-metagenome-genome-assembly--contig:-NODE-271-length-13553-cov-3.168405_pt1 | contig 13553 bp, 12 predicted proteins | sample MGYA00242582_ERZ504747 | MGnify/ENA primary metagenome ERZ504747 (study PRJEB26092, sample SAMD00036435) | human gut metagenome | host: Homo sapiens | study: EMG produced TPA metagenomics assembly of...
GGACCCAGGTGAACACCATGCGGCCGGCGAGGCCCCATTTCACCGTGCGCAGGCTCTTCTCGGCGCCGACGCCCATGATGGCGGTGGTTTTCGTGTGCGTCGTGGACACGGGCATGCCGGTGAACGTGGCAAGGCCGATGCAGAAGCAAGCCGACAGACACGCGGCGAAGCCCTGATACTGCTCCATCTTCACCATGTTCATGCCCACCGACTTGATGATCTTCTTGCCGCCCACGGCCGTGCCGAGCGCCATGGTGGCCGACACGAGGATGATGAGCCAGAAGGGGAACTCGACGTTCGCGTCCACCGCCCCGCTCATGCCGATCATGATGCCCAGCATGCACAGCGAGAGGAACTTCTGGCCGTCCTGCGCGCCGTGCAGCACAGCCACGCCGGCACCCGAGATGATCTGCGCCCACTTGAAGAAGGAGTTGGCCTTCGCGCGGCTGGCGCGCCAACACAGCTTCTTGATGAGCCTCGTGAACAGCCAGCCGGTGCCGAATCCCAAAAACGTGGAAATAACCAGACCATAGATGACCTTCATCCACTCGTCGCCGTTCACGCCGGCCAGGCCGCCCTGCAGCGCGATGGCCGCGCCGGTGATGCCCGCGATGAGCGAATGGCTTTGCGACGTGGGAATGCCGAAGTACCACGCCGTCACGCCCCACACGATGATGGCCACCATCGCCGCGGCAAGCGCCACGAGCGCGGCATGGTTGTCGCCTCCGAAATCGACCATCTTGAAGATGGTGAGGGCCACCGCCGACGAGACCATCGTGATGGCGGCGAGGCCCACGAAGTTGCATACCGCCGCCATGGCGATGGCCGGCCCCGGCCGCATGGCCTTCGTCCCCACCACGGTGGCAATGGCGTTGGGAGCGTCGGTGGCGCCGTTCACCACGGTCGCGCCCAACGTCAGCACGACGATGATGGCAAGAACAGGATCCCCGATGAACGCTGCGGCGAACGCCCCTAAATCATAGCCCATGCCGCTCCCCTTCCGTCAGGGGTGCGCACGCGCTTGCGGTTGCTTTCAACTGCCGTCCCTTTCCGTTACCAAACAAGACAAAGCACTCGGAGCCATGATAGAGATACATTGTCAGGATTGGGCAACGAAAAGATCAAGTTTAGGTAAAATCGCTCGTCGAACGCGTATATCGGGCGCGGCGAATGTAAAGAAAAGCGCCGACCGCGGCAGGCGGACGGCGCTTCAACAACACGTTGAAGAAGGCGGTTAGCGTCCGAGACGCTCCCGCACCGACGCGGCAATGCCCTCGGCATCGAGGCCCAAATCGTGCAGCAGATGATCGGTCTTGCCCTGCGGCACGAACCGGTCGGGAACGCCGAGCGTGAGCGTGGGGACGATGCGACCCTGACGCGCCAGTTCGCCGATCACGCCCTCGCCCACGCCGCCGGAGAGGATACCGCCCTCGACGGTGACCACGAGCTTCGTCTCGGCCGCACGCGCAATGGCTTCGGCGTCGAGCGGCTTGACCCAGCGCATGTCCACCACGCGCGCGTCGATGCCATCGAGCGCCAGCAACGCCGCAGCGCCCTTCGCCCGCGACACCATGCGCCCGAACGCGAGGATGGCCACGTCGTCGCCTTCGCGCACCACGCGCGCCTTGCCCTCGTCGAGCGTCTGCGCAACCTCGGGCAGCGCCACGCCTTCGGCCGCACCGCGCGGATAGCGGATGGCGAAGGGGCCGCCCAGCTCGAGCGCCGTGTGCAGCGCGTGGACGAGCTCGGCTTCGTCGGACGGCGCGAGCACCCGCATATTCGGGATCATGCGCATGTACGCGAGGTCGAATATGCCGTGGTGCGTAGGCCCGTCCTCACCCACGATGCCGGCGCGGTCGATGGCGAACACCACGTCGAGATCCGGAAGCGCGTTGTTGATGATGACCTGGTCGAACGCACGCTGCAAGAACGTGGAGTAGATGGCCACCACCGGCTTTTTGCCGCCAAGCGCCAACCCGCTTGCCAGACCCACCGCGTGTTCCTCGGCGATGCCGGCGTCCACGAAGCGGTCGGGGAATTCCTCGGCGTACGCGTCGAGGCCCGTGCCGCCCTTCATGGCAGCCGTGATGGCCACGATGCGCTCGTCGCGCCGCGCCTCGGCGGCCAGCGCCTTGCCGAACACGCTCGTGTACGACGGAGCCGACGCGGGCTTCTTCTTCACCTCGCCCGTGGCGATGTCGAACGGCGCAATGCCGTGGAACTTCTCGGGGTTCTCCACCGCGGGCGCGTACCCGGCGCCCTTGCGCGTGACCACGTGCACGAGCACGGGCACGTCGGTGGACAGCACGGTTGCCAGCGTCTCCTTGAGCAGCCCGATGTCGTGGCCGTCGATGGGTGCCGTGCACAGGATGCCCAGCTGTTCGAAAATCATCGAACGCGGAATGACGAACTGCTTCATCGATTCCTTCATGTTGCGTCCGAAGTTCGCCAACGCGGTGCCGAGGGCGCCACTGCTCTCAAGCACCTCCTGCACGGAGTCGCGCGTTTGGCGGTACTGCGTGGAAGCGCGCATGTAGCCGAGATGCTTCATGAGCGCACCCACGTTGCGCGAGATGGACATCTCGTTGTCGTTGAGGATGATCACCATGGGCGTCTGCGCCTGACCGATGTGGTTGAGCGCCTCGAAGGCCATGCCGCCCGAGAGGGCCGCATCGCCGATGACGGCCACGATCTTCTCGTCGCCGCCCGACAGGTCGCGCGCTTCGGCCAAACCGAGCGCCACCGACAGCGAGTCGGACGCGTGGCCGGACGGGTGCACGTCGAAGGGGCTCTCGTCGGGCTTCGGGAAGCCGGACAGGCCGCCGTAGGTGCGCAGCGTGGAGAAGTCGTCGAGACGACCGGTGATCAACTTGTGCGCGTAGGCCTGATGGCCCACGTCGAACACGATTTTGTCATGCGGGCAATCGAGCATGCTGTGCACGGCCAGGATGATTTCTACCGCGCCGAGCGAGGAGGCCACGTGCCCGCCCGTCTCGGACGCAACGGTGACGATCTCCTCGCGCACTTCCTGCGCCAGAATGGAAAGCTCCTCGTTCGTGAGCAGCTTGAGGTCGGCGGGCGATGACACCATATCGAGAATACGCGTATCCATATGCATCCTAACCAGGGGCTACGCCGAAACCGGCGCGCCCGCCTCCTCGGCAGACTCCACGTCGGAGGAAACGTCCGACTCCTCGTCCGCGTCCTCGGCGCCATGCTGCGCTTCGATATTGTCTTCAAGCAGATCGCTCGCGCGAAGCCCCAGGCCCACCGCTTCCTCGTAGAGGGCGAGGGCGTCGTCGAGCGCGAGATTGTCGTCGCCCACGGCATCGACAATCTCGTCGAGCCGCGCCTTCACCGACTCGAAGCTATCGTAGGATTCAAGCGCCATGAGCAGACTCGCAATCGGAAGCGGCTCCCCCATCTTGCGCTGCGCAGGGGGCTTCCGGGTCGCACGCCTCATCCGCGGCGCACGGGATGGGGCTCGGGACGGCAGGGTCCGCTTCCCCCTCGAGCATCTTGGCTATCCTGCCGAGCACGCCGTTGACGAATCGATGCGATTCGTCTTCGCCGCCGAAGTCTTTCGCCAGCTCAACGGCCTCGTTGATGGTCACCGAGGTGGGCACGTCGTCGACGTACATCATCTCGAAGGTGGCCAGGCGCAGGATGGAGCGGTCCACGATGGGCATACGGGCGAGCGACCAGTTTTCCGACGTCGCCGCCAGATGGTCGTCGATGGCGCAGCGGTGCGATTCCACGCCGAGCACAAGCTTCAGCGCGTACTCGGGCAGCGGACCGTCTTCCTCAAGACGACGATTGCCCTCGGCGATGGCCGCGGGCGATTCGTCGGTTATCTCGCTCGTGTAGAGCACCTGGAGCGCCGCACGGCGCGCGCTTGTTCGTTCATGTCGTTTTGCAGCCATATAAATCTTTCAATGCCTCCGAGCCTAGCGGGCGAACTGCATGCCTTCGATGTATACGTCTACGGCACCCACGGGAATGCCCACCTGGCTGGTCACCGCATCGGAGATCGCCTGGCGAATGTTGGCGGCGAGGTCGGGCAGCACATAGCCGTAGTACACGTCCACGCGAATGGAAATGTGCAGCTTCTCTTCCTCGTCAACCGTGATATCGATGCCCTGCGTGGACGGCTTGCTGCCGAACACGGAGCGCAGGCCGCTCGTGGAGGACGGGCCGATCGAGGCCACGCCGTCCACTTCGCCCACCGCAATGGACACGATGGTTTCGACGACGCCCGGCGCGAGCGCCATGCCGTCGACGTTCAAATCTGTCATAGTACATCTCCCATCTGGGTTTCGATGAAATCGGTGGTCACATCGCCCTCGCAGAACACGGCGTTGTCGAGCACGCGACGATGGAACCCGATCGTGGTCTCGATGCCCTCGATCACGAACTCGTCGAGCGCACGGCGACCGCGCTGCAGCACCTCCTCGCGATTCGACCCGTACACCACGAGCTTCGCCACAAGCGAGTCGTAGTAGGGCGAAATGCGGGAACCGGTGCGCACGTAGCTTTCCACGCGCACGCCGGGCCCTGCCGGAGCCTCGAACTTGGTAATGGTGCCCGGGCACGGACGGAAGCCGTGCTTGGGATCTTCAGCGTTGATGCGGAACTCCATCGCGTGGCCCATCGGCGAGAACGGCGCACGGTCGGCGCAGCTCATAGGCTCGCCGGACGCGATGCGCAGCTGCTCCTTGATGATGTCGGTGCCGGTGATCTGCTCGGTCACCGGATGCTCCACCTGCACGCGCGTGTTCATTTCCATGAAGTAGAACGACCCGCGCTCGTCGAGCAGGAACTCGATGGTGCCCGCGTTCTTGTAGTTCGTAGCGCGCACGGCCTTGATGGCGGCCACGCCCATGGCGCGACGCAGGTCCTCGGTGAGGGCCGGCGAGGGCGCTTCCTCGATGAGCTTCTGATGGCGGCGCTGCACGGAGCAGTCGCGCTCGCACAGCGCGATGTTGTTGCCGAAGTCGTCGGCCAGCACCTGAACTTCCACGTGGCGCGGACGCAGCACGAGCTTCTCGAGGTACACGCCGTCGTTGCCGAACGCGGCACCGGCTTCGGTGCGCGCGGCCTGGTACTGCGCCTCGAGGTCGGCCGGGTCGTGCACTTCGCGCATGCCCTTGCCGCCGCCGCCTGCCGTGGCCTTGATGAGCACGGGGTAGCCCACGGCGTCGGCGAAGGCCTTGGCCTCGGCCGCCGTGTCGATGCAGCCGTCCGAACCGGGAACGGTGGGAACGCCGCAGCCCTTCATGGTCTCGCGCGCCGAGCTCTTGTCGCCCATGCGCTCGATGCACTCGGGCGAGGGGCCGATGAACACGAGATCGTTATCGGCGCAGGCGCGGGCGAAGTCGGCGTTCTCGGCGAGGAAGCCGTAACCGGGATGCACGGCCTCGGCGCCGGTCGTCTTCGCGGCCGCGATGATATTCGGAATGACGAGGTAGCTCTTGTTCGCCTGAGCGGGGCCGATGCACACGGCCTCGTCGGCGTACTGCACGGGATAGGTTTCGGCGTCCTCGGTCGAGTAGACCGCGACCGTCTTCACCCCCAGCTCCCGACAGGCGCGCATGATGCGCAGCGCAACCTCGCCGCGGTTGGCGATCAGAATCTTGTTAAACATTATGCCGTCTCCGGGGCCGGGGCAGGTGCGCCGTGCGGCTCGATGTAGAACAGCACCGTGCCGAACTCGACGGGCGAAGCGTCCTCGAGGCAGATCTCGCGGACGGTGCCCATTTCCTCAGCCGTGATCTCGTTCATGAGCTTCATGGCCTCAACGATGCACAGCGTCTGGTTGGCGGCAACCTCGTCGCCCACCTGCACGAACGCGGGCTCGCCCGGTGCGGGGGACGAGTAGAACGTGCCCACCATGGGAGCCGTCACGGCATACCAGTCGCTCGGACGGTCGGTCTCGTCGGCAGCGGCGGCCGGCGCAGCGGCGGCGGGAGCCTGGGCAACGGCGGCAACCGGGGCGGCCGCAGCGGCCACGGCAGCGGCCTCAGCCGACATCGTGCCCGGCATGCGCACGGCGATGCGCGTGCCCTCTTCCTCCACTACGATCTCGCCAACGCCGCTTTCCTCTGCGACGCGAACCAGCTCGCGAATCTGATTGATGTCCACGTAATCGTCCTCCTTGGTGTGGCTCGACTCCTGCTCCATGAGGAAGTCGACCTTCTCCGATGTACGGTGCTTGCTCAGGAACGTGCGCGCCTCGTTCGGGAACAGGGCGTACATAAGCACGTCTTCCTCGCTCTTCGCGAGGTCGCCAATCTCGTCCTCACCTGGGAGTACGTTGCGTTACCAGCGAACCGGGTGCCACGTCGGGCGGCAGCATCTCGGAGTTGCCCACGACCTTCGCCACGATATCCTTGTCCATGCGGCCCGGCGCCTTGCCGTAGTACCCGCAGATGTAGTCCTTCATCTCCTTGGACACGACGCTCCAACGCTTGCCGGTGAGCACGTTGAACACGGCCTGCGTGCCCACGATCTGCGACATCGGCGTGACGAGGGGCGGATAGCCCACTTCGGCGCGCACCTTCGGAATTTCCTTCATCACCTCGGGCAGGCGGTCGGCCGCGTTCTGGATTTCCAGCTGCGACACGAGGTTCGACATCATGCCGCCCGGCACCTGGTGCGAGTACACCTGCATGTGCGTGAGCGACGAGACGCCGCGCTTGTAGTGGCCGCGCTTGCGCACGCCTTCCCAGTATTCGGCGATCTCGAACAGCAAATCGAGGTCGAGACCCGTGTCGTAGCGGCTCTCCTGGAGCGCGGCGACAATCATCTCGACGGCCGGATGCGAGTTGCCGAATGCGAGCGGCGCGCTGGCCGTGTCGGCGATGGCAGCGCCGGCTTCGGCGGCCTTGAGGATGTTGCGGGGGCCATGCCGCCACGTAGTGGCAGTGGATGTGCAGCGGCAAACCGATTTCAGCGTTGAAGGCCTTCACCATGCGCTCGGTGCGGTACGGCGTGAGCATGCCGGCCATGTCCTTGATGCAGATGGAGTCGGCACCGAGGTCCTTGAGCTTCTGACCGTAGTCGAGGAAGCTGTCCAGCGTGTGCACGGGCGACATCGTGTAGGAGATGGCACCTTCGAAGTGGCCGCCGCATTCCTTGATGGCTTCGGCGTTGTCGACGACGTTGCGAATGTCGTTGAGCGCGTCGAACACGCGGAAGACATGCACACCATTGCGCTTCGCGGCCTTGATGAAGTGATTGCAGATGTCACGCGAATAGTGCTTGTACCCCACCAAGTTCTGACCGCGAGACAGCATCGAGAGCGGCGTGTTCGGCGTCTGCGCCTTGATAGATCGCAGTCGCTCCCACGGGTTCTCGTCAAGGAAGCGCATGCACGTGTCAAACGTCGCACCGCCCCACGCCTCGATGGCCCAATACCCGACACGGTCCATTTTAGGCAGAATCGGCAGCATGTCGCCGATCTGCATACGCGTGGCCCAGAGGCTTTGCTGGCCGTCACGGATGGTGGTATCCATGATCTGAAGCCTTGGCATGAACTCACACCCCCTTCGGTTTGCAGTTAGTCAAAGATCGAACCATGAATTATAGAGTAACCCCTCGCCGCACGAGTCACAACGGAGCAAATTCACCGACAAGCAACAGATTTTGAGCGGCGGGAGGTCACCGAGGGTGCGCGTGCACGAAAACGCGCTAAAAAAGACGGGCAGTTGTATCCAACCGATTACGGGTCATCAGGCGTGCCGTCGTACCCTTTTCCCCATGGCTGGTCAGAGCAAAAAGGAAGCGATGGCGAACGAGGATATCCTCGTGCAGCTCATTGCGGCCGATTTCGGCAAACGCCTGCACGAAGCGCGCGATCGCGAGGGGCTTCCCCAAACCATGCTGGCCGAAATGATCCAGACGAAGCATCCGCGCGTCAGCAATCTCGAAGGAGGCCTCGTCGACGTGCGCATCTCCGACATCGTGAAGCTTGCCCGCGCCCTCGACGTGAACCCCGGCACGCTGCTCGACCTCACCGCCTACGAGCTGAAGGACTATCCCCCGTCCAAGCCCCCGTCGGGGCATGCCCGCCCCTAACGCCGCAACGCCCCCGCACGCCGTAAAACAGCAGCGGGATGCGGGGGCTTGTCCTTGAACGCCTACCCCAGGGGGTTGGCGTTTGCGTAGCTTTCTCCGAGAATCGACGTCATGGGAACGTCGCCCATCCAATCATCGGCAACCGTTTTGCCCAGGCGATGCTCCACCAGATGCCGAGCGGCCGCACACGAGCACCACAGGGCTACCGGCTGGTTCGTGCCGCCCCCGTACACCTGGCTATCCCATCCCGCCGTTGCGATGCCCGACGCGTACAGGCCGGCGATCGCCTTCCCGTTGGGGTCCACCACCTGCGCGTGCGTGTTGATGTGGATGCCGCCGTTCGTGTTGTAGGCGTTCACGCCCGCTTTCGCGGCGTAGAACGGCGGGGTCTTCAGCGCCCAGATGAACTCCTGCGGCTTGCCGTACTCGTCTTCGGCACCTTCCGAGGCGGCATTGTACGCCTCGATCGTTTTGACGAACCCTTCCACGTCGAAGCTCTCCACGTCCGCAGCAAGAGCTCGGCCCAGTTCCTCGATGGTATCGGCCTGGTAGAACCAGTCCTTGTTCTGCACCTTCTCGATTTCCGCGCGCACCTCAAGCGGCGTGCCCTGCTTCGTCGCGCTGTCGAAGCCGTTGTGGCCGTTCTGCCACTGCCCCGCCTCCCACTTCTGGATGTACGATTCGTCGAACAGCGCAAACGCCTGACGCTGCGATAATACGACCTGCGGAATGCAGGTGAAGAACAGCTGCGACCCCGTGTTGAAGCCGAACGATTCGTCGTAGAAGCGGTTGCCGTACTGGTTCACGAAGACGCTCGAGAACTGGAAACCGGCAGCGGTGTTGAGATCGGAGTTGAACCCGCACGGGTCGTCGGCGGTGCCGATGCCCGCGAAGAAGCCGTCGATGGTCTGCAGCCCCGTGCGGCCGTGCGCGGTTTGCTCCACCATGAGGTGACCATCGCCGTCCTGCCCGATACCGAGAGGCATAACCTTGCCCAGATCCACGTTCGAATAGAGTTTGATCAGTTCAGGATTGGTGTTCATGCCGCCCGACGCGACAACGACGGCTTTGGCGTTGAGCTGCACGACGTTGCCGTCGGCGGTCTTGTACTGCACGCCCGTCACCTGGTAGTCGTCTTCCATGACCAGGGCGAACGCTCGCGATTCGGTGCGGATGTCAACGCCGAGGGCTTCGGCTTGCGGCGTGAGCGCCGCAATGGCGGACGCGCCCGAACCGCCCTCGTAAAGGGGCTGCCCGCTGCCATAGTCTTTGAGCGGCACCCCGTGCTTGCCGAAGAGCCAATCCGAGCAATCGCCCTGCTGCGTGCGCAACGCGTAGAAGAGCGAAGCATCCACGACGAAGTTGCGCTGGATCATATCCGCCTGCACCGCCGCGCGCGCCTCCTCGGGGGACATGTTGAGGAATCCGGCACCGCCCTCGGCGAAGTTCGTGTTCCCGCCGAGGGTGCTCTGCTTCTCGAGCATGATCACGCGCGCATCGGGGTCCTGCTCCTTGGTGAGCATCGCGGCGGTGAAGCCGCCTATGCCGGACCCGATGACCACGACGTCCGCATCCTCCGTCGTGCTCGGGGTAACCGGAATGCCCACGCCGTCGGGGTTGGCGTATCCCGCTCCGACACCCGTCGCGTCGGACGCTCCGCGCGCGCCGCCCTCGTCTGCGCTGCTCGGCGTTGCGGTGGCGACCGACGCTTGCGGCGCGCACGCCGCCAACATGGACCCCGCTGCCGCGGCGGCGCCTGCGACGATGCCGCCCTTCAAAAACGTGCGTCGATCAAGATTCTTCGTGTGTTCGCCCATGGCGAATCCCTCCTTCGGATTGTGATAGCACCTGCCGAAGGATTCTAGGAACGGCTTTTTCAGCCGACAATCGCGAATTACGTGTGATTCTCTTTCCTGCCGTTGACCTGGTGAATTGCAGGTCCGAATAGTGCGCTCACCCTTTTTTCGCGACGTCGCTCAGCTTTTCGAGCAGCTCCTCGCGCGACGACACGTCGACCTTCTTGTAGATGTTTCGCACATGGGTCTTCACCGTGTTGTCCGAGACGAACAGCTGCTCGCCGATTTGCCGGTAGGGCGTGCGCTTCATGAGCAGTGCCACGATCTCAACCTCGCGCGGGCTGAATCCGAACCGCTCCGCCCATTGGTCCGCGGTATCGTCGGCAGGCTCCCCCTTGCTCCGCAGGGCTTTCGCGCGCCAATACATGAGCAGCGTCACCGCAAGCAGCAGCAGATACATCAGCCCGCTCGAAAAGGCGTTGGAGAAGTGCGCAGGCACGAGCGCTCCGAGGAGCTGACCCACCTGACTGCTGAAGAACAGCAGCGCCACGAGAAACGTCAGGTTGTGCCTCCGGTCGTGCACGGCCAACACCGCCGCAAAGTACCACATAAGGTTGAAGAAGCAGGCGAATCCTCCCGTATTGATGGCCATCGGCACCGTGGCGTTCACGCCTTGCAGCGAGACGAGCAGCATGCCCGTGGCAACCAACGGTACCACGAACAGGAGGCACTGCTCGAACAGCGACTGCCTGTTTTGGAGGAAGAACACGGCCACCAACAGCAGCGCGCAGATGCAGGCGCCGAGGCACTCCGACTCCATCCCTCGCTGAATACTCGCCTCGTCGAGGCCGCCGATGGCAAAGGTATGGATGAGCCCGTACGCGAACCCGGTGAGCACGGCAAGCACCACGAGCGGCTTGACGGTCATGTCCACTCTCGTACGCGGAAGAACGTCTTCGGCAACGGCAGAGCGTTGATGTGATCGTGCATAGGCGAAGAACAGCGCGGCGGCACCGAGCACGAACGCGGCCGCACCGAGCATTTCGATCACCACTGAAAGCCGCGAAAACAGCAAGAAGAGCGCGACGCCGGCGACGGATTCCACCGCGAACGCCATCGGCATATAGCGATACCCCATGCGCGCATGCAGTTCACCGTACAACACGAGCGCAAAGCTGTTGCCCACGCCCGACAGCACCGCGCCAACCGCACCCGTCAGCGGATTAGCGCCCGAGAAGGAAGACAGCAAGAGCAGCCCGAGGGCACCCGACGTGCATATCGCGAAGATGAGGTAGGTTCCGCGCCATGCTGCGAATTCGAATCGCGGCTTGCGCCATGAAACGACGGCCATCACGCCGAGCGCGACCACCGTCCCCGCAAGCGTGAGCACGAACCGCCCATCGTAGCCGCTGATGAACGAGTCAACGGAGGCAATGCGCGCATTCCACAGCAGCAGATAATGGCTCCCCCACCAGGCAATGCTTCCAAGCACCAAGAGGAAGTTACGCCTGAACGCACCAAGAGCTTCAACGAACAGGCCCCTTGCCTGCCGCACATCTTCTGAAAGGACGTCTTCTTGCACGCAGCCTCCTTGCCAAAAAGGGCGCCCGTACAATCGGGCGCCCTTTCCACTGCTAATCTTCGATGCGCTGAAGCGGTGCTTAGACGCGCTTGATGAAGCGGCCGTCGCGGGTGTCGATCTGAAGGGTGTCGCCGGGCTCGACGAACATGGGCACCTGCACGGTCGCGCCCGTCTCGAGCGTGGCCGGCTTGGAGCCACCCTGCACGGTGTCGCCCTTGAAGCCGGGGTCCGTCTCGGTCACTTCGAGCTCGACGAACATCTGCGGCTCGATGCTGATCAGCTCGTCGCCGGCGTACAGCAGCGTGGCCTCGTCGTTCTCCTTGAGCCACATGGCCGCGTCGCCCACCACGTCAGAGGGGATGGAGGTCTGCTCGAACGTGTCGTTATCCATGAAGTTGAAATCGGCACCGTCGTTGTACAGGTACTGAAGCTTCTTCGACTCGAGGCGCACGGACTCCACCTTCACGCCCGCGTTGAACGTGTTGTCGATGACGCGACCCGTCTTGATGTCGCGCAGCTTCGTGCGGACGAACGCGCCGCCCTTGCCGGGCTTCACGTGCTGAAACTCGACGATGGTGCAGAGCTTGCCGTTGTACTCGATGCACATGCCGTTCTTAAAATCGGCGGTAGAGATAGCCATACTCGGTATTCCTTTCGTTCACGGGCATCCGCTGCGTGCCGCGGGGCCCGATCAGCGTTCAAACTGGTTCATTATACTCACCGAGCGCGTCGCTGCCTATACGGCGCGCGCACCATCAGAAAAAAAGCAGCTTGCGCACCCCGGCTGCGTGCAGATCGACGCCTGCGCTGCGAGCCTACGACACCGTAAACAGAAACCCTCGCTTACAGGACGACCATGTCGTGCGTCGATTGCGTGAAAACTTCGAAACCGTCGCTCGTGAGTACGCCGCAATCTTCGAGACGCATGCCGAATTCGCCCGCGAGGTACACGCCCGGCTCAACCGTCACGACATTGCCGGTGACGAGGGGTTTCTCGTTGCGCGGCGACAGGACAGGCTGCTCGTGGATGTCGATGCCCACGCCGTGACCCAGCCCGTGGCCCATCTTGCCGGCGAAGCCGTGCTCCGCGAGCACCTGCTCGGCAAGCTCATGCATGGCCTTGCCGGTGACGCCGGGGCGCAGGGCGGCTTCCACCTGCTCGTTCGCGCTGCGGATGGCCTCATAGGCCGCGCGCAGACGCGGGGACGGATCGCCGAGGAACACGGTGCGCGTCATGTCCGAGCAGTAACCGTGCGCGCGGGCGCCGAAGTCGAGCACGACGCACTGCCCCGCCTCGAGCACCGTTTGACCGGGGATGGCATGGGGGCTGGCACCGTTCGCGCCGGTTGCCACGATGGACGAGAACGCGAGGCCCTCGGCACCGTGGCGCAGCATGAAGTCCTCGAGCTCGATCTGCACGGCGCGCTCGGTCATGCCGGGGCGCATGTAGTCGACGATGTGGGCGAACGCCGCATCGGTGATGGCCTGGGCGGCCTTCATGCGCACGATTTCGTTCGAGTCCTTGACGGCGCGGAGGTCGAGGATGAAATCGGACGTCTCGCGAAGGCGCGGGCGGGCGGGCGCATCGGCGAACGCGTCTTCGAGCGCGCGGTAGCCGGCAAGGGTCATGGAATCCTCGATGCCGAGCACCACCGCATCGGCCTCGGCGGAGGGCTGCTGCGCGTGGCGCGCGGCGAACGCGTTGGCCACGAACGCGGCATGCGCGATGCGCGTATCGTCGACGGCGATGACGCCCTCGGCGGCCGCAGCCGCGCGCGCCGCCTCGCTGTAGCGCGAGTCGGTGTGGAGCACGGCATCGTGCGGCGTGACGAGCAGCGCGTGGGCCGACTCGTCGTCGAACACGTTGTCGAACGCCGTGAGCCAGGTGATGTTCGAGGTGTCGCGCACGAAGAACGCGCGGATGTCGGCGTCAGCGCAAGCGGCGCGAAGCTGGGTGAGCCGCGGAAGAGAGAGGGATGGGAGGAGGGTGGGGTTGTCCTGCGGCGCGCCCTTTTGCGCCGGCGTTGAGACTACGGGACCAGCGGGGCTTTCGGCCGGCGCAAGGAAAAGAGAGGGGGTGCGGGAGGCAAGAGAGGGGT
>ENA-OQIJ01000273-OQIJ01000273.1-human-gut-metagenome-genome-assembly--contig:-NODE-273-length-13328-cov-2.450496_pt1 | contig 13328 bp, 13 predicted proteins | sample MGYA00242582_ERZ504747 | MGnify/ENA primary metagenome ERZ504747 (study PRJEB26092, sample SAMD00036435) | human gut metagenome | host: Homo sapiens | study: EMG produced TPA metagenomics assembly of...
CGCCGCCGCGTTGATGACGCCATGAAGATGGCGGGCATCTACGAGTTCCGGGAGCCGCGCAACCCCACAACCGTCTCGGGCGGCCAGAAGCAGCGCGTCGCCATTGCGGGCGTCGTCGCCATGCGTCCCGACTGCCTCATCCTCGACGAGGCCACCGCCATGCTCGACCCTCGCGGCCGTGAGCAGGTGATGCAGACCATCCACCACCTCAACAAGGATCTGGGCATCACCGTTGTGTCCATCACCCACTACATGGAAGAGGCCGCGCAGGCCGACCGTGTTCTGGTGATGAGCCAGGGCAATGTGGTGATGGAAGGCACCCCGAAAGAGGTGTTCAGCCAGACCGAAAAAGTCCGTTCTCTCCGCCTCGACGTGCCGCAGGCCGCAGAGCTGCGGGATGAGCTGGTCAAGGCCGGCGTCCCCATGCCCGAAGGCATCATCGACACCGGCGAGTGCGCACAGGCTCTGTATGAGCTGCTGAAGTAAGGGGGACGGAAACATGGCAAGTATTATCAAAGTAGAACATCTGAGCTATGTCTACAACCCCGGTATGCCGAACGCAGTCACCGCGCTGGACGACGTGAGCTTTGAGGTGGAGGAGGGCGATTTCGTGGGCATCATCGGAGCCACCGGCTCCGGCAAGAGCACCCTCATCACCCACATGAACGGTCTGAACAAGCCCACCAGCGGCAAGATCATCATTGATGGCCGCGACCTCTGGGCCGAACCGGAAAAGATCCGGGATTTCCGTTTCCTGACGGGTCTGGTGTTCCAGTACCCGGAGTACCAGCTCTTTGAGGAAACATGCTATAAGGACATCGCCTTCGGCCCGAAGAATATGGGCCTCGACGAGGCGGAGGTCGATAAGCGCGTCCACGAGGCGGCAGAATTCGTCGGCCCTCGACTGAGGCGCTTTTGGAGCGCAGCCCCTTCGAGACTGTCCGGCGGACAGAAGCGCCGCGTGGCCGTGGCGGGCGTCATGGCCATGAAGCCCCGTATCCTCGTTCTGGACGAGCCTGCGGCCGGCCTCGACCCCGAGGGACGGGATGAGATCCTGTCCGAGGTGAAGGACTACCACAAAAAGACCGGCACCACGGTGCTTCTGGTCTCCCACAGCATGGAGGACATTGCCAAGTACGCCGACAAGGTGCTGGTGATGAGCCGGAAGAAGATCGCCATGTACGACACGGTGGAGAAGGTCTTTGCCTGCGCTCCCGAGCTGCTGGAACTGGGCCTCTCCGTGCCGCAGGTGACGAAGATCTTCCTCAAGCTGCGGGAGATGGGCGTGGACGTCCCGGCGGACGTCTACACCATCCCCTACGCCGTCAAGATGATCCTGGCGGCAAAAGCCCGGCGGGATGCAGGGGAGACCCTCGTCTTACCCCGGAATGAAGAACAGAAAGGGGGTGCAGCCGGATGCTGAGAGATATTACCATCGGCCAGCACTTCCCCGGCAACAGCCTCGTCCATCGTTTTGACCCCCGGCTCAAGCTGGTGTTGACCATCCTGTATATCGTGCTGCTCTTTGCGGCGTCCAACCCGCTGGGCCTTGCGCTTTCGCTGATCTTCCTCGCCGCGATGTACGCGGTAGCGAAAATTCCCTTCAAGCTCATCCTCAAGAGCCTGAAGCCCATCTTCCCCATCATCGTCTTTACGGCGGTGCTGAACCTCTTCTTTGTCTCGGGTGAGGGCGACCCGGTGTTCAAGCTCGGCTTTCTGACCGTTTACGCGGAGGGCATCCGGTATGCTGTACTGATGGCGGTGCGCGTCATGGCCCTCATCGCGGGCACGAGCCTTTTGACCTACACCACCAGCCCCATCGTCCTGACGGATGCCATCGAGCAGCTGCTCAAGCCTCTTGGCAGGCTCCGCTTCCCGGTGCATGAGCTGGCCATGATGATGAGCATCGCGCTGCGGTTCATTCCTACCCTCATCGAGGAGACCGACAAGATCATGAACGCCCAGAAAGCCCGTGGTGCGCAGCTGGACAACGGCAAGATGACCGAGCGCATCAAGGCGCTGGTCCCGGTGCTGGTGCCGCTGTTCATCTCGGCGTTCCGCCGCGCCGACGAGCTGGCCATGGCCATGGAGTGCCGCTGCTATCGCGGCGGCGACGGACGCACCCGCCTCAAGGTGCTGCGGTGCGAAAAGCAGGATTACATCGACCTTGCAGTGTGCATTGCGTGTTTTGCGGTGATCCTCGCTTCGAGATTGGTGTTCCCGAATTTCTAAAGTGCGGGGGAGAAGTTCTCTTTTGCGCGCCACAAGAGAACCAGAAAAGCGCCCGCGATTGAGAGGCTCGGCGGTGGCGAAGCCATGAAAGCCCCAGTGGGGCTTTCAAGCCGACAGTCCGGTTTGCGAAGCAAATGCCGCGTGTTTAGCGCGGCAAGGACAGGGATCCACGAGAAAGGGGCTGCTCGCCCTTGATAATCCCAAAGAAGAGGTCGAAACGGAAAAAAGCTAGCCGCTTCGCTTAACGCTTTTTTCTCGTTTCTCCGATTTTGAATGATACGGACGGGAAAGTTGTAATTTCATTGATGAACTATCTTCTTACTTTAGCATACGACGGCACGAACTACTGCGGGTTTCAGGTGCAGCCCAACGGGCGGAGCGTAGCTGCTGTGTTTCAGGACGCCCTGGAGGCGGTGCTGGGCTGTCGGCCCGACATCAAGGGCTGCAGCCGCACCGACGCCGGCGTCCACGCGCTGGGTTTCATGCTCAACTTCCACGCCGACACCCGCATCCCGGCGGCAAAGCTGCCGCTGGCGCTGAACCAGCACCTGCCCCCGGACATCCGGGCGCTGGAAGCGCGGGTGGTGCCGGACGATTTCCACGCCCGCTATGCGGCCCACACCAAGACCTATCTCTACCGCATCCACAACAGTCCGATCGATTCGCCCTTTGCCGCGCGGTATTACACCAAAGTGCCGGGGCGGCTGGATGCGGACAGGATGCAGCAGGCGGCGCAGTATTTTGTGGGAAAGCACGATTTCCTCGCCCTCTGCGCCTCGGGCAGCTCGGCTGCGGCTCACGGCGACACCGTGCGCACCATCACGGCCTGTGACGTCCAGCGCCGGGGCGACGACATCGACATCACGGTGACGGCGGACGGCTACCTCTACAACATGGTGCGCATCCTTGCGGGAACTCTCTGTGAGGCCGGCGCGGGGCGTCTTGCGCCTGAGGCCGTGCCGGGCATCCTCGCCAGCCGTGACCGCAAAAAAGCCGGGCCGACGCTGGCGGCGAAAGGGCTTTTCCTCAAGAGCGTGGACTACGACACGCCCATAGAATAACGCAAACACGACCGATGCTCCCGGAGGGAAAACGCCCCTTTGGGAGCACTGTCATTGCACGAAGGGACAGGAGAGTATGAGAAAAAGACAGCGCGGCCCCCGGCCTGTGTCGGACGAGCCGCTTTCGGCGGGCCGGGTCGAATACCTCGAGCAGGCCCGCGAGCGGGTGCGGAACCGGCGCATCCGCCGCACGGCACTCATCGTCGTGGCGCTGACGCTGGTGGTGCTGTTCACCACCGGCATCGTGGGCAGCTCTGTTGCCATGGCCAAGGACTGGGCCGATACCGCCCGCATCCTGCTCTTCCCCGGCACGGGCTGGCCCCAGCAGACCGGCGTCATGGAGGTGAAACAGCTTGCCGCCATGAACAGCAGCTTTGTGGAGCTGGGCGAGGAAGGGTGCGTGGTCTGGTCCCGCACCGGCACCCGGCTCAACTCCATCCAGAGCGGCTACGCCCGCCCTGCGCTGGCTGTGGGAAAGAACCGCTTTGTGCTCTACAACCGCTCGGGCAATGAGCTGCGGGTGGAGAGCCGAACCCAGAATCTCTACACCAAGACGATGGAGAGCAGCATCACCCTCTGTGCCATGGCCGACAACGGCACGCTGGCCGTCGTCACAGAGGACCCCGGCAGCGCGGCCCGGCTTCGGGTCTACTCGTCCTCAATGGAGCAGCTGCTGAGCTGGAGCCTCACCATCGCCGACGGCACCCCGCTGCGGCTGGCCTTTTCGCCGGATGGGCGGCGGCTGGCAGTGGCGGCGGTGACGGTGAACGGCGGCCAGATGGTCACGAATTTCTATGTCGTCACCCTGGCGCAGGGCGACCCCATGCTGGTGGGCAGCGGAAGCGGCGCGGCTCAGTGGCTGAGCTGGACCGGTTCCCAGAGCATCCTGGCCGTCTGCGACAGCCGCGCTGTCCTCTACAACGCGTCGGGCGGAGAGCGGGCAGCCTATGACTTTACCGGGCAGACCCTCCGCGACATCTCGGTGGACGCTTCGGGCAATACTGCCCTCCTGCTGGCCTCCGGCCAGCTCTGTCAGGCCGTGATGCTGGGCCGTGACCTCGGCGTCGAGAACACCACGCAGGTGCAGGCGTCCAACCGCATCGTCCGGGCAGGAGACACCTTTTATCTGCTCACCGATACAGGGGTGGAGTGCCTTTCCACCGACGGCACCTCCCAGTGGACCCAGAGTCTTTCGGCCCGCCCGCAGGGTCTGCTGGCCGACCGCAGGCAGCTGCTGGTCTTCTGCGGCAATACGGTGCAGGTATTGACCCCGCCTGCGGCGGAAAACAACGCTCAAAGCAATACATAATAAGGAAAACAAGGTATGTTCAAGAATCCGTCATTTCTTTTTGATATAGTATGTACCGTGGTCTGGCTGCTTCTGGCTGTGCGCTATGCCCGCAAGGGCTTTCTCGCAGCCAGTGTCCAGCTGGGCGGGAATGTCTTCAGCCTCGTAGGCGCCCGGGTCTTTTCGGGCTGGGCGGCTGCCGAGGTGTTCCAGCGCTTTCTGGCCGGGAGCTTCCGTACCCAGATCGCCGAGAGCATCTCGGCCGGAGGGGGCGTGGACCTGACCGGCATCGCGGACAAGTACGCGGGCTTTCTGCCCGAGAGCTTCCGCGCCTCCATCGTGGAGACCTGCGAGCGCTCCATCTCGGCTGTGCTCAGCGACAACGCCGTGGTGCTGGCGGACGCCATCGTCCAGAAGGTGCTGGCTCCGCTGCTCACGCCGGTCATCTCGGTCGTGCTCTTTTTCGTGGCCTTTGCCCTGCTGCGGATGCTGGTGAGTATGCTGGTCACCGTGCTGGGCCTCGTCAACCGGCTGCCGGTCATCGGCACCGTCAACCGCTGGCTGGGCTGGGTCACCGGCTGTGTCGCCAGCACCATGGACATCTATCTGATGCTCTGTGTGGTGTGGGCCGTCATCGTCATCACCGGCGGCAATCTGACCGTCCTGAACGATACGGTCATGAGCAGCAGCCTTTACTATAAAGCATTCAATCTGTTCAACCCCTTCCTGTAAAGGGGAGCTTTAGGAGGAACCTATATGGTCTGCAATCGCTGTCAGAAACGTCCGGCCATCATCTTCGTCCAGCGGATGGAGAACGGCCAGATGAAAAATGAGGGCTTTTGCCTGCACTGTGCGCGTGAGCTGCACATCAAGCCGGTGGAAGACCTGATGAAGCAGTTCGGTATGTCCGACGAGGACATGGATAACATGGAAAACCGGATGGAGAGCATGATGGATGAGATGGGGATGCAAACCCCTCTCCCTCATGATGAATATGGGCCAGCCCATGGGCGGCGAGGAGAACGAAGGGGACGACGACCTTGTCCCCGGCTCCAGTGCTACCTTCCCGCTGGGCGTCAAGGCGGAGGGCGATGCCGGAAACAGCAAAAAGGCCCAGAAGAACGGCAAGAAGCCGCCCCGCCGCAAATTCCTCGACACCTACTGTGAGAACCTGACCCGCAAAGCCCGGGAAGGCAAGCTCGACGACATCGTGGGCCGCGACCGCGAGATCTACCGCACCATCCAGATTTTGAGCCGCCGCCAGAAGAACAACCCCTGCCTCATCGGTGAGCCGGGCGTCGGCAAGACGGCCATCGCCGAGGGCATCGCGGAGCGCATCGCCAAGGGCAATGTCCCTGTGGGCCTGAAGGATAAGGAGATCTTCCTGCTGGATCTGACCAGCCTCGTGGCCGGCACCCAGTTCCGCGGCCAGTTCGAGCAGCGGGTCAAGGGTCTGCTGAGCGAGGTCAAGGCCGCCGGCAATATCATCCTGTTCATTGACGAGATCCACACCATCACCTCCGCCGGTGAGAGCGAGGGCGCGATGAATGCGGGCAATATCCTCAAGCCTGCCCTCTCCCGCGGTGAGATACAGGTCATCGGCGCCACCACCTTCAACGAGTACCGCAAGTATATCGAGAAGGACCAGGCTCTCGAGCGCCGCTTCCAGCCTGTCCGCGTGGAAGAGCCCAGCGTGGCCGATACGCTGGCCGTCATGAACGGCATCAAGAAGTATTACGAGGAGCACCACCATGTGCAGGTGGATGCCGATGTGCTGAGCGCCATCGTCACCCTCAGTGAGCGGTATATCACGGACCGCTACCTGCCCGATAAGGCCATCGACCTGCTGGACGAAGCCTGCGCCTGCTGCAATCTCGCCCACCCGGTCATCTCGGAATATCTCGAGATGCAGAAGGAGCTGGACGGCCTCAGACAGGAAGAGGCGGACATGGAGTCCTCCGACGTCAATGAGGCCATTGACTACGAGCAGGTGGCCGAGCGGAAGACCCGCATCGCCAAGATCGAGGCAGAGCTGCCCGCAAAGCAGGCTGCTGCCAGCGAGATAAAAGTGACCATGGACGATGTGGCAAAGGTCATTGAGCTGTGGACGGGCATCCCGGCGGTGAAGATCCAGGAGACAGAGTTCGTCAAACTGGCCGGGCTGGAAGCCGAGCTGAAAAAGAAGATCATCGGTCAGGACGAGGCCGTCCATCTGGTGGCACAGGCCGTCAAGCGGAGCCGCGCCGACCTGTCGGGCCGCCGCCGTCCCGCAAGCTTCATCTTCGTCGGCCCCACTGGCGTCGGCAAGACGGAGCTGGTCAAGCAGCTGGCAAACCAGCTCTTCGACGGCCCCGACCCGCTCATCCGTCTCGACATGAGCGAGTATATGGAGAAATATGCGGTGTCCCGCATGATCGGTTCGCCTCCGGGCTATGTGGGCTACGAGGAGGCCGGCCAGCTCACCGAAAAGGTGCGCCGCCGCCCCTACAGCGTGGTGCTGTTCGATGAGATCGAAAAGGCGCACCCGGATGTGCTGAACATCCTGCTGCAGATTCTGGACGAGGGCAAGATCAACGATGCACAGGGCCGGACGGTGGACTTCTCCAATACGGTCATCTGCATGACCTCCAACGCCGGCAGCAGCGACAAGACGACCTCCGGCCTCGGCTTCAACAAGAGCGAGGAGCAGCTGAGTGAGGAAAAGACCCGCAAGGCTCTGAGCCAGTTCCTGCGGCCTGAGTTCCTTGGCCGTGTGGATGAGGTCATCGCCTTCAAGCCGCTGAGCCAGCAGACGCTGGAAGGCATCGCGGCTCTCATGCTGGATGAGTACAAGCCCAGCATGGAAGCCAAGGGCATCGCCTACAGCTACACCCCGGCGGCTCTCTCTGCCCTCGTGGCCAAGAGCCAGGGCGGCAAGTTCGGCGCCCGCGACCTGCGCCGCGTCATCCGAAAGGCCGTGGAGGACCCCGCCGCCGAGCGCATCATCGACGGCACCCTGAAAGCGGGCGGCAGCCTGACGGTGGATGCCGAAAATGGTGAAGTTATCTTAAAGTAAAGCAAACAGAAACGGCACTCCGAAGCAGTTCGGAGTGCCGTTTGTCATAGGCAGACTTAGTCGAGGGAGACCGGGAACTCGGGCTTGTTGGCCATACGGGCATTGGTGCGGCCCTCGGGGATGATCTCGCCGGCGGCGGTCAGCGCCAGCTTGGTGAGGGTGGGGCCTACCAGCTCATACACCAGCACCGAGAAGAGCACGACGTTGCGCACCATGTGGCCGTCGGAAAGCTCAGCGGCCTCGGCTGCCATGCCCAGCGCCACGCCAGCCTGCGGCAGCAGGGTGATGCCGAGGTACTTCTGGATGTTGTGGCTGCAGTGGGTGGCCCGGCCGCTGACGAAGGCGCCGGAAATTTTGCCCAGAGAGCGGAAGGCGATGTACACCACGCCGATGAGGAGCACCAGCGGGTCGGAGAGGATGTTCAGATCCAGCTCTGCACCGCTGAGCACGAAGAAGAGGATGTTCACCGGCGACACCCAGCGGTCGAGGCGGTCCATCAGTTCATCGGAAGTGGGGCAGATGTTGCAGAACACCGTACCGGTCATCATGCAGACCAGCAGCAGCGAGAAGCCGCAGTGTATCGGCCCGATGTCGAAGGTGACCATGGACAGGCCCACGTCAGCAGCACGAAGGCCACGGAAAGGCTCATGCGCTTGGAGCGGGAGTGAAAATAAATTTCCAGCTGGTTGAGCGCGAAGCCCGTCACGGCGCCCAGACCCAGCGAGAAGACGATCTCCACCACCGGTTCCACCAGAATACTGATGGCGTCGATGCAGCCCTGCTCGAGGGCGTTGGCAATGCCGAAGGAGGCGGAGAAGAGCACGAGGCCCACGGCGTCGTCGATGGCGACCACCATCAGCAGCAGGCGGGTGAGGGGGCCGTCGGCCTTGTACTGCTTGACGACCATCAGGGGTGGCGGCAGGAGCCGTGGCTGCTGCGATAGCACCCAGCGTGATGGCCGAGGCCATGGAGATGATGTCGGGCCGGATGAAGTGCAGGATGACCAGTGCCGCATCCACGAGGGCGGTGGTCATGACGGCCTGTAAAATGCCGACCGTGATGGCCTGCTTGCCCATGCTCTCAAGAGCCGAGAGACGGAACTCGTTGCCGATGACGAAGGCGATGAAGCCCAGCGCCACCTGGGTGATGATGGACAGGCTGTCCACCTGCTCGAGGGTGCCGAAGCCGATGCCAAAATTACTCAGGCCCAGACGCCCCAGAAAGAAAGGCCCCAGCAGCAGGCCCGCCAACAGATAAGATGTGACCGCCGGCAAATGGATCGCCTTTGCGAGGCGCGACATCAAAAGACCTGCGATGAGCGCCGCGGAAAGGCAGATGAGAAGCTGTTCCATGCGATATTGCGGGCAGCAGCACGATACCGCCGCGCAGCTGCCCTTTCCTCCTTTTTCTCAGTCAGGCGCGTTTCCTTGCTGCTTGCCAAAAGCCCAAAAAACACAGCACAGTAATAAATTATACTATTCCACTTTCTGAAAAGCAACATCCTTTCAGACGGCAAAATTGAAGATTTCTTAACAAATGGCCGAAAAAGGCAAAAAAAAACAGAGCCGCTGCGCAGGCAGCGGCTCTGTTGTATGCAACAATCGTGAATTTAGTTGAACTTGAAGATCTTCCGTGCGATGCGGTAGCCGCCCACCACGATGGCGTCGCCCTTGGGGAAGGGCAGGTTGGTCACGCCGCCGAAGCCGAAGCGGATGGAGCGGTAGACTGCGGCGCTGGTGTGCTCGCGCAGATACTGCCACAGGCCCTTCTGCTTTTCTTTCGCCTCGGCGCTGCCGTCCAGCAGCAGGAAGATGTCGCTGACGGCCATCATCATGGAGAGGTAGTGGAGCATATAGGCCCGCAGTTTCTTCTCGTCCTTGAGGGCGTCGAGGTCCTGACAGTCGATCATATGCCTGGTGACGCGGAGCTGCTGGTCCACGCGCTTGACCATGACGCTCTCGTTGACGCTCTGGTCGGCGCGGCCGATGAAGTAGCGGTAGAGGTCGAGGTCCATATAATACATGGTCTTGACGAAAGGCAGAGGCTGGTAGACGAAGATGTTGTCCACGTAGAAGGTATGCTTGGGCAGCACCATGCCGCACTTGCGCAGCACCTCAGTGCGGTACATGACCGAGTGCATCAGCAGGTTCTGTCGGGGCGGAAGTGGCCGACGTGCATCCAGGTGAACAGACGCTCCTGCGGGAAGATGTTGGTGTACCGCACAGTGTGGCTGGTGCCGTCCTCGGTGTGCTCGTAGACATAGTTGCAGATCATGAGGTCGGGGGCGGTGCCGCGGGTCACGAGGGTGTGCAGGCGGGCCAGCACCTTCTGGAGGGCGTCGGTGTCCAGCCAGTCGTCGCTGTCCACGACCTTGTAGTAGAGGCCGGTGGCGTTGCGGATGCCCTGGTTGACGCCCTCGCCGTGGCCGCCGTTCTCCTGATGGATGGCCTTGACGATGGTGGGGTACTTGGCGGCGTACTCGTCGCAGATGGCCGGGGTCTCGTCCTTCACGGAACCGTCGTCCACGAGGATGATCTCGGCCTGCTCCCCGGCGGAGAGCAGCGTTTCGATGCAGTGGCGCATATATGCCGCCGAGTTGTAGCACGGGACGGCAAACGTAATGAGTTTCTGTTGCATAAGATAAAGCTCCTTATCGTGCTTGCCCGGCCATATTCAGACAAAATGGGCCGGAGATGGAGATATGTATTCTTATTATAGCATTTTCGCGCACAAAAAGCTAGGAACACCAGCAAATACCTGCCAAAAAACGACGACAGAAGAGCGATCTGATACCATTTCGGGCCGGGCTGTGCTATAATAATACGGATACAGATTTGAAAAACGCAGGAGGCACCCATGTCAGACCCGCATTCTATCTTAAAAAAAGTTTTTGGCTACGACAGTTTCCGCCCCGGGCAGGAGGACATCGTCCGGCGGCTGCTGGACGGGCAGGATGTGCTGGCCGTGATGCCCACCGGCGCGGGCAAATCCATCTGCTATCAGGTGCCGGCGCTGCTTCTGCCCGGCATCACTATCGTGGTGTCGCCGCTGGTGAGCCTGATGAAGGACCAGGTGGGGGCGCTGGTGCAGGCGGGGGTGGCGGCGGCTTTCCTGAACAACAGCCTCACCGATAACCAGAAGGCCCTGATGCTCCACCGCGCCCGGGAGGGCTGGTATAAGATCATCTATGTGGCCCCGGAGCGGCTGGAAATGCCGGGCTTCCAGCGCTTCGCACAGGAAAAGCTCATCAGCATGGTGACGGTGGACGAGGCCCACTGCATCAGTCAGTGGGGACAGGACTTCCGCCCCAGCTACCTCCGTATCAAGGCGTTCGTGGACAGCCTGCCGAATCGCCCGGTGGTGGGCGCGTTCACGGCCACGGCGACGGCCCGTGTGCGGGACGACATCCGCAGCCACCTCGAGCTCCATCAGCCCTATGAGGTGACGACCGGCTTCGACCGGCCCAACCTCTACTTCGAGACGCGCCGCGCCCTGCCCAGCCAGAAGCCGAAGGAGCTGCTGGACCTTGTGCTCCGGGAGGGCGACAACGCGGGCATCGTCTATTGCAGCACCACAAAGCAGGTGGACGAGACGGCCCGTCTGCTCCAGAGCCGGGGCATCCGGGCAGCGGCCTACCACGCCAAGCTGGACGCCGAGGTGCGTCGGAAGAATCAGGACGACTTCCTCTACGACCGCGTTCAAATCATGGTGGCGACCAACGCCTTCGGCATGGGCATCGACAAGCCCAACGTCCGGTTCGTCATCCATTATAATATGCCCAAGGATCTGGAGAGCTACTATCAGGAGGCGGGCCGCGCGGGCCGCGACGGTCTGCCGTCCCGCTGCATCCTGCTCTATTCCGGTACGGATGTGCGAACCATCCGCTTCTTCATCGACAAAGAGATGGAGGCGGACAACGGCCTGCCCGCCGACGTCAAGGCCGAGGCCGCCCGCAAGGCGGAAGAGCGGCTCAGGTATATGACCTTCTACTCCACCACCCAGAAGTGCCTGCGGCGGTTCATGCTGAACTACTTTGGCGAGGCCGCACCTGAAAAGTGCGGCAACTGTTCCTGCTGCCTCTTTGCCGAGCAGAATGCGCAGGAGGTGGAACAGCGCGCTGCCGCCGCGAAGCAGAGGGCCGCGGCCAACTCCCGGCGGCTGTCGGCCCGCCGTGCGGCTGTCGGCGGCGACCTCAGCGAGGCAGACGAGAAGCTGCTGGCCGCGCTCTACGCCCTCCGCAAGCGTCTTGCGGCGAAGCAGAATGTTCCGGCCTACATGGTGTTCAGCGACGCGACCCTCCGCGAGATGGTCCAGAGCAAGCCCCTGAGCATGGATGAGTTTTTGAACATCACCGGCGTCGGCGAAAAGAAAGCCGCCCGCTATGGCATGGCCTTCCTGCGGGCCATTGAGGATATGGTGGGGAGCAGAAAATAAGAAAAGGCGCAGATCTTCCACGAGCGGAGAGGCTCGTTGCGGAAAATCTGCGCTTTTTATTTATCATTCCATCGTATGGGTGGAGAACACTTTTTCATCCTGCCACCACACCGGCTGCCCGGCGGCGAGGGACTTGGGAACATCCAGCAGACGCTGGTTCCGGCTGCCCCGGAAGCGGAGGGAGATGTCGTGCTCAGCCTCCACGAAGCGGCCATCCACCAGCACATCCAGCAGACTCAGCAGCTCGTCGGTGACTTCGCACCGCGCGTGGCAGGGGACTTTGCCGGTCAGCTGCTCCCAGGTGTAGCCGGAGTAGCACCAGACCGTTTTCTTCGGGTAAAGGGCTTTGAAATTTTGCACGAAGGTCACCAGCTCCCGCTGGTTCTCAGGCTCCATCGGCTCGCCGCCCAGCAGGGAGAGGCCCGTGATATAGTCCGGCTTGCAGGAGGCGAACACCTCGTTGCGGACGGGCTTGTCGAAGGGTCGGCCATAGCCGAAATCCCATGCCACCTCATTGAAGCAGCCGGGGCAGTGGTGGCGGCAGCCGGAAACGAAGACGCTGGTGCGGACGCCCGGCCCGTTGGCGATGTCGTAATATTTAATAGTCGCGTAGTTCATAATATGATTCCTGTACTTTACAAAGAAATGGAAGCCTGCCGCTGCGGCCCTTCCGGTGAAAATACGTTTGGAGCGGCCCGCAGGCCGCTCCAAACGTGAAATAAAAAATAATTTTTCCGCTGTTATGCCCAGAGCGAAGCGGAGGGCATCAAAATCGTAATTACAGATGCAACACCCGATCCTTGATCTCCTGCGTCCGGCCCTGGTTCCAGAACTGGGTGCCGATATAGCCGCAGGTGCGGCGGGCGACATTCAGCTTGTTCTGGTCACGGTTGCCGCACTTGGGGCATTCCCACACCAGCTTGCCGTCGTCCTCGACGATCTTGATCTCGCCGTCGTAGCCGCAGCACTGGCAGTAGTCGGACTTGGTGTTCAACTCGGCGTACATGATGTTGTCGTAGATGAACTGCAGCACACTCATGACCGCCTCGAGGTTGTCCTGCATATTGGGGACTTCCACATAGCTGATGGCACCGCCCGGAGACAGCTTCTGGAACTCGCTCTCAAACTTCAGCTTGGTGAAGGCGTCGACTGTGCTCGGAGACATGGACGTGGTAGCTGTTGGTCGATATAGTTCTTGTCGGTGATGCCGGGTACGATGCCGAACCGCTTCTGCAGGCACTTGGCGAACTTATAGGTG
>ENA-OQIJ01000280-OQIJ01000280.1-human-gut-metagenome-genome-assembly--contig:-NODE-280-length-13060-cov-3.526483_pt1 | contig 13060 bp, 8 predicted proteins | sample MGYA00242582_ERZ504747 | MGnify/ENA primary metagenome ERZ504747 (study PRJEB26092, sample SAMD00036435) | human gut metagenome | host: Homo sapiens | study: EMG produced TPA metagenomics assembly of...
GGTTGTGAGCAACGATGATCTTAGCTGCTCGATCCTCAATGGCTTTCGCGAAAATTTCTCGAGGGTGAACCAAGCTTTCATTAAGCGTGCCCTAGGAAAACAATGGCATTATCGATGAGCCGGTTTGCACCATCTAGCGTCAACACAACGAAGCATTCTTGCTTTTTGTTCCTTAGATACCCAAGCTGTTCCGCCGCAGTTTCCGCGTTTTCGATTTTCGGCCGATCGGCGGGCATCAGATAGCGCCTGCCGAGCTCGAAGAGAGCGATGATCTCACTTGTTTTGGCAGGTCCCATCCCCTGGATATTCGATATCTCCTCGTACGTGATCGAACTGCCCTTTTCGTTCAACAGCCTAAGTATGCGCTTCGCAATCTGCTCCGCCGATGCCTGCTTGTTTCCGCTCCCAATAAGAAGTTGCAGCAGCTCCAAATCGGTGAGATGCGCCGCACCGAATTTCACGAGTTTTTCCCTTGGCATAAGTTTACTCATAGCTACACCTAGTACCTATCGAAGTTTGCCGCCAAACACGTCACAGGACGGTGTTCGTCCATCCTACACCTCGCGTTAGCAAAATCGTATCATTCGCGCATGATCGTTCGCGAAGAACCCTCCTTAGCCTACAATGGAGGAAAATTGACAGAAGGACCTGCCATGCCCAACTATGCGGTTGTCGACCTGGGGTCGAACACGATACGCCTCGTCGTGTACGAGGTGAAGCACGCCCACGAGCGCACGTTCACGAACAAGGATTTCAAGAGCCTCATCAACGATAAGGTGATGGCGGGATTGTCGGCCTACGTCGTGGACGGCGTGTTCACGCAGGACGGCATCGACCGCGCCATCAGCGTGCTGCGCGGCCATGCCAAACGCGCGCGGTACTTCAACTGTGAGAAGATGGAAGTGTTCGCCACCGCCGTCATCCGCAATGCGAAGAACTGCGACGAGGCCGTCATCGCCATCGAGGAGGGAGCGGGGCTGCCCATCTCGCTTCTGTCGGCGCAGGACGAGGCGCACCTCGGGTTCGTGGGCGCCACCTGCGACCGCACGGTGGTGCGCGGGACGCTCGTGGACATCGGCGGCGGCTCGACCGAGCTGACGCGGGTGGAACACGACCGCGACTTCGACAACGCGAGCCTCGGGCAGGGGTCGCTGTCGTCGTTTGCGCAGCATGTGCGCGGCATCCTGCCCACGGGCGACGAGATGGATGCCATCGCCGCCGCGCTGCGGACGCGCCTCGCCGCGCTGCCCCGACCCGACGCCTACCGCACCGACACGCTGTTCGGCATCGGCGGAAGCGTGCGCGCCGCCGCCAAGATGCACGCGCAGGCCACCGGTGCGACGAGCCGTCCGAAAACCATGACGAAAAAGGAATTCATGCGATACTGACATGGTGCCGCACCGATCCCGACGCGTTCGCGCACACCGCGCTCAAGGCGTCGGCAGAGCGCATCCACACGCTCGTGCCCGGGTGCGTCATTCTGCTGGAGCTCTTCGACGCGTTCGGAGCCGAGCGCCTCGACGTCTGCAAATACGGCGTGCGCGAAGGGTACCTGATCGAGCGCATGCTGCGCTAACGGCACGCAGGAAGCGAACGTTTACGGGAAGGGGACGTTCATGGACACAGCCAAGAAACCGACCGACACCACCGAGGCGCCCGTCACCACCGCCGCGCCCGAGCCCGCCGCCATGCGCGCGGACGAGATGCGCCAAACCGTCGACGACGTGGCCGGCGAGGCGCTGCCCTCCGAGGCCGAGACCGCGGCCCCGCGCAAGGCGCCGTACATGCAGAACCGCGAACTGTCGTGGCTCACGTTCAACGAGCGCGTGCTCGACCAGGGCGCCGACGAAACCGTGCCGCTGCTCGAGCGCCTCAACTTCATCTCCATCTTCTGGAGCAACCTGCAGGAGTTCTTCATGGTGCGCGTGGGCAGCCTCACCGACCTCGCGCTGGTGAAGAAGCAGATCATCGACTCGAAATCGGGCATGACGCCCGCCGAGCAGCTCGACGCCATCTACGCGCGCTGCCACGAGCTGTACCCCATCCAGGAGCGCACGTACGAAAGCGTGCGGCGCCTGCTGTGCGAGCAGGGCGTGTGCAGCCTGCGCCCCGAGGACCTCGACGACGAGCAGCGCGCGTTTCTGTCAGCCTACGTGCACAAGAACGTGATGCCCTTCCTATCGCCGCAGATCATCAACTCGCGCCACCCGTTCCCCACCTGGAGAACGGCGCGCTGTACGTGGTGGTGCGCCTCAACGAGGAGGCGGGCGCCAAGAAGAAGACGTCGAAGAAGGGCATCGAGAAGGCCGCGAAGGACGACAAGGCCAGCAACCTGGGCGCCGAGGGCGTCACGCTCGGCCTCGTGCCCATGCCGCGCCAGTGCGAGCGCGTCATCGCGCTGCCGGGCGAGGGCATGCAGTTCATCCTGCTCGAGCACGCCATCGAGATGGTGGCGAGCGAGATTTTCTCCATGTACGCCATCAAGCACACGAACGTCATCTGCGTCACGCGCAACGCCGACCTCGACGCCACCGAAGGCACCGACGAGAACGACGAGGACTACCGCGAGCACATGAAGCGCATCCTGAAGAAGCGTTCGCGCTTGGCCCCCGTGCGCCTGGAAAGCGAGCGCCCGCTGTCCCCCACGCTCTCGAAACTGCTGCTCAAGCGCCTGAACCTCAAGGCGCATCAGGCGTACGTCACCAAGGTGCCGCTCGACATGAGCTATTCGTTCGGCCTGGCCGGCCGTCTCGACGAGGCCAAGCGCGCCGCGCTCACGAACGCGCCTTTCACGCCGCAGTGGCCCGGCTGCCTCGATCGCAACCGCCGCATCATCGACCAGGTGACCGAGAAGGAAGTACTGCTGAGCTACCCGTACGAGACGATGGACGCCTTCGTGCAGCTGCTGCGCGAAGCGGCGAACGATCCCTCCGTCATCTCCATCAAGATCACGCTGTACCGTCTGGCCAGCCAGTCGCACCTCGCCGAGGCGCTCATCGCCGCGGCCGAGAACGGCAAGGAGGTCACCGCGCTGTTCGAGCTGCGCGCCCGCTTCGACGAGAGCAACAACATCGAGTGGTCGCAGCGCTTCGAGCAGGCGGGATGCAACGTCATCTACGGCTTCCGCGACTTCAAGGTGCACTCGAAGATCTGCTGCATCACGCGCCAGACCGAGCACGGCCTGCAGCACATCACGCAGCTGGGCACCGGCAACTACAACGAGAAGACGGCGAAGCTGTACACCGACCTGTCGTTCATCACCACCGACGAGACGTTCGGGCGCGATGCCGGCGAGTTCTTCCGCAACATGGGCCTGGAGAACACCTCCGACAACTACGACATCATGTGGGTGGCGCCGTTGCAGATCAAGCCGATGATCCTTGCGGGCATCGACCGCGAGATCGAGAAGGCGCGCGCCGGCGAGCCGTGCGGGCTGTTCTTCAAGACGAACTCCGTCACCGACAAGGACGTCATCGAGAAGATCGTGGAGGCGTCGCAGGCCGGCGTCGAGGTGACGCTGTTCGTGCGCGGCATCTCGTGCATCGTGCCGGGCCTCGAGGGCTGCACCGATCACGTGCGCGTCGTGTCCATCGTGGGGCGCTTGCTCGAGCACAGCCGCATCTACGGGTTCGGCACGCGCGAGAACATGAAGCTGTACCTGTCGAGCGCCGACCTCATGACGCGCAACATGGACAAGCGCATCGAGATCGCATGGCCCATCTTGAACGACGACCTGCGCGAGCAAATTCTCGGGTACCTCGACGTGTCCATGAGCGACACGGCGAAGCTGCGCGAGCTGCAGCCCGACAAGAGCTACACGCCGCTCGGCGCGTTCGCTAAAGAAAACGAGGACGGCGTGACCACGCTGTTCGAGTCGCAGGAGTTCTTCATCAAGCGGGCGCAGCAGCGCCGCCTCGAAGCCGCCGAGGAAGAGGCCGCCCGCGAGGCGAACCGCCGCAGGGCCGCCGAGCCCGAGGAGGACGAGGAAGCGGAGGACGTGCAGGTGGAGGAGGCCGCGAGCGCGCCCGAGCCGGAAGCTGCGAGCGCGGCCGTGCCCGCTCCCGCGTCCGGGCCGGAAGCGCTCGAGGCTGACGCCATCGAGCCGCCGCTTGCCGCGAAGGCGCCGGCGGCAACGCCGCGGCCGGTCGATCGCGGGTTGGCAACCGCGCCGCCGATGCGCGTGCCCCCGCGCAAGAGCCCAGCCTGCTCGTGCGCATCCTGGCCAAGTTCGTCCGCTAGACACGATGACGGCCCCCGGTTCCTCACGGAATCGGGGGCCGTTTGCATGCGATGATGCGGCAGAAGCGCAGTCCGGCGTCGTCGCGGTCGACCGGCGAGCGTGTCGTGGCCGCGTCCCTGTCGCACCCCCACGATCTCATGGAACCCCGCACGCGGCAACAGCGCTCCCCCATCCGTTGCCGTCCCCTTCGCCTTTGGTTACGCGTACAGCACGGCCCTGCGGAAAACCCGCGAATTCAGGGCGGAGCCGCACTTCCCTCTCCCCTTCAGCGCGGATATCGGATAGTATGTCGAGGGTAACAAAATGACTCCATCCGCCGCACCCCCAAGGGAGATCGCCATGAGCAACCCCACAGCACCGTCCACCACCGGCCTTGCGTTGTTTTGCGGGGCGGGGATGGTGACGTTCGGATGTTTGACGGCCATGCAGTTTCTCGAAAAGCCGTGGTTCTTCGTGGTGCTCGTTGCCATGCACGGCGGGATTGCGCTGTTCGTTGCGAGCAAGCGCACGCTGCGCGCACGCGGCTTCGAGTTGAAGCGCTACTTCATGATGGAATACGCGATGCTGCTGCCCTTCCTCGGCATCATGTTCTACACGCTCATCAGCAAGACGGGGGCGCTGCCGGCATGGGGCGGCGCAAAGGCGTCCATCACGCTCGTGTACGTGCTCATCTGCCTGGCGGCCACGTTCTGGAACGTTCGGCGCATGCACGACGCGGCCCGCATGCAAACGGCGGCCCCGCTGTCCGAAGACCTCGAGACCGCCGTTGGCAGTGCATCCGCGCTTGTCGCGGAGTAGGTGCTGAGTACCCGCTAGACCTCGCGCGCTACGACGTCGGCGATGGCCTGCGCGTGACGATCGGCCTCGGCGGCGTCGGCGGCTTCCACCATGACGCGCACGACGGGCTCGGTGCCGCTCGGGCGCAGGAGCACGCGGCCGTCTTCGCCGAGCTCGGCCTCGGCCGCAGCGACGGCTGCCTCGACGGCGGCGTTGCCGTCCACGGCGTGCTTATCGTGCACCTTCACGTTGATGAGCGTCTGCGGGAAGCGCGTCATCACCGACGCTGCCTCCTCGATGGACGTTCCCACGCGCTGGCACGCGGCGAGGAACTGGAGCGTCGTCACCAGGCCGTCGCCCGTGGAGTTGTGCTCGAGGAAGATCATGTGGCCGCTCTGCTCGCCACCGAGGATGAAGCCCCCTTCGCGCATGGCTTCGAGCACGTAGCGGTCGCCCACCTTCGTCTGGATGAGCTCGATGCCCGCGTCGCGCATGGCATGGGTGAGCCCCAGGTTGCACATGACGGTGGACACGGCGGTGCCGCCGGACAGCTTACCGCGCTTGTGCAGGTCGATGGCGCACACGGCCTCCATCACGTCGCCGTCGATCTCGTTGCCGCGCGCATCCATGAGCATGACGCGGTCGGCATCGCCGTCGTGCGCGATGCCCACGTCGGCGCCGATCTCGGCCACGAGCTGGCGGAGCGGCTCGAGGTGGGTGGACCCGCACTTGACGTTGATGTCGGTGCCGTCGAAGTCCTCGTTCACCACGGTGACGTCGGCGCCCAGACGGCGCAGCGCCTCGGCACTCGTCATGCACGATGCGCCGTGCCCCACGTCGAGGGCCACCTTGAGACCCTTGAAGTCGATGCCCTCGTTCGCCACCGTGGACACGGCGTGCGCGATGTAGAGCTCGCAGGCGTCCTCCACCGGCAGCACCACGCCCACCTCGTCGCCGTTGGGCAGGGCCTCGGCCGGCGGGCCGCCCGCGGCCACGAACGCCTCGATCTCGTCCTCGACGGCGTCGGGCAGCTTGAAGCCCCGGCCGTCGAACAGCTTGATGCCGTTGTACTCGGGCGGGTTGTGCGAAGCGGAGATGACGATGCCGCCGTCGCAGTGCAGCTCGCGCACGAGCAGTGCGATGGCGGGCGTCGGAATGATGCCGGCCTGCAGCGCCGTGCCGCCCATGGACATGATGCCGGCCGACACGGCGGCCTCCAGCATGTCGCCGGACAGGCGCGTGTCCTTGCCGATGAGGATGGTCTTCCCCTGGAACGCCACCGCGGCTTGACCCAGCTTGAAGGCCGTCTCGCAGGTGAGCTCCTTGTTCGCGATTCCGCGAACCCCATCCGTCCCAAAAAAGTCGTGCCATATTACTTACCCCGATTCACCTGGTTTTCGTGCAGGCGGACGGCGCCTTGCGGGCGCTCTTCGTCCGTCATTCTGTTGTTGAGCTCGGCGGCGAACTCGTCGAGACCCACTCCGTAGCGCTCGAGCACGACGAGCAGGTGGTACACCACGTCGGCCGCCTCGTAACGCAGATGGTCAACCGCTTCGGAATACTCGGGCGGCAGCTCCACGGCCAGCTCCTCGAGCTCGACGTCGTTGCCGCGGCCGTCCTCGAAGGCGAGCGCAGCCGCCAGCGACGACGTCGCCCATGACTCCACGTCCTTCGCCGCAAGCGCCACTTCGCCCGATTCCTCCATGAGCTTCTTCAGCACGTCGTCGGGCGACGCGGTGAGCAGGCGGTGCGTGTAGCTCTCCTCCCCCGCTTCGCGGCGGGCGGCGATGGTGCCCGCAAGCGCCTCGAGCGTGGCTCCGATCTGGGAGGCCGGAGGCGTTTCGCCTGCGGGAATAAAGGTTTTGTTCGACATGGGAGGCCTTTCTGCTGAGTCTCCCCCGTGCGACGGCAGAACGCCGTGCGAATCTCAGAGGTGCAACGTCGTCGCAGGATAAAGGGAGAAAGAGAAAAGGGGGCGCGCTCGGCGCGCCCCCTCGTGCTTCTACTCTTCGACGTCGTCGGCGGCGTTGGCCGCTTCTTCGTCTTCCTTCGTGGTCACGCCGAAGCCAAGCGAACCCACGGAGCCCAGCAGTGCGTCGAGCTCTTCGAGGTTGCGCTGGTAGGAGCGCGGCGGCAGGGCCTCGCCCAGCATGTCCTCGCCTTCGGTGTTGAAGGTGGCCGGCTCGTCGCCGCCGATGAGGATGGTGTCGTCAGGCGAGAACACCATGTCGAGCAGCTGGCTCATGTCGTCGCTCGTGGCGGCGAGGTCGTCCTCGATCACGTGCGTGAGCTCGTGAGCGTCGAGGCCTTCCTTGAGCTCTTCGATGGCCTTCACGCCGATGCCCTCGATGCGCAGCAGGTCCTCCTCGGTGTGACCCACGAGGTCGGCCACCGTCTCGATGCCCGCCTCGGAGAACTTGTTGGCCCAACGCTGCGACACGCCCAGATCATCGTAGATGTACAGGCGCGCGTCCTCGTCGGACAGCTGCGGACCGCGATGGCCCAGCGACAGGCCGCTGTAGTAGCTGCCGTAGTTCGTGCCCATGTTGAGGTAGCCGTCGCCGTCGAGCGACCAATCCTGCGGCTGCGGCAGCAGCTCCTCGATGTCGCGGAGCGCTTCCGGAGCGAAGTCGGGCAGCTGCTCGCCCAGCACCGGCGCAACCGGACGACCCTTGTAGGTGAGTCCCACCTCGCGGTAGCGCGGAAGACCCGTGCCCGCCGGGATGGGCTTGCCGATGATGACGTTCTCCTTGAGGCCGGCCAGGTGGTCGATCTTGCCCTCGATCGCGGCATCGGTGAGCACCTTCGTGGTCTCCTGGAACGAAGCGGCCGACAGGAACGAGTCCGTGGCGAGCGACGCCTTCGTGATGCCGAGCAGCAGCGGCTGGCCCACGGGCGGCTCTTTGCCCTCGGCGATGAGCGCGTTCGCCGTATCCTCGAACTCGAAGCGGTTGACCTGGCGACCCGGCAGGTAGTCGGATTCGCCGGCGTCCATGACGGCCACCTTGCGCAGCATCTGGCGCGAAATGACCTCGATGTGCTTGTCGTTGATATCCACGCCCTGGGACACGTACACGCCCTGGACCTGGCTCACGATGTAGCGCAGCGTCGTGTTGGGGTCGGTGAGGCGCAGCAGGTCGTGGGGGTTCACGGAGCCCTTGGTGAGCTGCTGGCCCACCTTCACTTCGCATCCGTCAACCACGCCGGGCAGCATCTGAGCACGCGCCGAAACGATGTACTCGCGGAAGTTGCCCTGCTGGTCGTGGATGGTGATGGTCTTGGACTGCTTGTCGCCCGAGATCTGCAGCGTGCCGGAGATTTCCGCGAGGATAGCAAGACCCTTCGGCTTGCGCGCCTCGAACAGCTCCTGAACACGGGGAAGACCGTGGGTGATGTCCTCGCCGGCGACGCCGCCGGTGTGGAACGTACGCATGGTGAGCTGGGTGCCCGGCTCGCCGATGGACTGGGCGGCGATGATGCCCACCGCCGTGCCGATGTTCACCGGACGCGACGTGGCAAGGTCCCAACCGTAGCACTTCTGGCACACGCCCTGCTCGGCATGGCAGGTCATGACCGTGCGGATGACGAGCGTTTCCACGCCCGCGGCATCCATGGCCTTGAGCTGGTCCATATGGGTGATGTACTCGCCCGCAGACAGCAGCACGGTACCGTCGGTGCCCACCACGTCGTTGAGCAGGCAGCGGCCGATAAGGTTCTCGTCCACGTCGCCCTTCACGGTGTGCAGCGGATACGGCACGCCGTCGGAGGTACCGCAGTCGATCTCGCGGATGATGACGTCCTGGGCCACGTCCACGAGACGACGGGTCAGATAACCCGAGTCGGCGGTACGCAGCGCGGTGTCGGCCAGACCCTTACGGGCGCCGTGCGTGGAGATGAAGTACTCCAGAACGGACAGGCCCTCGCGGAAGTTCGCCTTGATCGGGCGGTCGATGATCTCGCCCTTCGGGTCGGACATGAGGCCTCGCATACCGGCCAGCTGGCGGATCTGCTTGATGTTGCCTCGAGCACCGGAGAACGCCATCATGTAGATGGGGTTGAACTTGTCGAAGTTCTCGGCCATGGCCTCGCCGACTTCTTCGTTCGCGGCGTTCCAGATGTCGACGACCTGCTTGTGGCGCTCGTCGGGGCTCATGAGGCCCATCTCGTAGTCCTCGTCGATGGCGGCAACCTTCTCGTCCGCCGCAGCGAGGATCTCGCCCTTGTTCGGCGGCACGGTGGCGTCGTACACCGACACGGTGACGCCGGCGCGCGTGGCGTAGTGGAAGCCCGCGTCCTTGAGGCCGTCGAGAATAGCCGGCACGCTGGACAGCTCGTAGCGGTTGCAGACGTCCTCGACGAGGCGGCTGATCTCCTTCTTATTCATTTCGTAGTTGAGGAACGGGTAGTCCCCCGGCAGCACGTTGTTGAACGTGATGCGACCGATGGTGGTCTGGATGCGCTCGCCGGCCTTGTGCTCTTCGAACACGCCGAACGCCGTTGCCACCTGCGTGTCCTGGGAAAGGCGCACCCAGATCTTGGCCTGCAGGTCCAACTCGGCGCGGGCGTCGTAGGCGTTCATGGCGTCATCGAAGTCGATGAACGAACGGCCCTCGCCCTCGAAGCCGTCGCGGGCGGCCGTGAGGTAGTACAGACCGATGATCATGTCCTGCGTGGGCACGGTGAGCGGACGGCCATGCGCCGGCGACTTGATGTTGTTGGCGGACAGCATGAGCACGCGCGCCTCGGCCTGCGCCTCGGCACCCAGCGGCACGTGCACGGCCATCTGGTCGCCGTCGAAGTCGGCGTTGAAAGCGGTGCAGACGAGCGGGTGCAGTTTGATGGCCTTGCCCTCGACGAGCACCGGCTCGAAGGCCTGGATGCCCAGACGGTGCAGGGTAGGTGCGCGGTTCAGCAGCACGGGATGCTCGGTGATGACCTCTTCGAGCACGTCCCACACGTAGCTGGCGCCGCGGTCGACCGCGCGCTTCGCAGCCTTGATGTTGGCGGCGTACTCAAGCTCCACCAGGCGCTTCATGACGAACGGCTTGAACAGCTCGAGCGCCATCTGCGACGGCAGGCCGCACTGGTGCAGCTTGAGCTGCGGGCCGACGACGATGACCGAACGGCCGGAGTAGTCGACGCGCTTGCCCAGCAGGTTCTGACGGAAGCGGCCCTGCTTGCCCTTGAGCATGTCGGACAGCGACTTGAGCGGACGGTTGCCGGGGCCCGTGACGGGGCGGCCGCGACGGCCGTTGTCGAACAGGCTGTCGACGGCTTCCTGCAGCATGCGCTTCTCGTTGTTGACGATGATCTCAGGCGCCCCGAGGTCGAGCAGGCGCTTGAGGCGGTTGTTGCGGTTGATCACGCGGCGGTACAGGTCGTTGAGGTCCGACGTCGCGAAGCGGCCGCCGTCGAGCTGCACCATGGGACGCAGGTCGGGCGGGATGACCGGGATGACGTCGAGGATCATGTCCGTCGGCTTGTTCTCGGACTTGAGGAACGCGTCGACCACCTTGAGGCGCTTGATGGCCTTGGCGCGCTTCTGGCCCTTGCCGTTGGCGATGACGTCGCGCAGGTCGTCGGCCGTCGCGGCCAGGTCCATGGCGTCCAGCAGGTCGCGCACGGACTCGGCGCCCATGCCGCCCGTGAAGTAGTCGCGGTAGTTGAGGCGCATCTCGCGATAGAGGGCCTCGTCCGGCACGAGCTGCTTCGGCTCGATCTTCATGAAGGCGTCGAAGGCGTCCTGACGCAGCGCCTTGCGCTCGTTGAACTCCTCGAAGATGTCGGCGATTTCCTCGTCGACCTCCTCGGCCGTCATGCGCTCGTCCTCATCGACGTCGTCGACGAAGTCGTCGTCCTCGGGGACGTAGTCCACGGACAGCTTGCGAGTGGCCTCGATGAGGCGGTCGCGCTCGGCGTCCAGCTCCTCGAGGTCGGCGGCCAGCTCGTCACGCAGCTCGTCGGCATCCTCCTCGCGGGCTTCCTTGTCCACCGACGTGATGATGGAGGAGGCGAAGTACAGCACCTTCTCCAGCTCCTTCGGAGCGATGTCCAAGAGGTAGCCCAGACGCGAGGGCGAGCCCTTGAAATACCAGATGTGGCTGACCGGTGCGGCCAGCTCGATGTGGCCCATGCGCTCGCGGCGAACCTTGCTGCGCGTCACCTCGACGCCGCAGCGCTCGCAGACGATGCCCTTGAAGCGCACGCGCTTGTACTTGCCGCAGGCGCACTCCCAGTCCTTCGTCGGGCCGAAGATCTTCTCGCAGAACAGGCCGTCCTTCTCAGGCTTGAGGGTACGGTAGTTGATCGTCTCGGGCTTCTTCACCTCGCCGCGCGACCAGCTGCGCACATCCTCGGCGTTGGCGAGCGAGATGCGCAGGGCGTCGAAATTGCTCACGTCGAATTCCGTCGTCATTTATCGCTCCTCTCCCTCACCGATCAGGTCGTTCGTATCGTTGTTGCTATCGCCCATCAGCTCTCCCAGCTCGGCGGCAATGCTGTCGAGCGCATTGGCCGCGTCGTCTTCTTCAGTTTTGCGCGCGTCGGCGGCAAGCGCCTCGTACAGCGCGCGATCGCCGTCTTCCTGGCCTTGGCTGTCGATGTCGCGCGTGATGTCGATGGCCTGGTGCTCATGGCCTTCCAGCTCGACGTTCAGGCACAGCGACTTCATTTCCTTCACCAGAACCTTGAAGCTCTCGGGCACCTCGGGCGCCGGGATGTTCTCGCCCTTGACGATGGCCTCGTAGGACTTGACGCGGCCGGCGGTGTCGTCGGACTTCACCGTGAGGATTTCCTGCAGCACGTTCGACGCGCCGTAGGCGTAGAGCGCCCACACTTCCATCTCGCCGAAACGCTGGCCGCCGAACTGCGCCTTACCGCCGAGCGGCTGCTGCGTGATCAGGCTGTAGGGGCCCGTCGAGCGAGCGTGGATCTTGTCGTCCACCATGTGGCCGAGTTTCAGGATGTAGCTCTGGCCGACCGTGATGGGCTCGCGGAACTTCTCGCCCGTACGGCCGTCGTACAGCCACGTCTTGCCCGTGCGCGACAGCTGCGGGACGAACTCGTCGCGCGCAAGGTCGCCGAACTTGGCGTGGTTCTTGTTGATAAGGTTGCGGTTCGACTTCTCGATGGCGTCCGAGATCTCCTTCTCGGTGGCACCGTCGAACACGGGGGTGGCCACGTGCATCGGGCCCTCCACCACGGCGTCGGTCTCCTCCGCATCGTCCCAGCCCCACTTCGCGGCCCAGCCCAGGTGGTTCTCAAGCAGCTGGCCGACGTTCATTCGGGAAGGAACGCCCAGGGGGTTGAGGATGACGTCGATGGGGGTGCCGTCGGCGAGGTAAGGCATGTCCTCCACCGGCAGCACGCGGGAGATAACGCCCTTGTTGCCGTGGCGGCCGGACAGCTTGTCGCCCTGCTGCACCTTGCGCTTCTGAGCGACGTAGATGCGCACGAGCTCGTTGACGCCCGGAGCCAGCTCGTCGCCGGCATCGCGGCTGAAGCGGCTCATGCCGATGACGCGTCCGCCGGAGCCGTGAGGCACCTTGAGGGACGTGTCGCGCACCTCGCGGGCCTTCTCGCCGAAGATGGCGCGCAGCAGGCGCTCCTCGGCCGTGAGCTCCGTCTCGCCCTTCGGCGTGACCTTGCCCACCAGCACGTCGCCCGGGAACACCTCGGCGCCCACGCGGATGATGCCGTCGGCATCGAGGTCGGAGATCATGTCGTCGGAGATGTTCGGGATTTCGCGGGTGATCTCCTCGGGACCGAGCTTCGTGTCGCGCGCGTCGATCTCGTATTCGGAAATATGGATGGACGTGAGCAGGTCCTCGGCAACCACGCGCTCGGACACGATGATGGCGTCCTCGTAGTTGTAGCCTTCCCACGGCATGTAGGCCACCATGAGGTTCTGGCCGAGCGCAAGCTCGCCGCCGTCGCAGCTGGGGCCGTCGGCCAGCACGTCGCCCGCCTGCACCTCGTCGCCCTTGCGACGATGGGGCGTGGTTGATGCAGCCCGCTGGTTGGAGCGCTGGAACTTCGGCGACG
>ENA-OQIJ01000282-OQIJ01000282.1-human-gut-metagenome-genome-assembly--contig:-NODE-282-length-13041-cov-3.677482_pt1 | contig 13041 bp, 18 predicted proteins | sample MGYA00242582_ERZ504747 | MGnify/ENA primary metagenome ERZ504747 (study PRJEB26092, sample SAMD00036435) | human gut metagenome | host: Homo sapiens | study: EMG produced TPA metagenomics assembly of...
GACGGATCTGGTACTGAACCTGATCCTCCCCTGCAATATCATCCGGTCGTTTCAGATTGAATTTTCCTGGGAGACCATGCATTCTTTCGGGACAATCCTTATCGTATCGATCTGTATCCAGCTGGGATGTATGGTGCTTGGCAAGCTTCTGTTCGGAAGGATGCCGAGGAATAAATGGAAATGTCTGTATTACGGAACGGTCTGCTCCAACGCGGGATTCCTGGGAAACCCCATCGCGGAGGGCGTGTTTGGTTCCCAGGGACTTGCCCTTGCGTCCATTTATCTGATCCCTCAGAGAATCGTTATGTGGTCTTCGGGAATCTCCGTTTTTTCCGGAAGCAGGGATGTGAAAGCGCTGGTCAGGAAGGTGCTGACGCATCCGTGTATCATTGCATGTGAAATCGGTATTTTCCTGATGCTGACGCAGCTTCCGCTGCCGGGGATGGTTCAGTCCACGATCAATTCACTGGCTGGCTGCAATACGGCGCTGTCCATGATGGTTGTGGGAATGATCCTGGCGGATCTGAAGCTGCGGGAAATGGTGGACGTCCCGGTGATGGTTTACTCCGCGGTTCGTCTGATCCTGATCCCGGTACTGGTGCTGATCCCGTGCCGGCTGCTGGGACTGGATGAGATGGTCACAGGCGTTTCAGTTCTTCTGGCGGCGATGCCGGCGGGAGCGACGACGAGTATTCTGGCGGCGAAGTATGACGCGGATGCCGGATTTGCAACGAAAATGATCATTATGTCTACGCTGGCATCAGTGATCACCACACCGATCTGGAGTTTTATTCTTGCGTGATTCAGGAAACTGCTGAGGCGGCTGTGATTTTGGTCAGGAACAGCTGCTTCGATATACGGAGCTTGTTTGAAAACTGTGGGAATGGTTTTTTAAACAAGCTCCGGCTTTTGGTTTTTGATGGTATCTGCTCAGGCAGCTGAACGGTTACATCTGACCGGCAGCATGACCGGCAGCAGCCGCAGAAAAAGATGGAAGAAACCGTCATTTTTTGATATAATAAAAAGTAGGTTCCATGTGGAATGTGTCGGACACATTCTTTTTTTGAGAAACCGTTATTTTTTAAAAAGAATAACGAAGGCGGAAGAACGGGAGATTCATAGAGATTCCAAGATCTGTGTGTACAGAGAAAGGAAAGGACAGGATGGAAGAAAAGCTTCATTATAAGATGACAATCAAACTCTGGAAAGACGATAAGGTTTTCGGACCGGGAATCTGTCAGCTGCTGACGAAGATTGAGGAAACTGGCTCCATGCACCAGGCGGCGGCGCGGATGGGTCTTGCTTACAGCAAGGCATGGAAGATGATGAAGACGGCGGAGGAAGGCCTTGGGTTTGCGCTGACGGAACGTGTCAGCGGCGGACGTTCCGGCGGTGGTTCCCGGGTGACGGAAGAAGGGCGGAAAATGATGGAACAGTATCTTGCGTTTGAAACGGAAGCCCGGGAGCAGGTTGGGATTCTGTTTGAAAAATATTTTGGTGACAGGAATGTGTGAAGGGGGACGAATGGATGGCAGAAGAGATTGTATTTTGTACCGGCGGCGGATGTACCGCGAAGCTCGGACCGGCAGCGCTTGCCCGCGTGCTGGAAAAACTGGAAAAGCCGAAAGTAAGGGATGAAAATCTTATCATTGGATATGACAGCTCGGATGACGCCGCCGTTTACCGGATTTCGGACGATACGGCAATCGTGCAGACCCTGGACTTTTTTCCGCCGATGGTGGAAGACCCGTATCTGTTCGGACAGATCGCGGCGGCAAATGCGCTCAGCGATGTGTATGCGATGGGCGGGGATGTGAAGACGGCATTGAACATCGTCTGTTTTCCGGAACAGATGGATCTGAATATTTTGGGAAAAATCCTTCAGGGAGGAAATGAGAAAGTACAGGAAGCAGGCGGAACGCTGGCAGGAGGTCATTCCATTCAGGATACCGGCGTCAAATATGGGCTGTCCGTGATGGGAACCGTACATCCCGACCGGATTTTTGCTAACAACGGATGCAAGGAGGGAGATGTGCTGCTGCTGACCAAACCGTTGGGGGTTGGGATTATCTGCACCGCCGGTCGGATTGGGGAAGCCTCCGATGAGGCGATGGAAGGCGCCGTGCAGTCGATGATCCAGCTGAACCGGCGGGCTTCGGAAATTGTCCGGGAATATCGGGTACATGGGTGTACGGATGTGACCGGGTTTGGATTTCTTGGACATTTGAAAGAGATGCTGGGAGATTCCTTCAGTGCGGTGATCGACAGCAAAAAGATTCCAAGACTGCCTATGAGTCTGGAATACGCCGGGGAATTTTATCTGACGGCCGCCGCCCAGAGGAACAGGAATCATCTCGGCGATTTTGTGGAATTCCAGGGAGTTTCCTTTGAAATGGAAGAGCTGCTGTTTGATCCGCAGACTTCTGGGGGACTTCTGATCAGCCTTCCGGAGGAAGATGCCAAAGCGGCGGCTGCAAAGATGGAAGCGGAAGGAATCTGCTGCGGGATCGTAGGCAGGATCACTAAAGAGGAAACACAGAAAATTCTGGTGAGAAGCTGATGGAACAGATTCTATGCCCTGAATCTGAAAAGAGTGTTTTGAAAAATAAAAAGCAGTGTAAAGTATGCGTAACGGTTTAGATGGCTGAACGGTTATTAAGTTATGATAAATGGAAAGGAACAAGAAATCATATGATCAAACAGATTGATGCAAGAGGAAAGGCATGCCCGCTTCCGGTCATTGAAGCGAAGCGTGCGCTGGAAGCTTCCCCGGAGGGGGCAAAAGTGGAGGTTCTGGTGGACAATGAAATTGCGGTGCAGAATCTCTGCAAGATGGCGGCGCAGAAACAGTACCAGGCAGACAGTGAAAAGGTTCAGGACGGCTGTTACCTGGTGGAAATCTGGAAAAACGGGAACAATTCCGAAGAAACGCTGGAAAACGGGAGCGGGAAGGACAAGGAAACAGAGGCTCAAGAGCCAATGCCGGAGAAAGCAGCTGCGCCTTCCACAGGACATGGGCTGGTTGTGGTGCTGTCTTCTGATGAGATGGGCCAGAAAGATCCGGTCCTTGGAAAACTTTTGATGAAAAGTTTTGTCTATGCGCTGACAGAACAGAGACAGCTCCCGGAGACGATTCTGCTGTACAACGGAGGAGCGCTTCTCTCCTGTGAAGGTTCTGACTGTCTGGAGGATCTGCGCAGACTGGAAGAACAGGGAGTGAAGATCCTGACCTGCGGCACCTGCCTGAATCATTATGGAAAGTCGGAGCAGCTGGCGGTAGGGTCTGTCACCAACATGTATGAGATTGTGGAAATCCTGACAGAAGCAGGCAGGGTGGTAAGGCCATGAGAGAGGAATTTCAGATTGTTGTGCGGGGCGCGGGAGATATCGCCACGGGGACGATCCATCGCCTTCACCGCTGCGGATTTTCCGTGCTGGCGTTGGAAACGGAGCGGCCGTCAGCCATCCGCAGATATGTGGCTTTTTCGGAAGCCGTCTATGAGGGAAGCTGGACCATTGAAGGCGTTGAGGCTGTGCGTGTGGAGAGCCTGGAGGATGCGTTGCAGTGTCAGCGACAGGGAAAAGTTCCGGTTCTCATCGACCCGGGATGCCGGTGTCTGGAACAGTTCCGTCCACAGGTTCTGGTGGATGGGATCCTGGCAAAGAAAAACCTCGGTACGCGGATGGATATGGCAGACACGGTGATCGCCCTGGGGCCGGGATTTACGGCGGGCGTGGATGTACATCTTGTGATCGAGACGATGCGCGGCCATAACCTGGGGCGGATTCTCACCGAAGGAACTGCACTGCCCAATACCGGAGTGCCGGGAGTCATCGCTGGCTATGGAAAAGAGCGGGTGATCCACGCGCCGGCGGCGGGAATTATGAAAAATCACAGCAGGATCGGAGAAATCGTGGAGAAAGGCCAGGTTATCGCTTCCATCGACGAAGTTCCTGTGAAAGCGACCTTGACCGGCGTGCTCCGGGGACTGCTCCGGGACGGTTACCCTGTGACCGAAGGGTTTAAAATCGCCGATATCGATCCGAGAGAAAGTGAACAGAAAAATTGTTTCACGATCTCCGACAAGGCAAGGTGCATTGCGGGAAGTGTACTGGAAGGTATCCTGAGCAGAAGCGAAAGAATGCCTGTGATTTAAAACACGAACCTGTGATTTGAAATATGAGAGATTTAAAATGTGAGAATTTTGAAAGGACGAGTTATGGATAAAGTAAGAGTGGAGGATGCGGTCGGCATGGTGCTCTGCCACGATATCACGGAAATTGTTCCGGGGAAGTTTAAGGGCAGGGCGTTCGCCAAAGGTCATGTGATCGAGGAAAAGGATATTGAAAAACTGTTGGATCTTGGAAAACGCCATATTTATGTGTGGGATCCGGCAAAGGGATATGTACATGAAAACGACGCGGCGCTGCGGATGGTTCAGGCTGCGGCGGGAGAGAATATCACCTTCAGCGAGGTGAAAGAAGGAAAGATCGAACTGCGGGCGGCATGCGACGGCGTGTTGAAGATTGATCTGGAAGGCCTGTATCAGCTGAATGATGTGGATGAAATCTGTTTTTCCACCATTCACGGAAACAAGATGGTGACGAAAGGCAAGCTTCTCGGAGGGGCGAGGGTCATTCCGCTGGCGGTGAAGGAGGAGATTCTTGCTGCCTTCGAAAAGATCAGTGCGGAGCACCGGCCGGTGATCTCGGTGCGTCCGTTTCATCCGGCGAAAATTGGTATCGTGACCACCGGTTCTGAGATCCAGAGCGGAAGAATCCAGGATAAATTCGGTCCGGTCCTGGAAGCAAAGGCAAAAGAGCTGGGCGCAGAGATCATGGGCCAGGTATTTCCGGGAGATGACCCGGAGGCGATCACAGCGGCAATCCAGGAGTTTCTGCGTCAGGGAGCGGATATGGTAGAGGTGACCGGAGGAATGTCGGTGGATCCCGACGATATGACGCCTTCGGCGATCCGTGCCTGCGGCGGAGAGGTGATCACCTACGGAACGCCTGTGCTGCCGGGGGCTATGTTCATGCTTTCTTATGTCAACGGTGTGCCGGTGGTAGGACTGCCGGGCTGCGTGATGTACGCGAAGCGTTCCATCTATGACCTGATCGTTCCGCGACTGCTGACAGGGGAGAAACTCACCAAGCGTGATTTCGTGCTGCTGGCGCACGGCGGCCAGTGCCAGAACTGTGAAGTCTGTACCTATCCGGACTGCGGATTCGGGCAGTAAGGAGGAAGTTTGGAAGTAAACTTCCAAATCTACCTTGATGACGCAGCAAGTGCGTCAGGAAAGAGGAAAACATGGGAGAATTTACACATTTTGACCATGCCGGCAGAGCGGTGATGGTGGATGTCAGTGAGAAGGACATCACGGAGCGGACGGCGGTGGCAAAAGGCAGGATCCGCGTGAGCAGAGAGGTTTTTGATAAGATCCGTGAGGGAACGATGAAAAAAGGGGATGTGCTTGGGATTGCGCGCACCGCGGGAATCATGGCGGCGAAACGCACCTTTGAACTGATTCCCCTGTGCCATCTGCTGGCGCTGACGAAATGCACCATCGATTTTGAATATCTGGAAGATTCCCTGGAGATTGAGGCTTGCTGTACAGTAAAAACGGTAGGAAAGACCGGAGTGGAAATCGAGGCGCTGACGGGAGTGGAGATTGCCCTCCTGACCATCTATGACATGTGCAAGGCGCTGGACCGGTCCATGGAGATGAACGGTATCCGCTTGTGCCAGAAAAGCGGCGGAAAGAGCGGCGACTACCGGGAAGAACCGGACCGAAGGGATAGGGGCAACAACCAAGAGGAAAAGAACTACGGCGAAAGCGACCAAAACGGAGGCGGCAATGAGTGAAACACTGACGGATTCCAGGGGAAGGGTTATCGATTATCTGAGAATCTCTGTGACGGACCGGTGTAATCTCCGGTGTATGTACTGCATGCCGGAATCTTCCGAAAATCCGGACGGAGGGCCGGTCTTTCTTCCTCAGGAAGAACTGCTGACAGCCGGGGAATGGATTACGTTCGCACGGGCGGCATCCATGGCGGGAATCCGGAAGATCCGGCTGACCGGAGGGGAGCCGCTGATGCGTCCGGACCTGACGGAACTGGTTCGGGGAATCGCCGCGCTGCCTCAGGTGGAACAGGTCGTGATGACCACCAATGGGGTAGGGCTCGCGGGAAAAATCCGGGAGCTGAAAGAAGCCGGACTTTCCGGTGTGAATATCAGCCTGGACAGTCTGGAGACCGAGTGTTACCGGAGGATTGCCGGAAGGGACCGGTGCCGGGAAGCATTGGAAGGACTTTCCGCCTGCCTGGAAGCACAGATTCCCGTCAAGATCAACTGCGTTCCGGTAGGAGGAATCAATGACAGCCAGTGGCTTTCCCTGGCAGCGCTGGCGAAAACCCATCCTGTCCAGGTGCGGTTTATCGAAATGATGCCGATTGGTGAGGGGAAGGACTTTTCGCCGATCGACAGCGGTCAGATCCGGGAAACGCTGGAGCAGGAGTTTGGCCCTCTGTTCCCTGTGAGCCATCAGATTCGGCAGGGACCGGCGGAGGTTTTTACCCGTCCGGACTTTGCCGGGAGTATCGGCTTCATCCAGGCGGTACAGCACGGATTCTGCAGTACCTGCAACAGAATCCGGGCGACGGCTGAGGGAAAGATCAAGCTCTGTCTTCACCATCCGGTCAACGGGGATGTCCGTGAACTGATCCGGGCAGGAAAAACGCCGGAAGAGATCTGCCATTGGCTGACGCGCCTGGTTCAGGCGAAGCCTGCGGATGGATATCACACCGATGAAGGTCGGCCGATGTGGAAGATCGGAGGATAGAAGATCTTGCAAAATGCAAGCTTCAGACATGCTCCGATGACGGAGCGACAAAAGAAATGGAAAAGAGGAAACAGCAATGGGAAAAGTGCTGGCAGTATGTATCAGCGAGAAACGCGGCACACAGAAGAAAAATGTGGAGAAGGTCCGCCTGATCGAAAATTACGGGCTGGAGGGAGACGCCCATGCGGGAAGCTGGCATCGCCAGGTAAGCCTGCTCTCCTATGACAGGATCCGGGAGTTCAATGAAAGGGGAGCCGGTGTGGACCACGGCGCTTTTGGGGAGAATCTGGTTGTGGAAGGATTTGATTTCAAAAGTCTTCCGGTGGGGACCAGGCTCCGCTGCAATGAGGTGGTGCTGGAAGTAACGCAGATTGGAAAAGAATGCCACAGCCACTGTGAGATTTACAAAAAAATGGGAGAATGCATCATGCCGACGGAAGGAATTTTCGCGAGAGTTCTTCACGGAGGCATCATTGAGAAAGGAGATGAGATGGAGCTTGTATCGGACAGTTGTATTGACGGTCAGTGACCGCAGCGCACAGGGGATCCGGGAGGATCAAAGCGGCCCGGAGGCAGTCCGGATGCTGGAAGAGGCGGGATACCAGGTGGTGGAAACCAGAATCCTGCCGGACGAAAAAGACCTGCTTGCCGAAGAGATGAAAAAGATCTGTGATGAACATCAGGCGGATCTGATCCTTACCACAGGGGGGACCGGATTTTCCATGAGAGACTGGACGCCGGAAGCGACACTGGAGATTGCTCACCGGCAGGTGCCGGGGATCAGCGAGGCTCTGCGGGCATATTCGCTGAAGATCACACCGAGAGCGATGCTGAGCCGTGGTGTTTCCGTGATACGGGAACAGACGCTGATCATCAATCTTCCGGGCAGCCCGAAGGCAGTCCGGGAAAATCTGGAGTATCTGCTTCCGGCTCTGGGACATGGGCTGGATATCCTGACCGGAAATGTGACGGAAGGATAAGGCAGAGCAGGGCAAGAGAAAGCCGGAGCAGACAGATCATGCAAATGGAAGCAACAAAAAGTACAAATATTTTCAGGAGAATGAGACAAATGAGAAAGAAACTGGCAGTGATCGGAATCGCGGGAGTAATGGCTGCAAGCCTGTTGGCGGGATGCAGCAGCAGTGGGGAAACAGATACGCAGAGCAGCACATCAGACAGCTCACAGGCAGTATCGGACGCTTCCGCCAATTCAGAGAGCGCGCAGGACAGCAGTTCGGCTTCTGACGCGGAACAGACAGGAAGCGAAGAACAGTCCATCACCGTCTCCGCAGCGGCAAGTCTGACGGATGTACTGAATGAACTGGCGGAAAAATCAAAGAGACAAATCCGGGCATGGAGATTTCCTTTACCTTCGGCGGCAGCGGCGCGCTGCAGACACAGATTGAAGAGGGAGCGCCGGTGGATCTGTTCTTCTCAGCGGCAGAGGAAAATATGGATGCGCTGGAAGAGCAGGGGCTGATCGATACGGAAACCCGCAAGGATGTCCTGAAAAATGAGATTGTCCTGATCGCGCCACAGGGCGATACCCAGGTTGCCAGCTTTGAGAATATCTTGGACTCTGAGCCAACGATTGCCCTCGGAGAGGCGGAAAGTGTGCCGGCAGGAAAATATGCGCAGCAGATTTTTGAGAGCCTTGGCAACTGGGAAGCGTGCAGAGCCATGCGGTAATTGCCGGCAATGTGCGTGAGGTGCTTGCATGGGTAGAGGCAGGCGAAGCGGACTGCGGTGTTGTATATGAGACAGACGCAATGACCAGCGATCAGGTGCAGGTGATCTGCGGTGCGCCGGAGGGAGGACCGGAAGTGCTTTATCCGGCGGCTGTGATCAAAGACTGTGCAAACCCGGAGGCGCGGCGGAATTCCTGGACTATCTGACCAGCGAAGAGGCAAAGGATGCGTTTGAGTCCTATGGATTCACTTTCCTTGCATAAACAGTGAAGAAAAAGTTTGGAAGTAAACTTCCAAATCTACCTTGATGACGCAGCAAGTGCGTCAGGAAAGAGGAAAACATGGATGATTGGTCACCTTTGTGGATATCTGTGCAGGTAGCGGTCCTTGCGACCGTATGTTCCGTGATCCTGGGAACGGCGCTTGCCTACGGTGTGATGAAGCTGAAAAAGCTCCGCCCGCTGGCGGACGCAGTGTTGACGCTTCCTCTGGTGCTCCCGCCTACGGTGGTTGGTTTTTTTTCTGCTGATCTTACTTGGCAAAAACAGTGTGATCGGGCAATTTTTCAATGAGATAGGTCTCCCGTTTATTTTTACGATGCGCGGGGCGGTGGCGGCTGCCTTTGTGGTTTCGTTTCCGCTGATGTACCGCTCCGCCCGGGGCGCGATGGAGCAGATGGACCGGCAGCTGCTGTATGCAGCCCGGACACTGGGCGCCAATGAGGGAAAGATTTTCTTCCGTGTGATTCTGCCCAACTGCCGGAGCGGCATCTTTGCAGGAACGATCCTCGCATTCGCCCGGGCGATGGGGGAATTCGGAGCGACGATCATGCTTGCCGGAAATATCCCCGGGAAAACCCAGACCATGGCGCTGGAGGTGTACACGGCAGTGCAGGGAGGAAACCGGGAAGAGGCATTTCAGTGGGCAGTGATCATTGTCCTCATGTCTGCGGCGGCGATCCTTGCCATCAACTATTTTGAACAGGGAAAGAACCGGGGAAAGGACGATACGTTTTGAAGTTACAGGTAGAGATTGTCAAAAAAGTGAAGACAGGGACGATCCGGGTGGAGTTTGCCCTGGAAAACGAAGTGCTTGGGATTCTTGGGAGAAGCGGCTGCGGAAAGAGCGTCACGCTGCGGTGTATTGCGGGAACCCTGCAGCCGGATGAGGGCAGGATCTTGCTGGACGACAGGGTGCTTTATGACAGCGGGAAGAAGATCTGTCTGAAAGCCAGGGAGCGGGGCATCGGTTATCTGTTTCAGAATTATGCGCTGTTCCCCAATATGACAGTTCTGAAAAATATCTGTTTTTCTCTGAAAAAAAGAGACCGGGAAGGGCGGAAGTATGCCAGGGAGCTTCTGGAACGTTTTTATCTGACGGATGTGGCGGACTCTTATCCCGCGATCCTGTCCGGCGGGCAGCAGCAGAGGGCTGCCATGGCACGTATGCTGGCGGCGCGTCCGGGAGTGCTTCTGCTGGATGAACCGTTTTCTGCTCTTGACAGCTTTCTGCGCCAGGAAATGGAGCGGGAGGTTCAGGAGGTGCTGAATACTTTCGGCGGTGTATCCATCCTGGTGTCCCATAACAAGGAAGAGATCAGCCGCCTGACCAGCCGGTGTATGGTGATGGATCAGGGACGGATTGCAGAAATCGGAGAGACAGCGAAGATTTTTGCGGCGCCTCAGTCTGAAGAAGGCAGGCTGCTGATCCATGGAATCCGTGCGGAGGAAATGGGAAAGGAAAATTTGTCAGGGAAGGGAAATACAGGAGGCAAGGATGATCCGGCGGAGAAAGAAAATCTGCAGAAACAGGAGGATGTCTTATGATCTATCTTGACAGCGCCGCCACCAGTCTGCATCGGCCGGAGTCAGTAATCCGGGCGGTCTGCGAAGGGATGCAGTGCCTGGGAAACCCCGGCAGGGGCGCTTATGACGCGGCTCTGGAGGCGGGGCGGACGGTTTATCAGGCGAGAAAGAAGATTGGCAGCCTGTTCGGGATGGAAGATCCGTCCCGCGTGGTGTTTACAGCCAATGTGACGGAGGCGCTGAACCTGGCTGTCAGCAGTCTGTTTGGACCGGGCAGTCATGTGATCACCACCTGCATGGAGCACAACAGTGTTCTGCGTCCGCTGTACCGTCAGGAAAGCAGAGGCGCTTCGCTGACGGTCCTGCCCTGTGATGAGATGGGCAGGCTGCGGTATGAGCTTCTGGAGCAGGCGGTTCGTCCGGAGACGAAAGGAATCGTCTGTACCCATGCCTCCAACCTGACCGGCAATCTGAATGATATCCGGAAAATCGGGAGCTTTTGCCGGGAACGCGGTCTGCTCTTTGTTCTGGACGCGGCGCAGACGGCGGGGATTTTTCCTATTCATATGGAACAAGATCAGATTGATGTGCTGTGTTTTACTGGACATAAGGGACTTCTCGGCCGCAGGGAACGGGAGGGTTATGCGTCCGGAATGGGATAGAGCTGGAAAGCTTCTGTGTAGGCGGAAGCGGCGTACAGAGTTACCGCAGGGAACAGCCCCGGCAGATGCCGGAGCGTCTGGAAGCGGGAACTGCCAATGTACATGGAATTGCCGGGCTTCTGGCAGCTGTGGAATGGCTGGAGGAGACGGGGATTTCAGAGATTCATAGACGGGAGACGGAACTGATGCAGCGGTTTTACCGGGGTGTATGTGAGATCCCGAATGTGAAAGTATATGGAGACGCAGCTCTGTGCAGTTCCGGTGAGCGGGCGCCGGTGATCGCTTTGAATATTGGCGGACTGCCTTCCGACGAGGTCTGTGATGAACTGGCACAGGAGTATGGGATCGCTGTGAGGGGAGGCGCTCACTGTGCACCGCTGATGCACGAAGCTTTGGGAACGGTGGAGCAGGGAGCGGTGCGGTTCAGTTTTTGCTTTTTCAATACGGAAGAAGAGATTGACTGCGCGGTACAGGCGGTGCGGAAAATCGCAGAAGAAGAGGCTGAGAACGGGGATGGTTGATTCCAAGATGATGAAAATCACTGTTTCGTCAGACGACGGAGAAAATCGAGAGGACAGGAAGAATGCGGAAAAAAGAATTGAGGGTTGTTGTCGCTTTTGACACAACGACCCAGGCGCTTGCCATGGAGGAAGCAGGAAAGGAAGCCGGACTGAACGGGAGGCTGATCCCAATTCCCCGGCAGCTGACGGCAGACTGCGGGCTGGCATGGAGCGAGCCTGTGCAAAGCCGTGGGGAGATGGAACAGCTGATCCGGGAGAAAGGTCTGGAGTATCATCAGATAGTTGAGTTGGTAATCTGACAGATCCGGATAACAGTTTCATTGGCGGGATGATTGTAGATCTGGATGTTCAGCAAAAAAATGTCCAGCTGAGAGAAAAGGTGAAGGATGCGTATGAGCCAATGGCAGCAGTATTCAAATTTGATCCAGGCGCTTGGAATTCCTGATTCCGTCCGCTGTATCTGTGCGGTAGGGGCAGGGGGAAAGACCAGTCTTCTGCATCGTCTTGCTGAAGAGTACCGGGCGCGGGGCAGAAAGGTTCTCCTGACAACCACGACGAAAATGTATCTTCCGAAGGAATATGCGGCACTGGACTGCTCTGCGGAGGAAATCCTTGCCTGTCTGGAGCGGGACAGTTTTGTGACGGCGGGAACAACCGTTTCAGAAGAAAAAATGGGTCCGCTGCCTCTGGAAATATGGAAAGATGTGGTGAGGGAAGCGGATGTGGTCCTTGTGGAAGCAGACGGTTCCCGGCGGCTTCCGCTGAAAGTTCCGGGAGCCGGTGAGCCGGTGCTTCCCGCGGAGTGTGATTTTCTGATTGCAGTGGAAGGGCTTTCCGGTATCGGTCAGCCGTTGGAGAAGGTCTGCCACAGACTGGAACAGGCGACGAAATTGCTGGGGTGTCCGGGAACGCAGACGGTTACGGAAAAAATGGCGGCGCAGCTGGCAAAGAGAGGCTATCAGAGATTTTCCATATCCGGCTGTTATTTCTTCAATCAGGCGGACTGTCTGAGTGAAGAGCAGAAAAACAAAATCGCAAAAGCCATGGAAGGAACGGAATTTGTACTGGGAAGCCTGAGAGAAAGGAGTTATCTGAAAAATCTGGCGGAGTAAAAACTTTGGCAGGAGTTTTATGTAAATTTTGAAAAAGAATAAGATAATGAAAAAGAAGAGAAAGACATGCAAAAAAGGCGTGTACAAAGAATGCCAGAAGGCAATCTGTGGACACGCCTTTTTATTCAAAGAGTTTTATTCAAAGAATCTGAATCAAAGAGTATCGTCTCTTCGGATATATCCCGGATGGCTTGGATCAGCAATGATGGATTTTTCATGGATCAGTCTTGCGTTTTTATCAACCACGAAACTGTCCACATGTACATCCTTTCCGATGGTAACGCCCGGAAGGATCACGCTGTTCTTAACCACAGCGCCCGGTTTGATCACACATCCACGTCCGATGATGGAGTTCTCGACAGTTCCCTCGATCAGACATCCGTTGGAGACAACGGAATTCTTAACGTC
>ENA-OQIJ01000283-OQIJ01000283.1-human-gut-metagenome-genome-assembly--contig:-NODE-283-length-13037-cov-4.586367_pt1 | contig 13037 bp, 9 predicted proteins | sample MGYA00242582_ERZ504747 | MGnify/ENA primary metagenome ERZ504747 (study PRJEB26092, sample SAMD00036435) | human gut metagenome | host: Homo sapiens | study: EMG produced TPA metagenomics assembly of...
AGCGTCAAGCACATCTACCATGCAATACGCCTTTCAACTAAATATGTCCCACAAAAAGAAAAAGCCCGGCAAGCCAAAACTTGTCGGGCAGAAAGCGGATTTACTTTTCTTCTATCCAACCAAGGAATGTCTGCAATTTCTGTATGTCACCGTCATCGAGGTCTTGCAGTCGGTTAAAGATATTGATACGGTCGGTTTCATCCCCGGCACCGGTAAAGAATTCCTGCGGGGTTACGCCGAGGTATTCACAGATGCGCAGAAATTCGTGCATTGAGGGCATTGCCTTGCCGATCGAAATACTGCGCATATAGCTGCCGCTTTTGCCAAGGTCAAGGCTCATTTTGTGTTCAGAAACGTGGAGGCGATGGCGCAGCTGCGTGATGCGCTTACGGACAAAATTCTCATATTCGGCTACCTGGAGCAAGCAGATACACCCTTTCCCATTTATACTATAATATGTAAATATTGTAATATAAATCGCGGTAGAGCGTTCAGCATTAATGTATCAGCTTTCGCGGGATCTCCAATATATTGACGATTAAATACTGAATTTTGAAAAAAGTTTTTTCAGGCGCGGTGTTTCAGATAAGCAGCAGGTCGGGAAAGTGCAAAATATGGTCGATATGCGCAATCGCCCCGGCTAATGTATCAAAGCGCCCCTGCACGGATCGGGCACCTCAGTTAAGGCGTGGGTCTGCCGTAAGACCGGTTTCTCCAGCCAGCATCAAACGCCTTGCGCATCGCTGCGACGTTGGCGCGCTTTTCCTCGTTGGTGACACGCTCATCAAGGTAGATAATGGCATCATATTTGTGGGCTGCGGTGTTATGGGTAATTTCAGAAAAGGTGAACCTGTCTATTGTCCATTACGGCAACACCGCACAATTCGCGGCTTTCGTCCTATTTCGTTGGATTGACACAGGCAGGCGCCTGCCCCAGCAGCAGGCGACGTGCCTCGCGCTGGGGCATGGGACGGTAACAATCATACCCCTGCATCATCTCACAGCCAAGCGCCCGCACCAAGGCGGCATCTGCCGCGGTTTCCACGCCCTCACAGACGGCTTTTGCCCCGCCGGTATGCGCCAGTGCAAGGGTCTCCCGGAGCCGGAGTTCCCCCGCTGGCTCCCTTGCGTTCCGCAGCAGAGAGGCGTCCAGTTTAACGACATCGAACAGAGAGAGCCGCAGAGCTTCCTCACCAGCCGCACCGACGCCAAAATGCTCCAGCGCAAGATGAATTTGCATCTGATGCAGCTGCCGCAGGGTTTCCAGAATCTGCGGCTGGTCTTTCAGGGATTCCCCGGTGATTTCCAACGCCAGCGCCTGAGGGGGCAGGGCATATTCCGCCAGAAGCTCCCGGATTTGGCCGGCCGCCCCCGGCACAGACAGCGACTGGCAGCTGATGTTGTAGTGAAGGCGCAGGTCCTCCCGTCCGGCTTCGCACCAGCGTGCCAGTTCCCGGCAGACCCTGCGCAGCTGGCAGCGGTCAAACTCTGTTTCCAGTTCCATCTCCCGAATCAGCTGAATAAAGCGGTCGGGCGTCAGGAATCCCAGGGACGGGTGGTCCCAGCGGCTGAGTGCCTTCGCACCCACAGGAACCCCGTCCTCCGCACGCACGATGGGCTGTAGATAGAGTTCGAACTGGTCCTGTTCCAATGCGGTGCGCAGCTGCCGCCGCAGCATCTCATGCTGAATCAGGTCCTCCATCACCGGGCCGGAGCAAATCAGCACCGTTTCCTCTCTGCCCGCGGCCAGTCCGCAGGCTCGCCGGGCACAGGCAAGCAGCGCGGAGGCCGGCAGCGGGCAGTCCCGCAGAGCCAGAAGGGACGCGGATTCGGCGCACAGGCCGGCCGCAGCGTTCCGAACCAGAGCAGCCGCCTGTTCCTCACCCGGCACGGTAAAAAGCAGGGCTGCCTCGCCATCGTTCAGAACAGCGGGCATACAGGTGGGTCTGATCCAGCCGGTGAGCGATTCCCGGATAGCGGAAACATCTCTTACCCGGAAAAGCGCCAGATACCACAGCGGTCTCGCAATCGGGTCCAGTGTATCCAGATTCCCGCACAGCAGCGGTTCGTCCACCACATGCCTCTCCGGGACCTCCTTCCGGCGGTAGATCCACCAGATCAGCAGGGCACCCAACGCCCCCAACGCGGCCGCAGCCCCCAGAATCACGCCGGTGGGCGTCGGCGCGTTCAAATCCTCCGGCTGCAGGGCAGCAGGCGCTGCCGGGGCATGGCGTTCCAACGCTGCGAGAAACTGCTCCGCCTGTTTCTCCGGGAACAGACCGGTCAGGACAAAGCAGACCTCCGCCGAAGTGCCGTCTTCCAGCGGAACGGTATAAAGCGCTTTCGTAAAGGCGGCCTCCTCCACACCGGACCACGCCTGTGTGCGGACAACGCAGGAAATCAGCTCTGCCTGCCGGTTCCGGGCGCGCTCCTGCTGGGTCACACCCTCCTGCGGCGGCAGATAGACAAATTCCAGCCCGGTCTCCGTGGAGATGGCTTCCAGCAGTTCGGGAAAGGCCCCCTGATACTGTCCGTTGGCATAATACTCCAGTGGATAAAGGTCCCCGTTCCCCGCAACATAGATGGTATCGGCCAGCCGTTCTGCGGAGGCCGGGAGTGCACAGAACAGTATCAGCACCCCGTACAGGGTCATTCGGCGCACAAAGCGGCGGAAGGGATTGGACATATCATTCCTCCTGATTCAGTTTTTTGCGTTCGAGCTTTCCCCAGTTCAGGCGGTTTTTCCGATACCCGATAAAGGCTGTCATGCGAATGAAGGCAAGGTAATTGCGCAGGAACACCACCTCAAACAGGCACAGCAGAAACGCCTTCAGTACGTCCAGCGCCGAAAGGCGGAGGTCGATGGTATACATTCGGGCAAAAAACGAGGTCAGCGACAACACCATGCCATAGAGCGCGTAAGCGGCAAAAAACACCAGCATGAAAGGCAGATTGAGCATATCCATGGCAACGGAGAGGGCGATGGTCACGATACCGAACAGCTCGATAAAAGGGGAAAGCAGCTCGTACAGGGTAAAATAGACATAGGACACCACGCCGACCAGCCCGAAACTCGGGTTGGCCAGAATGCGCCGGTGGCTCCACAGGCATTGGAACAGCCCCAGATGCCAACGCTTGCGCTGTTTGCCCAAATCCCGCAGCCGTTCCGGCGCCTGCGACCAGCACACGGCATCGGAGGCAAAGCGAATCCGGTAGGGACGGTGGTTTGCGCGGCAGAATTCATGCAGCTTGACCACCAGTTCCATATCCTCGCCCATTGTGCCGCGGTCATAGCCGCCCACCGCGATGACGGTACTCTTGTGGAACAGGCCAAACGCACCTGAAATAATCAGATTCCCGTTGAATTTGTCGAACAGGATACGCGCCGCCAGAAAGGAACGGTCGTATTCCAACGCCTGCATGGCCGCCAGAATGTTTTTGGGCAGGCGGTAGCGCTTGACGCGGCCATCTTTGATTACCACGCCGTTGGCCGGGCGGACACTGCCGCCGACCGCCACAACGTTGGGGTCCTCCAGCACGGGGCGCACGATGCGCTCCAGTGAGTCGTATTGCAGCACCGAGTCGGCGTCCATGCAGATAAAATAGGGGTAACGGGCGCAGTTGATGCCCATGTTCAGGCTGTCAGCCTTGCCGCCGTTGCGCTTTCGAATGAGCGTAACGGGCACCCGCGTGCCTTTTGCCTCGTAGACAGCCACTGCGGGCTGGCAGGGCACCACCTGTCGGATAGGGCGGTGAACCTGCACCATGTCAAAGGCATCAATCAGCACCTGAGAGGTGGCGTCCTTGGAGCCGTCGTCCATAATGATAATCTCAAACAGCTTGTAGTCCAGCGCCAGCAAAGAGCGGACGGTGTCCACCACGGTCACCTCCTCATTGTAGGCGGGCACCAGAATGGACACAGGAACATAATAGCTCTGCCACAGTGTGTTGCGCATTCGTGCACGCTGTCTGGACTGGTACAAATCAATGGAGCCGACCACCACGGACAGAAACAGAAAGGTGGAATAGCCGACCAGATACACGGTGAAAAAGGCGTTGACACAGTCCAGAAAGGAACGGAAAAAATCAGTCAATCGGCATTCCTCCTCTCCTCGTCGGTCATGGCGTGTTCCAGCTGAAAGCGCAGAATCTGACGCGCATAGGGGTCCGGCCCCTCCAAAACGTCCCGGAGCTGCTGATAATCCGCCCGCAGGCGGCTCAGGCTTTCGGCAGCGTTGCTGCGGACATACCAGTTGCGGCTGTACAGGCCCTGCTTCAGCAGTTCCACCGTTTCTTCGCCGGGGTATGAGGCCAGCACCGTCATGGCCACGGCAACAACCTCCCACTGTTCCTCCCCCTGCTGTGCGAACCGCCGGATAAGGGGCAGCGCTTCGGCGGAAGGGTAATGGCCAAAATACCGCAGGCAGGCGATGGTCACCTCGGTGTCCTGCGTGGTGCGCAGCAGGCGGAGCATGGGGTCAGCCCAGTTCCCGGAGCCAAAGCGAATGAAGTTGAGCACTGCCACCTGCGTTCCGAAACGAAACCCGGGCAGTGCCTCCCATAGGGCGGCAATGAGCGCCTCCCGGTCTCCGTCAAAGGCCAGCAGTCCTTCGGTGATGAGGCGCATATTATAAAAAGTCTCGCTCTCGTCCACCACACGCAGCCCCTGCAGCACCATGTCGACCCGGCCGGAGGCATAGAGCGCCCGCATGGCATTCTCCCGGCAGTAGAGGCTGGAATCCTGCAAAAGCCGGAACAGGAACCGGAACAGTTCCTCGCCGGGAGCCAGCCGCGGCACGCCGAACTCCGCCAGCACATGGGCAAAGCAGGCCTGCTGCATGGCGGGCTTGCGGGCGTACACCGGCACCAGCGCGCGCAGCAGCTCCGCCGCCTGCGGACGGCAGCCGGCAAAGGTCTGGGGCTGGGCGGACCGCATGGCCCGCATGGCGTCCTCGAAAGCCAGCAGCTCGTTCACCCCGCGCAAACGGCGCGACAGCCGCCTGCGCCGCGCCGGGTCGGAAAGCGCGTCCGGGTCTGCCAGAAGCTGCCGGAACGCGGCGCTGCGGTGCGCCACAAATTCGTCCCGCTGGCGGAAAAACACGATGCAGAAACAGTTGTAGGCAATCATGCTCAGGCAGATGACGGCATAGCACCCGATGAGAAACTGAACGTTCATCTGCCGTCACCTCCTGTCCAGTACGCCTGCAAAATGGTGTAGGAGGACTTGAGCCGCTCGTGACTGGTCACCGTGTTGCCCCAGCCCCGGAGGGAGTACGCGCCCATGGGGATACGCTCGGTCTGGCCGATGCTGCCCAGACCGACCCAAAGCCGGGATACCGGAATGAACTCGATGCCGTAGTTGCCATCGTAATAGTCATCGTGAATCTTCATGCGGGAGGGATCGGCAAAGTTGAGCAGCTGCCACGGCAGTTTCAGCTCGATGTCCTCGCCGGCACAGCAGAAATCTGCCAGCGAGTCAAACGCTGCGTGAGCGGGGTTGGCGTCGCCATAGCGCAGCAGGCCGGTCTCAAAGGTTTCCGCCCCCGCCTGTTGTTCGTCACGGAAAACCCTCGTGCTGGTCTGAAGAATCATATGGATCGTCTCAAACCGGGGGCTGTCCTTTTCGGGCGGGTCCGCGTAGAGATCTTTGCCGGTCACATTCTGGGAATAGTTGGCATTCAGCGCGTTGTAGCGATCCTGCACCAGCAGGCGGGAATCCTCCCTGCCGCGCAGCACAAGCAGAAAATCCGCTGCGCGCCCGAATCGGAGACCGGAGCCTTCGCTGTAGGTCGTGCCGGTCTTCTGGGTGGTGTCGATGGGCAAAACCAGCGTTTCCTGCCCGAAGCGCAGGCCCGGCTTGTGGATGCGGAAGTAAAGAAACCGTTCGTCATACTTCATGCTGACGCTGGAGCCGTCCTCGTAGGAAATGACGGTATCCGCATCGCTCCACTCCGAAACATCGCCGTCCACATAGCAGACACTCTGTTCCTTGCCGGGGTCGAAGGAGAGCAGGCCGAAATACTGTTCGTTGGTCTGGTAGTCACTCCAGTAGGCGTTGCGGCTCATATCGATGGCGTGCATCGTGTTCCATGTGCGCTTGAACCACTCGTCCTGCCAGGAAAAGACCACCCCGCCCGCGCAGCCCGCGTCCATGATGTCCTCATAACAGGCTACCAGCGCCTCTCCCTGCTCGCTCTCGGACATATGTCCCTGATTGCGGCCGGTGTTCTGGTCCCGCTGCGCCATGCCGCGGCCGGTGGAAACGCCGAACTCCGAGATGACCACCGGCATGGTATGGTGCGCGGTGAGCAGCCTGAGATACGCCCGGTAGCTGTTGGGCGTGCCGTCCGCTGCCAGACAGTCGCTGAAATCCACTTCTTTCCCCGCCAGCGCGGACCACTGGGACCGGTCCACATAGGAAATAAAGTCCTGATAATAGGGATAGGCATGGTAGCTGGCGAACTGGCCGGACAGGACCCGGTCGGTGGTACGGATATGCTCCACGTCTACGGTGGCGCACTTGCGGAAAAAGCGGGTCACCTCCTCCGGATAAGAGAAGGGGTCAGTGGTCTCCCAGTTGGTGAAGGCAAACAGCCGCTGTTCGTTGTAACGGGCACTCTCGTAGGCCAGCAGGCGGTCCCCCACCTCGGCCAGCATGGCCTCGAAGGGCGCAGCGTCCCCGGTGGTGTAGAGATACTCGCCCTGATAGCTGTTTCGGTCCGGGTATTTCTCGTTGGTGTAGGCAACGGTCACGTCCTCCCACTCCACGCCCAGAATATAGCCGATGACCCACTGCGAAATATCGCGGAGATACAGCCCGGAGCCCATGTAGGCGTCACTGACAAAAATGGCCCGCTGCCCGTGGATGACGTCCACCATCATCAGTGTGTCATCGATGAGTTTCTGGCGGAACTGGTCGTCAAAGGCATCCATGTGGGAGTTCTGGACGTAATCATTGACCCACACGCCCTGCAAAAGATAGAGCGGCTCTTCGCGGCCTTGGTTATACTCATAAAAGGCGTTATAGAAATCATCGGAGAGAATGGAATAGACACGAATGGTGTTGGCGCCCATTTCCTGTATCTGGGCGAACCAGCGCAGGTAGGTCTGCTTGTCAATGGCGTAGTCGGTGGCCCAATGCCCCGGCAGGCCGGTGCCCATGTTGACGCCCCGAACCGTAAATTCCTGCCACCGGCCGTCCTTTTGAAGCTGGATGGTCTGGCCCTGTGTGCGCACGAAGGTGGTGGGCAGGGCGTTGGGGGTCATATCGATATAAAAGCCGGTCTGAAAAATGACGGCGAACAAGGCCAGCAGAATCAGCAGGATTGCTGTCACCGAAAGCACAAAGCGTTTCACGGTCAGTCGTTTACCTCATTGAATTTTTTCACATGGGAGGGCGCGGAATACTGGCGCAGTGTCTCGATGTTGTCATCCATCCATGCGCCCCGGTTGTGAAGATAGCCTTTCAGCTGCCCTTCCGCCGCGCCGCGGCTGGTCAGGTTGCGTCCGGCAGGCTGGAGCAGCTCCGATGCCTGAAGCGCCACATCGCCCCAGCGGGCATCGTTGCGCGCCAGCGCCGGGGCCAGAAACGCCTCCGTTTCCTCGATATACTGATCCAGCGCCGCCTCGCTGAGCAGCCCCCGCCGCAGCTGCCGGTAGCGGGTGATGATACGGCTGGTGAAGTCCTCGTCCTTCATCATCATCCAGTACCACAGCCGCCACGGCATAAAGAACCCTTCGTGCCCCAGTTCCGCCTCAAAGTAGTTGTCGCAGGCATTGTTGAAATCCCAGACGCACATTCGGAACAGCCCGTCGCTGCCTTTGTACAGATAGGTCGAGAAGTTGCCCGCGTCCACGTTGCCTGCCAGCTCGTTCAGAATGAAGTAATCCACAAAGCTGTCCACATCAATCCGGGAGGCGTAGCCGTATTTCTCACGGTCATAATCGTAGGAGTACAGCGCTTTTTCAAAATCCGAAAAATCCTGACGAATCTGCTGTTCCAATTCCTCGCTGCGGTTTTTCTCACCGGGAAATTCCAGCTGCAGCGACAGTGCCTCGTCCTGAATATAGGTGTACTCTGTAAAGGAACGCAGGGAACGGGTTTCCGGACGGTTATGGTCCAGCCGCAGCAGATACCCGCTGTAGGTGCGGCCCCTGGCGCTGACCTCCAGGGGAAGCCGTGCGCCGTTTTTGCCCGCGGTGATGGTCTCCGCCAGCAGATACAGCCCCTGATATTCGCCGTCCACAATGACCTCGCAGTACCGCACATTGGGGGCATAGTCCATCAGTTCGCCCGCAAGGTTGTAAAACAGATAGTTGCGCACAGCGGTCTTGTCCAGCCAGGGGCCGTACAGCACCCACTCGTGATGGGCGTCCATGCCCATCAGAGACTGGGGCGCGTTGCCGCCCTCCGCATCGACCAGCCGAATGGCATAGCTGGGCTTGTCAAAGCGGCGGGAGGAGTTGCCCCGGACGCGGATACGGACACTGCTCTCCACGTCTGGCGTTCCGTTGGCGTGATGGTATTCGCCGGTGTCCGTACCGATGACCTTCATCTGCGCGGCGATGGTGGTCTGACCGTCCTCCGCCAGAACATAGGAGGTCGTTTCCTCCTCACTGTGGATTGGGCGGCCGGGAATGGTCACGCCGCCTGTGTCGATTTCCACGATGGGCAGATAGGTACACAACCCGCCGTCCTCCGGGTTGGTGCAGGGAGCCTCCGGCAGAGCACCGCGGTGCTGATGCACTCTCGGCTTTGTGCGATGCTCCGGGAGGGCCAGCGGCGCGGCCACCGCCAGCACCAATGCCAGCAGACAGGCCGCAAGGCCAAGCAGTTTGTTTTTCATAAGCAGAAACTCAGTTGTAAATCTCGTCACTCTGGGCCACGATGTTCACGCACTCCACCGCGCCCAGCTTGTAGAAGTCCCCGGTCAGGGCAGGGTGCTGCCTCTGGGCGCGCTCCAGCGTCTTGCGGGACATCTCATAGATGAACTCCACATTGCCCGTGTTGGTATTCTTCACCCGCAGTACCGCCTGCCGTTCAAAATACTGAAAGACCATCGCCTCGATTTTTTCCTCCAGATTCCGGTCGGCGCGCACTACCAGCAGCATGCGGGTGTCGCTGCGCACAGCCCCGAACAGCAGAAAGACCAGAAAGATGGCCGTGCTGCCCGCCGCTGCCACCACATAGTCCCCGACGCCGCAGCAGATGCCCACAATGATAGTCCAGAACACGTAGGCCGTGTCCCGCGAGTCCTTGAGCGCCGTCCGAAAGCGCACGATGGACAGTGCGCCCACCATGCCAAGGGAAAGCGCAATGTTGTTGCCTATGACGGTCATGACGGTGCCGGTCATGACGGTGAGGACCACCAGCGTCACGCCGAACTTACGGCTGTAAATGGTGCCCTTGTGGGACAGAACGTAGGAAAGAAAGATCAGGCCGCCCAGCGCCGCGCTGACCAGAATGTGCATGGTGATTTGCTGCCATGTCATATCGCCCTGCTGGGACAAGAGATTGTACAATGTTTCCTTCATAAATTCACGCTCCTGTTTTTTTGAAAGACGGTTCAGAGCAGGTAATTGCAGCCAACCTGCCGGGCCATGCAGTATTTGCTCACCGAAAGCTCGCTTTTCTGCACCGGCAGCAGCATATCCTTGATGTAGCTGAGCAGAAATCCGTTGAACTTCACCTCCAACACAACGCCGAAGGGCTGCATCACCGGGACTGTCATCAGATGCTCATCGAACACATCAAAGTTGGTTTCGCTGGCACGAATGGCGGAGTCGAAGGTGATGCGGGTGGAGTTTTCCGGCGCGATGAAAGCAAAACGGTCGTATTCCACGATAGCCTTGGGGCGGTAGAGATGCATCTGCATCATCGCGTAGCACTCGGCCCCGAAATCGCCGCCCCCGCGCAGCAGAACCGACTGGTCCCCCGCAATCAAAGCCTGCGCTTCCGCACGGGAAAGCCGCAGGCTGCGCTTGCGCTGGTACTGGCCCTGTTTCTGCTTCATCTCAAACAGGGCAAAATCCGCCCGGGGGCTGTATACTCGCAGACGCAGTTTGCGGCGCAATTCCACGCCGTCCTCTTTTTCCTGAACGTCGCGGTCCCGCAGCGTATCGAAGTAGAGGGAACGCACACAGTAGCCGTCCGCCCCGTTATGCGGATCCCCGTTCAGCACCGCGGCCAGATGGGAACGCAGGTGCAGCGCCTCTGCCTGATGAAGCAGAAACTTTTTTTCTTCCCGCAGCACGTCACGCATCAGGTGCCGCCTCCTTTTCGGATAGTTCGCACAGAACCGGATAGGAATGCAGCGCATAGTCGACCCGCTGCCGCCAGAAGTTCCGGCGCAGGGCCCGGTAGTTGTCTGCCAGCGCGTCCAGACCGGCATGATAATAGGTGTTCTGGTCGGTAAGGTCGTGGCTGCCGGGCGGCTGGAGTTCATAGATGGTCAGCAGGCGCTTTCCGTACCGGCGGGCCAGTTCTGCCTCTGTGCGCAGGTGTTCGGCCTCCTTGCCGCGGTAGTAGTTCATGACCGCAAGGCCGGAACAGCCCTCCGCGGCCAGCTGTTCCAGTTCGGCGGTAAAGCCCTTGGTATCGTAAAAGTAGGGAATACAGACCAGCAGCTCCAGTCCTGCGTCCTGCGCCTGCGCATAGGCCGCGCAGGTTCCCTGAACATACCGCTGCATCAGCAGGCGCCGGGCATCGCTGTCAGACCATTCCTCCAGCAGATAAGGCTCGATGTCCGCCATCACTCCCGCGAAACGGCTTCCCTCCGGCAGCGCCTCGTTCCAGGCGGCCACCCTCGTGATGACCTGACGCAGCGAGGCTCCGTCGGCCTCCCGTCCCCATTCCGGCTCGCCCACCAGTACATACACCGCCACGCCCTGTTCCGCCGCCTGCGTGAGGAACGGCTCCAGCTGCGCCGGGTCCGAGTGGGAAGAAAAGGTCTGATACAACTCCGTCAGACCGTATTGCCGCATGACAGTCAGCAGCTGCTGCGGCTCGTCCTGCACAGTGGCGCGGCTCCAGCTGAACAGCCCGCCGGAGCAATTTTTGTTCCATTGCATTGCCAACACGCCCCCAGCAATCAAAAAAAGAAGAACCAGCAGAATTGCACCCCGCATGGTTCGCTTTGCCGTAAGTCGGCGAGAGGATTGCATTCGCATCACACCTTTCTCCCGGTGCAGCGCACCGGGGCGCATGGTAAGGCGGCATTGTTTCCGGCGCAGGAGCCATCGCAGCCTGCTTTGCGGTGAGGTCAACCGCTTGTGTTTGTATCTCAGCGGCTGTCCGTATAGATTTAAGGCAACACCGCATAATTCTGCGTGCCGATATGGCGGGCGAGGTGTGCCAGCTGCTAAGCAAAAAGCGCAGATAATACTTTGTGCTGCGAAGGTGAGCGCCGCCTGCGGCGGATGCAGCGAACCGGAGCAGGGGCAGCGGTCGCAGAGTGCAAGCAGAGCGCAGCACGATGCGGGCACCGCAACCCGTCATTATCGAGCATTTTTGCGACGCAGATGGTGCGCATCGTTCGTCAGAGCGGCACGCAAGGTGTTAACCGTGAATTGTGCGGTATTGCCTTAAGTATACCTCTTTTTGGGAACAGAATCAACCGATTTCCCGTAATATTGTAACTGTTTTCCGTTCTTTTGCGTCAGGAAACCGTTGGTGAAAAAGAAGGTCTGACGATGAAGGCATAGTTGAAACGTTTGCGAATCTCCTCGATAGAAGTATGCGTTATATCGATAGAATCAAGCAAATTTCCTCGGAAGGATACCATCTGTATTTTTCGATTTGGGCTGATAGCCTGATGGCATGTACAGCAATAAGCACCGGTCATTCCCAGTCAAGAGATTCCCGGTGATTTTGTAGGCATCTGTGGAGTTTCCACGCAGTGTGCATGCAAGCAGTATGTTTTCCACAACCCCTGTAAAGTCCCTGCTGTGAAAAATGATGCAGCCCCAAATTGTAGCTTACGCTCCCATAATTTTATGCCAAAATAAGCCATAGCAAGCACTGCCTCCCGCCAGTTGTGATAACTGTCAGGAGGCGTTTCAGGGGCCAGTCCCTATCACCCCGGTGCTCTTTTCACACATGGAGACTGTGTGAAAAGAGTTGCGCTATGCGCAATCGGCGTTGCCTCTATGATTGGGGCAACGCCCCAAAGCCCCCTTTCTCTATTTCATTTCCCACAAAAAGCGCCGCCTTGCATTGGGGCGCAAGGCGGTTTGGATTCGTTGTTAGGAAATCTTCTTTTTCTCAAACAGATTCTGCATCACATTGGCAGTCTTGGCGCTGGCACGTTGGAGGGCATGGGCGTAGATGGTGGTCGTAGTGGCGGGGGTCGCGTGACCCAGCGTACCGGCTACGGCAGTGATGGGGCACTGCTCCTCAATCATCAGCGTGGCCGCCGTGTGGCGCAAATCATGCAGGTGAATGTCCGGAAGATTGTTGCGGCGGATAAAGGTCTTGAACCAGCCGGTCAGGGTGCCGGGAACCGGCGTTTTGCCATCGGCTTTTCCGAACACGTAGTCATTGTCGGACCATTCAAGCTCCTGTTCTGCTGTCTGTTTCCGCTTGTAATCCTGAAAGGTTTTCAGACATTCCATGACCATCGGAGCGGCTTTTACCTCGCGGCGGGACTGTCGGGTTTTGGTGTCGCCTTCGATGTTGCCCATGCCGGGGACATACTGAATGGCCTTTTCAATGGAAATCAAATGCTCCTCAAAATCCAGATGCCGCCAGCGCAGACCCATCACTTCCTCCCGGCGCATTCCCGTGAGCAGCAGCACCGTAATGGCGGTGCGGTGGTGAATGGGTTCTTGTTCGAGCAGCTCAAGCATAGTCTGGGCTTCTTCAAGGGTCAGCACAATCTGTTCGGCACTGTCCATTTTGGGTAATCCTACCCGTGATGCGGGGTTATCCGTTAGATACTTCCACTGAACCGCCGTGGTAAACATGGAGGAAATCAACCTCATATAATGCTGCACGGTGGTGTTCATCCGTGTTTTGCCTTCGTGGATGTCAAACACAT
>ENA-OQIJ01000284-OQIJ01000284.1-human-gut-metagenome-genome-assembly--contig:-NODE-284-length-13019-cov-3.912349_pt1 | contig 13019 bp, 15 predicted proteins | sample MGYA00242582_ERZ504747 | MGnify/ENA primary metagenome ERZ504747 (study PRJEB26092, sample SAMD00036435) | human gut metagenome | host: Homo sapiens | study: EMG produced TPA metagenomics assembly of...
CAGCAAAGTACAAGCGTGTTCATGCTATCCCCCTTTGTTAAACGACTGAAAAATTGATCAGCATGGCGTTGGCTGCCGGTATGGCAGTCAGTCTGGCAGCCTGTGCGGTGCGGCTTCGTCTGCCCCTGCGGCGGATTCGGCTGCTTCGGGCGCTGCTTCCACCACCGAGGCCGCAGCCGACAGCGACCTGGCCTATATCCAGGGCAAGGGCAAAATGACCATCGGCTACACCGTCTATGAGCCGATGAACTACACTGACGCAGACGGCAATTTCACCGGCTTTGACACCGAGCTGGCCACCGCCGTCTGCGAAAAGTTGGGCGTGGAGCCGGACTTTGTCGAGATCAACTGGGACACCAAGATCGTTGAGCTGGACGCCAAGAGCATTGACTGCATCTGGAACGGCATGACCCTGACCGATGAGATTATGGCGAACACCGCCTGCACCAAGGCCTACGCCAAAAATGCGCAGGTCGTCGTGATGAAAGCCGACGCCGACTACACCTCCACCGCTGACCTGGTGGGCAAGACCGTTGTGGCCGAGGCCGGTTCCGCCGGTGAGAGCGCCATCCAGGACGACGGGAGTCTTTCCCAGGCCGATTACATCAGCAAGAGTGTCCAGACCGACTGCCTGATGGAAGTTGCCGCCGGTACAGCCGACGCCGCCGTGCTGGACCTGACCCTGGCTACCGCCATGATCGGCGACGGCACTGACTACGCCAACCTGACCATCAAGGACGAGCTGAACGCCGAGGAGTACGGTGTTGCGTTCCGCAAGGGCAGCGATGCGGCCGCGGCCGTCGATGCTGCGTTTGATGAACTGAAATCCGACGGTACGATGCAGAAATTGGCTGACAAATACAGCCTGAGCCTGGCTGACTGATGGGCGAGGCGGCTGTAATCTGGGGGCGTCTGACCGAATCATTTTGGCTGAACTGCCAGCTGTTTGGTCTGACGCTGCTCTTTGCCATCCCGCTGGGGCTGGTGGTGGCGTTCGGCTCAATGAGCCGGTTTGCCCCGCTGCGCGGCGTGGTAAAAACGTTTGTATGGGCGATCCGCGGTACACCGCTGATGCTGCAAATCCTGGTCATCTACTTAGGGCCCGGCCTGATGGGCTTTACCAACCCCTGGCCGTCGGGCGGCAGCGGCCGGTTGGTGGCGGCGGTGGTGGCGTTTGCCATCAACTACGCCTGCTATTTCTCCGAAATTTACCGCGGCGGCATCGAAGCTGTGCCCAAAGGCCAGACCGAGGCCGGACAGGTGCTGGGCATGACCCGCAGCCAGATCTTTTTTAAGGTCACGCTGCTGCAAGTGGTCAAGCGCATTTTGCCCCCCATGGGCAACGAGATCATCACCTTGGTCAAGGATACCTCCCTGGCCAACGTCATCGCCAACAAGGATATCATCATGATGGCCAAGGAGTACAGCGCCAAGGGCCTGATCTGGCCGCTGTTCTCCACCGCCGTGTTCTTCTTGGTATTTGTGGGCGTACTGACGCTGTTTTTTGGCTGGCTGGAAAAACGGCTGGACTATTTCCGCTAAGGGGGTACGGCTATGGCATTGTTGGAAGTTGCCGGCATCGGCAAAAGCTTCGGAAGCACAGCCGTGCTGCGGGATATTTCGTTTGACTTGCAAAAAGGTGAGGCGCTGGCCATTATCGGGTCCTCCGGCTCCGGTAAAACAACGTTGCTGCGCTGTTTGAACTTTTTGGAGACTGCCGACGCAGGATCTATCACCGTGGCGGGCGAAACGCTGTGGAGCGCGGACGATGCCCGCACTCAGAGCGAGGCCGTGCTGCGCAAAAAGCGGCTGCACTTCGGGCTGGTATTCCAGAATTTCAACCTTTTTCCGCAGTATACGGCGCTGCAAAACGTGATGCTGGCGGGCGAGCTGCTTGCCAAAGAGCGCCCGGATTACAAGCAGAACCGCAAACAGATCCATGATGAACTCGAGACTCACGCCCGGGAACTGCTGGCCCAGATGGGGCTTTCCGACCGGGCGGGGCATTATCCGCATCAGCTTTCGGGCGGGCAGCAGCAGCGCGTGGCGATCGCCCGCGCACTGGCCTTGCACCCCGATATCCTGTGTTTTGACGAGCCGACCTCGGCCCTCGACCCCGAGCTGACGGGTGAAGTGCTGCGCGTTCTGCGCGATTTGGCCGAGCACAAGACCACCATGATCATCGTAACGCACGAGATGAAGTTTGCCCGCGATGTGGCCGACCGGATCTTGTTTATGGACGGCGGCGTCGTGGTGGAACAGGGTGACGCCAAGCAGGTCATCGACCACCCGCAGGAGGAACGCACGCGGAAGTTCTTGGCCAGTTACGGCAAATAAAATTGGGCTCTCCCCCGGGTGGGAGAGCTTTTTTGCGCCCTTTTTCCGGCTGATTGCAACAAATATCTATCCCTGGCGGCTTGCACCGTGCAGAGTTTGTTGCTATACTGAACATCAAAGATGCACAATCACTTTTTACGCACAAGCAAAGCGGAGGAAAACAGTATGCAGTTAGACAAACTTCTCCACGGCGGAGATTATAACCCCGAGCAGTGGCTGGACCGCCCGGATATCCTTGCCAAAGATGTGGAATTGATGGAAAAAGCACACGTCAACGTGGTTACGCTGGGCGTGTTCTCCTGGTCCACGCTCGAGCCGCAGGAGGGCGAGTTCAACCTGGACTGGTTGGCCGATATCATCCACAACCTGTACGCGCACGGCATCTCGACCATTTTGGCAACGCCCAGCGCCGCACGACCGGCCTGGCTGGCCCAGAAATACCCCCGAGGTGCGCCGTGTGCGCGGCGACCGCGTGCGCGAACTGTACAACCGCCGCCAGAATCATTGCTACACTTCGCCGATCTACCGTGAAAAACGTGGCAATCATCGACCGCAAGCTGGCTGAGCGTTTCGGCAATGACCCGGCCGTGATCCTGTGGCATATCGGCAACGAGTTCGGCGGCGAGTGTCACTGCGAGCTCTGCCAGAACGCATTCCGCGCCTGGCTGCAACAGCGTTACGGCAGCCTTGACGCACTGAACAAGGCATGGAATGCAACGTTCTGGAGCCACAACTACACCGATTGGAGCCAGATCGAAAGCCCGGCCCCCCAGGGCGAAAACGCAGTGCAGGGCCTGGCGCTGGATTGGAAGCGCTTCGTCAGCTACCAGAGCATTGATTTTTATAAGTGGGAGCGCGACTGTGTGCGCGAGCTGGCCCCCAAGGCGGAATTTACCGTCAACATGATGTACCGCTTCAACGATATCAACTACTTTGACTTTGCCAAGGAGATCGACGTCGCCAGCTGGGACAACTACCCCACCTGGCACAAGGCGACCGAGACCGTCGAGGAGACGGCGCTTGACACCGCGATGATGCACGACCTCTACTACTCGCTGAAAGGCAAGCCGTTTTTACTGATGGAGTCAAGCCCCAGCTTTACCAACTGGCAGCCTGTCAGCAAGCAAAAGCGCCCCGGCATTGCCGAGCTTTCGGCGCTGCAGGCGGTGGCACATGGCGCGGACAGTGTGTGCTACTTCCAGTGGCGCGCCAGCCGTGGTGCTGAGGAAAAGCTGCACGGTGCGGTGATCGGCCATGATGGGCGTGAGGATGCACGGCCTTTCCGCGAGACCGCGGAAGTGGGGGAAACACTGGAACAGCTGGCCTTTGTGGCGGACACCCGCCGCGTGAAACAGGTGGCCATCGTGCATGACTGGGAGAACAAATGGGCGCTCGAGGGCTCGGCCGGGCCGCGCAACTGTGGCCTTGGCTACTGGAAAGAGCTGGCCTGCCACTACAACGCCCTGGCACGCCGCGGTGTTACGGTGGATTTTGTCAACCAGGAGAGCGACCTGACCGGCTATGGGCTGGTTATTGTGCCGATGCAGTACCTGCTGCGCAACAAATTTGCGCAAGCGCTTTGCGATTACACCGCCCAGGGCGGCACCGTGGTCGTGACTTACTGGACCGGTGTGGTGGATGAGAGCGACCTGTGCTATCTGGGTGATACCCCCTACGGGCTGACCGACCTGCTCGGCCTGCGCCGCGAGGAGATCGACGGCATGTATGACGGCGAGACCTGCCATTGTGCTGCCCCTGACAATGGTGTGCTCGAAGCGGACGGCAGCATCCTCTGCGAAGTAGCGGCCCTGAACGACGCCGACCCCGCTACCCCGCTGATGCTCTACACCGAGGATTACTATGCAGGCCGCCCCGCCGCCGCGGTGCATGGATTTGGCAAGGGCTATGCGTACTACCTCGCCAGCCGTTTCAATGCGGATTTCTACAATGACTTTTATGCGCAGGTATGCGAAAAAGCGCGCCTTGCACCCGCTTGGCCCGAGGCACTGCCAGCCGGTGTGCTGGCTACCCGCCGCGGGGATTTCGTCTTTATGCAAACTGCAACGACCACAGCGTAGAGATCGACGGCGTAGAGCTGGAAAAGTCAGCACGCGCCTGGTGCAAGTAGAGCCTGCGGACGAGGGCTGACCTGCCTGCTTTCTTTGAAAAAAATAGGCAAAGAAGCTTTAAACGAATTGACAAGAAAAAGCGATGCAGCGGGAAAGCGGCATCGCTTTTTTGCTCCCTTTTTTGGTCACAAAAGGGAGCACTACCGGAAGAGGCCCATTAAAAAGTGGCTCACCGCAAGGTGGTGAGCCACGATGGTTGCGCTATTAAATCAAAGAGCCCCGTTGATCCAAGCTGTCAAAGCCGGTTTCGGCTGGAAGCCAACCTGGGTGGCAACGACCTTACCAGCTTTCAAAACCACCAGGCAGGGGATGCTGTTCACGCCAAACTGTGCGGCCAGCTGCGGGTTTTCGTCGCAGTCAATGCCAAAAAAGGCGGCCTTGTCGGCCATCTCATTGCTTACTTCTTTCAGCACGGGTCCCAGCATCTTGCAAGGGCCGCACCAGGTGGCGTTAAAATCCAGTACGGCCACGGGGGCGGCCAGTGCAGCGGTCAAATCGTTATGATGAACTTCCTGTACCATAGGGAAATTCCTCCTTTTATCGTGTGTTTGTCAGTATGGGCAGAGCCCGGCTGAACTATACCACTATCTTACACGATAAACCGCCAAAAAGCAATAGATAACATATTAAATACTATGAATTTAAAATACTATGAATTGAAAATTAGACAAGTGTACATTGTGCCGAAATTTGGCCCGGCTTTTTGGCGGTTCTGCGGCTTGACAAAAATTGCGCAGGTGCGTATGCTTGAAGAAAAGCACAATCAATTTGCGCGGCTTTTCGCTAAGAAGTTGCGCAAAAGAACAGGAGAGTACAGCCCATGGCTACGGGGCAGGGACGGGATGGACGTCCGCCAATCGAGGAGATCGCACAGGCACTTGGCATATCAAAAACAACAGTATCGCGTGCATTGTCAGGCAAAGGACGTGTGAGCGAGGAGACCCGCGCCAAGGTGTTTGCCTATGTGGACCGCCCGGGGGGTAATAGCAGCACCCCGGTGCGCAGGCAGGATCCCGGCGCAACACACAATCTTTCGCTGGTGATACCAAAGCACTTCATGCAGCTGGACCTGCCGTTTTTGCGCAAGTGTATGGGCGGTGTCTGCACCATGGCGGCGCAGCGCGGGTACGACCTGCTGCTCTGTTACGTCAGCGATACCGATACCGTCCAGCTGGAGCGCCAGCTGGCCAGCCATAAAGTGGACGGCGTCATCCTCTCCCGCACGATGAGTGATGACCCCTGCATTGACCTGCTGCAGCAGTACGGTGTGCCCTTTGTTGCCATCGGCCGCATTGAAAACGACGATATACCGCAGGCGGATAACGACCAGCTGGGTGCTGCCAGCGAGATGACCCGCGTGCTGTTCCAGATGGGAGCGCGCCGCATCGCTTATTTGGGCGGCAGCGGCACCTACACCGTCAACGCCGACCGCCTGCGCGGCTATTTGCGCGGGCTGGCGGAATTTGGTGCTTCCGCCGACCAGTCGCTGATCCGCACCGGCATTGAATCCGACGAGCAGCGCACCGACGCGCTCGAAGCTGTGCTGGAGCAGCACCCCGACTGTCTGCTGTGCTGCGATGATCGCATTGCCTTTGATTTGATGCGCGAACTGCGCAATCGCCATATCCGTGTGCCGGAACAGCTGCGGCTGGCCAGCTTGTACGACAGCGAGCTGCTGGCTAGTACGACCCCGGCCGTCTCGGCCGTGCAGTTTGACGCTGAACGGTTGGGTTCTACGGCCTGCCGTATGCTGCTGGACGTGATGGCGGGCAAGGATATCCCGCTGCGCCAGGTGCAGGGGTATCAGGTCATCCTGCGGGAATCCACAAAGTGATGCTACAATTTGCATGAAGCTGCCAAAAGAAGCAACTTGCGCAACAAGAAATTGCGCAAAACGGTGCTAAATGGCAGAAAAACGCGAAGCTTATGGGTAAAAACCTACAAAAAATTATAGGAAACCCCGTCAATTGTGTGCATTGACACCGGCGCAAAAATCTTGTATTCTAAGTATTGTAAAGCGGCTGCGCAAAATGATTGCGCAGCACTGCGAATTGTTTGAGCAATGAGCAAAAACAAGAAGAAGGAGAACACAACTATGAAAAAGCAATTGTGCCTTGCCATGGCCGGTGCCATGGCCCTGTCTCTGGCAGCCTGTGGCGGCGGCTCCGCCAGCAGCGCAGCAACCTCTACCGCTGAGGCTGCTTCTTCCACTGCCGAGAGCACCGCAGAGAGCACTGCCGCTGAGGGCGACGTTCTCGACCAGGCTGCTGCCGCTGCCTTCGCTCAGGATGTTACCTTGACCATGTGGGGCGCTGAAGAGGATCAGGATCTGCTGCGTGAAATCAGCGACAAGTTCATCGAGAAGTACGGCAACTACGGCGGCAAGATCACCATCAATCTGGGAACTCAGTCCGAGTCCACGGCCAAGGATACCGTCCTGACCGACCCCACCGCCGCTGCTGATGTTTATGCTTTTGCCGATGACCAGCTGAACGAGTTGGTCAAGGCTGGCGCTCTGCAGGAAGTGCAGCTGAATGCGGACGATATCAAGAGCCGCAACACTCCCGCGTCTGTCGATGCTGCCACGGTCGATGGCAAGCTGTATGCTTACCCCCTGACCGCTGACAACGGCTACTTCATGTTCTACGACAAGAGCTTCTTCACCGAGGACGACGTCAAGAGCCTTGACACGATGATGGAGAAGGCAGCCGCCGCAGGCAAGAAAGTCTCTATGGATGTTGCGAACGGCTGGTACCTGTACAGCTTCTATGCTGGCGCCGGCTTGAACCTGGGCCTGGCTGATGACGGCGTGAATACCGTCTGCAACTGGAATGAGGCCCCGGGCGCTGACGTTACCCAGGCTGTCATTGATATCTGTAAGAACCCCGGCTTCATCGCCCTGAAGGACGAGGAGTTCACCGGTAAGCTGAAGGACGGCACTTTGGTTGCTGGCGTCAACGGCACCTGGCGTGCAAACGACGCTGCTGAAGTTTGGGGCGACAACTACGCCGCCTGCAAGCTGCCTACCTACACCCTGAACGGTGAGCAGGTCCAGATGGCCTCCTTCTCCGGCTACAAACTGATCGGTGTCAACCCCCACAGCGCTAACGTCGGTGCTGCTATGCTGCTGGCCGACTTCGTTACCAACGAAGAGAACGAGACCCTCCGCTTCCAGCAGCGCGCACAGGGCCCCTCCAACACCAACGCTCTGGCAGCCGCTTCTTCTCCGGCTCTGACCGCTGTTGTTGCCCAGTCCGAGTACGCTAACCTGCAGCGCGTTGGCGGCAACTTCTGGGCTTCCGCTGAGACCCTCGGTTCCATCTGCATCAACGGCAACCCCGATGGCAAGGACACCCAGACTTTGGTCGATGACGCTGTCGCCGGTATCACCGCTCCTGTTACCCAGTAATCTCTGCTCCTATCTATAATAATAAAGAAATGATCTGATAAGACAGCCCGCTTGTGATAGAAAACGAACGATGCAAGCGGGCTATTTTATCCGTATGATTTATGAAGATTGTGTGAACGAAAGGGGACTTCGCTGTGGCGAAAACTGCAACGCAAGCCATGCCGGGCGAGAAAAACTTCTTCCAGACTTTTGGGGAAGCTTTTGCAAAAGGCGATATCTTTACCAAAGTTTCGTTCCTGGTATGGGGTCTTGGCTATATCGGTCACGGCCAGCTGATGAAAGCGCTCCTTGTCACCCTCGTGGAGGGTCTGGGGCTTTACTTCCTGGCATTTTACGGTGCGCCGAACCTTGCCAAATTCGGTACGCTGGGCACTATCAAAATGGAGATGGTGTTCGACGTTACGACGATGAAAAACGTCGTGAACAATTACGATAACTCCTTCGAGATCCTGCTGATGAGCATGATTTCCTTCGTGGTCATCGCCGCGCTGATCGCGGCCGCCATGATGGTGGTCACATCCAACTACCAACTGCAAAAAATCCGCGCAGCGGGCAAAAAGACGAACAACTTTTTACAGGACATCAACGTCTACTTGAACGAAAAGTTCTATGTCACGCTGCTGACCCTGCCTGTGCTGGGCGTTGTGGTATTTACCATCGTGCCGCTGTTCATCCTGATTGCGGTCGCGTTTACGAACTATGACCAGCAGCACATGCCCCCGAAGACCTGTTCACCTGGGTCGGCCTGACCAACTTCTTCACGCTGTTTGGCGGCGGCGGTATGACATCGACCTTCGGCTACTCCTTCGCCAAGGTGTTGACCTGGACGCTGGTCTGGGCGTTCTTTGCCACCTTTACCACCTTCTTCGGCGGCATCCTGATGGCAATGTTCATCAATGACAACAAGACCAAATGCCCGAAGCTCTGGCGCACCCTGTTCATGGTGACCATCGCCGTGCCTCAGTTCGTTACGCTGCTTCTGGTACGCAACTTCTTCTCCAACAACGGCATCTTCAACACAATGATGGCCAACGCCGGAGTTACGGATTTCCTGCATAACATCGGCCTGTTGGACAAGGGCCTTAGTTACATTCCGTTCCTGACCCAGCCGGGCTGGGCCATGTTCACCATCATCATGATCAACATTTGGATCGGCGTGCCGTACCAGATGCTGATCGCTACCGGCGTGCTGATGAACATTCCCGCCGACATGATCGAGGCCGCCCGCATAGACGGTGCGAACCCGGTTCAGATGTTCTTCCGCATCAAGCTGCCCTACCTGCTCAGCGTGCAGGGACCGTCGCTCGTCACGGACTTTGTCAAGAACGTCAACAACTTCAACGTTATTTACCTGCTGACCCAGGACGTGTTTGTCACGAACAACCAGCAGCTGGCCCAGTCCAACGCCAAGGAGATCGACCTGCTGGTTACCTGGTTGTTCCGCTTGACGCAAGAATACTACAACTACAAGATGGCCGCTGTGCTGGGCATCATGGTGTTTATCGTCTGCGCAGTGTTCACAGTAGTGTGCTTCCACTTTATCAATAAGAAGGAGGCGACGTTCTCTTGAGTACCACTACCATCAACGATGCCGCCGTGCAGAAACAGCTCAAACAGGGCCGCGTCAAGAAAACAATTTTCTCCATCATCCGCCATCTTATCCTGGCGCTGCTGGCCTTTATCTGGCTGGTGCCCATTGCCTGGCTGCTGCTGACCTCGTTCTCCACCGATAAAGGCATCAACTTTACCCGCTTTGTGCCGGAAGGCTTTACCCTGTGGAACTACATCAGCATTATGGCAGAGCCGGACTCTGTTGCACAGTTCCCGCGCTGGTTCATGAACACCTTGGTTGTGGCATGCTTTAACTGTGTGATCTCCACCTGCTTTGTGCTGATGGTGGCTTACGCCATAAGCTGCTGCCGCTTCAAGGGCCGCAGGCTGCTGCAAAACCTGTCCGTCACGGTCAACCTGTTCCCGGGCGTTCTGGCCATGATCGCAGTTTACTTCGTCTTGAAGTACATGAACCTGACGAATTCCTACGCGGGCCTGATCATGGTCTATGCCGGCTCCTCCGGTTTGGGCTACCTGATCTGCAAGGGCTTCTTCGACACGGTTCCGGTTTCCCTGCGTGAGGCCGCCGAGCTGGACGGCGCTTCGGAAGCGCGCATCTTCTTCCAGATCGTTATCCCGATGTCCCGCCCGATTTTGGTGTACACCATTATCAACTCCTTCCTGATGCCCTGGACCGACTTTGTTATGGCAAAGATGATCCTGAACTCCGGCGTTTCGTCGGACTGGACGGTGGCAATCGGCCTGTACAACATGCTGCAAAAGGCTTTGATCAACAACTACTTCTCCCGTTTCTGCGCAGGCGGCGTCCTGGTGGCTATCCCCATCTCGGTGCTGTTTGTCATCATGCAGAAGTTCTACGTCGAGGGCATCACCTCCGGCGCTGCCAAGGGTTGATTTTGGCGTAAATAGGCAATAAACGATCCCGCCCGTCGCGTAAGCGACGGGCGGGAATTTTTACTGCGGTTACAGCTCGTACAGCGCAGTATATTTTTCTTTCAGATAGCGGGTAAAGTAGTGCGGGTCAAACTTGCCGCCGCACAGGCTTTGCACCAGCCACTGCGGCTCTTTCATGCTGCCCCACTGCCATACGCGGTCTTTCAGCGCGGCCTTCAGCGGTTCCATGTCTCCGGCAGCGTAATTAACTCACACTAAAGCTGTGAATGATGAACTTCGACTGAACTATTCAAATTGAGATTTCACGATGTATCGCGTAAATCTCATATATGCACCATTAGCTCAGTTGGTAGAGCAACTGACTCTTAATCAGTGGGTCCTGGGTTCGAGTCCCCGATGGTGCACCAAAAATAGCCTTACGGAAACGTAAGGCTATTTTCATAATGATTGCCGCTTTGTGGAGTGCTTTCATTTGCCGCTGACTTCTGTCTAAGTCAGCGGCTCTTTTATTTTTTAAGAGAAATTCAAGAACTTTTAGTGTAAGAGAAACGGTGGCATATATGCAGCTGCCAATAAAAGTACCGCTGTCCCGAAGCAACGGTGGTAGGCACTGCCAAGCTGGACGGCTATGAGCTGGCGTTCCGGCGCGGCTACCTGACGATTTTGCCCAAAGAGGGCGCAAGCGTCGAAGGGCTGATCTGGTCTGTCACCGACCATGACGAATCCCAGCTTGACTGTTACGAGGGTTACCCGACATTCTATGACAAGGAGACCATGACGGTCACGGATGCAGACGGCACGCCGCATGAAATCATGGTTTACACGATGAACGCACCGTACCGCGACCAGTTGCTCCCGGTCAGCAGCCGTTACAATGCGGTTGTCATACAGGGATGTCTGGATGCCGGCATCTCTCCGCAGCAGTTCTATGATGCTGACGAAAAATACCGCAAAGCCTACAAAGCCAGAGCCGCGCCCTGTCCCAAGAAACACGCTCCCGAACGCTAACCAAGCCCGCTGCACCGCGCAGCGGGCTTTTTCTTTTGCAACAAAAGGAGAAATTCGTATGAAGAACAAACACAGAATAAAGCAGGGCTTGGCACTGCTGCTGGCGGGTGGAATTGCGCTCACAAATCTGGGCGCAGCGCTGCCCGCTTTTGCAGAGGATGCCCCCGCCACGCCGGAGACAGCTTCAGCGGCAACACCGGAAACTGCTGAAGCCAATGTCCCGATACCGAATCTTTCGCAGATCACTGAAAATCTGTACGACGATCTGCCGGACGCGCCTACCGGCAGTTACCTTGGCAGCATGGGTCTGCCCGTGGCAACCGGCGAAACAAAAATCGGTATCTCCGCGTGGGTTTCTGACCTGTATGACGGCGTAGATGCCCATATGGATGCCGATGCGCTGAACGCAGATGAGAACACGGTCTCAATTGGCAAAACTCCCGGTACAGACTATGCCATTGTTCCGCTGCTGGCGCAGGTCGAATACCCGGCAGACGGTGCGGTATCCGAAATCATACTGCCGGACGATGTAGAGCTTTTAAGCTACCGCTCCACTGATTATGAGCCTATCCCGGCAGACGAGCAGGAGCAGGCTGAAATCCTGCACCAGACATACTCGGAGCAGTCGGCAGCAGCCACCGGCTTGTATGTGAAAGCCTCTGCCGATTTTACGGCGCAGCTGGTCTATACGGATTCAGACGGCAGTTCGCAGTCAAAATCTATCCAAGTACAGATCAGTGAGAATGTCACTCCCACACAGATGTATGCCGACACCGGCGATGACGGCATTGCCGCCTATGCTGCAGGACCGACTCCGCCGTATGCCACCGGCAAAATCACCAGTATTGCCAAGGAGGGCGGCACATGGCTGATTTGGTTCAACGGTCAGGAAGCCTACTGCTGCAGCCACGGCCTGAACGGCCAGCCCAAGGGCTGCCCCACCTACAGCTTCTCTCATGTGTCCCGCCTTGAACCCGGCCAGTATACCCCCGGCAACCACTATGCAAACCAGGTCAACATCTGGGGTGGTCTTGGCCAGCTGAGTCTGGATATGCTGGATGACCGTCCTGTTGTGGCAAGCCTTGAAGGTGATCCTGAAGGCTGTGAAGAACAGCCGGACATCCTTGGCAGCCTTTACGATGAAACCCAGCAGTGGATCATGGAAAACTATCCCGACAGCTACGCGGCGCAGACCTATATTGCTGCTGCAGAAGAACTGGTAAACGGTACAGACGCGCAGTCCGGGGAAAACGGCTACTACACCTACATCTATAACCCGCCCGCAGGGTATGCGTGGCAGGTTGTGGCGCTGGTTGGTGAGGAAATCGCAGGCGGCACCGAGATCCCGGATGTGCCGAGTGTTCCGGAACCGAATGAAGATACCGAGCAACTTCGGCTTAACTGCCTTTCGCAACATGATTACGGACGGGAGCGAAAGCGTGGTAACGCCCATCATAAAGGACAGGACAACGCCAAGCTGTGCGCCCTTTGCAAGTAGGGCTTCTGCAATCGGAATTGTGCCGAAAATATCCGCATACATGGGAACGCCCGCAATCGTCGCAAGGATTACGCCAAAGGGATTACCCGTACCAAGCACTTTGACAATAAAATCTTCGGGTATCCAATCATGGATAAATGCACCGATACCTACGCCAATCAGTACATAGGGG
>ENA-OQIJ01000285-OQIJ01000285.1-human-gut-metagenome-genome-assembly--contig:-NODE-285-length-13002-cov-2.851573_pt1 | contig 13002 bp, 14 predicted proteins | sample MGYA00242582_ERZ504747 | MGnify/ENA primary metagenome ERZ504747 (study PRJEB26092, sample SAMD00036435) | human gut metagenome | host: Homo sapiens | study: EMG produced TPA metagenomics assembly of...
TGGCGGACCGCTGACAGCTTCCCCCTCGGGGGAAGCCTTTTTTCGCAAGCTGCCCTTGTTCCCTCCCGCAACCTATGCTATAATAAGCGTATCGTGCCAAATTCATCCGGCGCGGTGGGAAAAGCGCTTTGTGTGGCAGCCAGCCATGCGGAAGGAGTAACGTAATGAAGAACAGTGAAAAGACCCTTGACATGATCGTGAACCTGTGCAAAAACCGCGGGTTCATCTATCCGGGCAGCGAGATCTACGGCGGCCTGGCCAACAGCTGGGACTACGGCCCTCTGGGTGTCGAGTTCAAGAACAACGTCAAAAAGGCATGGATGAAGAAATTCGTGCAGGAAAGCCCCTACAACGTCGGGCTGGACGCCGCCATCCTGATGAACCCCCAGACCTGGGTGACCACCGGCCACGTGTCCAGCTTCTCGGACCCGCTGCTGGACTGCCGCGCCTGCAAGAGCCGCCACCGTGCGGACAAGCTCATCTCCGAGTGTGAGCAGGGCAAGGGCGTGGACGTCGATGCCATGACCTTTGACGAGATGGACGAGTTCATCGCCACCCACCCCGAGGTCGTCTGCCCCGTCTGCGGCAAGCACGACTTCACCCCCATCCGCAAGTTCAACCTGATGTTCAAGACCGCCATCGGCGTGACCGAGGATTCCTCCTCCACCTGCTATCTGCGCCCCGAGACCGCGCAGGGCATCTTCGTCAACTTTGCGAACATCCAGCGCACGACCCGCCGCAAGCTGCCCTTCGGTGTCTGCCAGGTCGGCAAGGCGTTCCGCAACGAGATTACCCCGGGCAACTTCACCTTCCGTACCCGCGAGTTCGAGCAGATGGAGTGCGAGTTCTTCTGCAAGCCCAACACCGACCTGGAGTGGTTCGCCTACTGGAAGGACTTCTGCAAGAACTGGCTGCTGAGCCTGGGCATCAAGGAGGAGAACCTGCGCCTGCGTGACCACGAGCCCGCCGAGCTGGCCTTCTACAGCCGCGCCACCACCGACATCGAGTACGCTTTCCCGTTCACCGACTGGGGCGAGCTGTGGGGCATTGCCGACCGCACCAACTACGACCTGAGCCGTCATCAGGAGGCCTCCGGCAAGAGCCTCGAATACTTCGACCCCGAGACGAACGAGCATTACATCCCCTACGTCATCGAGCCGTCTCTGGGCTGTGACCGTGTGGCGCTGGCCTTCCTGTGCGAGGCCTACGACGAGCAGCACCTCGTGGACGCCAAGGGCAAGGAGGACGTGCGCACCGTGCTGCACCTGCACCCCTATCTGGCACCGTTCAAGTGCGCCGTGCTGCCCTTGTCCAAGAAGCTGGGAGACAAGGCGATGGAGATCCGCAACGAGCTGGCCAAGGACTTTATGGTCGACTACGACGACGCCGGTTCCATCGGCAAGCGCTACCGCCGCCAGGACGAGATTGGCACCCCGCTGTGCATCACCGTGGACTTCCAGACTGTCGGCGACGACAAGGTCGAGGCCGACGGCTGCGTGACCGTCCGTGACCGCGACACGATGGAGCAGGTCCGTATGCCCATCAGCGAGCTGCGCGACTACGTGGCCAAGAAGGTTGCGTTCTGATTTAGCAGCGTTATAAGTAAAAAAACCTGTCTGCACTGATTGTGCAGGCAGGATTTTTTTAGTTTGTGAAAAACGGTAAACGGCCGGATGTGAGAACCGAACCGGTTTACCCTACCTTCTCCACCGTCACACTGTTGACGGTGACATTGGCGTCGTCCAGCGTGTGGACGGCGGTGCGCCAGTAGTGGAGCATCTCGGTGGCTGTAAACTCAAAGGTCATTTCGTTCGGGTCGATGCCGGTGAAGTCGATGTCCAGCTTGTAGGTCTCCTGATTGATGAGGCCGTACCGGGCGTAAATATAGCTGTGGTCAAAGCCGCTGCCGGTCAGCGTGACGCGGTAGCGCCCGGGGAACAGCGTCCACTCCTCGGTCATCATCTCACCGTTCATGCCCAGAACAATGCCGTCCGCCGCCAAAAAGAGAGGGTCAACATCCGACTTCGTCAAATCCATCGTGTGGGCGGGCACTTCGGGCGCAGGCTCCTCCTCGATGCCGTCGATGGGCTCGACGCTGCCGATCAGGATGCCGTCCAGCCGGTAATAGTGCAGGCCGTAACTGTTCCGCGCCAGCTCGTCCTCGTCGATGAAGGCATAGAGCGTGTCAGCGGAAAGCTCGTTCAGCTCACCCGGCAGCGTGACCGCAGCCAGGTTGCCGTCCATGTGCGCCATGTAGAAGCTGTTCGACGTCCAGCCGTGATCGGCGGCAAAGTCGACCAGATCCCAGAACTCGTCATGCTCAAAGTCAAATGTGGCAAAGGCCAGATGGCTGTACCTGCCGCTGGCGGCGACCTGCTCCCACACGGGGTCGGCCAGCAGGGTCTTATTCTCGTAGCGGAAGCCGTAGTAGTGGTAGTCCGTCCAGCGGTTGAACAGCTCCGACCGCTGGCCCCAGCCCTGCGCCACGGCGCAGACTGCCAGCATCAGGGCGGGCGCGACACCGTTATCCCAAAAGCGCAGCACCAACCCGCAGCCAACGACAGCCAGCAGCATACCTGCCAACCACGCCAGCCGCGCGCAGGAGGAAAACATTGCCCAGAAGTTCATCAAAAACTGCGGGATGGGCACGGTGAACAGCGTTTTTCCGTTCACCGTAATGGCGTTTCCGCCCGCGGCAATCAAATCCAGCACCAGCACCACAGCGCCGGCAATGAGCCAGTCGCGGTGGGCGGCAAAGAATTTTTCCGCCTTGCGGGCGTTGCAGACTATGCCGAACACCGCCAGCACCACGGCCAGCGATGTTCCGACGCCTGCATAAACATTCTGCTCCCAGCTTTGCGCCAGCCATGGCACAAACAGGCCAAGGTAGTCCGCCCCGCTGAGGTAGCCGTTGGAGTAGCCCGCAAAGTTGACAGCGAACGCCCCCAACAGCACCAACTCCGCCAGCGCCGCAGCACAGAACGCTGCAATCGGTGCCAGCACCGCCGCCGGGCCGCGTTTTTGCAGGGCGCGGCGCACCGCGTATCCCACAAGCACAAGACCGACCATCGGCAGATAATAGAGGTGGATACCTGCGCACAGCAGCCCCATGCCGCCCCAGATAAGGCAGGCGCGGCGGGTCGTGGGCATGAGCTCGTCACTGCGCAGCCAAAGGTAGAGTGCCAGCAGCACAAGCCAGTTGGCGGCCAGCGCCGTGTGGGCAAACATGCGGATCGTAAGCGCCGGAAACAGCACGAGCACGCCCGCGCCCAGCACACTGCCCCACAGCTTGGCGGTCTGGCCGGGGCTCATGATGATGGCGATAGCGGCCTTGCTCTTGTCGTCCCGGCCAAATGTGGGCTGCACGCCCGCAATGCGGGCAATGACCGCCTGCGCCAGCCCGCCCTGCAGGGCATAGCAGAGCAGCCCCCACCAGCCGAAATACTGGAACCGCGTGGGCAGAATCCCGCCCAGCAGCTTAAAGAACAGCGCCGCCAGCGGCAGAGAGTCCGTGAACAGCACACTGGTGCGGAACGGGTAGACCGCGTTGTAATTCGCGCCGATGTAGGGCAGATGCGCCGGGCTGCGGCGGAAAAGCTCCCACCCCAGATAGTGCTGGATCGGGTCGGGGCTGAGGCTGTTCAGGATCCAGTCAACGCTCGTCGGGTCAAGCACCCGCACGCCGTAAACAGCCAGAAAGACCAGCACCCCCAGCAGTGCGCCGGTCAGCGGCCAGCGGTATTTTTTCAATGCTTTCATCTGGCTTTCAGCGGACAAAGGTCGTGGACAGCGTGGTGGACCAGCTCTCGCCCTTCTTCAGGATCGCGGCGCAGGGGCGCTGCTCCCAGTCGATGGGGCCGTTTTCCTCGCCGGGCAGGCTGTGCCACGGCTCAATGCAGATAAAGTGCAGCGGCTTCTTGGGCGCGGACCAGATCAGGGTGTACGGGAAGTCGGAGACATCGCAGATGACGCTGCGGCCCGTGTCCTTTTCGATGACAGAAACATGCGCACTGCGCAGGTTGACCATGGCGTGGCTGTCGTTGTCAAACAGGTCGTCGGTCAGTTGGATAGCCTCGACATTGCGGGCCAGGTAGTAGCTCTGGCCGTTGAGCAGACCGTTGGGCTGAGCACTGACGCAGAGCGGCGACTCGACACCGTCAAACCGGATCTCGTAGTCCTCGGTGACGTGGCGGTCATCGAAGGGCAGCGCAAAAGCCGGATGGTAGCCGATGCCGAAGCAGAGCTTGTCCTCGACAGGGTTCTCAACAGTCAGCGTGTGGTGGACGGTCTCCCCCTCCAGCGTGAAGGTGGAGCGCAGCACGAAGGCATACGGCCACTTGGGCAGCGTCTCGGCGTTCGCGTGCAGCTCAAACTCCAGCAGATTGTCGGCGTGATGGGTCATCGTGTGCTCGACATCGCGGGCAAAGCCGTGCTGACCGCCTGCGTACTCCACACCCTTGGCCAGCATTTTGCCGCCGGTCAGCTTGCCTGTGTACGGAAAAAGAATCGGCGCATGACGTTTCCAGACCGCAGGGTCGGCCTGCCAGAGCAGCTCGGCCCCGGTGGGCTTATGGATGACACTGACCGGCTCGGCACCGTGGGAGTCGACAGTCAGGCGCAGAATGTCGTTTTCAATACTGTATTGCATGGGGAGTCCTCCTTTTTGAATGTACAAATTGTATAGTATACAGACTGGAGATGCTAAAAAGCCTTCCCCCGCGGGGGAAGGTGCGGAACGAAGTGAAGCGGATGAGGGGCAAGTGTGCCGCAGCGACTCGTGAACGGGTGGTGTTGGGAAGCCTGGCCCTCCTCAGTCAGCGGGCGGGGCCGCTGACAGCTTCCCCCGAGGGGGGAAGCCTTTTTGTATCAAAGCGGCAGCAGCTGCAGCAGCATACCCGTCGCAGCGCCGACGGCCCAGAGCAAGCCGGTCATGAAAAGGTTCTGCTTCCAACTGGGGTTGACGCGCCAGAGCACAGCCAGGCCGACACCCGCACCGGCGGTCAGGCCGGCGAACAGGCTGCCGAAGCTGATGGCTCCCTGCACGTAGAGCTGGGCCAGCAGCACGCTGACCGCGCAGTTGGGCACCAGGCCGACCAGCGCCGTCAGCATCGGCTGGAAGATGCCCATGCCGGACAGCGCCGCCGTGATGGGCTCCTCGCCGAAGCCCTCAAACAGCAGACTGATGATAAAGCTGAACAGCAGGATGAACACGAAGATTTCCAGCGTGTGGCGAAGTGCCGCCATAAAAATGCTGCTCGATTCCTCATGTTCCTCGTGGCAGTCGACGTCGTCGGCATGGCCCTCGTAGCCGCCGTAGAGGGAGTGCGGCAGAACGCGGCGCAGCGGGATGTCCAGCAGCCAGCCGCCCACGATGGCAAACGCCACCTTGCAGGCCAGCAGCAGCACGAGCGTGACCCACTGGGACGGCTCTGCCGCCAGCAGCGGGATGGCCTCGTCGCTGGTCGCGATGAACACCGCCAGCAGCGTACCGGGCGTAATGACCCGGCTTGCGTACAGGTTGGAGGCCACCGCACTGAAGCCGCACTGCGGCACACAGCCCAGCAGCGCACCGGGGATGAACCCCCAGCGCCCGCCGCCTGCGAGGGCCTCCTCGATGCTCTCACCGTGATGGCGTTCGAGCCACTCGATCAGCAGGTAGGCCAGATACAAAAACGGCAGCATTTTCACGCCGTCGATCAATGCGTCCAGAAGTGCGTCTAAAAACAATTCCATGAATACCTCTCTATAATGGGTCACTGAAAGCTGCGCAGCAGGCGGACCGCCGGGCGCACAGCCTTATCCGGAATGCGGGCGCGGAACCGCGCCACCGTGCGGGACGAGAACGGCACCGCGTCGGTGAAACTCTCGAACCCCAAAAAATATTGAAGGTAGGGGCTTTCCTGCACCAGCGCCACGACCTCGCGGTCCGACGCCGCATAGTGCAGCTGGATGATCCGGCAGCCCAGCGCCACACGGGCGGGCAGCGCCACCTTGCCGCCGGGGGCAAACAGCGCACTGTAGGCTTTTTCAAAGCCATCCCAGTCGATGGCGGCAGCCAGCCGCACCCAGCGGTTGGCGTTGCACAGCTCGCCGTGGTAGGGCGGCAGATAGTCGTAGATCGACATCTGTTTTTCGCGTGCACGGTACATTGGGGATCCCCTTTCCTAACATCATTCTGTGCTGCCTTAACGCTGCATCAGCGGGAAGAACAGCGTAATGACCAGCCAAGCGGCCTGATACAGCACAATGCCGATCAGGGGCAGCGCGACAATGCCGCCGGTCAGCGTCATCAGCACACCCACCGCGGTGCTGGCCAGCACCGAGAGGGTAAGCGCGTAGGAGGCGTACTTCTCGCCCTGGGCGGCCCCTGCGGCAGCGACCAGGCCGCCGACCAGACTGCGGAAGCTGCCCAGATGCAGCATACTGCCCTCACTCTCGGGCAGCCAGGCCACCGCCGGGGCAACAGCCTCGTGCTCGGCACCGGACAGCACCTTGACCGAGCCGGTGGGCAGGCCGTAGGCAGTCTCCAGCAGCCTGACATCACAGTTGAAGTCGTCGCAGTCCACAACAAGGTACATTCCCGTGCGGTGCACGAGCTCCAGATCCGCGGCGATCTTGGGATCGCTCTGGTACGCAATACGGAACATGGCGTACAGCTTGCCCGCCACCGCCATATACACGATGCGGCGCTGGTTCAGCGTGTAGTGCTGCTCATACTCCTGGCTGGGCACCTTGATGCCGTAGTCCATCATCATGGCGCGGTTGCCCAGGATCACGCGCTCCTTGCGGATCCAGCCCATATAGCCCTTGCCGGGCACAGCCTGACGATCCGTGACCTTTTCCAGCAGGCTCTTGCTGGCGACCATGCCGGTAAAGAGCTTGTTCAGCGTCGAATCCGTATCGCTCAGCATCGAGGCCGCATAGATAATGGCGGTGTCAATGTGCTCCATCTTGACGGGATGGATGTCCCGCAGCGTGACGCACCCCTCCGGGAAGAGCTGGCGCGACGTGGCCTGCACAACATTGATGCGGCCCAGCTGACGGATGTCCCGCCAGCCGGGGATGACCGCGCCGACCTTGTAAGCGCGCTGCTGCATCATGCGGGCCGGCACCGCCGACATCAGCGTACCGGCCAGCGGCGCGGCCAGGCAGAACAGGCTGGTCATGGCCGTGGCCGCCGTGGCTGCGCTTTTGGACGTGATAAGCGTGAACAGGAAGGCCGCCAGACCGCAGCCGCCCAGCAGCCAGACAAACTGCTGCTGGTTCTTGTCGCTGGTGCCGTGGGCGGCACTGTTGGTCAGAAAGCTGCGGAAGATCTGGGTCGGGCGGGTGACGAGCACGCAGGGATGCGGCTCGGACAGCCCCTGCGAGATCGCGCGCAGGGCTCCGGCGTCCTTCAGGCGATAGGCAACGGCGTAGCCGTCCTGCCCGCTGACGCTCTCAAAGGCATCGCAGACCGTGGCCGCGTTCAGGGCGTGGCCCGCCGCGTTCATGCAGAGCATCAGCGCTGCCGGACCGGCCAGCATCAGCGTGCCGTCGGTGTAACCGCCGGTGGCCAGAACGGCCAGGCACTGCACCGCAGCACCCAGCGCCGGTAAAATCGAAAGACTGTCCGGCAGGGGGTCTTGCCCAATCCCCTGAAGCCGTCCAGAAAAGTCCGCCAGTTGACGGCGCAGCTGACCAGCAGCAGCACGAGCAGCGCCGCCGGGTAGACCATGGGGTCGTTCAGGGCGGCGGGGCGCACCGGCAGCAGTGCCAGCACGATCATGACAAGAGACATCGCACCCGAGACGATGCAGGCGATGCCTGCCCGGGCACGCTTTTTCGCCAGCAGAGCGCGGATCGCCGGGGCGTCCTCGGCACGCTCATACTCGCGGCTGTGGGGCACGGGGATCTCCGCTGTGTCAAACGGGGAGGCGGCGTTGTCCTCAGTCTCGTCGTCGGCGCGGCCCGTCAGGCGGGCAGCGGCCTTTTTGACCTCTGCCGCCGTCGGGATGCGGGCGCGGGTGCGGGTGGCTGCGGGATCATCCGCCAGCGAGTCCGTCAGCCGCGCCGCAGCGCTGTCATAATCGCGCGTATCCCCTGCTGGCTGCTGCGTGTTGATGGCCGCGGCGATGCCGTTGACAAAGGAGGCCGTATCCGGCGCGGCGGAGGCTTGTTGGTTCAGATTCTGGGTGTAGCCGCTGTGGGCGGGCTGCGCCGGGGCCGGTCCAGCCTTTGGGTAAAGCCGGTGTGGGCCGGTACGGGGGCCTGACTGCCCGCGTTGGCCGGACTGCCGGGCGCAGGTGCGGCGGGCGATATCGATGCGTCTTCCTGGCTGTACCCCGCAGTCCGCGGAAACGTTTTATTATGGATATCCATCGGTGTAATCATAAATAATCTCCTGTTTCATATCAACGGTTTCATTTCTTATTTATAACGGTCAATCAGAAGCCCTGTCCGGCCTTTCCGGCTCATCCCCGTGACTTCCCTGATTTCAACCCGTCCTTTTCCGCGGATGGAAATAACATCTCCTGCTTTTACGGTTTGCGACGCGCTTTTCACAGGCTGCCAGTTAATTTCCGTCCGACCGCTCTCTACGCATTGTACCATTTTGCTGCGGGAAATGCCAAATCCTGCCGCGCCGACCGCATCAAGCCGAAGCGAAGCGACCGTGGCCCGCACCTCTCTGGCCGCCTTTTTAGGCGGCTCTAATTCTTCCAGAGATATTTCTTCTATCTGCACAGACACCATGGCGACTTTCAGGAAATTCCGCTTAATCCATTCCGCCATGGAACTGTCTGCCACAATCTGGCACCCCGCCCCCTGCATGAGGATATCACCCAGAACCGCTCTGTCGATGCCCAGTCCCATGAGCGAACCCAGTACATCACGGTGGCCGATGAGCCTGTATCGGTCATCCCAGGTCACTTTCAATGCGGTCAGCCCGAAATCCACGGGACCGTCATAGTCATTACGGGCAAATGCGACACGGATCCGTTCCGCTTCATGATATCCGCCGGAAGTTTTCACCGCCACCGTTTTCATGTGAGCCGCAATCGTCTGTCCGACCTGCGCCGCAAAAGGAGACATAAAGGGGCCGACGGCAAATGGCCGGCCTCTGTCCACGGAATCAGCAATATCCAGCAGACGGATCGCCATATCTTTCGCTTCTTCTCCGGTTGCGGAAAAGTAGCGGAGAATTTTTTCTCTGTCTTTCATTATTTTCTGCCCATTTCATCAGATTTCGCAAGAGCCGCCATGACGGCGTCCATGAGAGCAGCACGGATGCCGCGCGCTTCCATGGCATGGATGCCTGCAATCGTCGTACCGCCGGGACTTGTCACCCCGTCACGGAGTTCGGCGGGATGTTTTCCTGTTTCCAGCACCATTTTGGCGGCGCCATACAAAGTCTGCGCCGCCGCTTCAACTGCCAGCTTCCGCGGAAGTCCCGCGCGCACTCCGGCATCTGCCAATGCATCAATAATCACGAAAACGTATCCCGGTCCCGCTCCTGATAAAGCGCCCATCTCGTCAAGCTGGCGTTCGGAAACCACTGCCGCTTTCCCCAGGGCGGAAAATATTTCTTTTGCCGTTTCGATAAAATCCTCGTCAGCGTACCGCCCTGCTGTAATAGCTGTCATACCCTCCCCGACCGAAGCGGGAGTATTCGGCATGACACGGATTACCGGCGTCTTTTCGGGAAGGCCGGCTTCCAAGGTCGCTGCTGTCACCGCCGCCGCAACAGAAATCACCCGCCTCGGGCGTACGGATTTATTCTTCCAAAACAAAGGGATAATGTCGGGCTTTACTGCCAAAAGGCAAAATCCGCTTCTCCGATATCTTTCAGAGAAGCTGCAGATACGCCATATCGCTCTGCCTTTTCCACCGTTGACTTTTCCGTGCTTGCTTTAATGTATACTTCTTCTTTCGTCCAGAGGCCTTTGGAAAGGCACCCTGAAAGTATAGCGCCGCCCATAGCGCCGCAGCCGATCATCATAATCTTTTTCATACGCCCGGACCTCTCCACAAAGGAATCCCCGCAAGGCGGGGCATGCTGTCCATCTCAATATGCACCGCCGATGGCGCGCACAAAAGCACCTGCCCGTTCAGAAGTTCTACTTCTCCCTTGCCGAGATAAACGGCACCGCTCATGAAATCCACAAAACGGCTCGCCGTTTCATCATCCACATTGCTGCCAAGAACCACAAGAACTACAAGTCCTTTTTCCATGGCATCCACCACACGGCGGGCATCACTATAAGCACGGGGAACGAAGATGACAGCATCCAACGGACGGACAGCCCTCGCAGGCAGCGCGCCTGCCATACGGGGACCCGCCTCTTTACCGTCTTCTCCCGCAGAATCTATATACCCTTCTTCCTCCGGCTCCGTAACAAAAGATCATAAAACAGCTCGGAGATCTTCGAAAAAAATGACATTATGCCTTAGGGGCCTGCGAATCCCATGCGGGGGCTTCCGCTTCCGGAAATGCCGCAAAATTCTCACGGGACACGCTCATATTATTTGGCGCGCAGAGGTAAATATTTTCAGAAACCTGGTCAATGCGCCCGTCCAAAGCATACATCACACCCTGAATAAAATCCACTATACGCTGTGCTTCATCGGCATCAGTCTTTTCCATATTCATTACGACCGGACGGGCAGCCTTCAGATGATTCCCGATTTTTTCGGCATCCTGATAGTCTTTCGGATTCACGACCACCATGGTATACGGTTTCGCCTGCCGGGTCGCTGCCACCGCGCGGCCTGCCGCCGGACGGGGCGGAACCGGCTGCCCCGGATCTACCGCCATGTCCTCGTCTTCGTACTCTTCCTCATATTCATCATCATGATCCGTGAACTGTTCCCTAAATTTATCCAATAAGCTCATTTCGTTCTCCCTTCTCCCCTTGCATAATCCCGCTCACCAAAAATGGCCGGTGCCGACGCGTACCATCGTAGCGCCCTCTTCTATTGCTGTTTCAAAATCCCGGGTCATCCCCATGGATAAAACAGAAACCTGCCCTTCGGGGAAATACGTTTTCAGCGTTTCCCACATCTCATGGGCCCTTCGGAATATGGGACGCGTCCTTTCCGCATCCTCTTCCATCGGAGCCATGCACATCAGGCCTCTCATACGGATATGTGGGAGCCTTCCCGCCCTCTTTGCGGCTTCGTCCAGACTTTCCGGCGGCAGGCCGTACTTGCTTATTTCCCCGGAAATATTAAATTCCAGCAGCACATCCTGTACCTTGCCGATTTGCCCTGCCCGTTTATTTATTTCTTCCATGATTTCCAAGGAATCCACGGACTGGATCAAATCAGCCGCTGCCACCGCCTTTTTTACTTTATTTTTCTGAAGATGTCCCTGCAGGTTCCAGACAACAGGCATTTTCAAACGGCTCCGTTTGTCTTCCAATTCCTGCACACGGTTTTCTCCCACCTCTTTCACGCCAAGTCGGAGAACCTCCTCCATATCTTCCAATGGATGAAACTTCGTCACCGCCACAAGAGTCACGTCCTGCCTGTAAGGAGAACGGGCCTTCGCAGCCGCTATCCGCTTTTTCACAACTTCCAGCTTTTCTTCTATAGCTGACATCCTAATTCCTTCTATTATTCAATAAGGTACGTCGAAAAATATAAAAAGATATACCTTGTCCTATTATAGCATAGGTATATCCTTAAAAAAATAATCGTTTTTTATTTTCAGGCGCCAAACAAACCGAAGCGTAATCCACATACCGCAAAGCATGATAAAATGCAGTTCACGGCCCTGCCATACAAGGCAGGCGCGTAAAGCGGAACATGCCGGTATCTTAATCATTGGTATAAAAGCATTTCCTCAATTCAATCTGAATTCTACCGGGAATGTAATCCGGCAGGGGACAGGCACCCCATATTTATCAAGTGCAGGAGAAAATGTCCATTGATAAGCCGCATCGATCGCCGCCGCATCTAAGACACTGCTTCCTGACCCCTGCGCCACATAAGCGGAATCCACCGTCCCCGATGCATTGACCAGAATCGTTACATAAGTAATACCCGTCGTTTCCTTCATCTTTGCAGACGGCGGATAGACAGGAAGCACTTTATTTATCACTGTCGGCGGCGTAATAGGAACGCCGGCTCCCGGCCCGCTTCCATTGCCGTCACCTTCACCGGTACCGGTTCCGCTGCCGTCACCCGTACCAGTGCCGTCCCCGTCTCCCGTTTCCCCGCCGCTGCCGCTGCCGTCGCCCTGTGTATTCATCCCTTCATTTCCTGCCGCGGCATCAGAAGCAGACATACCTGCCGTGTCCGCTGTTTCTTTCTTATCCGCCCTGTCCTGCGGCTCCGGCTTTTCTTCCGCTGCCTTTTCATTAATTTCTTCATCAGGCATTTCCACAGGTTCAGCAGCATCATTGATTTTTGCTTCAGATGATTTCGCCGCCGGCGCCTTTCTCCCTTTGCTGCCTCCCCCGCCCCGGTTTCCGCCGCCCGCATCAAGCGATACCTGCAATACTTCCCCACGAAACGGAACTTCCATATATTTCACGCCGAACAATCCGAGCATGACAGCAGCAAATAAATGAATAAGGACAGCAGCGGCAATACCAACCGCATACCTCTGCCGGTCATTCATCCGCCTGCCTCCTGCTCCGCTGCCAGCCCGAACCTGGTGATGCCGGCCGCGTTTAAACCGGTCGAGAACGTGGATGACATCATTGTAAGCGGCCTCCTTCTCTCCGCGGATAACGACGGAATAATTCGCGTCTGATCCGCTTCTTTTCTTTACTTCCGCCACAATCACATCCAAAGACATTTTTTTATCATCCAGCCAGCAGCTCCCATCTTTTTTGATAGTCACAAGGCTGCTGCTTTTAGAAACCGTTTCAGCGCTTTGCGCGTCAGGAAGGGCAATAGAGATTGTCCTCACTTCCGTCATGTACATCGTGCTGATGATAAAAAATGCAAGCAGCAGGAATATAAGGTCAAGCATAGGGCTGATCATCAGTTCAGGCATTTTATCCGCCTGCCTCG
>ENA-OQIJ01000286-OQIJ01000286.1-human-gut-metagenome-genome-assembly--contig:-NODE-286-length-12992-cov-3.981656_pt1 | contig 12992 bp, 14 predicted proteins | sample MGYA00242582_ERZ504747 | MGnify/ENA primary metagenome ERZ504747 (study PRJEB26092, sample SAMD00036435) | human gut metagenome | host: Homo sapiens | study: EMG produced TPA metagenomics assembly of...
GGCGCACCGCCTGCGCGCGGTCGGCCAGCGCGTCGAGCTCCCGCGTTGCCGCCGCCTCGTCCAAACCCGACGCCGCGGCCAGCTCGGCGGCGGTCACGGGCGCCGCGGCCAGCGCGAACGCGGCCCGGGCGACGGCCGCCTCGTCGTCGGCGCGCAGGGCTTCGAGCAGGTCGAGCGCGCCGGGCGCGAGCGTGGTGGTGCGACGCGGGCGGGCGCGCAGCACTTCGCCGCCGCCGATGACGTGCACGGGCGAGTACGAGCGCAGGACGAAGCGGTCGCGCCAGGCGACGGGCAGCGGCTCGTCGAGGCGAATCTGCGCGTAGGCGCGCTCGCCCGCCGCGAGGTCGGCGCGGCCGTCCATGAGCAGCACGCGCCCCGTGACCTCGCGCGTGCCGTGCGCCACGTGCACCCGCGCCCCGCTCAGGAGGGGCTTGCCCTTCCCGGGCACGCCGAGGTACGTGAGGTAGGCGTCGAACCGGTCGGTGGAGCTCGCGGCGCCGGGTGCGGCGAGGAAGTCGCCGGGGCGCACGTCGTCGGTGGACACGGCGTTGAGGTTGAGCGCCACGCGGTGGCCCTCCTCGGCGCGCTCCACCGGCTCGCCGTGCACCTGCACGCCGCGCACGCGCGTGCGCTTGCCCGAGGGGAGCACCTCCACCTCGTCGCCCGCCTGCGCCGTGCCGCTCCACAGCGTGCCGGTGATCACCGTGCCCGCGCCCTTGATGCTGAACACGCGGTCGACCGGCAGGCGCAGGCGCGAGCCGGCCTTCGCCCTGCGCGTCGTGCGCGCGGCGCTCGACAGCGCGGCCTGCAGCTCGGGCAGCCCGGCGCCCGTGCGGCTGGACACGGGCACGATGGGCGCGTCGGCATACGGCGTGTTCGCGAGGCGGCCCTGCACCTCGTCGGCCATGAACAGCGCCCATTCCTCGTCAACGAGGTCGATCTTCGTGAGGGCGACGACGCAGGTGCGGATGCCCAGGAGTTCGAGCACGGCGAGGTGCTCCTCGGTTTGCGGCATGACGCCGTCGTCGGCGGCGATGCACAGCAGCGCCAGATCGATGCCTGAGGAGCCCGCGATCATCTGGCGCACGAAACGCTCGTGGCCCGGCACGTCCACCACGCCGAGCTGGGTGCCGTCGGCAAGGGCGAGCTGGGCGAATCCCAGTTCGATGGTGATGCCGCGCTGCTTCTCCTCGGCCAGGCGGTCGGGGTCGGTGCCGGTCAGGGCCAGCACGAGCGACGACTTGCCGTGGTCGATGTGCCCGGCCGTGCCCAGCACGAGGTCGGTGCGCTCGGGGATGCTCATGCGCGGTTCTCCTGGCGGTCGCGGTCGTCCAGCTGGTCGAAGTACGCGCGCACGGCGGCCGCCGCTTCGGGAAGCTCGGTTTCGGCGATGGTGCGCGCGTCGAGCAGCACGGCTTCCTTCTTGATGCGGCCCACGATGGGCACGTCGTGCTCGGCGATGAGGAAGGTCTCGCAGCTCTGAGCGTCGCCGCGCTCGAAGACGATGCGCACGGCGAACGTGTCGATGTCGCACAGCGGCAGCGCCCCGCCGCCGGCGCGCCCCGTCTCGGGCACGACGTCGATGCGCGCGCAGCCCGCGTCCAGCCCGTCGGCGACGAGCGCGGCGAGGCGCTCGCCCGCTCGCGCACGGCGTCGGCCGATTCCGACAGCATGCGCAGCGTGGGAATGCGCTCCATCGCCACGTCGGGGTCGAGGTAGAGGCGCAGGGTTGCCTCGAGCGCGGCCAACGTCATCTTGTCGAGGCGCATGGCGCGGGCGTAGGGATTCTTCTTGAGGCGGTCGATGAAGCGCTTCGCGCCCACGATGATGCCGGCCTGCGGTCCGCCGAGCAGCTTGTCGCCCGAGAACGACACGAGGTCACAGCCCGCGCGCAGCGATTCGGCCACCGTGGGCTCGGCGAACGCGCCGAACGCCTCGAGGTTCAAAAACGCGCCCGAACCCTGGTCCTCGTACACGAGCAGCTCGCCCGCGGCGGTTTCGCCCGCAGCGACGCGACGCGCGTTCTCGGCGTCGGCCAAGGGGCGCAGGTCGTCCACGGCCACGCCTTCGGTGAAGCCCACCACGCGGTAGTTCGAGGGGTGCACCTTGAGCAGCATGGACGTGTCGGGCCCGATGGCGCGCGCGTAGTCGGCGGCGTGCGTCTTGTTCGTGGTTCCCACCTCGCGCATGGCGGCCTGCGACAGCTCCATGATGTCGGGCACGCGGAACGACCCGCCGATCTCCACGAGCTCGCCGCGCGAGACGACGGCGACGCGTCCGCGCGCGAACTCGTGCAGCACCATCATGACGGCCGCCGCGTTGTTATTGACGGCGAGCGCCGCCTCGGCGCCGGTGAGCGTGCAGATGAGGCGCTCGACGTGGTCGTGGCGGCTGCCGCGCGCCATGGCGTCCGTGTCGTACTCGAGCGTCGAGTAGCCGCGCGCCACCTCGTGCACGGCCTGCACGGCCTCGTCGGCAAGCGGGCTGCGCCCGAGGTTCGTGTGCACGACGATGCCCGTGGCGTTGATGACGCGGCGCAGCGACGGACGGGCCGTGCGCAGCGCGCGGGCGCGCACGGAATCGGCCACCCGCTGCGGGTCAACCTGCGTGCACGTCCCGGCAAGCACCGCTTGGCGCACGTCGTCGATGGCGTCGCGCACGCAGTCGGCCAGCAGGCTGCGCGGCAGAAGCGAGGTCAGGGAGCTCACTTCGGGCAGCTGGAGCATTTCCTCCACCTGCGGGAGCGCGCGGAGCAGGTCGGTGCGTGACGGGTTCGCCATGGGAGCGCCTTTCTCAAGTGCGGGTGCGGGAGCGCGCGAGCCGAACGGCGGCGCGCCCCAAAGTATACCAGGGTCCGCCCCTCCATGGGCGAACGACTCAGGATGAGCGGGCAGGCGGCTCCGTCGGATGCGGCTGCCCATCGTCGGCGCGGCCCGCGTCTTCGAACAGCAGGGCCAGCTCGCGTTTGCTGTGCACGCCCAGCTTCGCATATATATGTTGGATGTGGGCCTTGAGCGTCCCGTTCGCAATGACAAGCTCGCGCATGATGGCCTGGTTCGTGGTGCCGCGGGACAAGAGGCGCAGGATCTCGCTCTCGCGCGGCGAGAGACGGCTCGTGCGGGCTATCTCGTCGCAGCGCGCGGCCAGAAGCTCGGCGCGGCGGCTTTCCGCGGCGAGGTCGTCGGTCTCGAGAGGCGGATGCCCCAGCGTGCACGCCGATCTGGCCGCCCTGCAGCGCGCGCTCGGCATTCCGCAGGCGCGCGCGGCGATCGTGGTGCTCGTGGACGGCCTGGGCTATTGGAACCTCGCGATGCGCCTCGCGCACGCGAACTACCTGCGCGCGCTCATGAAAGAGCCCAGCAACCAGCGCCCCATCTCCACATGCGCGCCGAGCACCACCACGGCCGCGATGGCCACGTTCGGCACCGGCACGTGCCCAGGGTTGACGGCGATGACCGGCTATACGCAACGCAATGCGCGCACCGGCGAGATGAGCCAACTCATCCAGTTCCGCGGTGCGGAGCCGCCCGAAGAGCTGCAACACGAGCCCACGGTGTTCGAACTGCTCACCGGCCGTGGTGTGCGTGTGACGAGCGTGGGGTTGACGCGCTTCAAATCGTCGCCACTGACTCGCGCCACCCTGCGCGGTGCCCAATACATTGGGCATGACACCCCGCTCGCCCGCGTGCGCGCCGCCGCGCAGAGCGCACAGGAGCCGGGATTGACCTACCTGTATCTGCGCGATGTGGACAAGACCGGGCACGCCGAAGGCTGGGAATCCGAGGAATGGGTCGCGCAGTTCGAAAAGATCGACGACCAGCTCGACACGTTGCGCAGGCTCGCCCCGCGTGGCACGGCGATCGTTGTGGTGGCCGACCACGGCATGGTGGCCGCGGACCCGGCCGAACGCATCGACATTGCGCTCGACCCGCAGCTCACGCAGGACGTGGCGATGGTAGGCGGCGAACCGAGGTCGGTCATGCTGTATGCGGACGAGGGGTGTGACGTCGGGGCGCTCGCCGAACGTTGGCGCACGCGGCTCGAGGGCAAGGCGTGGGTGCGCACGAAAGACGAGGCGATTGAAGCGGGCCTGTTCGGGCCCGTTTCGGCGCACACGCGCGAAGTGCTCGGCGACGTGATCGTGCAGGCCGCGCGCAACGTGACACTTGTGGATTCACGCACGCAGACGGAAGGCGCGATGGGCATGCCGGGTGTACACGGCTCGCAGACGATGCTCGAAATGGACGTGCCGTGCATCGTCGATCTGGTGGATTGACTTGTAGGAGGTTCAGTCCTTCGGCGCCTTGCCGAACATGATCTCATCCCAGCTGGGGATGGGGGAGCGGCGCCCGCGGTGGGCCGGTTTGACGGGCTGTGCCTGCTTGGTCTGCACGGCTTCGACGTGCACATCGATGACATCCGGGGTGTCGAACGACGGCGCGTGATCGTCGGTCGACGTTGCCTCTTCGGCGTCAGGCTGTCGCACCGGTTCCTGAGGTGCTGCGGGAGCGCTTTCTTTGATGTCGCTCGCCTGCTGGGCAGCCTCAGTGGATGCGCTGCGCTGTTCGCTCTGCGTGGGTTGCGATTGTTCGTTCCAAGCGGAGACGGTCATCTCGATGCGCGCGGACCGTGCGGAGTCGCCCGGCAGATTGGCGGCGTTGGGCAACGCCTCATTGAGCGCCGCGTCCTGGTCGCCGATGCCCACCGCCGGCGTGGTGTCCGCCTCGCCGATGAGCTTGCGTGCGGCGTTGTTGATGCATACCACAGTGTTGTCGTGCATGTTCCACGACCATTCGGCGTGGATCGGGTGGCCTGCGGATTGGAACGACGCGATGATGCGCCATGGTTCGAGCCCGCGGCGCGTGGCTTTCCACTGCACGGATTCGCGCGGGATGCGCGCGGCCACGAGTGTGCGCTCGATGAGCTCGGCCAAGGTGCGCACGCGCGATTCCTTCGGCGCGCGCACCCGCAGGAACTGCTCGATTGCATAGTTTTTCTCGGATTCCACCGGGGCGGCGAAGCGCCGTACGAGCGCGCCGTTGAGCGCGTATTTGCGCGCCACCTGATCGGGGTCCGCGCCCGCGCGGATCAACGCCTGGATCTGTGAGATGGGCAGTGTGCTCTGCTGGTGCACCGGCTTGTCGTCATGCTGTTCGGCGCGGATCTGCTTGGCTTCGAGGATTGCCCGTTCCAAGGCGTCGTTGAGCTCTACGGTGAAATAGCCGTGGTCTGTGGAGAAGACGAGCGCCCCTTCGCCGGTCACATGATCGAACTGGGCGATCGGGTATGATTCCGCTGGCACAGGGCACCTCGTTTCTTCCACAATGTGAACAGTTTCCATTGTGCCCCACGTGTCGGATTTTCCGTTTACGCAACATCGTGTATTCTATGCGGGGAAAAACCGTGTATTGTGTGGCGAAGCCATACCAATCGAAAGGAATCGCAATGGCACAGGATTATGATTCCCCGCGCAACAAGGACGAGGACGAGGAGTCGCTGCAGGCACTGGGCAAGAACTCGCAGAATTCCGCGCAGACATGGATGACGACGAGAATGCCATCGCAGAGGACTATGAGCTGCCGGGTGCCGATCTGAGCAATGAGGACGCGTCGGTCACCGTCATCCCCATGCAGGGCGATGAGTTCATCTGCTCGCAGTGCTTCCTGGTGAAGCACCGCAGCCAGCTTGCCTACACCACCGACGACGGCCAGCCTGTGTGCAAGGAGTGTGCGGCCTGATGACGTTCGACCCCGCATACAACGAGCCGGAACAGACCGAAGTGCTGGTGTGCGCCGTCGACCCGGCGCACCCGGTGCAGCTGCGGTACGCGCACGCGGGCGACGCGGGCGCCGACCTGAGCGCGGCCGAGCATGTGGAGCTCAAGCCGTTCGAACGCGCGCTCGTGCACACCGGTGTGCGTATCGCGCTGCCGGCGGGGTATGTGGGGCTTGTGCACCCGCGTTCGGGGCTTGCCGCGAAGCAGGGCGTGACCGTGCTCAACGCCCCAGGCACGATTGACGCCGGCTACCGGGGCGAGATTATGGTGCCGTTGATCAACCTCGACGCCGAGCACACGGTGGTGTTCAAGCGGGGAGACCGCATCGCGCAGCTCGTGATCCAACGGTATGTGGAGGCACGGTTCGTGCCTGCCGGGGCACTGCCCGGTTCCGACCGCGCCGAGCGGGGATTCGGCTCGACGGGCGTGTGAGCGTCGTGCGGCGGTGACATCCACCGGCCGCACATGGCGCACGCGCGCGTACAATGAGGACGTCCGCGCACTGCGTTTCGCGGTGCGCGCGTGAGGGAACAGAGGGACAGGAGGAGCGTATGGCGGACGCGAGCATGAGATGCAGCCTGCGAACATGTTGGGGTGCGAGATCAGCGAGAACCCGTTGGACCCACTGCTGCCGATCCTGTCGATCTGCCGTCAGCACCATCCGGACGAAGACATGGAGATCCTCTCGCGCGCCTATGCGCGTGCGGTGCGCCAGCATTCCTCCCAACGGCGCAAATCGGGCGAGCCGTACATCATCCACCCGATCGCCGTGGCGCAGATCCTAGCCGACCTAGGCATGGGGCCCTTGGTTGTGGCGGCCGGCCTGCTGCACGACACGGTGGAAGACACCGACTACACGCTCGACGAGTGCCGTGCGGAATTCGGCGACACCGTGACCGGGCTTGTGGATGGCGTCACGAAGCTGACGAAGATGGATTACGGCGATTCCGCGCAGGCGGAGACGATCCGCAAGATGGTCGTGGCGATGAGCCGCGATGTGCGCGTGCTCGTCGTCAAACTCGCCGACCGCGTGCATAACGCGCGCACCTGGCGCTACGTCAAGCCGTCGAGCGCGCAGAAGAAGGCGCGCGAGACGCTCGATGTCTACGCGCCGCTCGCCAACCGCCTCGGCATGAACGCCATCAAGACGGAGCTCGAGGAACTGAGCTTCAAAGTGCTTTACCCGAAGATCTACAACGAGATCGTGATGCTCGTGGCGCATCGCGCGGGGCAGCGCGAGGTCTACCTCAAGCAGATCGTGGCCGAGATCCACGACGATCTGAAGGATTTGCACATCGAGGCCTATGTGACCGGCAGGCCGAAGGACTATTTCTCGATCTACCAGAAGATGATCGTGCGCGGCCATGATTTTTCGGACATTTACGACCTCGTGGGCGTGCGCATCATCGTCGACACGATCCAGGACTGCTACGCCGTGCTCGGTGCCGTGCACGCGCGGTGGAGCCCGGTGCCGGGGCGCTTCAAAGACTACATTGCCATGCCCAAGCTCAACATGTACCAAAGCCTGCACACCACGGTGGTCGGTCCGGGCGGCAAGCCGGTCGAGATCCAGATCCGCACATGGGACATGCACCGGCGTGCGGAGTTCGGCATCGCCGCACATTGGAAATACAAGGAGAACGGGCAGGCGGGCCGTGCGTTGAGCACGCCCGACAAGACCGACCGCCAGCGTGGCGAGAACCAGGAGCTCAGCGAATCCGACAATCTGGCGTGGATTCAGCAGCTCGCCGACTGGACGAGCGAGACGCCGGACTCCAATGAGTTCCTCGGTTCGCTCAAAGAGGACCTTGGCGCGGCCGAGGTCTATGTGTTCACCCCGAAGGGCAAGATCATCTCGCTGCCGGCGGACGCCACACCAGTGGACTTCGCCTATGCCGTGCACACCGAGGTGGGGCACCGCACCATGGGCGCGCGCGTCAACGGCCGTCTTGTGCCGCTCGACACGAAACTCGAAAACGGCGACACCGTGGAGGTGCTGACGAGCAAGTCGGACACGGCCGGCCCGTCACGCGACTGGCTCAGCTTCGTCAAGAGCCCCAAGGCACGCAACAAGATCCGCCAGTGGTTCAGCAAGGAACGCCGTTCCGAGGCGATCGAGGAGGGGCGTGACGAGCTGACGCGCGCGATGCGCAAACGCAACCTGCCCGTGCAGGCGCTGCTGACGCCCGAGGCGATGGTCGGCGTGGCCGACGACGTGAACATGCCGAACGCCGAGGCGGTGTTCGCCGCGATCGGCGAAGGACAGATCTCCACACAGAACGTAATCTCGCACCTCGTCAAGGACGCGGGCGCCAACGAGGTCAATGAAGAGGCCGAAGAGGAGGTGCTGCCGCTACGCGCCTCGAAGCGCAAGCGCGACAATGGTACGCCGGGAATCTCGGTCAAGGGCGTCAGCGATGTGTGGGTGAAGCTCGCACGCTGCTGCATGCCGGTGCCAGGTGACAACATTATCGGATTCATCACACGCAACGAAGGCGTGTCCGTGCACCGCGTGGACTGCCTGAACATGATCAACCTGCAGCGCAAGGAACCGGAGCGCGTGGTGGAAGTGGAATGGACGAGCGCCAAAGGCCTGTTCATGGTCAAGATCCAGGTCGAGGCGCTGGATCGCCCGCATCTGCTCAGCGACGTGACGCGCGTGCTTTCCGACCACGGGGTCAACATCCTCTCGGGGTCGATTGCCACGGGCAGCGACCGTGTGGCGACGAGCCAGTTCAGCTTTGAAATGGCCGATCCACAGCATCTGAACACACTGCTTTCGGCGGTGCGCAAGATCGACGGCGTCTTCGACGTCTACAGGCTTACCGGGGCCAAGGATGCGGCGCAACCGCGTATGCGCCGCATCCATGGCCATGTGTCGTGATGTGGAGTCACGACACCGTGTGGGTCAGACGAGCTCGATCGCTTCGATCATGACCGGCTCAAGCGGGCGGTCCTGCCCGTCGGTCGCCACGGCGTCGAGCTTGTCGACCACGGCCTTCGACTCCTCGTCGGCCACTTCACCGAAGATCGTGTGGTGGCCGTCGAGCCACGGGGTGGGCACCGTGGTGATGAAGAACTGCGAGCCGTTGGTGCCGTGCACTTTGCCGTCGGCGCCGCGGCGCAGTCCGGCGTTGGCCATGGCGAGCAGATACGGGCGGTCGAACTTGAGCGTCGGGTCGATCTCGTCGTCGAAGTCATAGCCCGGGCCGCCGGTGCCGGTGCCGAGCGGGCAGCCGCCCTGGATCATGAAGTCCTTGATGATGCGGTGGAACGTGAGGCCATCGTAGAACTTCTCGTGCGAAGGCTGGCCGGTGAACGGGTCGGTCCACTCCTTCTTGCCGGTGGCCAGGCCCAGGAAGTTCTCCACGGTGTGCGGAGCCTTCGTGTCGAACAGATTGATACGGATATCACCTTCAGAGGTGTGCATGATAATAGTTGTCATAGCCTCTCACCGTAGCACAGTCCCTGCTGCCCGCTGAGCCCTCCGGAAAACAACCCGCCGGCGTGCGGTTCAGAGCACGCCGAAATGCCGCAGCGCCTGCGCGATGCCGCCGTCGTCCACACTGCCGGTCACGTAGTCCGCGGCCTGCTTCGTCTCGTCGGTCGCGTTGCCCATCGCCACGCCGATCCCCGCGTAGCGCAGCATGTCGATGTCGTTGCCGCCGTCGCCGAACGCGATCGATTGGCTGCGCGTCAGGCCGTAATGGTGCAGCATGCGCTCCATGCCCCTGTTCTTGCCGCCGTCGGCGGGGATCAGGTCCACGAAGTCGGGGTGCCAGCGCACGCCGCGCACGGCATGGCACAGCGAGACGAGCTCGGCCTCGGTCGCGGTGTCGATGTACGGACTGATCTGGTAGATCGGATTCGTGCGCGTGCGCGGGTCGATGAAGTCGATGTGCGGCGCGGTCTTGCCGAGCGACCCCCACATGGCGCGCAGTTGTGCGGAGTCACGGTTGAAGTAGGTGGCGTCCGCCTCGCTGAAGCAGGCGACGACGCTGGAATGCGCGTCAAGCCAGTCGAGGATCGTGCGCACGTCGCCTGGATCCATCGGCTCGGCGCCGATCACGCAGTTGGCATCCCAGCAATACTGGCCGTTGACGCCGACGATGCCGTCGAATTCGACCGGCAGCGCGTCCAGCACGATCGGCGTCTGCGAGGGCGCGCGGCCGGTGCAGATGAAGGTCTTCACGCCCCGCGCGCGCAGGGCGTGAAGGGCATCGACTGTGGATTGGGGCACAGCGTGCGTCGTGAAGCTCGTGAGTGTGCCGTCGATGTCGAAGAACGCCGCGCGGATGTCGGGGGCGGCCGGATCTGGTGCAGTGGTCATGGGTGCCACTGTAGCGCGCGTGGAGGAGTGGGGTCCTTCGGTCCAGCCGTCGCCCCGCCATCGATTGGTCACTATGTGAGATGATTGTATTCGTATTCTGGTTGCAAGTGCGGGCGCCGCAATGTTCGGCGAAAGCGCAATCGGCACGATACCAAGGATTGAACGGATTGTATAACCAACCCCTATATCCATGCCCGCGTGTGGCGTGAGGCGGGCGCCGTATTGTTGGACACGTTGTTCGGCGCACCCGCCGGAAGAAGCCAAGAAGACACCCAACATAAGCACAGAGGAACACCATGTCATCCAACACCCCAGAGTTCAACACCGAGGAACCGGTGCGCGTCAACCACCGCACACGCAACATCGTGATCGCGGTCGTGGTGGTCGCGGCGCTCGCCGTGGCCGCTTTCTTCGGCTACCGCGCCATGAACAAGAACGACAATGCGCCGAAGGGCTCGGAGACGAACCCGGTCGTGATCGGTGTGGTCGGCGCCACCGACCCGCAGTGGGTGGAGTTCACCAAGCAGGCCAAGGCGCAGGGCGTCTACGTCGACATCAAGGACTTCCAGGACTACACGAGCGAAAACCCGGCGCTCGATGCGGGCGACCTCGACATGAACGAGTTCCAGCACCTGCTGTACCTGGCCAACTACAACGTGCAGAACAAGAAGAACCTGCAGCCGCTCGGCGGTGTGGCGATCTACCCGCTCGGCCTGTATTCGGCGTTCGACGGCGACAAGCCCAAGTACACCGACCTTTCGCAGCTGCCCGCCGGCTCCACGGTGGCGATCCCGAACGACGAGACCAACCAGGCGCGCGCCCTCGGCGTGCTCAAGGCCGCTGGGCTCATCACGCTCAAGGGCGATTGGACGGCGTTCACGATCCCTCAGGACGTGGACACCGCGAACTCCAAGGTCAAGGTCGTCCCCATGAAGGCCGAACAGATCGCCAACACCCTCAAAGCGGGCTCAAGCGACCTGTCCGCCGGTGTGATCAACAACGACTACGTGGCCGACGCCGGCCTCAAGCCCACCGACGCCCTCTACCAGGACGACGCGGAATCCGAGGAGTCACGCCCGTACATCAACATCTTCGCCGTGCGCGCCGATGATGTGAACAACGAGGTGTACAAGAAGTGCGTCGAGATCTACCAGACGAAGCCGGTGCTCGACGCCCTGCAGGAGGAATCCGGCGGCACCGCCGTGTTCGCCGACAAGTTCACCACGGCGCAACTGCAGCAGTACCTCACCGACATCGAAAACGACATCAAGCAGCACTGACGCCCGTGCCCGCAGTGGGGCCGAGCGGTACCGTTCGCTACAATGGCGCACGGGCCGTTCGGCCCCACTGTTGCAGCATCGTCACACGCCGGCCGCGGCCTGCACAGGCGGCCGGGCCATCAGGTGGAAGGCAGTATCATGACACAGACGAGCGAACCGATCATCGTGTTCGACCATGTGAGCAAGGAGTTCAGGCAACGCGGCTCCAAACAGTCGACGCGCGCCGTGGACGACGTGTCGTTGAGCATAGGCGCCGGCGACATCTTCGGCATCATCGGGTATTCGGGCGCCGGTAAATCCACGCTCGTGCGCATGATCAACGCGCTCGAGCAGCCCACAAGCGGCTCGGTCACCGTGCTCGGCGAGCGCGTCTCGGCGATGGGCGAATCGAAACTGCGGCCGGTGCGCCAGAAGATCGGCATGATCTTCCAGCAGTTCAATCTCTTCTCCAGCAAGACGGTCGCGCAGAACGTGGCCTACCCGCTCAAGCTCGACCACTGGCGCAAGGACTACCAGGACAAGCGCGTGGCGGAGCTGCTCGAGTTCGTGGGGCTTTCCGACCACGCCAACAAATACCCCGCCCAACTCTCTGGCGGCCAGAAGCAGCGCGTCGGCATCGCGCGCGCGTTGGCGACGAACCCGAAGATCCTGCTCGCCGACGAGGCGACGAGCGCGCTCGACCCGGAGACGACGTCCGAGGTGCTCGACCTGCTCAAACGCGTGAACGAGCAGTTCGGCATCACGATCGTGCTCATCACGCACCAGATGAACGTCGTGCAGCAGATCGCGAACCGCGTGGCCGTGATGAGCGCGGGCAGGGTCGTCGAACAGGGCGATGTGTACGACCTGTTCGCCGCGCCGAAGCAGGAGGTGACCAAGCGGTTCATCGCCACGGCCATGGACGGGCTGCCGGACTCGGCGCGCGTCGAAACGATGCACGAACAGTGGCCCGGCCGACTCGTGACCGTCGTGATCCGCCAGCGTGACATCACCGACGCCAACGGCGCGACGCTCGTGCCGGCGTCCGGGCAGAACATCTCCGAGCTCATCGCGCGCTACGGCGTGCACAGCAGCCTGCTGTACGGCGGCATCGACACCGTGCAGGGCGTGGCGATCGGCGCGGTCACCTACGAATTCAGCGGTGACGACGCGCATATCGGGAGCTTCCTCGCACAGCTTGCGCAAGACAGCGACATCGTGGACTTCGGCACCCGGGCCGATCCGGTCGACTATGCGCAGGCGGTGGCGCGCGCGCAGCTTGCCGTGCCCGCCGAAGGCGCCGATGCGGACGGCGAGGTACGCACCCTCGCCACCGACGTCGAGATGCTCGAACAGGTCGACGATGTGGTGGAGATGAACCCCGAAGACGAACAATCCGAGAACAAGGAGCGTGCATGATGCAGATGCTGACCATGCAGACAGGTGCGGCGTTGGCGAGCCGCAGCGACTGGACCGTGCTGCGGCCGTTGCTCGCGCAGTCGGTCGTGCAGACCCTGCAGATGGTGCTGGTGACGATCGTGATCGGCGGTGCGCTCGGCCTTGTGCTCGGCGTCATCCTCTACGGCGCGCGCCCCGGCAACCTGTTCGAGAACCGCGTCGTCTACCG
>ENA-OQIJ01000287-OQIJ01000287.1-human-gut-metagenome-genome-assembly--contig:-NODE-287-length-12926-cov-3.484491_pt1 | contig 12926 bp, 13 predicted proteins | sample MGYA00242582_ERZ504747 | MGnify/ENA primary metagenome ERZ504747 (study PRJEB26092, sample SAMD00036435) | human gut metagenome | host: Homo sapiens | study: EMG produced TPA metagenomics assembly of...
CGGCGACCTGCTCGACCGGCGTAGGCACGGCGCTGGTTCGAGGTCGTGGTGTGGCTCGTGGCCGTCATGCTGGTGCGATCGTGCACCGAGCCGCTTCTTGCCGCCGTCACCGTACGCCTTGTCAGTCGTGGTCGGGCCACCGTGGCCGGCGCCGCGCTGGGCATGGGCGCCGAGGCGTGGCGCGCATCGAGCCGAACGCGCCCGAGGCGTTCTCGCTCGTCATCGTGTTCGCCTACGTCATCATGCTTGCCTACCTGTTCAACGACCCGGTGGCGAAGCTGCCGTTCACGTCGAACCGCCTGCCCGCGGCGGGCGGATCAGCGATGCCGGGCGAAACGGGCGCCTCAAGCGAACTTGCCTCCGCCGCTTCCCCGGCGGCAATCGAAGCGCAGCTGTGGCACGACCTCTGCGAAATCGTGGCGCGCAAGCACGGCTTGACGCCGCGCGAGACCGACGTGCTCGAACAATTGGCGCGCGGACGCGACCTCGCATTCATGGAGGAGAAATTCGTGCTCTCGCGCAATACCGTCAAAATGCACATCAAGCACGTGTATGAGAAGCTGGGAGTGCACAGCAAGCAGGAAGTTATCGACCTCGTTGAAGCGTCTCGCCCGCCGACGGAGCCTGCGCCCGTTCGTCCGCGGCCGTGAGGTAAGCAACCCCCTGCTGCGTGACGGCATACGAGCACCCCGTCTGTCCTCCATCATCGCGAAAACACATCTGCCGACGGATGAGGCCTTCTTCCTCGAGTTCGCGCACGGTATAGCGCGCCTGCAATCTCGTCATGCGCAGCGCCGTTCCCAAATCGGCCAGCGACACCGTTGTTTCAGAACCCGCCTCGATCGAGCGATCAAGCAAAAAGCGCAGAACAGTTCTCTTGCGAACTTCAAGATCAGCACGGCTCGTTCGCGCCACCGGGCCTCACCTCCTCGCCCGCAGGCCCCGCCGCATCGGCCGGACCGGGAATCAACAAATCCTTCACTTTGATGCCACGCAAATACTGGTCGATGCCTTCCTGAACCACTTCGTAGGAGTACCGCACGGGGCAGGCATCCTGCACCCAGCTATCGTCACCATCATCTTCTTTATCGGCGCCATCAATACGCATCGTGCCTTCAAGAGCCCCAACGACGTCGAACATCGTGATCTCGCGAACGTCGCGTGCAAGCGTATACCCACCCAAATGCCCCGCATGCGTTCTCACGATTCCTGCTCGCTTCAGCTTTCCACCCACTTGAACGGTGTAGTCGCGAGGAATGTCCATCGCACGGGATATCTCGCGAGAGTTCATCATGCGCTTTTCCGCGGCAAGGCAGAGGATCATCCGTATTCCGTAGTCAGTTGTCATGCTCAATCGCACATTCCGTCCCCTTTCGAAGCACATCATATTTGGAGGACGCACCGTTCTTGCTCCATCACGTCAGGGCTGATCCCAAAATCGCGCGGTAAACGGCCCATCGAAGATCGCAAACATCATTGATGATAAATTCTGTTCGCAATCCCCAAAAACGACGAAAGACGCCCGAGGGCGTCTTTCTTGTAGCTTTTCTCATTGTCAAAAGGCGCGGACCCTCGTCGCACGTCATCGGTCTGACGAAGGGAACCCAAGCGCTAGGACAATTGTACGCAAATGACAACAACCGTCAATCATGATCGCTGCTGTCCGGTTTGGAGGTCATTGTTCAGCGATCGTGTTTGCAGGCGCATCTACAGCGGCGCAACGACACGGCAAACGTCCGGCGGCACTTCCGTACAACCAGGTACCTTCCCCCTCATTTTCTTCTAAGGTAGTTCCACTCTATCCGGCAGCGCACCGGGAAGCCGCGTGCGCATTTGAGAAGAAAGGCGGCATCTATGGGAAAGTTCAAACGCTTTTGCATGATCGTGTTCGTCATTGCTGCCGTGCTGGGCGTGGGCATCCTCGCGGCCCTGTGGTTTGCGTGGGAACCGCTCTTCCCGGCAATCGCATGGCTCATGGGCATGCCTTGGTTCTTCATCGTCGAGGCCGTGCTGCTGGGCATCACGGCGCTGGGACTGCTGGTCGTGCTGATTCGCGCCATTTCCGCTCCGGGCAAGAACTCGCAACTCGAGCTTGAGCGCGACAATGGCAGCATCGCCATCACGCAGAACGCCATCCAGTCGACGGTCAAGCACGTCATCGACGGGCATAGCGGCCTCGTCACCGACAACGTGAAGGTGCACATCACCAACAAGCACGATCCGCGCATGAGCATCCACGCGAAAATCGATCCGGGCCGCAACGCCGAGCTGGGTCAGCTGGGCGCGAAGCTGCAGGACGAAATTGCCGCGACGCTCGAGGCGTTCACCGGCTACCCGGTGGATTCCGTGCGCATCACGTTCGCCGGCGATGCCGACGTGGTGACCCCCGCGTTCACGCAGCAGGCCACCAAGTTCACCGACGACACGCACCGTCAGCACCATACGCAGCCGGTGCCGGCGCACGTGGTTGAGTAGGTGGTGAGCTCATGACGCAATCCACCATGCGCATCCACGCGAACCCGATGCCCACGACTCCGGCGAAGCCGAAGCAGCAGCCGAAGCCGCAGGTGCACATGCAGGCGAAGCAGCAACCGAAGCCGAAGCCGAAGACGACGACGCAGGTGCAGGCCCCTACGCAGGCGCAGCAGAAGCCGCAGACGCAGCCGAAGAGCGAGCCGAAGCAGGCCGACACGCCGTCCGACGTCATCGCGAACGCCGCTTCCGAGACGAAGCGCGACAAGGGCGTGTACGCCAGCATGAAGCGCGCGGTTTCGCCGTACGTCGAGCACCACAGCCATGCGGTGCTGTACGGCATCCTCGGCTTCATCGCCGCGGCCCTCATCCTCATCATCGGATTCTGGCCCACCGTGCTGCTTGCCGTGTTCGCCGCCGTCGGCGTGATCATCGGCAAGTATCGCGACGGCGACCGCAAAACCCGCGAGCAGATGAAGCATATCCTCGACCGCATTAATTAGCGACCCGCTTCCACGCCGCGTTTTTCCCGACACCGAGATCAACGCAGCCGGAGGCGTTCGCACCCTGATTTCTCACGCTACAGAAAGGAACTACCATGACTCAGAGCACTATGACCAAGCCGTCCACCAGCACGTCCACCTACAACCCCTACTCCGGCGTTGACAGCGCCGAGCCGAAGAAGACCGACACCGACGCCCCCACGGCCGATTCCGTGCCCGCCGAGCCCATCTACAAGCTGGTCATCGACGAGAACGTCGTCGAGAAGATCTCCTCGTTGGCCGCGCAGAAAATCGACGGCATCATCGACATGAAGGGCAACGTCCTGTCCCGCATCCAGGAAGGCCTCGGCGGGGACGACAAGACGAAGGGCGTCAGCGCCGACATCGTCGACGACGCCGGTGCCAAGCTCGACCTCGACGTCATCCTCGAGTACGGCAAGTCGGCACCGCAGGTGTTCGACGAGATCAAGAAGGTTGTCGGCGGCGACCTCAAGGATATGACGGGCCTCTCCGTGGTCGAAATGACCGTGAACGTGGTGGACGTCATGACCCCGGAAGAGTACGCCAGCAAGAACGGCTCCAACACCGACGACGGGCAGCAAGACGAGTCGAACAACTAACGTTCGCTCTCGGTAAGCGTCGTGCTGCGGAGCCGTCCCGTCCGCGCTCCGCACTCCGTTCCTCAAGCCCGCCCCGCATCGCTGCGTGGCGGGCTTTCTCGTGCGGCGGCAGCTTGTGCGCCCTTCGGCCCTCGTCAGGCGATGGCGCGCACCTCGTCGGTGATGGCGGCGAAGTCGGCCGATGCGGCGACGTAGCGCGCGAGGTCGCGCGTGTTCACGCTCTCCGCGCCGTCGAGGCGCGTGACGGCGCCCAGGCCGAAGCCGATTTGCGGCGCGCCCGCGGCGGCCCGCATCGCGAAGACGTCCTCATGCCCGGCCCGCGCGAAGCGCAGCGGCAGGTATTCGGCGAAACCGTGCTCCGTGAGCGCATCCCGCATGTCGTCCAACTGACGCGCGGCCTCCTCGGGCGTAGCCGCCTGTGCGTCGGCCACCTGCACCAGCTCCACATGCACCGCATGCGAGCGCGCCGCCGCAAGCGCGGAGCGCCGCACGTTGAGCGCGCCGTCCCCGCCCTCGGGGGCCGCATGGCCGAAGGCCAGCACGAGGCCCAGCGTGTCGTTCGCGTAGGCGTGCAGGAAATGATCGCAGATGATGGGCAGGTCGTTCAGGTTGTCCACGCGGTTGAGCCGCACGAAGTCGACGGGATTGAGCGACAGCATCTCGAAGTCGAAGCGCGTCACGCCCGCACGGCGGAAGAACGGCATGGTGGCGCCGCTCACGTTCGCAATGGACGAGCGCATGGTGACGGGCGCGCCGTCGGCCACCTCGCAGGTCTGCCGCAGGGCCCGCATGATGCGCGCGACGCCCGCCCCCGCGTTCGATGCCACGCCGCCTCCCAGATGCACGGCGCGCACGCGGCAGTCGTCGAACTGCCCCGCATTCGCCTCGATCTCGGCCACGAGGGCATCCACGTACGCGTTCATGCGCGCGCTGTCCCACCCGAGGATCATCCCTTCGCGCTGCAGCGCTCCGTCGCTCACGCAAAACGGAACACGCACCTGCGCGATGACGTCGCGTTTCTCTGCCATGTTCATGCTCCTTCTCCGTTCAGAACCTCAGAACCGGTGCGAAGCGGCGGCTACCCGAAGGCAACCGCCGCGCGCGATGGGCCGACGACCCGAGGGAGGAGGGTTGGGCGGCCGGCCCCGAATCAGCTTGCTGGGCGGTCGATTACGCCTTCACGTCCTCGATCACGCTTTCGGCGGCGCAGTAGCCCGAGGTGAGGGCCGAAGCGCAGCTGTTGCCCGCCGTGGGCGTGGCATACTGGATGCCGTAGCGCTGACCGCAGGTGTTGCCCGCGGCGTACAGGCCGGGAATGGGCTCCTTCGCGCCCGTCAGCACCTGGTAGCGCCCGTCGGTGCAGATGGCCGCGTGCTGGCACAGACCGCCGGAGGGGTTGCCGCCCGTCGTGCCGAAGGAGGCGAAGAAGGGGGCGTCCTTGATGGGGAACAGGTTCTGCGCGTCGCAGCCCCAGTCGTCGTCATGGCCCTTTGCGCACAGCTCGTTGTAGCGCTCGACCTCGGCCAGGAAGTTCGTCTTGGCCTCGCCGGTGTACCCGACGATCTCGGCCAGTTCCTCAAGCGTGTCGGCCGCGTACACCGTGGAGTATTCCTTGCCGAAGCGGGCAAAGGCGCGCACGTCGAAGCCGTCCTTGCCCGTCTTGTAGTTCTCCATGTTCTCGCGCACCTCGGCCACCATGTAGTCGGAGCTGCGGTCCATGGTCTCGTGGCCGTAGCCCTGGTGCGACAGGTACTCTTCCCAGTTCGCGTCCGTGACGTTCACCAGCAGCTGACCCGCGGGCAGCATGTCCAGGTAGCCGTTGGAGCCGTGCTTCACCATGGTCTCGTTCATGAAGCGCTTGCCGTCGTTGCCGAAGCACGGCCACGCGCCGCCGAACGCGAAGCCCGGCACGCCGTTGATGCCCGCGGCCTGGCCGGCGCGGGGGCCGCCCTCCATGGTGCCGCCGGCCCACATGCACATGCGGATGCCGGAACCGTCGCGACCCATGCCGCCGATGCTCGTGGCGTCGGTGCGGTCGTTGCCGTAGGACCAGGCGATGTTGCGCATCTGGTCGGACAGGTCGAGGCGCATGTCGGGATTGCCGCCGAAGTCGCCGGACCGCCACCACCACCGCCTTCGCGTCGATCTGGTGGTAGGCGCCGTCAACATCCTGGAAGATGGCGCCGGTCACGGCGTCGCCGTCCTGCACGAGCACCACGCCCTGGTAGCCCCACTTGATCTCGCCGCCGGCTTCCTCGAACGCCGCGTGCACCGAGCGGATGACGAACGGCCACATGTTGATGTTGCTGTCCTCGTCGCGCCACTGCGTCATGGCAGGCCATGACTTCTGGCCGCAGCACTCGCCGCTGAAGTTGTCGTTGCCCTTGTAGTTGGAGGTCTTGGCGTACTTCTCCACGTACTCGGCCGGAATGTGCTCCACCATCCAGTCGAGCATCTCGCCGGAACGCGTGGCGTAGTCGCGGACGATCTTCTGGTGCGCATGGCCGCGCGAGAGGCGCATGTACTCGTTGAACACTTCGGTGGTGTCGATCTCGGGCGTGCCCTTGTCCAGGAACAGCTTCGAGTTGTAGCAGGCCATGTCGCAGGCGTACTCGTCGTATTCGTCGTAGGTCTGCATCTCGGCGAGGAACACCTTCGCGCCCGACTCCTGGCAGCGCAGCGCCGCCGTCGTGCCCGCGTTGCCCGCGCCGATCACGAGCACGTCGCACTCCTCAGTGTCGGCGATGTCGCTCACCGTGGGAGCCTCGCCCAGCCACGCCGGCACGTTCAGCATGAAGTCGGCAGGCTTGATGTTCAGCTGCTCGCACCCGCCGCCGGCGGCCAACACGCCGTCGCCCTTGAGCGTGATGTACTCCTCGGGCGTGGTGGGCGCCTTCGCGCTGGCATTCTGACCGCGGTTGAACGTGGACAGCTCGCTCATCACGTCGTAGGTTCCCGCTTCGGCCGAACCGGTGGCCGCGGTCGCGGTGGACGCCGACTGCTGCGGCGCACATCCGCCGAGCGCGCCCATGGCGGCAACGCTCATCGTACCGGCGGCAGCGCCCTTCAAGAAGTCGCGACGCGACCAGCTGTGCTTCGAGGTGGTTCCCATGATCCCTCTCCCTTCAATTCATACCTGTGTCATCCGTTCGTTGCCGCGGGGTTTGTTGTGCGGCACCGAACGTTCGGCTACACTACGATTCAGGCTTGGGTTCCGCCATCACTGAAAGCGATGATTTCGCCGGTCGCGCGGCGTGGCGCCCGCATCAAACCTATCGCTGCTTTTGGTGATTTGCGCTATCTACGAGGGAAAACGCTACGGCGTTGCGGGGAGGATATGGAAAGCGCACAACAAGACGTTTCTCAACGGTCGCATCCTGCCACCGTTTCGTTCAAGCCGGCTCTGTTGGGGGCGGGCGTGCTGTTCTCTGTCTTCCTCAACATTCTGCGCTTCTTTCCGGAAGACGAATCCGCGCTTGCTTTTTCACTCCACCCCTTCGCGGTGTTCACCGGATGGGGCTTGCTCGGGTGCGGCATCGTGTTTGTGGCGCTCGCGCTTGCGGCGAAGCGCGCCGGACGCGCCCTGCCCGACCCCACCGGCACCGTGCCTTTGCTGGCGGGGGCGTGCCTCACCGCCATCGGCCTGCAGTTCGTGCTGCCGCTGTACGGACGCTTGGCGCTGCCGTACGTTGAGCCCACCCTGTTCGGCCTGTCGCTGGGCGTGGGGCTCGCCATGCTCACCACGGCGTGGGGCTCGGTGTTCGCGCGCCTTGAGCCGGAGAACCTGCTGTTCAACAGCGCGCTCAGTATTATGCTGGCGGCGGTGCTGCACTTCATCGCCGAGCCGCTGTCGCCCTCGCCGCTGGGCCTTGCGCTCATCGCGTGCTCGCTCATCGGCTCGGTGGCGCTGCTGTTCGTCGCCCGCACCTTCGACAAACCCGCCGCGCAGCAAGCGGCCGAAGGCGAGTCGTCCGACGACGCCGACCATCGCGCGCGGCTGCGCAAGGCGCTCGTCATCCTCTGGATGCCGCTCGTGGGCGCCTGCATCACCTGCTTCATCTTCGGGCTCACCTGGGACCCCATCATCTCCAACGAGCACACGCGCCTGCCCGACCCCCTCGGCGCATGGAAGTCGCTCATCGGGCCGTCGCTGCTGGCCGTCATCGTGGCCGTTATCGCGCTGCGCAAGCCGGACTCCTCGCCGCTTCGATTGCTCAACCAAGCCGTATACCCCATCGCCGTGGCGCTGCTGCTGGCCCTGCCCGTCATCAGCACCGACAGCAACGTCGCCGCGGGCGTGATCGACGTGCTCACGCAGGCCAGCTTCGCCGTTATCGCCCTGGCCATCTGGTGCAGCATGGCAAGCGCCGCCCGCAGCGTGCCGTTGGCCGCGATGCTCGTCTTCCCCGCCTGCCTCGTGCTGCTGGCGCTCGCGTTCGTTATCGGGCTGTGCGGCATCGCCATCATCGGCACCGACGGGCGCACCATCTGCCTCATCATGCTCACGGTGTACCTGGCCCTCATCGCCATCTCGTTCGCGCAGGGCTCGCGCAGCCGCGAGGGGCGACGCACCGAGCCGCGCGTGGCCGACGACTCGCGCACGTACATCCACCGCCGCTGCGACACGCTGGCCGCCGAGCGCGGGCTGTCGCCGCGCGAGCGCGAAGTGCTGTACTACCTGGGACGCGGCTACAACCACGGCTACGTGGCCGAGAAGCTGTACATCTCCGAGAACACCGTGCGCACCCATGTGCGGCACATCTACGGCAAGCTGTCCGTCGGCTCGCGCGAAGAGCTGCTCGCGCTGATCGACGAAGAGTGAGTTTGGGGGTGGCGCGAAGGCGGTGGCGTTGCGGCGCTGTTTCATGTATACTGCATGTAAAACGCAGGACATGAAAGGAGTCGCTATGCCCGCTTTGCAGGTACGAGATTTCCCCGACGAGCTGTACGAGCAGCTGAAAGCGTACGCCGCGAGCCAGCATCGCAGCGTGGCGCAGCAGACCATCGTGGCGGTGGAGCAGATGCTCGAGGCGGCCGACGCGCAGCACTATGGGGACGCCGGGAGCTGCACCGCGCCGTGCGCCCGATCTCCGATTTCGACACCGAGGAAGAGCGAGCCGCCCGCATCGAGAAGCGCAAGAAGCTGTTCGCGCGGATTGAGAAATTGCCGAAGTTCGAGCTGCCTGAAGGTTTTCCCAGCACGGCAGAATTGATTCGGCAGGGTCATGAAGAGCGTGATCGACGTACGCTCGGTGCTGCAGGATTCGACGATGGATACGGGGAGGTGATTACCCGATGATCGTTCTCGATGCGAGCGCTGCAGTCGACATGGCGCGCAAAACCCCGGAGGGGTTGGCGCTGAGCCGGCTTTTGCTCGATGGGGAAGAAGTGATCACCCATGGATTGTTTTCCTCGGAGGTTTGCAACGCGTTCTGGAAATACGGGCATGTAGGGGGACTTTCCGAGGAGGAGGTGCAAGCTTTCGCCAAAGAAGCAATAAGCCTCGTCGACCGGGTTTGCGATACGGATGATCTTCTCTGCGAAGCGCTGTCCGAGGCCATACGCCTCGATCATCCGGTGTGCGATATGCTCTATTTCGTGCTCGCGCGGCGCAATGCGGCTACATTGTTCACGTTGGACGAGCGTTTGCGGAAGCTGTGCTTGGACAACGGGGTGAACTGCGTTGCTTTGGACGACGAGTTCTAGAGGAGCGCATTTTGCATGAAGCGATGCGCGCGGGAGCGTGCATTATACGTGCAATGCAGTACAATGACTAGGTTTGAGTAACGTCTGTGCGGCTCGGGAGGGTCGGCAGATGCAGATAGCAGTGCTGAGGAGCAAGGAACCAACGTTATGACGGACTTCATGAACGAATACTGCATGCACACTGCCACGTGCGGCGAGCTGCGCAAAAGCGATGTGGGCCGCGAGGTCGTGCTCACGGGCTGGGCGTGGCACAACCGCGACCATGGCGGTCTCATCTTCATTGACCTGCGCGACCGCGCGGGCTACACGCAGGTGGTCGTCGACCCCGATTGCGTGAGCGCCGACGACTTCGCGAAGGCCGAGCATCTGGGCCGCGAGTACGTGCTGAAAATCGCGGGCACGGTGCGCGATCGCGGTGCGGACGCCGTGAACCCGAATATGGCCACGGGCGAGATCGAAGTGCTGGCGAAGTCGGTCGAGGTCCTCAACACGAGCGTGACCCCGCCGTTCTCCATCGAGGACGGCATCGAGACGGACGAGACCACGCGCATGAAGTGGCGCTACCTCGATATCCGCCGCCCTGAGATGTTCGAGGCCCTGCACCTGCGCCACAAGGTGGCTCAGGCCATGCGCTCGGCCCTCAACGAGCGCGGCTTTCTCGAGGTGGAGACGCCCATTCTGGCGAACTCCACGCCCGAAGGCGCGCGCGACTACATCGTGCCGAGCCGTCCGAACCCGGGCCGCTTCTACGCGCTGCCGCAGAGCCCGCAGCAGTTCAAGCAGATGCTCATGGTGGGCGGCATCGAGCGCTACTACCAGATTGCCCGTTGCTTCCGCGACGAGGACCTGCGCGCCGACCGTCAGCCCGAGTTCACGCAGGTGGACATCGAGATGGGCTTCGTGCAGGGCGAGGACGTGATGAACCTCATGGAGGACGTCATGGCCGAGACCCTTGCCGCCGTGGGCGTCGACCACGAGTTCCCGCTGCAGCGCATGCAGTATTCCGAGGCCATGGAGCGTTTCGGCAACGATCGCCCCGACACGCGCTTCGGCATGGAGCTACACGACATCACCGATATCGTGAAGGACACGGGCTTCAAGGTGTTCTCGAGCGTGGCGCAGTCCGGCGGCAAGGTGGCCGCCATCAACGCGAAGGGCGCGGGCGACTGGAGCCGCGGCGACGTTGAGAAGCTGGCCGACATCGCGGCCGAGAACGGCGCGAAGGGCATGGCCTGGATCGCGTTCACGACCGACGGCAAGGAGAAGAGCCCCATCATCAAGTTCTTCAGCGACGAGGAGTTCGCCGCGCTGAAGGAGGCCATGGACGTGGAGCCGGGCGACCTGCTGCTGTTCGCCGCCGACAAGCCCGAGGTTGCCAACGCCGTGCTGAGCGCGCTGCGCCTGCACATGGCCGAGGCGCTGAACGTGCCGCGCGAGGGCCATCAGCTGCTGTGGGTGGTGAACTTCCCCATGTTCAAGTACGATGAGGACGAGAAGAAGTACGCCGCCGAGCACCATCCGTTCACGCACGTGCTCGACGAGGACGTGGACAAGATCGAGAGCGCGCCGCTCGAGTGCGGCAGCTACTCGTACGACCTGGTCATGGACGGCTTCGAAGTGGGCGGCGGCACCATCCGTATCCACAACGCCGAGGAGCAGCGCCGCGTGCTGCGCGTGTGCGGCCTCGCCGATGAGGAGATCGAGGAGAAGTTCGGCCACCTCATCCACGCGCTTGAGCTGGGCGCACCGCCGCACGGCGGCATCGCGCTCGGCCTCGACCGCCTGATTATGCTGCTGGGCGGCAAGGCGTCCATCCGCGACGTCATCGCCTTCCCGAAGACGTCGAGTGCAAGCGACCCGATGACGGGCTCTCCGAGCGCCGTCACCGGCCGTCAGCTCAAGGATGTGAACCTGCGCACGCTGTAGCGGCGCTTGGCACACCGCATGATGGTACGAAGCCCGCCGAATTCGGCGGGCTTCTTCGTTAGGCGAGGTCTTCGCGGGCGGCGAAGACGGTTGCGGCGAGGGCGGTGAGTGCGTCGGCGTTTTCGGACGAATAGGGCGCGCTGCTCATGAGGCAGAGGAGGTAGGTGCGCCCGCCGACGGTCACGATGCCGGCATCGTTGATGCCGCAGTACGCGGGGTCGTCGTCGGCGTACCATCCGGCCTTGTCTTGCACGACGACGCGCTGGGGCGCGAGGGCGTCGCGGATGAACGACGTTTCGGTCTGCTGAAGCAGCGCGCCGAGCCAGGCGGCCGACGGCGCGTCGCTTGCGAGGTACGCGGCGGCGTGCAGCCACAGCAGCCCCGCTTCGCGCGTGTGGTAGGTGGGGTACCAGTCGTCGGCGAGCGATGCTGAAAATCCCTGATCGGCAAGGTATGCGGGGAATTCGGCATCGTAGTTCGCGCGGAGGATGCGGTAGGAGTCGTTGTCGGAGGCGATGATGCTGTCCTCGATGAGCATCCCGAGGGGATACGAGGCGAGGTCGTCGTACCGGTACGTGCCGGCGGGGTCCATGAACGCGGTAGCGGCGTATTCGGGGCACGGGGTGTCGAGCGTTGCGTGCTCCGTGTCGAGCTGGGTTTCGCAGAGGTAGAGCGCGTAGAGGGCTTTGAACGCACTGGCGCCGTACGAGGCGGCGTCGAGATTGCTGGCAAGGCCGCGACCCGTTTCGAGGTCGAGCAGCAGGTAGCCGACGTTCCAACCGCCCTCGGCAAGCGGGGCGCAGGCGGTTTGCAGGGCGGCGGCGGTTTCGTCGGCGAGGACGGGCGACGCGTCGACGCTCGCGGCGTTCAGATTGAAGGCGAAGGGCTCCTGCTGAGAGGGGAGCGCCGCGATGTCGGCGGCGGTGGGGGCGTAGGGTTCGCGCTCGGTAGGAGCTGCGGGCGCGGGCAGGTCGCATGCGCGCGCCGCGTCGTTGAGCGCGCTGGCGAACGACGGGGCGAGTGCGCCGTCGTTCCCGTAGGAGGGCGCTTCGGCATGTTGGGCGGCGACGAGGGCGAGCGTTGCAAGCGTCGCGACGAGGAGGGCGCTGCCGACGATGCCCGCGATGAGGGCGCGCTTCGGCCGCCGCGCGGGGATGCTATGGGATGCGTGCTGGGGCAATCGTTCTCCTTGGGCGGGCGCGGTTCGCTGCGTGCGACCTCGATCGAAATTCTACCAGAAGCGCCTCGGGCGATTCCTGTGTGCTTTTGGTTGCTTCATTCGGGGAAAACGAGCACGGTTTTCCCGGTTCGTATATACTAATGCTTCGCATGCTTGAGCATGTTGTACGAGTATCTCGGATGGGCCGGGGCGGCGCCATGTTCCGAACCTGGTCAGGTCCGGGAGGAAGCAGCCATAAGGGACCGCTGGCGAGCGCCCCTGCCTATCCGGGATACTTTTGTGTATAGAGACGCATACGGCACGTCGTGCGTGTTGAAACCGAAGGGCGTACATGGACATCATCAATTTCTCGTCAACCTGCTCAGCGATCCTCGCGGGGCGATTGCCGGCTGGATCATCGCGCTGGGCCCGCTCTGGGTATACTCGCCGCTGTTCCTGATTGTGTTCGTGGAGCGGGCCTCGTGTTCTTCCCCTCTGCCGGTCGCTCGCTGCTGTTCGCGGTCGGCGTGTTCTCGGCCG
>ENA-OQIJ01000288-OQIJ01000288.1-human-gut-metagenome-genome-assembly--contig:-NODE-288-length-12921-cov-3.615992_pt1 | contig 12921 bp, 12 predicted proteins | sample MGYA00242582_ERZ504747 | MGnify/ENA primary metagenome ERZ504747 (study PRJEB26092, sample SAMD00036435) | human gut metagenome | host: Homo sapiens | study: EMG produced TPA metagenomics assembly of...
CGAGGCGCTTGGCGTCGCGGTCGGTGGGCGGCGAGTAGGGGAGCGTCGGGGCGTCGCCGGCGTGCTGCTCGGCGAGCGTGCGGCCGGGTTGGATGTGCAGCAGCGTCTGCGTCATCACGTTCGTGCCTCCCGCTGTACGGCAGCAAAGTCCTCGAGGGTCAGGGCCTCGGGGCGGATGCGGGCGTCGAAGCCCGCCGCCTCGATGGCCGCGATGACCTTATCTTTTGGCAGTCCGAGGCCGCTGGCGATGGCGTTGGCGGCGGTCTTGCGGCGCTGGGAGAAGGCGGCGCGAATCAGCGCGAAGAAGGCGGCTTCGTCGCCGTTCGGCACGGTTACGGCGGGCTTCTCCCTCACCTCCAGGCGGATGACGGCGCTTGTCACCTTGGGGGCGGGGTAAAAGCTGCCGGGTTGGACGCTGAACAACAGCTTCGGCTCGGCGTAATAGGCCACGGCGTAGCTGATTGCACCCGCATCCCGCGTGCCGGGGGCGGCGCAGAGGCGCTGTGCGGCCTCCTTCTGCACCATTACAGTGATGTTCCGGATAGGCAGCTTTTCCTCCAGCAGACGCATCAAAATCGGGCTGGTGATGTAGTACGGCAGGTTGGCACAGACGGCGACGGGCTTGCCGCCGAACTCCTCGGCCAGCAGAGCCTTCAGATCGACCTTCAGCACGTCGTTCAGGATGAGCTTGAAGTTGTCGTAGTCGGCCATCGTCTCTTCCAGCAGCGGCGGCAGACGCTTGTCGACCTCGATGGAGACGACATTGTCCGCACGCTTGCAAAGCTGCTCGGTCAGCACGCCGATGCCGGGGCCGACCTCAAGTACGCCCCAGCCGGGGCCGATACCGGCGGTCTCCGCAATGCGGGGGCAGATGCCGGGGTTGATGATGAAATTCTGGCCGAAGCCCTTGGACAGGGCAAAGTCATACCGTGCGCAGAGGTCACGGATGGTGGACAGGTCAGTCAATGTGGGCACGGTGGACGTCCTTTCCGGGTCAATAAAAATCAGTTCTGCCCGGCCAGTGCCGTGGCCGCGTTGACGGCCTTGCTGATCTGCGGGTCAGTATCAAGTGTGTAATCGTAGTAGGCGTTCTGCTCGTCGACGGAGAGCGCGGCGTCAATGTCGGGGCGCAGGCCCTCCTCATTCCAGGTCTGATCCTCATTATCGAGCAGCAGGCCCACCGTGATGTAAGCGGCGGAGCCGTCGGAGAAGCTCTGGGCGTCGCTCAGAACGACGCCCTTACCCGCAGTTTTGGTGCCGACGAGCGTCGCACCGGCCATTTTGCGCAGGGCATTGGCGAACAGCTCGGCGCTGCCCCGCGGTGGAGCCGTTGACAAGGCAGGCGATCGGAACGTTGATCTTTGTCTCATCGGACATACGCAGCACGGTCACATTGCCGTCCCTGTCCTGCTGCTTGGCGATCTCACCGGAGGGCACACAGTAATCCGCGGCCACAAGGGCGGCGTTCAGGTTCTCGCCGGTGTTATCGCGCAGGTCAAAGACAAGGCTGTTCGCTCCCTGCTGCAGCAGCTCATCCACAGCAGCCTTGAACTCGCTGGCCGTGCCGGAGGTGAAGGCGTCAATGCGGATGTACCCGCAGGTGTCCGCGACCATCTGACGGGTGTAGATGGAGGGTGTTTTGTAGTTGGAGTGGACAAGATTCAGCTGCTGCTCCTGGCGGTCCGGCGTCAGGTAGGTGATCGTGGTGGTCGTACCCTCCTCACCCAGCAGCTTGGAGGTCAGGCGCGCGGTGGAGGTGATGTTGCGCGTCGACTCATCGTTGATAGCGGTGATGAAGCCGCCGACCTGCATCCCGGCCTCTGCGGCGGGCGAGTTGTCATACAGGCGGATGATGCGGGCGTAGCCGGAGGATGTGTCATTGACGACAGCGACGCCGATGCCGGTCAGTGTGCCCTTCTCCACAGACTGCTTCTCGCTGTATTCCTTGGCGGTGTAGTAGACGGCGTACTTGTCGTTGATGCCGTTCATGTAGCCCGCAGCCAAGCGGTCATTCAGGGTGTCCTCGTCGATGGTGAAATACTCCCCTGCGCGGACAAAACGATCAATTTCGGACAGCTTGTTGTACTGGCGCTCCTTGTTTTTGACGCTGGACACTGTGGTGTTGAACATCTTCATGGACACGACCATGGTCAGCGAGAAGGTGACGGCCATTGCAATGATGGCAATGGTGGCCGCCACGCCAAGACTGATTTTTTTGCTCATGGGTCTGATGGCTCCTTACTGTGTTTGCGTTATGCTCCGTAGGCTAGTGAGAAAAATACCGTAGAGAAAAGGCTGAGTATCATCAGAACGGCGACTACAAGGCAGAAAATACGCACGGAGGTTTTGTGCTTCTGCGGCTTCATACGGATTCCCCTTTCGTTATGAGAGGTAGTTCATGACATTGACCAGGACGTTGTTGACCTTCATTTCCAGGTGCAGATGGTTGCCTGTGGAGTTGCCGGTGGAGCCGACATAACCAAGGACCTTGCCCTTTTCCACAGTCTGCCCCACGCTGACAACGGGCGCGCTGTTCATGTGGGCGTACAGCGTCGAATAAGTATTGCCGTTGTCATCCTTGCCGTGGTAGACCTGCACGTAGTAGCCCCAGCTCCAGTGGTAGGCCGCAGCGGTGACGACACCACCGGAGACGGCGTAGATTTCGGTGCCGCCCGGTGCGGCGTAATCGGTGCCGCGGTGGCCGTTGCCGCCGAAGTAGCAGGAGACGTACTTATAGGTGGCCAGCGGGCGGCCAAAGTCCAGCGAGCACTGGATGGACGCATTGCCGTAAGCCTGGTTGGCGGCGTTCAGCGCGGCGTCCAGCTCGGCAGCGGCCTTATCCACGGCCTTGTTGGCTTCGATCAGAGCCGCCTTGTTGGCCTCGATCTCGGCATCCGCTGCGGAAATGTTGGCGTCGGTCTGGGAGATATTCTGGGCAAGCTCATTCGTCTTGCCGTCCAGCGCGGCCTTTTGGGTCTCCAGATCGGCCTGCGTGGCCTCCAGGTCCGCCTTGGCCTGCTCCAGCTCGGTGCGCTGCTGCTCCAGCTCGGCGTGCTCATTTTCAAGCTGTTGGCAGGTGTCCTCGTCCTTATTAACGATCTGATCCAATGTAGTGGCAAAGGTCAGCAGTTGGTACAGGTTGGTGGCACTGGACAACAGTGCGATGGAGCCGCCGTCATTCAGACGCTGCATCGCACGCATACGATCTTTAAAGTCCGCCCAGCGCTGGTCGTATTCGGCCTGCTTCTGGTCGACCTCCTGCTGCTTCCGGTCAATCTCGTCCTGCTTGTTGACGATTTCCTCATCCAAAGAACCGATCTGCTCGGACAGGTTGCTGATCTGGCTCAAAATCAGTGCCTTCTGCTGCTCAAGCTGCGTTTTGAGAGCCTCAGCGTCGGCCTTGTTGCTCTGCGCGTCCTTGAGCTGCTGGTTGACCTTTTCCTGCTCAGACTGCAGTTCCTGCAGCTTCTGGCGCAGGTCGCTGACGCTGGAGGAGGCGGCCAGCGGCGTCATGACGGTGGAAAGCGTCATGCTCATGGCGACAGCCGCGCTCAGCAGAAGCGAAATCAGCTTTTTGCCGTGTTTTACATGCTTCATGGTCTTATACGTTCCCTTTATCCCCTGTTATACATTCAGATGCTTGCGGATGCTGGTGGCGGTGCCGAGGCCGCAGAGCACGAAGCCCAGCAGCACAAAGCCGCCGACGATGTAGTACCAGACGCTTTCCAGCGGGACAAGCGTGCCGCCGAACATCTGCGAGAGGTTGGACGGATTCTCGGCATACCAGCGGCAGAGTGCATAGTACGCGCCGCAGACGATGCCGGACGCAATGCCAGCCGAAATCAGGCCGGAGGTGACGCCCTCGACAAAGAACGGAAAGCGGATGAAGCCGTTGGTCGCGCCGACGAGCTTCATAATGCCGATTTCCTTGCGGCGGTTAAAGACGGTGATTTTGATTGTGTTGTTGATGACGACGATGGAGACGATGGCCAGCACCGCGACCAGGCCGTAGCAGGCGTAGTTGATGACCTTCTGCAGGGACGTGAAGGTATCCGCCATAGCCAGCGGGGCCTTGACGCTGTAAACGCCGTCGATCTGCATGAGCTGGGCGGAGACTTCCTCAATGTTGTCGGGGTCGTCCACGGTCACGCGGTAGTTGGGAGTGAACGGGTTGTCATTGGCAAAGACCTGCTGCAGGTTTGTGTACTCCTTCAGCATATCGCTGTAGGTCGCCAGAACGTCCTCCGGCGACATATAGGTCACGCTCACAACGTGGGGCGTGCTGCGGATGGCCGCGTCGGCGGCGGCAATCTGCTCGTCGGTGGCGACCTCGCTCTCGCCGGTGCCGCCCATGTAGACGACAGTCTCGTTCTGGTTGCCGATGTATTCGACCATGTGGTCAATGTTGATGCCCAGCAGCGAGGCTGCGCCGATCAGCAGCATGCAGACGGTCAGCACGCCTATGGAGGCAAAGGTCATCAGCCGGTTGGCACGCAGGTTGTGCAGGCCCTGGCCGACTAAGTAGATAAAACTGGAAAAACGCATGGTGTCCCCTCTTACTTACAAATCAGTCTTCGTCGTACTCGTAGTCGTCCTCTTCGCGCTCGGCCATGGCGGCAGCGTAGCGGCGCGCGGCAGCAGGGTCAGCGGTGTCGGAGGCTACCATGCCGTTGGCCAGCGTGATGACGCGGTTGCCGTACTTGCGGGCCAGCTTGTGGACGAGCTCGTGCTCATGGGTGACGACGACGACGGTGATGTTGACCTTGTTGATGGCCTCAAACAGCTGCATGATGTCCATCGACATTTCGGGGTCGATGTTGCCGGTGGGCTCGTCCGCGATGATGAGCTTGGGGCCGTGGGCCAGCGCGCGGGCAACGGCCACACGCTGCTGCTCGCCGCCGGAGAGTTCATCCGGCAGGCGGTCCATTTTGTCCTCCAGACCGACAAGGGAGAGTGCAAACGGTACGCGGTCCTTGATCTTTTTGGTCGAGATGTTCGTCACGCGCATGGCGAAGGCGACATTCTCATAGACGGTCATGGTGGGGATCAGGCGGAAGTCCTGGAACACCACGCCCATGTTGCGGCGCAGGTAGGGCACCTTGCGGCGCTTGATGCGCGTTAAATCCTGCCCATTGATAAAGACCTTGCCCTCGGTGGGCTTCTCCTCCATCTGGATGAGCTTTAAAAACGTGGATTTGCCCGCGCCGGAATGGCCGAGGATAAAGACGAACTCGCCCTCGTCAATATGGATGTTGATGTCCTCCAGCGCGACGTTCTCATCGTTGTGGGTCTCGTAGGTTTTATATACATGTTCAAAATCGATCATTCGGGGTTCTCCTGCCGTGGTGTGGCTTTGCTGTTATGGTTACAGTCATACATATAATAGAATACCATGTCAGACCTCTGCGGTCAAGGTGCTTTGCGGCTGTAAAAAGCAGAAAAATGGCGCTGCCTTGCGGTGCAGCGCCATTTGTGAAAGTTTTTTAAAAATCAATATTTGGCCGGGTTGGCGGACAGATATTTCTTGACCATCAGCGCCACCTTAAAGACGATGGCATCATCGAAGTTGCGCAGGTCAAGGCCGGTCAGCTTGCGGATCTTCTCAAGGCGGTAGACCAGCGTGTTGCGGTGAACGAACAGACCGCGGCTCGTCTCAGAGACATTCAGATTGTTCTCAAAGAAGCGCTGGATCGTGAACAGCGTCTCGGCATCGAGGGAGTCGATGCTCTCCTGCTTGAACACCTCGCGCAGGAATGCCTCGCAGAGCGTCGTAGGCAGCTGGTAGATCAGGCGCGCAATGCCCAGATGGTCATAGCTGATGACCTGACGCTCGGTGTCAAACACCTTGCCGACCTCCATGGCAATCTGGGCTTCCTTAAAGCTGGAGGCCAGGTCCTTGATGTTGCCGATGGGCGTACCGATGCCGACGACGGCCTTGATATAATGGTCGCCCTGCAGCGTATCGACGATGGAGGCAGCCAGCTTTTCCATATCGCGGGTGTTGTTGTCGGGCTTGATCTCCTTGACCAGGACGGTGTCGGTCTCGCTGATGTTAAAGACGAAGTCCTTCTGTTTGTCCGGGAAAAGACCGCTGACGACGTCGTAGGCGGAAATATCATTGCCGGAGGTCACGCGGATCAGCAGTACGACGCGCTGCACGTCGGAGACAAAGTGCAGCTCCCGTGCTTTGGCGTAGATGTCGCCGGGCAGGATGTTGTCGAGCACGACGTTCTTGATGAAGTTCGTCTTGTCGAATTTTTCGTCGTGGTACTGCTTGATGCTCTGCAGGCTGATGGAGAGCATGGCGGCGAACTGCTCGGCGGTAGTGTCAGTGCCCTCGACAAAGACGGCGTAGTCATTGTGCTTGGCGTTGGAGAACTGATGGTAGGCATACCCATCGCGCACGAAAGCATCCCCGGCCGTCTGGCGGACAGCGGCAACGCCCTCGCGCACCTCACCGATCTGTCCCAGCTCAGAGCAGGAAATGACGGTGCCGGTCTCATCAATCACGCCGACGACACGATCCACTGCGTCCTTCATCTGGTAGACCACGTTCTGGAATACCCTGTTTGCCATAATATGTGACTCCCCTTTTAGCTGTTATTTAGACAGTCTGCACCGGTGTGCAGTGCGGGCTATGCGTTTTTGGCAAAATTGCCGTTTGGTAATCTGCCCGAAAACCAAAACATCATAATGTATATTTTACACAATCCGCTTGGCTTTTGCAACATATTTTCACGAAAATCGCAAGATTTTCTTGTACATTTTTTAAATCAGCACAAAAAATGTACCTGCCGGTGTTTTCCCGACAGGTACAACGTCCGTCATTTTGACGATTTTTCCTCTTTTGTCTGGTTCATGGCACCGGTGCCGCCCTCAACGACGCCGCGGCGTTGGAACACATAGGTGATGCTGCGGAAGAAAATCTTTACATCATTCCAGAATGTCACATGGGCGGCGTACTCACCGTCGTAGCGGGCTTTGACGTCAATCGGCAGCTCGTCGCGTCCGTTGACCTGCGCTAAGCCGGTCAGGCCCGGGCGGATGTCGTTGGCGCGGACCTTGTCGCGCGCCTCGATCAGGTCGTACTGGTTGTACAGTGCAGGGCGCGGGCCGATGACGCTCATCTGCCCTGCCAGTATGTTGTAGATCTGCGGCAGCTCGTCCAGGCTCGTCTTGCGCAGGAAGGCACCGCTCCTGGTAATGTAGCTGTCCGCATCTTTCAAAAGGTGCGTGGGAACGTCGTGCGGGGTGTCGCCGCGCATCGTGCGAAACTTCAGGATATTAAAGTGCGTTTTGCCCTTGCCGACGCGGCGCTGCTTGAAAAAGACCGGCCCCGGGGAGTCGAGCTTAATCCACAGCGCGATCAGCCCCATCGGAATTGCAAGAATGATCGTGGCTGCCAGCGAAAGGATAATGTCCAGCAGGCGCTTGCCGTAACGCTCGTACATAAATCAGCCCTCCTCGGCGGGATGCTCTGTCTCCCGGAGCTTCTGTGCAATCTCCTCCCGGGAGAAAAGCGCAGTGTTGCCGGTGGCGGCCACAACGGTGTGGTCGGCGCGCACGCGGCGGTTGGGGTGGTAGGTCGGGACCATCTCCTGCAGAACGTCGACGACCTCGTCGTTGTTGTGCCGGGCAGAGTCCTTGAGCCGCTGCAGATCGGTGTAGAATTTTTCCAGATCGATCTGCATGGGCGGCGCGATGAAGATTTTGTTGTGGGCGGTTTTGGCCATCTTGTCCTGCTCGGAGTCCATGAGCAGTTCCTCGTACAGCTTTTCGCCGGGGCGCAGACCGGTGACCTTGACCTGCATATTTACGCCCGGCTCGTAGCCGTAGAAGCGTATCAGGCGGTTGGCCAGATCCATGATCTTGACCGGCTCGCCCATGTCCAGCACGTAGATGCTGCCGCCTTTCGCCAGACCGCCGGCCTGCAGAACGAGCTGCGCAGCCTCGGTGATGGTCATAAAGTAGCGGACAATATCGGGATGCGTGATGGTCACAGGGCCGCCGCGCTTGATCTGCTCCTCAAACAGCGGGATAACGCTGCCGTGGCTGCCCAGCACGTTGCCGAAGCGCACCGCAACGCAGGTCATCGACGTGGCTCGGGAGAAGGTCTGGATCAGCATCTCGCACAGGCGCTTGGTGCAGCCCATGACGTTCGTCGGGTTGACAGCCTTGTCTGTAGAGAGCTGGACGAACCGCTCCACGCCGTGCTCGGCAGCGGAGGTCAGCAGGTTCTTGGTTCCAAAGACGTTGTTCTTGACGGCCTCGGCGGGGCTGATCTCCATCAGCGGCACATGCTTGTGCGCCGCCGCGTGAAAGACGACGGACGGATGATAGGTGTCGAACACCTCGTCCAGACGTGCTTTATCGCGGATGGAGCCGATGAGGGTGATAACAGGAGCCTCGGGGCCGTACTTGTTTTTCAGCTCGGTTTCCAGCTCATAGGCGCAGTTCTCGTAGATGTCAAAAATCAGCAGACGGCGGGGCTGGTAGCGCATGATCTGACGGCAGAGCTCGCTGCCGATGGAGCCGCCGCCGCCCGTGACGAGAACGATCTTGTCATGCAGGTACTCGGAAATCTGGGCATTATTCAGCTGGATCTCGTCGCGGGAGAGGAAGTCCGCCGTGTTCAGCTCACGGAAGCCCGCCGCCACAGGATTGCCGTTCTCGTCAACAGCCTGCGGGTCACTGATCATCCGCACGCGGCAGTGGGTGGAGTTGCAGAGGTTGATGATTTCGCTCAAACGGTCACCCTTGACCGTCGTGATGGCGATGACGATCTCGAGAATATGATATTTGCGCACCAGCTCCGGTATGTCGGAGATCGTGCCGCGCACCGGTACGCCCTGCACGCGCAGGCCCTTTTTGGTCAGGTCGTCGTCAACGATGCAGACCGGGTTGCCGAAGCTCTGATTTTTCGTCTTGCAGAGGTTGACAGCCCACGCACCGGCGTTGCCGGCGCCGACAATGAGCAATGGCGTGTTATCCTCCGGCTTGTTGGCCTTGGCGTTGCGCATCGTCAGGACCAGCCGCCACAGGAACCGCACGCCCGCTATGGCCGCCGTGTTGAATACCGCGCCGAAGATCAGTACCGCGCCGGAGATCGGGCGGTTGTGGTAGATCAGATCAAACAGCATGATGATGCCCGTCGCCAGCCCGGAAAGGCAGGTCAGGCGTGCAAGGTCGCGCATACCGGCGTACTCCCACATGATCTCATACAGTCCGCCGAACCAGAACACGATCATATAAATGGGCAGGACGTATAAGAGCATCGGGGCCATGGCGCGCAGTATCTCCACGCGGCGGTAGGCGTCGCCGCTGTCAAAGCGCAGCATGACAGCCAGCCAGTAGCAAAGTACAATGAGCCCGCAGTCCAGCAGCATCAGTGCGATGCGGCGCGGAAGCCCTTTTATCAGTTGTTTTGAGACCTGTTGCATCGATTCCATCCTTACTATACGTTCTTCTATCTGAAAACGGGCGCAATACGGCCCGGCAAAATTGTCATATAGGCTATTATAACACAAAAAGGCCCCATTTGTCCTACTTTTGGGCAGACAAATGGGGCTAATGTTGTATAAAAATCGTGGTAAATTTTTGGTAAAACGGCGAAAGCGATTTACTCGACGGTCACGCTCTTGGCCAGATTGCGCGGCTTATCGACATCCAATCCCTTGGCGCAGCTGACGTAGTAGGCCAGCAGCTGCAGCGGAATGACCGACAGGCTCGTGGCAAAGTGCGGGTCGGTCTTGGGCACGTAGACCGTGAAGCCCGCAGTGTCCTCGATGCTGTAATTTCCGTAGGTGGTCAGGCCCATCAGGAAGGCACCGCGGCTCTTGACCTCGACCATGTTGGAAACGCTCTTTTCAAACAGGTCCGGCTGGGTCAGGATGCCGACGACCAGCGTTCCCTTCTCGACCAGAGAAATCGGCCCGTGCTTCATCTCACCCGCGGCGAACGCCTCGGAGTGGATGTAGCTGATCTCCTTAAATTTCAAACTGCCCTCGAGCGCGACGGCGTAGTCGAGGCCGCGGCCAATGAAGAAGGCATCCTTGGCGTTTGCGTACTTGCTGGCAAACCACTGGATACGCTCCTTGTCGGCCAAGGTCTTTTCAATCTTCTCGGGCAGAGCCTCCAGCTCGGTGACGAGGTGCTCATACTGGCCGTCTGCCAGCGTGCCGCGCACACGGGCAAACTCGGTAGCCAGCAGGTAGCAGGCCGCCAGCTGGGTGCTGTAGGCTTTGGTGGTAGCGACGGAGATTTCCGGGCCTGCCCAGGTGTACATTGTGGCGTCGGCCTCACGGGCAATGCTGGAGCCGACGACGTTCACAATGCCGATGGTGCGCACACCGCGCTCCTTGCACAGGCGCAGGGCGGCCAGCGTGTCGGCGGTCTCACCGCTCTGGCTGATGACCATAGCGAGTGCGTCCTTTTCGAGCACGGGATTGCGGTAGCGGAACTCGCTGGCGACATCGACCTCGACGGGGATGCGGGCCAGGCTCTCAAACACATAGCGCGCGGCCATGCCGACATGGTAGGCGGAGCCGCAGCCGATGATGTAGAGACGATGGACATTCCTAATGGCCTCCTCGTCAAGGGCCAGCTCGGACAGGTCGATCTGGCCGTCCTTGAGGCGCGGGGAGATCGTATCGCGGACAGCGGCGGGCTGCTCGTAGATCTCCTTCATCATGAAGTGCTCGTAGCCGCCCTTCTCCGCGGCCTCGGCGTCCCACTCAATGGTGGTGGACTCGCGGGTGATGGGCTCCTTGTCGATGTTGAAGAACTCGATGGAGTCAGGGGTCAGGCGGGCAATCTCGAGATTGTCAATGTAGTAAACCGTGCGGGTGTACTTGAGCAGCGCGGGCACGTCGGAGGCAATGATGGCACCGTCCTCGCACTTGCCGACGATGAGCGGGCTGTCCTTGCGCACTGCGTAGATGACGCCGGGCTCGTCGGCAAAGAGCACGCCCAGCGCGTAGGAGCCGCGGACATGCAGCATCATGCGGGTGATGGCGTCCAGTGCGTTGCCTGCAGACTCGCCCATGTAATAGTAGTCAAGCAGCTGGGCAACGACCTCAGTGTCTGTCTGGGAGACGAAGCTGAAGCCCTTGTTGAGCAGACGCTCCTTGATCTCCTGATAGTTTTCAATGATGCCGTTGTGTACGACGGCAATCTTCTGGTCACGGGAATAATGCGGGTGTGCGTTGACGACGGACGGCTCACCATGGGTCGCCCAGCGGGTATGGCCGATGCCGCAGCTGCCGGGCACGGCGCTGCCGCCGTCGGTCATCTCGCTCAGGACCTTTAGGCGGCCCTTGGCCTTGACGACCTCGATCTTGCCGGCGGCGTTCTGCACTGCCATACCGGCAGAGTCATAGCCGCGGTATTCCAGCTTGGCCAGGCCGTCCAGCAGAATGGGGGCGGCCTGTGCCGCGCCGGTAAAGCCTACGATTCCACACATAACAGGTATCCTCCCTTTGTTACAGCGTTGAAACTATACTTTCCATTTTATTGGATTAGAGCAAAATACTTTTACAGTATATGCCATTTGGGTACAAATGTCTATAGCTTTACGCAGATTTTGTACAGATGTGCGCGGCATAAAGACAAAACGGGCAGCCGTCAAGGGCTACGGCTGCCCGCTGCGCGCATTCTCCCTTTCCGGTTTCTTACACCATATAAGAACGAATCAAAAGTTATCGCGCATTTATTAGAATAGCACATTCCCGGAAGAATAGCAAGTGCAATCTGCAAGCAAGAGAACATTTTGCGCGCTTTGCAAAAGAATCTAAAGTACATGATGCAATTACTTTCGGAAATTAGTCACTGACCCGACGCGCTACGACGACATAGCGCCCGTTGGCGGACGAATACTCGCAGGTAGAGAGGGTCAGCAGCTGCTCACCGTAGGCAGGGCGGATGCCGCTGTCCACGTCGCTGCGGGAGATGACCTGATCCACATAGCGGTTGTAGGTGTCCTCGTCCATGTCGATGTACTGGTTGTAGATAAACGAGGTGTCGTTGACGACATCGATGGTGAACGCACCGAACACCTCATACTTGGCGTCCCCGTAGACGGTGTCAAACTCAATGAAGGGGTGCTCCTGATAGTAGTCGGCCCTGCGGTACTCGGTCAGGCAGCCGAAGATCGTGCCGGTTTTCATATTATGGCCGTAGATGATCAGGTTGTCGCTCTCGGCGTTGGCCCCGAGCGTCGTTTGCTCGTCCAGGTACGGTACGCCGTAGACGCTGTAGGCTTTGTTGAAGTCATGACGCAGATAGAAGTCCTTGTTGTCCGGCGCGTACATAACCGGAAAATCCAGATTGGTGCCGTCGATGGAGATCCAGCCGATAAAGTCGCTGTTCTTGTCGCGCAGAGCAGCAAACCTGGCACCGTTGGGGTTGACATTCTCCCCTGCAGGGGCCGGGGTCGCCGCGGTATCGATCATCGACTGCAGGTCGGCAAACTCCCTCTCGGTCTTGCGGTCATCGAGGAACCGCTTGACCAGAAGGCCGCCGCTGATGAGGAAGATCGCGGCGAAAACGATCATCGCGAGGGTGTACAGCAGATTACCGCGCTTTTTTTTGCACTTCGCGGTCTCGCGCCGGCGATAGTCCTCGTCGTTGTCCTGGTCGTAGAAGGCCGCAGGTTCCTGCGGAGAAACCTTCGACAGATCGGTGACTGTATAGGATGCCTTTACCTGAACGGAAGGGGCCTGCGGCAGCGGTGCATCGCTGCGGTGAATCTTTGCCATGATGGATTCTCCTGTAACACAATACTATCTTTAGGCAATACCGCACAATTCCCGCCTTACGGCTTAAGCACCGCTCCGGCGGCTGCGGCACGGCATCTGCGTTGCCAAAATGCTCGATAATGTCGGGTTGCGGTACCCGCATCGTGCTTCGGGGCAAAAGCCCCTC
>ENA-OQIJ01000289-OQIJ01000289.1-human-gut-metagenome-genome-assembly--contig:-NODE-289-length-12882-cov-4.129831_pt1 | contig 12882 bp, 6 predicted proteins | sample MGYA00242582_ERZ504747 | MGnify/ENA primary metagenome ERZ504747 (study PRJEB26092, sample SAMD00036435) | human gut metagenome | host: Homo sapiens | study: EMG produced TPA metagenomics assembly of...
GCTCCGGCGAGCGCTTCCCATCGTCCTGCATATGCCGCGGCCACGGTGAATGCCACCAGTTGGCATAACACACCGCATGCGATCCAGGCGCGCGGAATGCGCCGCGTGCGCACATCGTGCGCGCTTACGGCGATTCCGAAGAGCAGACTCGGCAGGTAGCAAAAGTACGGCATACCGTTAAGATAGTCGCAGTATTCACCGAGATAAAGGAGCGGGCATGTTGCGTTGGCAGACGGCGGGCGAATCGCATGGCGAGGCGCTTGTGGCGATGATCGAAGGGTTCCGCCGGGTTGAGGTCACGAGCGACGACATTCGTGGGGCCCTCGCCCGCAGACGGCTGGGGTATGGCCGCGGCGCGCGCATGAAATTCGAACAGGACCAGGTGCGTCTGCTCACCGGCGTGCGCCACGGCAGCACACTCGGTTCGCCGATCGCCATCGAGATCGGCAACACCGAATGGCCCAAGTGGACGAAAGTGATGAGCGCCGACCCACTCGATCACGAGATCGCGCGCGAGGGCCGCAATGCGCCGTTGAGCCGCCCACGCCCCGGGCACGCCGACCTGACCGGCATGCGCAAGTACGGTTTTGATGACGCCCGCCCGGTGCTTGAACGGTCAAGCGCACGCGAGACGGCTTCGCGCGTCGCCTTGGGTGAGGTGGCCGCACGGTTCCTCGAGCAGGTGGCGGGCATCCGCACCGTCTCCCACGTACTCTCCATCGGTGGCGCAGGTGTCGAGGGACAGTCGGTGGACCCGACCCCCGACGACGTGGAGCGATTGGACGCCTCGCCCGTGCGCACGCTCGACAGTGATGCCGAAGCGCGGATGATCGCGCGCATCGATGAGGCGAAAGCCAATGCGGACACCCTTGGCGGTGTCGTCGAGGTGATTGCCTATGGCATGCCGGCAGGCGTCGGCACCTATGTGGAATCCGACCGCAGGCTCGACGCCGCCTTGGCCGCCGCGGCCATGGGCGTGCAAGCCATCAAAGGCGTTGAGATCGGCGATGGGTTCCTTGAAGCGATGCGCCCGGGCTCGCAGGCGCACGACGAGATGGTGGTGGGCGATGACGGCCATATCGACCGTCTGACGAACCGTGCCGGCGGCATCGAAGGCGGCATGTCCAATGGGCAGCCGATCCGCGTGCGCGCGGCGATGAAGCCAATCCCGTCAATTCCCAAGGCGCTGCGCACCGTGGATGTGGCCACCGGTGAGGCGGCCCAGGCGATCAACCAGCGTTCCGACAGCACCGCGGTGCCAGCGGCGGCCGTTGTGGTCGAGGCCATGGTGCGCCTCACCTTGGCCCGCGAACTGCTCGAGAAGTTCGGTGGCGACAGTGTGGACGAGACACGGCGCAACCTTGAAGGCTATCTGGCTTCGTGGCCAGAGCACATGCGGTGAGTGCCATGGCCACTACAGCACATGATGGGGCGGTGCGCCCCCTAGCCGTCATCATCGGCATGATGGGTGCGGGCAAGACCCGGCTCGGCAAGGAAATGGCGCAGATGATGGGCCTGCCGTTCCGTGACGCCGACATCCAGATCGAACGGCGCATCGGCATGTCGATCCCACAGTATTTCGCACAGCAAGGCGAGTCCGCGTTCCGCGACGTGGAGCGTGAGGTGATCCTCGAGACGCTCGAAGGCTTCGACGGCATCTACGCATTGGGCGGCGGCGCCCCGATGACGCCGGCCGTGCAGCAAGGACTGGCCGCATACGCGCGCGCCGGAGGCAAGGTGATCTACCTGCAGGCGGACCCGCATGAGGCCATGACCCGGGCACGCCGCGCCGGCGGCCGCCCGATGCTCGACGGCGACGCCGATGCACGCTGGATGGCCCTCTACGAACAGCGCGACCCGACCTACCGCGCCGTGAGCAACGTCGTGGTCCGCACCCACGGCATGACCCCCAAAACCGCAGCGAGGAAGATGATTGAGATGACAGACGAAGGCATTGTGCATGTAGACGGTTCCGGCATTGAACCCTACGACGTGCGCATCGGCGAAGGCGCATTGAACCACCTGCCGGACGTGCTAGGCGAAGGTCCGGTGCGCGTGGCGCTCATCCATACGCAACCCGTGCAGCGACACTCCGACCGCGCCCGTGCGATCCTGCGCAAGGCAGGCTACGAGGTGAACGACATTGTGGTGCCCGACGCCGAAGCAGGCAAGACCGCCCAAGTGGCCAACGGCATCTGGGAGAGGCTCGGCAACGAGGGCTTCACACGGTCCGACGCGATCGTCGGCCTTGGCGGCGGCGCCTGCACCGACCTCGCCGGGTTCATCGCGGCCACATGGATGCGCGGTGTACGCTATGTGAACTGCCCGACCTCGCTACTGGCGATGGTCGACGCGTCGACGGGCGGCAAGACCGGTATCAACACGCCGCAAGGCAAGAACCTCGTCGGCTCGTTCTACACGCCCGCTGGTGTACTCGCCGACCTGCGCACACTCACGTCGCTGCCGAACGACATCTTCATCGAAGGCCTCGGCGAAGTAGCGAAATCAGGCTTCATCCGCGACCCCGAGATCCTGGCGATCCTTGAGGAGCATGCCAGCGAACTGCGCGCATTTGACGGCGAGACATTCCTCGACTCGTCCCTCAAACCCGTCGTCGCCGAACTCATCGAACGCACCGTACGCGTCAAGGCGCACCATGTGTCCGCCGACCTCAAGGAAGCGGGCCTGCGCGAGTTCCTCAACTACGGACACACGTTCGGCCATGCGGTCGAACAACTCGAGCATTTCCGCTGGCGTCACGGCAACGCCGTGGCCGTCGGCATGATCTACGCCGCCGAACTGTCGAACCTGACCGGGCACCTCGACCGTCAGACCGTGGAATACACCTACGACCTGCTCGACCGGCTCGGCCTGCCCACGTCTTGGAACGGCGCCGATTTCGACGCGGTGCTCGCCCTGATGCACCGCGACAAGAAGGCGCGCGGCAATACACTGCGGTTCGTGGGGCTCGAAAAGATCGGCAAGCCGTTCCACCTCAACGACCCCGATGCTCAAGCGGTGCGCGAGGCGTTCGAACGCGTGCGCCAACAGGCGTGACGCGCAGACGGTATTATCATGGGGCTGGGAAGCCCGCAAAGGATTGGAGTGGATATGGCCGAAGCTGAGCCAGTCAAGGTGATCGTCGTCAACGGACCGAATCTCGGGCGCCTCGGCGTACGGCAGCCGGACGTGTACGGCAAGCAGGACCTCGAGCAGCTGCGCAGGCTGTGCACGCAGTGGGCGCAGGATCTTGGTCTCGGCGTGGACGTGCGGCAGACCGACGACGAAGCGCAGATGGTGCAGTGGATGCACGAGGCGGCCGAGGGGCAGAAGGCGGTCGTCATGAACCCGGCCGCATTCACGCATTACTCGTACGCGCTCGCCGACGCGGCGCACATGGTGCTTGACGCGGACATGCCGCTCATCGAAGTGCATATCTCGAACCCGGCCGCGCGCGATGAGTTCCGCAAGCGTTCCGTGATCAGCCCGGTCGCGACCGGCACGATCACCGGCCTTGGCTTCTTCGGCTACAAACTCGCGCTTGAGGCGGTGGCCGAGCTCACCAAATGAGCCGCGATATCCACCGGTTGGACATGGGGATCCCTCAACCGTGTAAAACCAGTCGAATCCCCTCGTTCCTTTGGGCGAGGGGATTCTTTGTGCCACACAATGTGAACGAAGTGCGCAAGGAGCTTGCAGAAATGGTGTAAAATGTTTCTGATTTCACCGCAAACGTGTGCAAAGCTCGTAGCTGAGCTCCTCGGAAATCCATGCAATAGAGGCATGCGAGGGACTGCATACTTTGGCAAGCTGGCGCGTTGGTGGAGTGGCAGGCGTACCGCAAGGCACTCCATGGATGGGCCGGCCCAGGGAAAAGAGAAATGGAACATCTATGGTGATTCAGCAGGTTAGAGACTGCATGCGCCGGACCACTGGCATAGGCGTGGCCATTGCCATGGTCGGCACGGGCGCCCTGCTCGCAGTGCCGATGGCGGCGAACGCCGCGGAGGACACCGGGCAGACCACCCTCCCCGCGAAAACGGACGTGCAGGTGATCGCATTCCAGCAGACATGGAATTCGATCGCCAAGGAATGCACGAACACGTACGGCCCACAAGGAGTGGCGTACGTCGAGATCTCACCGCCACAGGAATCGATCCAGGGCACCGAATGGTGGACAAGCTACCAGCCGGTGAGCTACAAACTCGATTCGAAGCTCGGCACCGAAGCCGAATTCAAGAACATGATCACGACATGTGATGCCGCGGGCGTCGGCATCATCGCCGACGTCGTGCTCAACCAGACGACCGGTTTGGATGTCGCTGCAGGCGAGCAGACCGGTGTGGCGGGCACAAAGTACAACGGCTTGACCGGCGACTATCCGGGCTTCACCGGCGAAAACGGCCAATATCCGCAAGGTGTGACCGCCGCCGACTTCCATGACTACAACAACGGCGCAAGCGTCTCCGATTACAAGAACCAGCAGGAGGTGCAGGAAGGCCGCCTGAACTCGATGTGGGACTTCGACACGTCGAGCGAGAAGGTGCAGGACATCCAGTCCGACTATCTCGCCAAGCTCTACAAGATGGGCGTCAAGGGCTTCCGCATGGATGCCGTCAAGCACATCAACAACGAGGACATCAAGGGCATCAAAGACAAGATGGCCCAGAAGGTCGGCAAGAACGCCAACGACATCTACTGGATCCAGGAAGTCATCGGCAATGCGAGCGAAGCGCCCGGCATCCAGCCGCGCAACTACCTCGAGACCGGCACCGTCACGCAGTTCGACTACAAGTCGGACCTCAACGCCAAGTTCAAGGGCAAGATCGCCGAACTCAAGGACCTCTCGACGCGCATCGGCGACCTGTCGGCCAACCCGAACGCGATCGAATCCGCGAACGCGAACGTCTTCGTGACGAACTGGGACACCGCGCGCAACGACGGCGCGATCACGTACAAGAACGATTCGATGTACGCGCTCGCGAACGCGTTCATGCTTGCCTACGACTACGGCACGCCGCGTCTGCTCTCTGACTACAAGTACGACGACAACGCCGCCGGCGCTCCGGGCGCGACCGCGACCGCGGTGCCGGACGTCGACTTCGACCAGGCGTGCTCGACGAAGGACGGCGACTGGAACTGCCAGCAGCGTTGGACGACGACGCGCGGCATGATCGCCTTCCACAACTACGTCGACGGCACGTCGGTCTCCGACTGGCAGGACGACGGCGCCAACAACATCGCGTTCTCGCGCGGTGACAAGGGCTTCGTCGCGATCAACAACTCGACCGAGGACAAGGAGGCCGAATACGCGACCTCGATGCCCGACGGCGAGTACTGCGACGTCTACGCCGTGCAGGACTGCTCGAAGACCGTGACCGTCTCCGGTGGCAAGGCCAAGGTGACCGTGCCGGCGATGCAGGCCGTTGCGATCTACGGCGGAGCCACGAAGGCGACGCATCCGGCCTCCGACGTGGCCGTCGACCCGAGCACCCCGGACGTCGTGATCCCGGACACCACCGTCAAGCCGGACGACCAGACGACCACCGTCTGGTACAAGCCGACCAACAAGTGGGACAAGGTCTTCGTGCACCACGGCGCCGGCAGCGACTGGACGGCCGTCCCCGGCGAGGAGATGGAAGGGCCGGACGCGCAGGGCTACTACAAGAAGACGATCGACACCAAGGGCGAGGAGCACCAGATCTGCTTCAACGACGGCGGTAGCGACTGGGACAGCAACAACGGCTCCAACTACCTGATCGCCAAGGGCATCACGCAGGTCGGCGTCGAGAACGGCGCGCTCAGCGTGGGCAACCCGGAGGCGATCGGCGCGCAGACCCGTCTCGTCGTGCACTACAAGCCGGCGGCCGATGAGGCCACCGCGAACCGCGGCGTCTACGTCTGGGGCAAGGACATCGCCGGCGCCGACATGACGGCCGTGAACCATCCGTTCACCGGCGAGGATTGCTACGGCAAGGTCGCGGATCTCACGTTCGACGGCAAGTTCGAGGACCTCGGCTTCATCATCACGACCGAGGATTGGAACAAGTTCGGCGGCGACCGCAACGTCACCGTGAGCAAGACCGGCACCGTCGAGGTGTGGGTCGACGGTGCCGGCGACGCGAGCGAGACGCTCACCGAAGCCCCGGCCGACTATAAGTGCAAGGCCGACAAGGTCGACGTGACCGTGCATTACATGCGCAACGACGGCCTGTACTTCAACGCCGCCGACACCGAGACGAAGGTCCCGCAGTGGGATCTGTGGATGTGGAACTCGAACAGTAATGGCTTCGCCTCGAAGTTCACGAAGCATGACGACTGGGGCGAGCTGGCCACGGCATCCTTCTCTAACTACACCTACCAGGCTTCGAACGGCGAATCTGACTTCGGGCTGCTGCGCCGCTACGGCGCCGACGAGTGGAAGAAGAAGGACGGGTCCGACGGCGACATCAAGATGAGCGCCGACGCGCTCGTCTTCAGCAACGACGGCACCGCGAAGGCCGAGGTGTGGCTCCTGCAGGACGACCCGACCGTCTACACGGCGCGCCCAGCGCTCGGCGCCCGCATCTCGGAGGCCGAGATCGCGCAGAACAACGCGATCGACGCGAAGCTGACGAAGCCGGCCGATGTCAAGGCTGAGGATGTGAAGGTGACCGATGCCAAGGGCAATACCGTTGACATCGACGCGGTGAAGACCGACGGCACCGTCGTAACGGTCACGCTCAAGGACGACCTCGACCTGACCGCGAAGTACACGGTCGAGATCGAGGGCTTCGGTTCGGCCGACGCCGTCGCGGGCTCCGTCGTGCGCACTGACGCCTTCGACAAGGAATACGCCTACGACGGCGACGACCTTGGCGCGACCTGGGCGGATGACGGCACGACCTTCAAGCTCTGGGCCCCGACCGCAAGCAAGGTCGAGCTCGTGACGTTCAAGGACGCCAAGACCGCCGACGCCGAAGCCGCCGACACCATCGCGATGGACCGCGGTGAGAAGGGTGTGTGGAGCACCACGGCCAAGGTCGCCGACGGCACCGCCTACATCTACCGCGTGTCGTTCGCCGATGGCACCGTCAACGACTCCGCCGACCCGTACGCCCGCGCTTCCGTGGTCAACGGCAAGCGTTCCGTGGTGCTGTCGCCGGCCAAGACGACGGTCAAGGACTCGGGCCGCATGGCGCCGTTCTCCAAGAACACCGACGCGGTGATCGCGGAGACGCACATCCGCGACCTCACGAAGAACGAGAACTCCGGTGTGGACGCCGCAAAGCGCGGCAAGTATCTGGGCATGATCCAGAACGGCACCAAGAACTCCGCGGGCAAGTCCACCGGCGTGGACTACCTCAAGGAGCTCGGCATCACGCATGTGCAGATCCAGCCGATGTTCGACTACGCGAGCGTCGACGAGACGAAGCCGCTCGATGACTCCAACTACAACTGGGGTTACGATCCGCTCAACTACAATGTGCCGGAAGGCTCCTACGCCTCTGACCCGACCGACCCCGCCAACCGCGTGGTCGAAGCCAAGCAGATGGTGAACGGCCTGCATGCCAACGGCCTGCGCGTGATCATGGACGTGGTGTACAACCACGTTGCCGATGCCGCGACGAACCCGTTCGGTCTCACGGTGCCGGGGTACTACTTCCGCTACCAGAACGGCTCGCTTGTCAACAACTCGGGCTGCGGCAACGACACCGCCTCCGAGCGTGCGATGATGCGCAAGTACATCGTGGATTCCGTGGCCTACTGGGCGAAGGAATACAACATGGACGGCTTCCGTTTCGACCTCATGGGCCTGCATGATGTGGAGACGATGAAGCAGGTGCGCTCGGCCCTCGACAAGATAGACCCGTCGATCATCATCGTCGGCGAAGGCTGGGATATGAACACCACGATGGACAAGTCCGCGATGTCGATCCAGCCCAACGGCTACAAGCTCGACACCCCGAACTCCACCATCGCGTTCTTCAACGATTCGATCCGCGACGGTCTCAAGGGCTCGGTGTTCTCCGATGAGGACAACGGGTTCGTCTCGGGCAAGCAGGGCATGGAACCGCTCATCATGAACAACATGCTCGGATGCCGCAACCTCGACGGCACGGCCGAAGGCGCGTTCTGCACGAACGGCAACGCGAACGTCAAGTACGCGAATGCCGGCCAGGTGGTCAACTATGTGGAGATCCACGACAACCTGACGCTCAACGACAAGCTCGAGAAGTCGCTGTTTGTGCAGGGCCGCAATGAAGGCCTCGACGAAGCCGGGCAGAAGGCGAAGGTCATCGAGACCTCGAAGCTCGCCAACTCCGCCGTCTTCATGGCGTTCGGCATCTCCGAGTTCCAGGTGGGCCAGGAGTTCCTGCGCACCAAGGGCGGCGACGAGAACAGCTACAAGTCCGGTGATACGGTCAACGCCGTGGATTGGGACCGTATGAACGACACCGACTACGGTGACCACGCCCAGTACGTCAAGGACCTCATCGCGATCCGCAAGAAGACCTCCGCGCTGCGTGTCGAGAGCTATGAGAAGATCTCGAACAGCACGAAGGAACTCAAGGCGGCCGACAATGTGGTGGCGTACGAGATCGCCCGCGACAACGGCACCTACGTGGTGCGCTCAACGCCGGCGACGAGGCCGCCGCTGTGCCGGGCGTGACCGCCGGCGACTACGGCGTGCTCGTGTCCAACGGCCGTACCTACCTGCATCCGGCCCAGACCGTGGCCCTGACCGACGAAGCCGACGGTGTGGACGCTTCGGTGGCCGGCGCCGCGATCGCGGTCAAGGATGGCCAGAACGTGGTGGTGCCCGCCCATAGCGCGGTGCTGCTCGCCCCGGTCGCCGACCTCGGCCAGCCGGACACCCCGGATCAGCCGGACACCCCGGGCCAGCCGACCAAGCCGGATACGCCGGTCAATCCGGATGAGCCCGGCGACACCGACAAGCCGGCCGCCGGCGAACAGCCAGACGGCCAGACCGGTGGCAACGCCGCAGGCTCGCAGTCGTCCACCGGCGCCGAGCAGCAGGTTGCCGGGGTCGCTTCGACCGGCTCGGCCATCGCGCTGCTGGTCGCTGTGGCAGTGGCCTTCGTGGCCGCGGGCGTCGGTCTGCTGACCGTCCGCCGCCGTGACTGAGACGGCAACGGTGCAGGCGCCATAACGGCGCGCACGAGTTGAATCCCCGAGGAGGATGCCCCACAAGGCGTCCTCCTCGCGCATTATCGGTGCGCATATGCATGGCACGCGAAACAGCGGCACTGCGCCGCGCCACCGACGATTACAGTGGGAACGAGCGCCCGTGCCGCCGCCGGTCCGGGTGACGATTGAGAAGGAAGGACAACGGTCCGATGACAACAAGGACACCTCACACCGCACCATCCATACTGCGTGGGCCCGTTGGCGCAGTGCGCCGCACAGTGGTCCGGGCGTGTGCCGCATGCGCCGGCATGGCGTTGGTGCTCGCGCCGCTCGCCGCATGCGGGCATGCCGACACAGGCAGTACGGCATTGCCGCGCAAGACCGATGTGGAGGTGATCGCGTTCCAGCAACCATGGAACTCCATCGCCCGCGAATGCACGCAAACCTATGGCCCTGCCGGCGTGGCCTACGTGGAGATCTCGCCGCCGCAGGAATCGATCCGCGGCACCCAATGGTGGACCTCATACCAACCGGTGAGCTACAGGCTTGACTCCAAACTCGGCACCGAGAAGGAGCTCGCCCACATGATCGAGGAATGCTCAGCGGCCGGGGTCGGCATTATCGCCGATGTCGTGCTCAACCAGACGACCGGGGCGGGGGAGGACAAGGAGCTCACCGGTGTGGCCGGCACCCGGTACAACCCGGGCACTGGAAGCTACCCTGGGTTCACCGGCAACGAGGACCAATACCCCGAAGGCGTGAACAGCCATGATTTCCATGACTACAACAACGGCGCCTCGATCAGCAACTACCGCGACCAGGACGAAGTGCAGCAGGGCCGGTTGAGCGGCATGTGGGACTTCGACTCATCCAGCGCCAAAGTACGCGACCTGCAGTCTGATTACCTCGCCAGGCTGTACCGGCTCGGCGTGCGTGGTTTCCGCATGGATGCCGTCAAACACATCGATGGCGAAGATGTGAAGGCCCTCAAACAGGAGATGGCGAAGAAGATCGAAGTGCCGGAACAAGACATCTACTGGATTCAGGAGGTCATCGGCAACGCCGGTGAGGCCAAGGGCATCCAACCCTCCAACTATTTCGACACCGGCACCGTGACCCAATTCGCGTTCGCCGGCGCCATGAAATCGAACGTGCCCGGTTCGCTCAACGCATTGTCGGACCTGCGCGAGCGCCTCAGTGACACCAAGCGCAACCCTTACGCGATCCCGACCGACAAAGCGAACGTGTTCGTGACGAACTGGGACACCGAACGCAACGGCCAGGCGTTATCGTATAAGGACGGTGCCGCCTTCGCGCTCGCGAACGCTTTTTCGCTCGCCTACGACTACGGCACGCCACGGTTGATCTCCGACTACCGGTTCACCGACAATGACGCGGGCGCGCCAGGTGCCACCGAGACGAGCGTGCCCGACGTGAATTTCAACGAGGCGTGCGCCACGAACGACGGCCCGTGGAATTGCGAGCAGCGGTGGACTCCCACGCGCGGCATGATCGCATTCCACAACTATGTGCACGGCACCGCCGTGGACCATTGGCAGGAGGGCGCGGATGCCGCTGTCATCGCCTTCTCGCGTACAGGCAAGGGATTCATCGCGATGAACGGCGGTGACGAGGAGGCCAGTGTGGAATTTGAAACCTCAATGCCCGACGGCGAATACTGCAATGTCTACGCGGTGCAGGACTGCTCGAAGACGGTGCGCGTGCGCAAGGGGAAGGTGCGCACGTCCGTCCCCGCGCGATCCGCGGTGGCGTTGTACGCGGGGGCCACGGCCAAGGCGCATCCGTCGTCTCCTGTGGCTGTCGACCCGAGCACGCCACGGCAGGATTGATTGTGCGGATTTCCTCTACAGTGCGGCCGGTGCTTCTCGCCAAGCACCGGCCGCACTGCCGTATCCGTGGCGGTTTGGTGAAGATGGAGTTGTTGCAGAAAAAGACACGCTTATAATTCGCTCGTTGCGATATTATATACTGGTCAATGGTAGCAGGAATGTCGTATATAACTGTATGGTTGCGTCGGCATCATTGATGCCGCGCACCACATCGATTAGGGAGATAGATGAATACGAAGGCCTTCAGGCGAAAACTCACCGCGGCGATCGGCGCCATCACGGCGTGCGCCACACTGACATGTGGGGGCGTCGGCGCAGCGCACGCGGAAGAACGGGACACGCTCGGCGACTCCGTGCTCAACGCCTACAACGCACTCAACGGCAACGGCATGCGTTTCGAGAAAGTCAGCCACCCGCAGGCCGGGCTGCGCGCCGCGGACGGCGTAGTCGACTACATCGGCAACGGCATGATCACCGAAGCGGACAAGGGGCAGGGTGACCGCGGACAGTCCTACAGCTACGCCGCCGCATCGCACGGTGACTGGGTGTACATCGGCACCATGTACGGCGGCCTTGGCGTGCAGGCGATCCTGAGCCACGGCATGGCGTCCAACATGGGCATGTCCGCCGAAGCGGCGAAAAACCTCATGCAGACGATGTATGCGGGCCACATGTATCTGGGCGAGCCCGACGGCAAAAGCGCCGGCGGCATGCTGTTCAAGTTCAATGTGAAGACCGGCGAGACAAAGATTCTCATGTCCAAGAGCGCGGGCATCGAAGGCGGCAAGGGCATCATCCCCACATTCCGTAGCGCGTTCGAGATGAACGGCAAGCTCTATTTCGAGGGCATGGTCATGGACACCGCGAACCCGGACCTCGACCAGCGCGAGATCCAGACCGCCATCGCGATGCAGAACGGCTTCCCGTGCATCTACGAGATCGACCCGGCCAACGGCGACAAGCTCACGCTCGTGCACAACAGTGTGGACACGGAAGGGTTCCGCACGCTCGTCAACCAGAAGGTGTTCACCTCCACGCGAGCGATTGGCTCGTTCAAGGACACGCTGATCGCCGGTGACCTCAAGATCGACGCCAACGGCAACGGAGCGGCCTATCTGGTGGCGTCGAACACGCCGTCGGTCCCCGGGTCGTACAAGGTGATCGCCGACATGGCGAGCTTCGACAACCTGCCGGCGATCCACCGTTCCGACGTCAATGGCGGTGGCGGCATCTACCAGGTGCTCGAATTCAACGGCAAGCTCTACGTCGTGGTGTGTACCGGCAACGCGGACACGCGCAACGAACAGACCGGCACACTGCGTTCCTTCGCCATCTATGTGGGCGAGAACAACGGCGACGCGACGAACAAAGCCGACTGGAGCTGGCGCTCGTTCGTCGGTGACACCGCCAAGGGTGCCAAATACGCCTATGGCCTCGACGCCAGCCGTGTGAGCGCAGGCGCCTGCACGCTGCAGGTCTTCGGCGACCACCTCTACATCGGTGACTACAACGACGTGTCGAGCGCGCTGCAGGGATTCGCGATGAACATGGACTTCGTGACCCAGGCCACGAACCTCGAACAGTCGATCAACCTGTACCGCATGGACGCCAACGAGAACGTCGAGATGCTCGTGGGCGACGCCAACGAGACCTTCCCTGACGGTGGCAGCACCGGCCTGGGCAGCGGCTACGGCAACAACATGAACCAGTACACGTGGCAGACCGCCGTGCACGAAGGCAAGATGTATCTGTCGACGATGAACACGACAACGCTGCTCGAGCCGATCGCCCAATTCACCAACGGCGACATCCTGCACATGAGCGCGCAGGAATGGAAAGACACGGTGCAGTATCTGCGCGCGTTCCTTGAGATCGTGTTCAAGGGCGATGATGCCGCCAC
>ENA-OQIJ01000290-OQIJ01000290.1-human-gut-metagenome-genome-assembly--contig:-NODE-290-length-12794-cov-3.379648_pt1 | contig 12794 bp, 14 predicted proteins | sample MGYA00242582_ERZ504747 | MGnify/ENA primary metagenome ERZ504747 (study PRJEB26092, sample SAMD00036435) | human gut metagenome | host: Homo sapiens | study: EMG produced TPA metagenomics assembly of...
CGCCCGCAAGGACCTGCCCGACAGCGTCTACAGACCGTCAACGGCAAGTACAACGCCGTCATTGAGCAGGTCGCCGAGTGCCACGCCAAGGGTCAGCCTGTCCTGGTCGGCACCGTCAGCGTCGAAAAGAGCGAGGCGCTGTCCAAGCTGCTGAAAAAGAAAGGCATCGAGCACAATGTCCTGAACGCGAAGCAGCATGAGCGAGAGGCTGAGATCGTCGCGCAGGCCGGCAAGCAGGGCGCGGTCACTATCGCCACCAACATGGCGGGCCGCGGTACCGATATTATGCTGGGCGGCAACGTGACCTACATGGCCAAGGCGGCCCTTAAAAAGGAGCTGTCCAAGGAGCTGACCGCCAACCTGGCCGAGCTGAAGGATGCCTATGAGCATGAGAAGGCCCGCGCCAAGGCCAGCGGCACCGAGCTGCCTACCCCGCCGGAGGCCGGTATTGATGCCAAACTTGAGATGCTGATGACCGAGTGCGACGGCCACGCCGAGACCGAGGACGCCGAGATTCTCCATGCCCGCAAGCGTTTTGAGGAACTGTGCGAGGAATTTGCCCCCGAGGTCAAGCGCGAGGCGGAGGTTGTCCGCAACGCGGGCGGTCTGTTCATCATCGGCACCGAGCGCCACGAGAGCCGCCGTATCGACAACCAGCTGCGCGGCCGTGCAGGACGTCAGGGCGACCCTGGTGCATCCCGCTTCTTCCTGAGCCTGGAGGACGATCTGATGCGCATTTTCGGCGGCGACCGCGTCCAGAGCCTCATGGATTCCCTGGGCCTCGACGAGGATGTGCCCATCGAGAACAAGCTCATCACCAACACCATCGAGAGCGCCCAAAAGAAGCTCGAAGCGTCGAACTTTGCAATTCGTAAGCAGGTGCTGCAGTATGACGACGTCATGAACCAGCAGCGCGAGATCATCTACAAGCAGCGCCAGATGGTGCTGGACGGCGAGGACATCTCCGGCAAGCTGCACGAGATGATGCGCCAGGCCATCGACGATGCCTGCACGAACTACCTGAACGGCGAGACCGCCGACGACTGGGATTTTGCCGGGCTGCGCCGCCACTTCATGAACTGGCTGTGCCTGCCCACCGACTTCAACTACACCACCGAGCAGCTGGGCGACCTGACGAAGGAGGGCATTGCCGACGAGCTGTACAAGCGCGGCATGGACATCCTGACCGCCAAGGAGAAGCGCTACGGTGCCAAGACGATGCGCGAGCTTGAGCGCATCTGCCTGCTGCGCAATGTTGACAGCAAGTGGATGGAGCACATCGACAACATGGATCAGCTCAAGCAGGGCATGGGCCTGCGCGGCTACGGCCAGCATGACCCCGTGGTCGAGTACCGCATCGAGGGCTTCGCGATGTTCGATGAGATGATCGCGTCGATCCGCGAGGATGCCGTCCACATGCTGTTGACGATTGAGATCCGCCAGCAGAACGCCGAGCCGAAGCGTGAGCAGATCGCCAAGCCCACCGGCGATAATGCGCCCGGTGATACCCGGTGCCAAGGCCCGGCCCCCGTCCGCGTGACGAAGATCGGCCGCAACGATCCCTGCCCCTGCGGCAGCGGCCTGAAGTGGAAAAAGTGCACCTGCAAGGAGTACCACCCCGACCTGTAAGCAATACAAAAGGCGCTGCCCGGGATAAGGCGGCGCCCTTGTTGTAGGGGGCGTCTTAGAGGCCCCGCAAACGTCCGCTTGCGGCCCTTACAGGACTGCTCTCTCCGTAGGGGCGGATCCCATATCCGCCGCGGAGGGGTCAAGACCCTCCCCTACAATGTTTTTTTGAATAGGTAGAGTTGTAGGGGCCGCACATGTGCGGCCCGCAGCTTTCCCGCAAACGACCGCTTATTTTTATGCCGCGGGCCGGGCATGCCCGGCCCCTACGGTGGCAGCGTCTCTGTAGAGGCGAACATGGTTCGCCCGCCCGTTCACCACCTTCCCTTTTAACGAGGTAACATCATGAAAGCCCGAATCATCCGCGAACCCCGCTGCGCCTTACTCTGGCGCGTTGACGAAAGCTACCCCAACTATGCCGCCATCGCCCGCGCGGCCAGGCGCTATGACGTCAAGCTCCGCCCCGTTGCGGACGGCGACCTCGGCGGCATCGTCGGGGACCTCTGCGCGGGCAGGCCCGCCCCGGCGTTTGCGCCGCTTATCGCGGTACCGGACCGCCCGGCCATCATCGTCAGCGGACTGCGCCATGACAACGGCGAGTTGGGCGCGTTCCTTGACCTTATCAAAATGGGCGGCGCGTCCATTCCGGTGCGCAGCATGGTCACGCCCACCAGCAAGGGCTGGACGCTGGCAAACCTGCTGCTGGAATTAAACACCGAGCACGAGACCGTGCAGGGCGGCAACGCATGAAGCGCCGCCTGACCGCGCTGCTGTTGGTACTGCTTTGCCTGCCGCTGACCGCCTGCCAAAAGCAGCAAAATTTGTACAGTGCCACCTGGTTCGACCTGTTCGACACTGTCGCCATCGTGCAGGGCTATGCCGACAGCCAGGAGAGCTGGAACGCCCAGACACAGGCTGTGTACAGCGATTTACAGCGCTATAACGAATTGTTTGACATCTACCACCACTATGATGGCGTCATCAACCTGTATGATGTCAACGCCCGGGCCGCCGCTGCGCCGGTGCAGGTCAGCGACGAGCTGTACGCATTTTTGCGCTGGTGCAAAGACACCGCTTACCCTGCCGCCAACGGCGCGACGAACATCGCCGCAGGTGCGGTGCTGCGCCTGTGGCACGACGCGCGGGAAAGCGACTCCCCTGCCCCGCCCGACGCGGACGCCATCGCGGCGGCGCTGGCGCATATCGACATAGAAGATCTGGTTCTGGACGATGCAGCACAAACTGTCTATTTTGCTGACCCGGAGATGGCGCTCGACGTCGGTGCGGTGGGCAAGGGCTACGCTGTGGAGCAGACCGCCCGGGCCGCACAGGCCCGCGGGCTGACCAGCGCCCTGCTGAACATCGGCGGCAACGTGCGCACCATCGGTACAAAGCCCGGCGGCAAGCCCTGGACCGCGGGTGTTGAGAACCCCTGGGGCGATGACCCCGCGTACATACAGGCTGTCGAGCTGGCCGACGGCGACAGCCTGGTCATCAGCGGCGACTACCAGCGCTACTTTGAGTACGACGGCGTGCGGTACGCCCACCTGATCGATCTGACGACAGGCTACCCTGCCCGCTACGTCAGCAGCGTGGCCGTGCTGGCCCGCGCCGACACCGGAGGTCTGGCCGACGCGCTTTCCACCGGGCTGTTCTGTCTGCCCGAGGAGACCGGCCAGGCCCTGGCCGCGCAAAACCACTATGCCGTCCTCTGGATGCGCCCTGACGAGACCACGAGCCGGAGCGCAGACTGGCCGCAATAAAAACAACCCCCGATTGCCTGAAATCGGGGGTTATATATTTGCTGTAAATTTATACAAACTGTACAATTCTCACCGCTGCGGATTGATGATCGTGCGCCAATCGAGATCGCCGTGCTCCAGGCCGTGGATGAGGACCTCGGCGGTGGCGATGTTTGTGGCAACGGGAACGTTGTGCACGTCACAGATGCGCAGCAGGTTCATCTCGTTCGGCTCGCTGGGCTTGGCGCTGATGGGGTCGCGGAAGAAGAGCAGCATGTCCACTTCCTCACAGGCGATGCGCGCCACGATCTGCTCGGCACCGCCGTGGCCGCCGGGCAGAAACTTTGTGACCTTCAGCCCGGCGTTTTCCTCCACCAGGCGGCCGGTCGTGCCGGTTGCCAGCAGACGGTGCTGCTCCAAAATATGGCGATACGCCATACAAAACTGCACCATCAACTCCTTTTTGGAGTCATGGGCTATCAATGCAATCGTCATAGGTAAATGCCACCATCCTTCGCAGCAGAGTACAATATATTAAAAGGTAAGCGGGACGCGCTGCCCGCACAAACGCTTTGCCATGGCCTGTCCGGCCACAACGGCGGGATCCGCAGCGGGCGGTACTGTGCCGTTGGCCCCGGCCAGCTGCAGAACGCGGCTTTCGGGGATGACCGCCAAAAGCTGCACGCCGACGGTGTCGATGCACTCGTCCAGATCAGCCACGGCAGCGTTTTTGCCGAAACTCTCGCGCCGGACGCGGTTCATCACCAGGCGCACGGCGCTCTGCGGGCGGCCACCCGCCAGCAGCCGGTCCGCCACGATCTTGCCGTCGCGCAGGGCCACGGGGTCGGGCGTCAGCACCAGCAGGGCCTTGTCCGCCACGGTGGAGGCCGCTGTGAACGGCGCACCCATGCCGGCAGCGGTGTCCAGCAGGATAAAATCAAAATAGGGCCGCATAGCGGTCAGCAGACGTCCCAGCGGGGCCGCCTCCACCGCGCCGCCCTCATACGGGGCGCTGATGACGGATAGCCCGGGGTACAGCGGGCTGGGCACAACGGCCTTGGCCCCCTCGCATCTGCCGCACAAAACATCCTCAATGTCGTAAACGGTGCGGCCATAGACGCCTGCGATAATATCCACGCTGCGCAGACCGGAGTCCAGCTCCACCAGCAGGGTCTTGCGGCCCAGCCGTGCCAGACAGGCCCCCAGCAGTACCGAGACGGTACTTTTTCCGGTACCGCCCTTGCCGGAGCAGACCATGATACACTGTGCGTTCATGTCGGCTCCTCTCCACAGTTGCATTAACACTATCTCGCATATATTCTATCACACTTCCGGCTGGACTGCAACTGGCTTTTTGTCAAAATGTGACATGTTCTTTTTGAAGAAAATCACGATAAGGAGAATATTTTGATGCACTAAATCGGCAGAATGCCCAAGCGCACCCGATGGGGGTTGAGCGGCGCTCCGCAATCACCCGCCAAAGACGGCATCCAGCACAGCGCGCAGGATGGGCGCGGCGTTGGACCCGCCACCGCCGTATTCCAGCACAACGGCCATGGCGATTTGCGGGTCGTCCGCGGGCGCATAGCCGATCAGCACCGAGTTGACATAGTGCCCGCCGCTGGGCAGGGTGTCCGCCAGCTGGGGACTGCCGGTCTTAGCCGCGCAGGCCACGGGGACCTCGCGCAGGACGCGGGTCGTCTGGGCCATCCGCTTCATGCCGTCGCGGATGGGGCCGAACACGCCCTCGCCGCCCGGAACCGCGGTGAACGTCGGGGCGTACTGCCAGACGGTTTCGCCGGTAGCGGCGTTCACGGCGCGGTCCGCAAAATGCAGGGCGGGCCGCTGCCCGCAGTTGGCCAGCGTGGCCGCGTAGGCCGCCAGCTGCAGCGGCGTCACGGCGGTGTTACCCTGCCCGATGGCGGCCATCAGAGTCAGCCCGGCCTGGTAGTTTTCGTCGCTGCTCCACGTCAGGCGGCCCTGTGCCTCGGTGAGTTCAACGCCGGTGGGTGTGGCCAGTCCTAACTGGCGTGCCATCGCGGAAAACACATCCACGCCCAGCCGCCGCCCGACATCGTAAAAGAAGATGTTGCAGCTGTACTCCAGCGCCGTGCGCAGGTCTACCGGCCCGCCGTGGCCGTATTGCAGGCAGCCCGGCTGGTAGCCGCTGTAAAACCCGTACCGCCCGGTGCAGTTGACCGTGGCGGCGGGGTCGATGCCCGCGGTCAGCGCCGCCGCGGCCACGGCGGGCTTGAAGGCCGACCCCGGCGCGTACAGCCCCTGGCAGACGCGGTCCAGCAGCGGCGCGGCAGCATCGGCGGAGAGCGCCGCGTAGTCTGCGCGGTAGCGGTTCAGATCGAAGCCCGGCACGCTGGCGGCGGCCAGGATGCCGCCGGTCTGCACATCCACGACCACCGCCGCCCCGGCACGGCACTCCCGCCCGGCCCCGGCAGCCTTGGTGGTGCGCAGAACCTCGATTTGGGATAAAAGCGCGTTTTGCAGTTCTTTTTGCAGAGCGCTGTCCACGGTCAGCACCACCGTGGCCCCGGGCGCAGCCTCCCGCAGGGGTACGGTGCGGCGCACAGCGCCGTCAAAGCCGGTGTTCACGAGCACCCGCCCGTCCTGCCCGCGGAGCAGGTCGTCATAGGCGGCCTCCAATCCGCTCTGCCCGATGACAGCATCCATCGCAAGGCCGTGCTGCCGGGCAGTGGGCCACTGCTCTGCCGTGATCGGCCCGGTGAAGCCCAGCGCATGGGGCAGCAGCGTGCCGTTCGGCCAGGTGCGCACGCCACGGGCGGCAGCCCGCACTGCGCCGCTCTGCACAAGATCGGCCTTGTAAAACGACGTCAGAACGTCACTGCCGACGCCTTGCACCACGGGCAGCTCCCCGCGACGCGGCAGCAAAAAGGCAGCAAGCTGTGTTTCCACATCCTTGCTGCCTGTCAGGCTCTCTATGGCTTTTACGGTCTCGCGCAGGTCGGTGCCCGGCGGCGCCGGGATGCGCAGGTAGACGTCATACACGGTGGTGTCGCGGGCCAGAACGCCCCGGCGCTGTCTACGATGGCCCCGCGTGCGGCGTGCTGGGTCACGGTGTAGCTGGCGGAGCTGGCCTCGGCGGCCTTGTCGGCGTAGTAGTCGGCGCGGACGAACTGCATCCAGGCCAGCCGCGCGAAGAACGCCGCAAACACCGCGCCGCACAGCACCATCAGCACCGCCACGCGGACGCGGCGGCGGTGGGAGTTTTTGCGGTTGGCCATGGGATCACCTCGGTAAAAAATGGATTTGTTTGTCAGGAAATGGGACATGTAGGGGCGCGGCAGCCATTCACTGCGCGGGCCGATGGCGGGCATCGACCCCTACAAACCGCGCTGCCTATTTATTGTACCCAAAATTCGACGAAAAAGCAATTACTTTTTCACGAAATAGACCGTGCCCCACAAATCGGCGGTGTCGGTCAGCGGGACCTGCGCGGTCAGGCCGTCGGCGTCTGGGGCGGGCGCGGCGGCCAGTGTGCCCAGCCAGTCCCCGCCCGCGGTGGTCACGATGTCCCCTGCCGTCAGTGCGCAGTCGGCGGGCAGGCCGGTCAGGACCCACTGCCCCGGCGTGACTAACCCGGCATAGCTGCCGCAAAGCCCGGCAGCGGCGGAAAATTCCACAGTGCAGGTGTCGCCGTCCGTGCGGGTGACGACCCCCGCGTACCGCCCGCCCGCGTCGAGGACGGCATTCCCCGGCGCAGTGTCCGGGCAGGCCAGCGTGAAACCGCCGATGCCCCGGGCCACGACCCGCGCCGGGGTGACGCCGGTGATGCCCCGCCCGCAGCCGACAAGCTGCCGCAGGGCGGCGTTCTCGGCCAGCGCGTCGGCAGACTGCGCCAGCTGTTGATGCAGCGTGAAATTTTCCTGCTGCAGGGCGTCCAGCCGGGTCATGTAGTGCCTGCCGACAACGCGGTCTACCCGAGCCAGCGCGGCGGGCCGGAGTGCCGCCAGCTGCGGCAGGGCCAGCAAAAGCGCGGCCAGCACCAGCGGCACGGCCCAGCGCCAACGCCGCCTGCGGCGGCATGAAAAATCCAGCTGCACAAACATCACCCCAAGGCAGAATATGCCTTGCAGGACGGGGTTAGACTTTGGTATAATACAGAAAGAATACAGCGCATGTAGGGGCGGGCATTGCTCGCCCGCGGAACGCAGTGGTGGCCGCAAAGTTCCCGGGTCGATGACGAGCATCGACCCCTACAGCGCAGGGGCGGATTCCCTATCCGCCCGGACACTTTCCGCTGCCGCACACGACCGCGTGCGAACCATGTTCGCCCCTACAAATTAAGAAAGGTCAACTTTTATGAAATACAAGCTCCTGTTACTCGATATAGACGGCACGCTGCGGCCCGGCAGCTGTGAGCGTGTGCCGAAGGAAAACGCTGAGGCCGTCTGCGCCGTGCAGAAGGCCGGCGTCAAGATCGCGATTGCCACGGGCCGCGGGCGCATCGGCGTGGGCAAGGGCCTGCTGCGCAGCATCCGGCCCGACTACTGGGTCTGCGCGGGCGGTGCGCAGCTGGTGGACTACAAGGGCGCAGACCTGGCCCTGCACCGCCTGACCACCGAGGAAATGTACGCGCTGGTGGACTTTTTTGAGGATTACGACCTGCCGCTGCGCTTTACCTACCACGACGCGAACTACGCCTACCTCGGCTATGAGGAGTTCGCCCGCCGCGAGCGGGAGAAAAATTTGGCGCTGAACATCGTGGACGGCGAGGATCAGGACAAGCATCTGGAGGAGATGCCCTTCGGCGCGTTCGGCTTTCTCTCGCAGGAGATGGCCGACAGATTTCAGGAAAAATACGGCTATCTGGGGCTGAATTTCCTGTTCTCCTACCCCGGCAGCGACGGCTGCGATATTTTGCAGCAGGGCATTGACAAGGGTGCAGGTCTGCGGGAACTGGCGAAGCTGGCGGGCATCGACCCGGCGGACTGCGTGGCCGTGGGTGACGGCGATAACGACGTTGCGATGCTGAAAGCGGCAGGCCTCGGCATTGCCATGGGCAGCGGCAGCGCTGCCGCCAAGGCTGCCGCGGACCGCATCGGCCCCGACGCCGAGCCCCACGGCATTGCCGAGCTCTGCCGTGCGCTCTGGCCGGAGGCGTTTTAAATGGCCGAGTACACCCATGTCGGCCCCGGTCTGCCGCCGCTGCACGGTGCGCGGGCCAACGCGCTGATCTTAGGCAGCTTTCCCAGCCCCAAGAGCCGGGAGCAGGGCTTTTTCACGGTCACAAGCAGAACCGCTTCTGGCCGATGATCGCCGCCGTGACCGGTGAGCCGGTACCCGATTGGGCCGACATCGAGGCGAAAAAGGCCATAATTTTAAAGCACGGGCTGGCCGTGTGGGACACAATCGGCGCGTGCGACATCAAAGGCGCGTCGGATGCGTCGATCCGCAACGCCGTGCCGAACGATGTGGCCGCGCTGATACAAGAGCTGGGCGTGCGGGCCGTGTTCTGCAACGGCGCGGCGTCGGGGCGTATCTACGCGAAATATGCAGAGCCCCTGACCCACCTGCCCGCCGCCGTGCTGCCCAGCACCAGCCCCGCCAACGCCGCCTGGTCCCCCGCGCGGCTGCAGGCGGCATGGGGCGCTGCTTTAGCACCGTTTTTGCGCGCGGATGGTTGCAAGTGAACGGATTTTGTTCTATAATGAATTTGTGCCAGACTCCCGTAGGGGCGGATTCTATATCCGCCCGCAGGCAGCCCGGCACGGAACGGGCGGATATGGAATCCGCCCCTACGGAATGATGATACGGGAGGTGCCTGCATGAGCAAATGGCAGGAAAAAACCAAACGCCCGGTGCTGCCGGTCTATATGGCGGCGCTGGTGTGGCCTATTATGGCCCTGCTGGTGCCCATCTACACGCTGGGCGGGCTGGTGCTGACCGCTGCGGTCAGCGCGGGCGCCTACTTTGCGGGCACAAAGCTCTGCCCTACCCGCGTTGTGCGCACCTACGTGCCCTACGCCACAGGCAGTGAGGACGTGGACGCCATGCTGAACGGCATTGCCGCAAACCTCGATGCACTGCATAAACTGAACGAGGCCATCCCCGACCCGCAGCTTTCCCGGGCCATGGACCGCATGGAGAAGGCAGGCCGCAGCATTGCCGCCGTTGTGGAGAAAACCCCCGACAAGGCGCGCAGCGTGGACCGCTTTGCCCGCTACTACCTGCCCGAGGTCGTCAAGCTGATGGGCACCTACGCGGCGCTGGAGCAGAACGGCGTCAGGGGCGAGAACGCCGCCCAGATCGAGGCCGAGCTGCGCCGCAACGCCGAGACGACGGCGACAGCCTTTGAAAACCAGCTGGATGCGCTCTACAGCGCCGAGGCAATGGATATTTCTACCGATATTGAGGTGCTGGACAGTATCCTGAAAAGCCAGAACCTTGCCAAGTAAATAGAGGATACAAGAAAGGAAGATCACTATGGCTGACCTGAGCAACGAACTGGACCTGAACGTACCCGCCGCACCCTCTCTGACGCTGGATGCGGCCCCAACGCTGACCCTGGACCCCGCCGCCGATGAGAAAGCCATCGCGGAAAGCAAAAAAGCGACCCCCGTGCAGGTCGAGGACACGCCCCTCTCCCCCGAGGAGCAGAAGATGGTCAACGACTTTGCCGAGAAAATCGACATCACGAACTCCCAGATGGTCTTGCAGTACGGCGCTGCCAGCCAGAAGAAGCTGAGCGACTTCTCCGAGACCGCGCTCTCCCGCGTCAAGACCAAGGACATGGGCGAGACCGGCGAGCTCATCACGAGCCTGATTTCTGAATTGCAGGGCTTTGACGCCACCACCGAGCAGCCCAAGGGCATCTTCGGCTTCTTCAAAAAGACGTCCAACAGCATTGAGCAGCTCAAGACCCGCTACGACAGCGCCGACAAGAACGTCGAGCGCATCAAGGCCCAGCTGGAGGACCACCAGGTCACCCTGATGAAGGACATCACGATGCTGGATAAGATGTATGAGCTGAACCTTGTCTACTTCAAGGAGCTGACGATGTACATCCTGGCCGGCAAGAAAAAGCTGGCCGAGGTCCGCGCCAACGACCTGAAGGCCGCGCAGGAGAAGGCCCAGCGCACCCAGCTGCCCGAGGATGCCCAGGCCGCCCGCGACCTGGCCGACCTGTGTGACCGCTTTGAGAAGAAGCTCTACGATCTGGAGCTGACCCGCAATGTGTCCATCCAGATGGGCCCGCAGATCCGCCTGATCCAGTCCAACGACACGATGATGGCCGAGAAGATCCAGACGACCATCGTGAACACGATCCCGCTGTGGAAGAACCAGATGGTGCTGGCGCTGGGCATCGCCACAGCCAGCAGGCTATGCAGGCCGAAACGCGCCGTGACCGACGCCACGAACGAACTGCTGAAAAAGAACGCTGCTACGCTCAAGCAGGGCACGATTGAAATTGCAAAGGAGTCCGAGCGCGGCATTGTGGACATCGAGACGCTGCAGCAGACGAACAAGCAGCTGATTGAGACGCTGGATGAGCTGAATAAGATCCGCGCCGACGGCAAGGCCAAGCGCGCCAACGCCGAGCAGGAGCTGGGCCGCATCGAGGGCGAGCTCCGCCAGAAGATGCTGGAGATCAACAACTGATTGCCGCTGTAGGGGGCGGCGTCCTCGACGCCCCGCAAATTGGCACCGGCTTTCCGGGTGGATTGTAGGGCGGCCAGCCCTCCGGCCGCCGCGGAGGGGAGAAAACCCCTCCCGATTGTGTAGGAGTTTGTAGGGGTCGATGCTTGCATCCGCCCCTACAGCACAATATAGGTATTTGCTATGCAGCTTGAACAACAGGAAAACTTTACCATTCATGGCCCGCAGCTGGAAATCCTCGGCGAGGTCGAGACAAAGCTGCCCGCACCTGCCAAAAAGCGCGGCACAGCGTCGATTGTACTCGTCGCACTGGCGCTGGTGTCGGTGCTGGGCATCGGCGGGGCAAAGCTGAAGGGCGTGGAAAACAGCGCTGTTTCGTCCTATTCTGCGATGTGCACGACGAACAGCGGCAGGACCGACGCCGGGAGGCTCGCCCAGGCCGCCAACGATGTGGTAACCGGTGCCGGGCAGATTTTGGGCGAGGACAACGACCTTGTGCGGCAGGCACAGCAGGCCGTGAACGCCTATGTCGGTGACATCAGTCGCACTGCACCCACGGTGCAGAGCGAGATGGTGAGCGCCGTCGAACTGGCCTACAAGACAGCCCAGGCAACAACCGACAAGGAAAACCGCAAGGAGATGGACCTGGCGCACGACGAGTTCGTATCGTATCAAAATATTATTGTGCGGGAATATCTTACCGAGTATAACAAGTGCGCGGCGATTCTGGACTCCACCGCCTTCCCGACGGCACAGCTTGGGGCGCTGTGGGGCGTAAACACGCTGCCGCGCTTTACACTCATGGGCTGACCACGATCAGCAAGGGGAAATTATGAAACTGAAAACATTTGCCAGACGCGCGGCGGCTGCCGGTGCAGTGCTGGCCGCACTGACGCTGGTGGCGCTACCCGCGCTGGCCGCGCCCAAGGTGCAGGTCAGCACGACAAACGCCGTGGCCGACCATGCGGACATCCTGTCCGACGAGACAGAACAGTATGTCAATGACGTTTCAATCAAGCTGTCCGATGCCTGCGGTGCGCAGATCGGCGTCTACACGCTGGATGAACTGCTGGGCAGCACGACGATGGAGGGCTTTGCCTACGACGTTTTTAACGCCTGGGGGCTGGGCTCAGACGACCTGGACAACGGCGTGCTGCTGTTGCTGGCCCCCAACGAGGCCGACGGCGGCGACTACTACATCATGCGCGGCGACGGGCTGGAAAGCCAGCTGTCGTTCAGCACGCTGGGGTCGCTGCTGGACGAGTACATGGAACCCTATTGGGTCAACGGTGATTACGACACCGGCACCCAAAAGACCGTGCAGGCGCTGGCCAACCGGCTGTGCAGCATCTACGGCGTAACGCTGAACAGCAGCTATACCGATACAAGCGCCCCCGATAAAGGAGGGCCCAATGGTATGGGCTTTGTTCTGCTGGTTGTGGCGGTGCTGCTGGTCATCTGGCTCATCACCTACCTGATGCGCCCCCGCGGCCCGCGCCCCCCGCGCGGCGGTGGCGGCAGCAGCTTCGGCAACAATATGTTCTGGTACAGCATGGGCCGTGCGTCCCGCCGCCCCCTCCCCCGCCGCGCGGCCCCGGCTTCGGCGGCCCCGGCTTTGGTCCCGGCCCCGGCTTTGGCGGCGGCCCCAGACCCGGCGGTGGCTTTAGCAGCGGCGGCGGTGTAGGCCGCAGCCGTCCGTCCGGCGGCTTTGGCGGGGCGCGCCCCTCCGGCGGCGGCTTCCGTTCCGGCGGCGGCTCCACCCGCGGCGGCGGCGTAGGGCGGCACCATTAAAGC
>ENA-OQIJ01000291-OQIJ01000291.1-human-gut-metagenome-genome-assembly--contig:-NODE-291-length-12708-cov-2.443844_pt1 | contig 12708 bp, 15 predicted proteins | sample MGYA00242582_ERZ504747 | MGnify/ENA primary metagenome ERZ504747 (study PRJEB26092, sample SAMD00036435) | human gut metagenome | host: Homo sapiens | study: EMG produced TPA metagenomics assembly of...
CACATTCTTGAGGTGCTGGCCGTAGGGGCTCTTGCCGTAGCGCTCTGCGCTTTCCAGCAGGGTATCACGGTCGATCCAGCCGTACTTGAATGCGATCTCCTCGGGGGCGCTGATCTTGATGCCCTGACGCTTCTCAATCATCCGCACAAAGTCGGCTGCCTCCACGAGGCTGTCCATCGTGCCGGTGTCGAGCCAGGCGTAGCCGCGGCCCAGCAGCTGGACGTCCAGCTCATCCTGCTTGAGGTACATATCGTTCAGGGTCGTAATCTCCAGCTCACCGCGGGCGGAGGGCTTGACCTGCTTTGCCATCTTGACGACTTCCTTATTGTAGAAGTACAGGCCGGTGATGGCGTAGTTGCTCTTGGGATGCTGGGGCTTCTCCTCGACGCTCAGCACCTTGCCGTTTGCGTCGAACTCCACGATGCCGAAGCGCTCGGGGTCCGGCACATAGTAGCCGAAGACGGTGCAGCGGCCCTTGTTCTCGGCGTTGGAGACAGCATTCTTCAGAATCTTGGAGAAGCCGTTGCCGTAGAAGATGTTGTCGCCCAGGATCATTGCGCAGCAGTCATCGCCGATGAACTCTTCACCGAGGATGAAAGCCTGAGCCAGGCCGTCCGGGGACGGCTGGACCTTATATTGCAGATGGATGCCGTACTGGCTGCCATCGCCCAGCAGCGCCTCGAAGCGGGGCGTGTCGGTGGGGGTCGAGATGATGAGGATGTCCTGGATGCCCGCCAGCATGAGGGTGGACAGAGGATAATAGATCATCGGCTTGTCGTAGACGGGCAGCAGCTGTTTGCTGGTGACCATCGTCAGCGGATAGAGCCGGGTGCCGGCACCGCCGGCCAGAATGATACCTTTCATTTTTGTGCACTCCTTATATTATGAAATAAAAAAGTTGTGCAGCTTGTACAAGGCCTGGCAGCGTATCCGCCGGGTCCTGTATGGATTCAAAGCGGAGCTGCGTCCGCTGTAAACAATGTTGGTGGTAATACGCCGTCAGCCGCCGGGCTTCCCGCGCCACGCGCGCTGGCAGGATCTCGCTATGCACTACTGGCAGGCTTGCGATAGTATTACACCTTATTCTACTATCAAATCGAAAAAAAAGCAAGGAAAGAGCGCCCTCCGCAAAAATTTTTGCGGAGGGCGCTCTTTTGTTTCATCAGCAAGCCCTCAGAACTTGAACCCCCACTTATGGAAGTACCGCAGCAGGTTCCTGGTCTGCCACAAAAAGGGCTTGAGGCTGCGGTGGGCTGCGCGATGCCATGCATGGATGGCGGTGTACTGCGGCACGAGGTAGGCTTTGCCGGTGGTGCGCATCTTCTGGGTCAGGTCGGCATCCTCCACATACATGAAGTAGTGCTCATCGAAGCCGCCCACGGCCTTGAACTCCGCCGTCCGCACGGCGGAAAAGCTGCCGGTGCAGAACTCGATCTCAACGGGAGCGGACAGATCCTCCCCCTCCATCAAATACGCACGGTTATATTTCTCCCAGAATTTCAAAAACGGCAGCTGGCGGTAGACCATGGGCCGCAGCGCACAGCGCCGCAGCGGCAGGCTCTGGGAACGGCCATCCGGGAAGCGCAGCCCCGGCCGGGCCATCACAGCATCCGGGTGGGCGGCCATCCAGTCGGCCAAATCGCTGAGGGTATCGGCAGTGAGCTGGATGTCCGGGTTCAGGATGAAGTGATAGTCGCTCGTCAGCTCCGGCAGGACAGTGTTGTGTCCGGTGCCGAAACCGCCGTTCTCCCTGCGGCAGCGCACCTCGACTTTCTGGCCGGGCTGAGTGCTCAAAGCGCCGCCCTTCACGGCGGCTTCCAGACGTGCGCCGCTGCCGTCGGGGCTGGCGTTGTCCACCAGATAGAGGGTCAGCGGGTAGCGGCGGGTGTATTGCAGCACCGTCTGCGCCGCCTTGAGGGCTTCGTCGCAGCCGTTATAGACAACGATACAGGCAGAGAGTTCCAAGTTCGTTCTCCTTATCATTCCAGCGGTAATATCTTCAGGCTGAAATCTTCGCGCTGGATGTCGAAGTTCGGGTTGGTGCAGGGGTCGCCCGCAGCCAGCAGGTCGCCCCAGCGGGCCTGAAAACGCAGCACCTCGCCCTGAAAACGCTTCTGCTTTTCGGGGTTATCCTCCATGCCGCGGCTCTTGCTCTCGTAGTGGTAGAGCTGGGCAAACGGGGTGAAGACGTTGGTGTAGCCTGCCTGACGGACGCGGACGCAGAAGTCCACATCGTTGAAGGCCACGGCATAGCTCTCGTCCAGACCGCCCACTTCGTCGTAGATCTCCTTGCGGATGAGCAGGCAGGCGGCGGTGTCAGCGTAGACGTCCTGCACATAGTTCAGGCGGCCCATATAGCCGTCCGAACTGGCGGGATAGTACTTGTGCAGATGGCCCGCCACGCCGCCGATGCCGAAGCCGACACCGGCGTGCTGGATGGTATCGTCCGGGTAGAGCAGCTTGGCGCCCACGCAGCCCACCCGCTTCTGCTGGGCGTACATGACCATCTCTTCCAGCCAGGCGGCGGTGATGACCTCGGTGTCGTTGTTGAGCAGAAGCAGATACTCACCGGTGGCGAACTTCTCGCCGAAGTTATTCAGGGCGCTGTAGTTGAAGCCCTTGCCCTCCCAGGTGACGACCTTGAGGTTATCGGGGTGCTCCTTCTGCATCCGCTCGTAGGTGCGGAAGGTCTCGGGGGCCTTGCTGTTGTTCTCGATGAGGATGATCTCAAAATCCGGGTAGGTGGTGCGGGCGTAGATGGACTCCACGCAGGTCTCCAAGTCGCGGATGTGGTCGCAGGTGGGGATGAGGATGCTCACCCGGCCCGGATGGTCGATGGTGTAGTCGGTCTTGTAGTAGCCCGGCGTACCCGGGATGAGGGACACATCGTCCACGGCCACGCCGCAGCGGGCGTAATGAGCCTTGAGGGCGGCAATGCCCGCGTCGATGCAGTAGGTCTTGGCGGAGATGTCGCTGGCCGTGCTGCCGGGGCTGGAACGCCAGTAATAGAGGGCGTGGGGGATGTGGACGATCTTCCGGGCCATCTCAGTCAGGCGGAGGAAGAGCTCATAATCCTGACTGCCGTTGTACTCCATCCGCTCCGGGCCGCCTGCGGCATCCATCAGCCGGCGGCTGAAGAGGGTCAGGTGGCAGATATAGTTGTTGGAGCGGAGGTTGTCCAGCATGAAGTCCGGCTTGAAGTGGTAGAGCACCACATTCTCCACCTTGCCCTCGAAGGTCGCCTCATCGGTATAGACGAAGTCAGCTCCCTGCTCGGCGATGGCCTTGGCGGCGTACCAGAGGGCGCAGGGATGGAGGATGTCGTCGTGGTCCAGCAGGGCGATGAAGTCGCCGGTGGCCATCTCGATGCCTTTGTTGGTGTTGCCGGGGATGAGCTCATTCTTCTCCAGCTTCCTGTAGCGGATACGAGGGTCCACAGCGGCGCGCTGCTGCACCATCTCGCCCACGCCCGGGGCAGTGCCGGCGTCCACACAGCAGAGCTCCCAGTTGCGGTAGGTCTGGTTCACGACGGAATCCAGCAGCTCTTCGAGGAAGTCCAGCGGGGTGTTGTAGAGCGGCACCACGATGCTGATCTTGGGGCCTGCAGGCTGGTCGCCTGCCTGCCGCACCAGCAGTTCCACCGGTGCGAACCGGTCGGCGCGCATGACTTTGCCCGGGAAGAGGGCGGCGTACTCGCGGCGGGCGCGGGCCAGTTCCCGCATGCCCTCGATGCCGCCGCTGCGCAGCTCCCGCAGAAGCATGAAGAAGGGCAGAGTGTGCCAGAGCTGGCGGCTCTTGCTGACGACATAGCGCATGGGCCAGGTCATCTTCCAGAACTTCGAGCCGGTCACCTCGCCCAGTGTCTTCTCCAGCTGCTGCTCGTGGCTGCGGCTGAGCGAAAGGTCGCTGCGCAGCCGGGCGATGAGCTCGGCTTCCTCGCCGCTGGTGCGCTCAGCGCGCACCATCCGGTCACGCAGGATGTCCATTTCCATCTCGTAGCCCCGCACCATCTTCAGCTGGGTGGCTGGCTGGTACAGAACAGCGCCGACTGCTGGGCGCGGCCCTTGCTGCGCCAGCCAAAATCGCGGAAATACCCTCTCTGAGCCAGCTGCTCGGCCCAGCCCGCCATAACAGTGCTCTCATCGCTCACCAGCAGCACCCGGGCGGGCAGGGTCTCGGGCAGCGTTTCCCACGCGGGGTCTGCCACCACCAGAAGCTCTGCCGCAGAGCCCTCTGTCCACTCTTCTGTCTCCACACCTGCACGGTGCAGGGCTTTCGTCAGCAGGGGCATCTGCTCTCCCAGCAGGGCCGCCGAGCGGGGTTTGCCTCCTCCGCGATGCGCTGCGCCAGTGCGCGGCAGCGCTCCCGCTCCCGCTTTTCTTTCTTTTCCTTCTCCAACTGCATTCCGTTCTCTCCACCTGTTATTCTTTATCGTATCGCTCCCGCTTTGGAGCGTGAAACGCGAAATCGTCTGTCTCTTGTGTACAAGCGTGTACAGTATACCAAATCACGTCTCATTTGAGAAGTATTTTGCGCAATTCCTTTTGATTTTTTACATGCCCAGCAGGCGGCGCAGCCAGCCGAACAGACCGCCGCCGGAGCTCGTGCCGCTGCCCACCGTCCGGATGGAAACGCCGGAGTAGTAGTGCTTCAGGATGTCGCGGTAGCCCATTCCCTCCTCGGCGGCGTAGCCCACCGCGCCGCACTGGCTCATGCCCACGCCGTGGCCGAAGCCGTAGTAGTACATACAGGGTACACCCGTTGCATCCGTGCTGAAATCGAAGCAGTAGCGGGAGGACACGAACTGTCCGATATAGCGGTAGCTGCGGCCATTGGACACCAGCGTATTGTACTGGACGAAGCCGCCGAGGTCTTTGTGGGTGGTGTCGGCGCTCTGGTAGGGCTCACCGGTGCGGCTGTCGTTGTACTCAACATAGTCATAATCCTTGCCGATGATGCGGCGCATCTTCTCGTGGTACTGGCGCTCATAGGGGCTTTCCACGCTCTTGAGATACGGCACGTCCGAGCCCCAGGCGTCGAGGCTGGAACAGGTGCCGTAGACGCCGGTCTGGGTGTTGTAGCCCGCGCTGGCCGACCAGACGGCGTCGATGACGCTGCCGTTGTAGGTCAGCACCTCATCCTTTACAGCCTCCACCGCCTTGCGGATGGCCGACCGGGCCGAGGACGGGATGTCCTCCACGGGGGTGTAGATGAGGGCGTTGGCCGAGGAGCCGTACTGCTTATGGTACTCGAGGTAGGAGTGGATGGCCACGGCCTGGGCCTTCCACGCCTCCTGCGCGGCGCTGGCACTGACATAGCTGCCGATAGAGCCAAGCTCGGTGTAGGTGATGCCCACCAGGCAGTCCACGAGGTCTAGCGACACGTTCCGGCGCAGGCCCTTGCCCTTGATGTTCAGATAGGGCAGTGTAATTTTATCTTTGGAGCCGAAGAGCCAGCTCAGACAATTTTCCTCTTCCTCAGGGATAAGGGTGGTGTTTGCACCGCCAATGGTGGTGGCACCGGGTGCGGCATCCTCGGCGAACGCCGCCGGGACAGCCACGCACAGCATCACAGCTGCCAGTACCAGCGCCGTCAGACGGCGCGCGAAACTCAGACTCTGCTTCACGGTCATTTCCTCCTGTGGTTTCTGGATCTTTCCATAGTTGTTATCAGTGTAACACACTGCGCCCCCGACGGCAAGGACAGAAGTTGTGCAAAAATGTGAAAAGACGCCTTTGCAAGCCGCCGGAATTATGATACAGTATAGCATGAGATGATATGCCCCCTTTGGCGGGCATGACAGGGAGGGCCGGAATGGACAGCAGAGAGTTATATCCCAGCGACGAGCAGCGGCGCCGCATCATGGACTTTATCATGGCGGCGGGCGAGACGCTGCTGGAAAACGGAGCAGAGGTCTTCCGGGTGGAGCAGACGATGGAGATCATGGCCCGCAGCTTCCATCTGCGGGAGTTCCACGTTTACGTGCTGACCAACGGCATCTTCGCCAGCGCCGGCACGGCAGAGATCGCCGAAGTGCGGAACGTGCCGGTGCGGACGACTCACTTAGGCCGGGTGGCCGCGGTGAATGCCCTTTCCCGCGAGATAGCAGCCGGGGGCGTCACACTGGACGAGGCTGAACACCGCCTGGCCGATGCCCGGCGCATCCCCTTCCCCAAGGGCAAGACCCAGCTCCTCGCCGGGATGAGCGGCACAGCCTGTTTTGCGCTCATCTTCGGCGGCACGATACGCTCGGCGCTGGCGGCAGCGGCAGCGGGTTTCATCGTCAGCGGCTATCTGCTGCTCTGTGAAAATCGGAGGCTTTCCAACGGCTTTCGCAAGATCTCGGCGGCAGCGCTCATTACATTGGTCTGCATTCTGGGGTGCCATCTGCTGGACACTGAGGCCAGCCACGCCATCATCGGCACCCTGATGATATTGACCCCCGGCATCGCCTTCACCATGGGCATCCGGGACTTCGTGCAGGGCGACTACCTTTCCGGCACCATCCGGATGATAGACGCCCTGCTCATCGCGGCCAGCATCGCCATCGGCACTGGCCTTGTTCTGAGCCTTACTTCTCTGCTGACGGGGGTGACGGTGGTATGATGACCTTGACAAGCACACAGATCGGCCAGCTGGTGGCACAGTTCTTTGTGGCCGGGCGGGGACGCTGAGCTTCGCCGTCCTCTTCGCCTGCCCTAAGCGCACGCTCCCCTGCTGTGCGCTGGTGGGCGCAGTGGGCTGGTTCGTCTACGAGCTGGCTGTCTTATACGGGGCCGACGCGGCGGCAGCCTCCCTTATCGCGGTCATCCCGCTGTCGCTGGCGGCACGTATCTGCGCCGTGCTGCTCAAGACGCCGGTGACGGTCTTTTTGCTGACCGGCATCTTCCCGCTGGTCCCCGGCGCGGGCATCTACTACACCGCCTACTACTTCATCCAGGGCGAGAATGCCCTTTCGCTGGCCAACGGCATCTCCACCTTCAAGGTGGCCGTGGCGCTGGCTGTGGGCATCGCGCTGGTGCTGGGTCTGCCCATGCCCAGCGGCCACGCCTGGAAGCGGAAATAGACCTCTGCCTCCCTTGTGCGGCTCTTTCGCCGGTGCTATAATCAAATCATACTTAATATAAAGGAGTGTCTGCCGATGTCTATTATGGAAACGCTCAACACCCGCCGCACCTACCGCCGCTTCGCCCAGAAGCCGGTGCCGCAGGATGTGGTGGACGATATGGTGGAGGCCCTGCGCCTGTCGTCCTGCGGCGCGAACCGTCAGGCCGTGAAGCTGGTGGTCGTGCAGAGCCCTGAGATGGTGAAAAAGGTCCATCCGCTGGTCAAGTGGGCCGGTTATCTGCCGCCGGAGCAGGGTGCTCCCAAAGCCGACGAGCAGCCTGTGATGTATCTGGCCGTCGTGCAGGACAGCTCCATCCCCGGCGACCTGAACACCGACACCGGCATCGCGCTGGCGAACATCACCCTCGCCGCATGGGCCAAGGGCGTGGGCAGCTGCATCATGGGCGCCATCAACAAGCCCGCCCTGAGCGAGCTGCTGGGCATCGCCGCGCCGGACAAGCTGGCGTTCATGGTCGCTCTTGGCTGCCCCACTCACGCCGCCAGGGTCGTACCGATGACGGAGGAGACCGGCATCAAGTATTACCTCGATGAGAACGGTGACTACTGCGTGCCGAAGCGGAGCGTGGAAGAGCTGGTGCGGACGGTTTAACCTCTCCGTCAGCGCTGGCGCGCTGCCACCTCCCCTATCGAGGGGAGGCTCTGGCGAGCCGGGCCACTCTGCGCTGACTGCTGAAAGCTTTCGGTGGCGCAAAATGCCGGGCCTCGCTGCAGCGGGCTGCAGCTTCTGGATGAGCGGATTTTGTCAAGCTGCCGTGAATCCAGGCAGCAGGGCACTACAGCTCCCGATAAATCAAGCCCTGCTCGTCCAGCGTAAGCCTGACCGACATGCCAAGGGCTCCCCTGATAGGGGAGCTGTCTGCGAAGCAGACTGAGAGGTTCTGCATATATACATCGCTTTCAAGCTTTATTCTGCATAATTGTTTGCAATTCGGTTTCAATTTGATAGAATTTTTGCACAACACTTGACTTTTCAAATTGTACAACCTATACTAAACACGCTCTCTGATTTTTCGATGAATCGCATCGCAGCAGAGAGATGCAAACGATATGCACATAAAGAGGAGTGTTTGAATATGAAAAAGATCTCTCGCCGCAGCTTTCTTGCGGCCGCTGGCCTGACCGTTGCTGCTCTGGCTCTGACCGCCTGCGGCGGCTCTGCCTCCACTGCTTCTTCCGCTGCTGCAAGCTCTGTTGCTGCTTCTTCTGAGGCTGCTTCCACCAGCGCTGCCGCTGCTGAGCTGACCACCGTTGAGGCTGGCAAGCTGACCATGGCTACCAACGCCGCCTTCCCTCCGTACGAGATGACCACCGATGCAGGCGCATTTGAGGGCATCGACATCGAGACCGCTCAGGCCATCGCTGACAAGCTGGGCCTCGAGCTGCAGATCGACGACATGGACTTCGACGCTGCTCTGCTGAGCGTGCAGCAGGGTAAGGCTGACATCGTCATGGCTGGCGTCACCGTCACCGACGAGCGCAAGAACGTCATGGACTTCTCCGACAGCTACGCTACCGGCATCCAGTCCATCATCGTTCCCGAGGGCTCTGACATTGCTTCTCCCGACGATCTGGCCGGCAAGAAGATCGGCACCCAGCGCGGCACCACCGGCTACATCTACTGCTCCGATGATTTCGGCGACGATGCAGTCGTGGCTTACGACAACGGTCTGACCGCTGTGCAGGCTCTGAACAACGGCCAGGTGGACGCTGTCGTCATCGACAACGCTCCCGCCAAGGAGTTCGTCGCTGCCAACCCCGGTCTGGTCATTCTGGAGACCAGCTACGCCGAGGAGGACTACGCTATCGGCATGGCAAAGGGCAACACCGCTCTCGAGGACGCTGTCAACGCTGCTCTGGAAGAGCTGAAGGCTGACGGCACCCTGCAGTCCATCGTGGACAAGTACATCACCGCTGAATAATCAGCTGCTGTATAGAACCACGGGAGGCTGCCCCAATCGGGGCTCCTCCCCTTTTTTGAAATCCACCGGTTACAAAATTTTTACAAAAAGAAAGGTGAGGATGCGAATGGCCGCACAATACGAGCTGCTGAAAGAGCTTCTCAACAGTGGGACGACGCTCAGCTTCGGGCAGGACATTTTCTTTAAGTTTTATCAGGCGTTCATCCTGAAAGACCGCTGGCTCCAGTACATCAACGGCGTGGGTACCACCCTGCTGGTCACGGCCATCGCGCTGGCGATGGGCGTGGTGCTGGGCAGCGTGGTGGCTCTGGTGCGTGTGGCCCACGATCAGCAGCGCCCCGGCCGCTCGAACCCCGTGCTGGGCTTCTTCAACGCGGTGTGTCAGGTGTATACCACCGTGATCCGGGGCACCCCCATGATGGTGCAGCTGCTCATCATGAGCATGGTCATCTTCGCCAACAGCCGCAACTTCACGATGGTCGGTGCGCTGGCGCTGGGTATCAACTCGGGCGCTTACGTCTCCGAGATCATCCGCGGCGGCCTGATGGCCGTTGACCCCGGCCAGATGGAAGCCGGCCGCAGCCTCGGCCTCAACTACATGACCACCATGGTGGTCATCATCATCCCGCAGGCCATCCGCGCCGTGCTGCCCGCCCTCGGCAACGAGTTCATCATTCTGCTGAAGGATACGTCCCTCATCACGTCATCGGCGGCAAGGAGCTGCTGTATGCGGCGCAGGGCATCATGAACCGCACCTACGAAGCCATGTTCCCCCTGTGCGGCGTCGCCCTCATCTATCTGGTGCTGGTGATGCTGTTCACATGGCTGCTCGCAAAGTTTGAGAGGAGGCTGGCACAAAGTGACCGATAAGATCCTGGAAGTCCGCGGTCTGACCAAGACCTATGGCGGCGAAAAGCGGAAGGGCGCAAAGCAGCCCACCCCCACCCTCGACGTCCTGAAGGGCATCGACATCGACATCTACCGCGGCGACGTGGTCTGCCTCATCGGCCCCTCGGGCTGCGGCAAATCCACCTTCCTGCGCTGCCTGAACCGGCTGGAGATCCCCACCGGCGGCAGCATCAAATTTGAGGGCGTGGAGGTGGACGACGACCACATCGACTCCGTCCGCCAGAAGATGGGCATGGTGTTCCAGCACTTCAACCTCTTCCCCCACCTGACCGTCAAGAAAAACCTTGAGCTGGCCCCCAGCCTGCTCAAGCTCAAGGACAAAGAGGCCATCTCCAAGCGCGCCGACGAGCTTCTGGCCCGCGTAGGTCTGGCCGACAAGGCCAACGTCTACCCCAAGAGCCTTTCGGGCGGCCAGCAGCAGCGCATCGCCATCGCACGCGCACTGGCAATGGACCCGGACGTCATCCTCTTCGATGAGCCGACCAGCGCCCTCGACCCCGAGATGGTCGGCGAAGTGCTTGAGCTGATGAAGGAGCTGGCTCACACCGGCATCACCATGCTGGTGGTCACCCATGAGATGGGCTTTGCCCGCGAAGTCTCCAACCGCGTCATCTTCATTGACGAGGGCCGCATTCAGGAGGATGAGCCGCCGCAGGAGCTGTTCACCAACCCCAAGCATCCGCGCCTGAAGGCATTCCTCTCCAAGATGCTGTAAGATAGAAAGAAACACAAAACCCGGAACTCTTTTTCAAGCCGTCCTGGCTCTGAAGGAGTTCCGGGTTTTGTTTCATTTGTGTTTTTCAGAGAGCTGTTTTTGCAGCAGTCTTTCTGCTTATTCTCAGTTGTTGGCTTCCACCTTGCTCAGGAGGATGCGGTCATTGTCGAGAGCCTTGCCGGCATTCTCGCGGAACTTCTCGAGCAGGTCGTCCACGGTCATCTTGCTGCGGGCCTCGCCCTTGACATCGAAGACGATGCGGCCCGCGTCCATCATGAGGGTGCGGTTGCCCAGCTCCAATGCCTGATGCATATTGTGGGTGACCATCAGGCAGGTGATCTTCTTTTCGGCCACGATGCTCTTGGTGAGGTCCAGCACCTTTTCAGCGGTGGCAGGGTCGAGAGCGGCGGTGTGCTCGTCCAGAAGCAGGAGCTTCGGGGTGACGAGGGTGGCCATCAGCAGGGTCAGCGCCTGACGCTGACCGCCCGACAGCAGGCCCACCGGCTGCTTCATCCGGCCTTCGAGGCCCATATCCAGCAGGGCCAGCTTCTCACGGAAGATCTCCTTATCCCTGCGGGAGATGCGGGAGAAGATGGCGTTGGGGGCGGTCCCGGCGCGAAGGTAGGCCAGCGCCAGATTCTCCTCAATGGTCATGCGGGGTGCGGTACCCCGCAGCGGATCCTGGAACAGGTGGCCGATGACCCGGCTGCGCTGATATTCCGGCGCGAAGGTGATGTCCTCGCCGCCCAGCGTGATGCTGCCCTCGTCGGCGATGAAGCCGCCGGTGATGGCGTTGAAGAGGGTGGATTTGCCCGCGCCGTTGGAGCCGACGATGGTGGCGAAGTCTCCCGCTTCCATGGTCAGGCTGACGCCGTTCAGGGCCACTTTCTCGTTGACGGTGCCGGGGTTGAAGGTCTTGTGCAGGTCACGAAGTTCGAGCATCTCCATTTTACACACGCTCCTTCCGCGCCTGACGGGCCGCACTGCGGCGCTTCTCAAAGGCGATCTTCTCCTGGATGGCGGGCATCGAGATGGCCACCGCCACGATGATGGCGCTGACCAGCTTCATGGCCGCGGCCGGGACGTTGAAGCGGAGAGCCACCGCCACGATAAAACGGTAGAGGCAGCTGCCGAACACGACGCCCATCACACGGCGCACCATCGTCCGCTTGCCCACCAGCGTTTCGCCGATGATGAGGGAAGCCAGCGCGATGGTCACCATGCCGGTGCCTACGTTGATGTCGCAGCTCTTCTGGTACTGAGCCAGCAGGCCGCCGGAAAGGGCCGTCAATGCGCCCGAGATGCAGAGGCCCACCGTGATGGTGAAGGCGGGGTTGATGCTGGAAGCACGCACCATGGCAGCGTTATCGCCGGTGGCACGAATCGAAAGGCCGAGGCGGGTGCCGAGGAAGCCCACCATGGCGGCACCGGCCAGCGCGATGACTACCGCCGCCAGCACCAGCTTATACCCGCCGCCCGTAAAGCTCAGGGCGCTCTTGGCGATGGAGAAGACGGTATCGGTCTTGACCAGCGACATGGTGGACGAGAAGCCCATCACGGCCAGGTTGATGGTGTAGAGACCGGTGTTGACGATGATGCCGGCCATGATGCTCTCGACGCCGAGGCGGGTCTGCAAAAAAGCTGTGATGAAACCGGAGCACACACCGGCCGCCATCGCCGCCAGCAGGGCGAGGAAGGGGTGGCCGGTCAGCGCCACCTGACAGGCGACAGCGCAGCCAAGGGTGAAGCAGCCGTCGGTGGACAGGTCCGCGATATTCAGGATGGAATAACTCAGAAACAGAGCCAGCGCAACGAGGGCGTAGATGCAGCCCAGCTCGAGCGCGGTCTGGATGACGTTGAGCGAAAAGATACTCGCCAGCATGGTGTGCTCCTTAATAAATAATATTTTCCTTTTTAAAGGCTCTCCCTTTGGGAGAGCTGGCGCGCAAGCGCCTGAGAGGGCAAGCCGCCTGACCAAAAGCTATTCGCCTTGCGATAACCTTTTGTTCGAGTCAACTTATCGCAGCGTTTTTTGTT
>ENA-OQIJ01000294-OQIJ01000294.1-human-gut-metagenome-genome-assembly--contig:-NODE-294-length-12642-cov-25.627407_pt1 | contig 12642 bp, 10 predicted proteins | sample MGYA00242582_ERZ504747 | MGnify/ENA primary metagenome ERZ504747 (study PRJEB26092, sample SAMD00036435) | human gut metagenome | host: Homo sapiens | study: EMG produced TPA metagenomics assembly of...
ACCTTTACATACACCGTCTTGCTGTGTAATATCACTGTGTATCAGTGTGTTATAGGGGATAAAAGCGGATGCCGTTCCCGTAGAAGCACCCAAAAAGGCAAACAGCATGCCTACAGTTTTGAATTGATCTAACATAGTTTTAAATTTAAATTAATACAAGGTTAGTTATGTTTATTGTCTCTATTCTAATAAACGGGTATCTGTTATTTGTTTAGAATTAATTTCTTTCTATTAAAATAGATTTAATAAAACGATGCAAATATATTAAAAACATGCAAAACGACATATTATATGGATAGTTTTTTTAGTATATCATCTAAGAATGTTCAAAAAATCCCTGAATATCTCATTTATTACTTGTTTTTGTCGCTTTATTGAATTACTTATCCCTTACTTTGAAACAGCAACAGATTTTAATTCTTTTGGAACTAAATGCAGGATGCCATAATAGGCTTCTTTCGGTAATACGCATCTGCTAAAAAAGGAGTTCCAAGGCCATTCTTTAACGGGTGGGGCGCTACAATACCCCCCGTTCCGTCATTCACACGGGAACAGCTCCCGTACCTCCTCAAGAATCCTTGCGAAGTTCCTGCCCAGCTCTCCCGGCTCAAGGACCCGAACATCGGGCAGGGGCTCCTCGTTCCTGTCGTCATACATCTCCAGCTTTACCTTGAAGTAGCTGACGTTGGCACGCGTGGCGGAACCGATGAACTCCCCGGGTTCCAGATCCGCAAAATCCTTTCCCTGATAGATGTCCTCTTTCTGGGACGATACGGTCACGCTCCTGTTCGTGCTTCCCCCGCTTTTTCCCGCGCTGCGGGATCTCCGTTCCTTTTCCTCCTTTCCGAACATCATGGGATAATATTTCAATGACTCCACGTCTTTGGTCCGTCCGAAAAACTGGTTCCCGAAGTTGGCTTCCACGGATGAACGGTCGAGCCTGCCATACTGGTTCTCCACCTTGGAACCGGACTGTGTTAAAAGAACAAAGGCGCAAAGATACTCACGCAGGACGGAAGGCAGCGTCTCAAAGTTTTTGATATTGACTGTCGTCATCTCGTCCAGGAAATAGACGAAAGGAACCTTGTTCCGCATGGTGAACTGCCGGGAAGATATGGTCATGAGCATGCCGATGACCGGAGCATAGACCGAGTTCTTGGAGAAGTTGTTGCTGATGGCAAAAAGTTTCGGATTTTCCGGATCGATCAGGTTGAAATCGAAATCGTCCCCTGAAAGGACATAGGCGATCTCCTCGTTCTGTGAAACGGTGGCCAGATTGTTACACAGCGTGGAGAGATAGGATGCCTGGGTCTTCTCGGAACCTTCCGCCTTCAGATAGGCGCCGGCCAGCATTTCCGACACGAGGTTCTGCTGCAGGAACAGGGAGAGCTGCCTTGCCGAGGCGGTCATGATGAAGGCCAGTATATGCGGCAGCGTGCAATGCTCGGGGAACTCGTCCCAGAACCGGAACGCCACGCCGCGGAGGATGCCCAGACCTCCGGCGACCCATTCGTTCTGCTGCTCCTTCTTGGGAAGCAGCGCGAGCAGCACGTCCTCCATCAGCTGGATCAGTTCCGTGCGGTCCCTCACCACCTTGAGCGGGTTGAACCGGTACGACCGTTCAGGCCTGTCGAAACTGACATAGTAGAACTTGTGCGGATACCTGTGCCTTTTAATGAGGTTGTAGGCGGTACGGGTATAGTCCGTATCCTTGAAGTCATAGATGAATCCGGCGAATCCCAGCCGCATGTATTCGCTCAGAAGCCATTTTCCGATACTTTTCGTCTTTCCGGAACCGGCCCCTCCGTAAACCAGGAAGTTGGAGTAATGGTAATAGAATTCGAACTGGGACTCCCGGATTCCTGACCTGACCGGCAGCCGGATGGGATCAGCCCCGTTCCCCTTTGCCGGGGTTCTGGACAGGTCCCATATCCGGGAAAGGAAGAGGATTATGAACGAGGCGGCCGCCGGACACAGCATGTATCCGGGGAAGAACAGGTGGGCCAGAAAGGTCTCGCCCGAGAGGCATGCAAGAAATGCGGCCAGGTTGACATACCATCTCCGGCTCAGCATACAGCAGGCCGTTATCAGTGACAGCACTGCCAGAAGCGACAGCTTGCAATAGAAAATGTAATGTTCCATTGTACTTTTTTAGTTTTTACAGCTATTTACTTTATTAATATCATACTTTATAAGTAATCCGGTCCAATTACTGCATTTCCGCCTGGAAGGAGTGTCCCTTTTCCCCGGCCGGAAACAGACACCTGACCGTATATCCGGAAGGGACCCGTACCATGACCAGGGGGCTTTCACATCCCGGCAGCACGGTAGGCCGTCCCCTCAACAGGGAGATCCATCTGGCCGGGGATATCCTTTCCGGCCTCGCACCGGCTCCACGGATAGTCTCCAGCATCATGGTCATGTCATGGGGGACACCGTTCACATACAGGGTGGCCCCTTCTCCGGAAATCCGGATTTCCCGCCTTCCCCATGAAAGGCTTATAGCGTTTTTTTCACCGCACTCGTCCATATCTTATTTTTCCGTATCCTGTTTTACATTTCCATTCCCGACTCTCTTGCACTCCCCGGTGACACACCGGATATCCTCATCCCGTATCCGGCCGGTTCCCTTACGGCCATGAGCTTCCTGCCGCCGGGAAGGATGATGCCGCCGTTAAAGACGGCTTTCCAGTCCTCCTGCCCGAGAGAGGCGGGGCTGATCCCCGCTTTTCTCATCCGTTCCAGAAGGGAGGTCGCATCCGTCTCGACTCCTTGCCGCCTGAGAACCGCCCGCCCGTATCCGCAGGAGAGTTCAAGATCCCCTCTTGCCGTCTGTATTACGGCCGGTTCCGCAATTCCGGTGAGATTTTTCTGGCTGGCGGCGAGTATGCCCCTCAGTTCCCTTGTGCCGATTTCCAGGCAGAAGCCCAGCTTTCGGAGGAGATTCCGGAAGGCGGTGACAATCCTGTCCCATAAGGACCGGTCCGTACCGTCCTCGGCCATCCGTGCCAGAAACTCTTCCGTTGCGACACGTATGTCCGTCCTGTCCGCAGCCGCCATCCGGAGAATCTCATCCCGCACTTTTTCCCCGCATCCGTTGAAGATCTCATCCAGAAAAGCATCCATATGCTTGTGACCTGCAAGCTTTCTGAGTCCGTAATGTGCCACACCCTCATGCAGCAGGGTACGCTCGACGTCCGCTTTCCCCCGGGCATGCGGAAGATACAGGCAGACACGTTGCGAGGGGATGTCATACCAGCCCCGGATGTCTTTCCCGCAGGAGAGCAGGCCGCGTATGTCGGGAGAGCCTATCTCGTCGGCACGACGGATCACTTCCACCGGAACATGCAGCTTCCCGGCCAGAAAAGACACATGACGTGCGAGCTCGTCCATTTGGGCATCCCTTGAAAGGAATATCTGCCCGTCCCGGGCGATATCCTCGGTGGAAACGGCAAGCGTGTTCCGTCTTTGGGCTGAAGTAAAGTCCAGTCTGCTTTCCACGTTGCGCGCTTCCACCTCCCCTGCAGTGGAAAGGTATTCCTGTATACTGCTCCTGAAGCTGCCGATGTCGTTCACGAGATCGAATATCGTCTCATACCCGTATTTGCCTGCCACCGCGTCCAGGCTGGAGCTGTTGTCCCTCAATATTGTCCCGCCATAGGCTGTCTCACGGTTCAGTGCGGCGAAAATGCCGTCCGGCGTGTTGTCAAAACCGCCGCCCTCCAGAATCCTTCCGTCAGTGGCCCGCACGATGTCCAGGATCACATTCTCCGCCGTGTTTTTAAACTCCCCGGGATTGCTTCCCCGCGCAAACCCCTCCATGGCCTGTATGGCGTGCTGTATCTCATGTGCCAGGACAGGCCTCACATCATCAGCCCGGGAGATGTTTATCACGATTCTGTTGTCCGGATGGAGGTAGGCCCCGCAATAGTCGGCCGACGGCAGGTCCACAAATTCCAGCCGGGTCCGTTTCATTTCAGGATAGGCCTGGAACAGTTCATCGTCCTTCACATAGTCATCAAGATAGATCCGTTCACGCAGCGCGTCCTGTTCCTTCAGGCCGGCTGCCAGCTCCGTCAGTTCCTCAAAACGTTTCCACTCCGCTTCAGAGAGTGTTTCTCCCTCTATCTGCCGGTCAAGAAGATTTTCAAGCTCCCCATGCCAGGACTGTCTCTCCAGCAGGCGTGAATAGCCCAGATCTCCGGCCGGATGGTATTCGAAATCCGCCGTTTCATAACGCCACTTGCTGTCAGCCCCGCGTTCCCAGCCTGTCGCCGCCTTTATTGTTCCGGCATCCTTGCCGGACTTTTCCATTTCGCGGGCGACGGCGAGGTTCTCCAGCCGCAGGGAGGCCCCTTCAGACCGGTCAAGTCTGGAGGCCCCTTTCTCTCCGATGAAGCGGAAGCGTTCATGTGCGGTTATCTTCAGGTCGGCCTCGCTGAAAATGACATAGTTCCGCGCTCCGTCAGCCCGGCCGCCGGTTGAACACTCCGCCGGATAGTCAATCCCGGTAAAACCCGCCCGCGAAAGAAACCCGCTGGCAAGCCGCTGTGAATCGGTATCCCGGTTCGGATTCATGAACATATGGTCCAGAAAGCCGTAGAACTCTTTCCCGCTGTTCCATACATGCGACCTGCCGCTCCAGAACTCCGCCGTGGCTTCCGGAAAGAAGAAACGTTCCTTGCGGAGTTGCAGGAATATCTTTCCCTGCTGCTCCGCGGATACCGGCCTGTCCCAGTACAGATAGTTCATCCCGTTGTCTTCCGGGATTTCCACCGTATAGAGGTGGCGCGGCGGCTCAATGCGTATCCTGCCCGCATCTATGTCGGAAAGCAGCTCCTGCTTCTGCCGCTCGAATGCCTTTCTCCGTCCGCTGTATGCGCTTGCGGTACGCCCGTCCATATACACGGAAGAAATGTTCCGTTTCAAACTGTCCACATCGGTGGAAGAAAGGATCTGGCGTTTCCATATCCTCCATACCTCATCAAAATAATATTCGTTGTCAAGCACCGGGGATAAAGGCTCCCCGTCATAGGTGATGTGGTTTCCCCGCTTTATACCGATGGCCGCATATTTGCGGGCGATTCCTTTCACTTCCGTCACGTATGTCCCCCATCCGTAGGCCTGCGCCCCTTCACCGGTTCCGGTAAAGGCATGGTCGAAATGCCCGAAGGAGGCCGGACTGCCGTGATAGACCTGACGGAAGCGGATGTCGTCATTTGATGTGGAAAACGCGCCCGTGTTTTCATAAGCGTCCTTCAACTGTCCGGGAGACATCACGGCTATGTATTTCACTCCCTCGTCGTAACCGACAAGCCCGTCGTAGCCCGCCTCCCTGACTTTGGACAAAAACTCCGGGGTTTCCGTCAGCATCCAGCAGTTTCTTTTGCTTGATGCCAGCTCCAGCGCTTTCTCCGGGGATACCGTACCTCCTTTTCCTCCATAAAAAGACAGGACAGGTATCTCGCTGCCCAATGACTGCAGGATTTTTTTTACGGCCTGCCCGTCTTTCGGGTCAAAAGGGTTTCTTGAATTTACATACAGGTCATACACGTATCCTTCTTCCGTCCATTGTTCATTGCCATATTTGTCATCGGGAATGCTCATTGCACGCGTCTCTGCAATACCTCTTGCCTTTTCCGCATCGACGGAGGTGAAAATCAGACCGGAATATTCACCGCCCTTGAATGTGTGGAACGGAGCCTTTTGGGGTATATAAGTGATCCCGTCCCTCTGCCATCCCCTCTCGGGAGTAATCTGGTCTCTGCGCAAAGGTGTTCCATGGTGGACAACCAGAGGCTCGCCATTCTCATCGACAATCCTTGAAGCTGCCTCCGGTACATTTTCCCAGTCTCCAAACCAGTTCTTGAATGCTCTGGTGCGCACTTGGACCCACTGCCTCTCATTCAGGGAAGTCGGACTGCCGTTCGGAGCTTTCATGTATATGCCGTCCGCCTTGCCACGTGTGACAAGCTCCAGTTCTTCGTCCGTGACATGTTTATCGGAAGTATGTGTCATTGTTTGCCGGCTTAATATGATACCTTGTTCATAAAGTCATAAAGAGTTTTATCAGCAAAAACTTGTTTACTTATTTACATTTCCGAAATTTAAAGTAAATAAGTAAACAAGTGATATATGTAGAATACAAATGTTACTTACATTTCCGCATTGGCCTGCCGGCTTGCCTGGTTTATGGTGCCTGCCGCCTTCAGTGCATATCCCGCGGGTGTTCTGGCAAGCATCAGTGCGCTTCCTTTTCCTGCGGCTCCGGATGCGCCGGAAACAAGGGGCGGCTGTACGGCCTTCCCCTTCATCAGGGAGTGCCATTCCCCGGCTTTCATGTTTTCCACGGCCACCCTTTCCTTGCGCAATTCCTTGACAATCTTCCCCACATTGCATTCCTTCCTTTCCGGAACGGCTGCCGAGTTGAATTTTTCATAAGCTTTGACAAGCTTTTTCTCCCTGTTTTTCCCGGCAGCCGAGACCTCGCTTTCCCGTTCCGCGGCGTTGTCCGAGTACTGCGCCTCGTAAGTGGCCTGGAAGTACTCCCTGTTTATTTCCCTGATCTCGCTATCCAGTTTCTCCACCGCCTCTCTGACCTGCTTTGCCGAAGGTTTCTTTGCCACGCCCTCCGCCGCTTTCTTTCCGGAGTCTCCGGAGGTTTCGGATGTCCGGGCCGCTGCCGCCTCCTTGCCGGCGGCATTTTCCAGTCTGAGGCCGTACATTTCCATCGCCAGTCTTTTGATCTCTTCCGTAGGCGAACTGATAAACGGTGCCGCATCCCGGTCTGCGTTCAGAACGACAGACTGCACCTTTTCCGTAGGGTTTTCTATATACCGGATATTCATCGGATCGTTTCTGACAGCCGCCAGTTGTACAGCCTCGGACGGGGCGGACACGTATCTGATGTTCTCTCCCTTGGCCTGCACCGCCGCCAGCCGCACGCTTTCCTCAGGCTGCCTGATCTGCCGGAAGATATCCGGACTTCTCTGGACGGCCATATGCTGCACCTTCTCCGTCGGTTCCGCTATATGACGGATGCATTCCGGATTTTTCTGTACGGCTGCCAGCTGTACTTTTTCTGTCGGCTCCCTGATTGCCGAGAGATACCGGGGATCTTTCAGGACGGCCGTCAGCTGTACCTTTTCTGCGGGCTTCTGCAGCAGGAAGATGCATTCCGGTCTCTTCTCGACGGCTTTCAGCTGTACTTTTTCCGTAGGGTTTGGGATGAAGCCGACATAGGAAGGCCTGATGCCTATGACCGTCAGCTGTACCCTCTCACTTGGCGAAGTAATGAAATGGATGTTGTGCGGTGCGTTTCTGACAGCTGTCAGCTGTACCTTTTCCGTCGGTTTCTCAATAAAGCAGATGACACTTCTGTCCCTTCTGACCGCGGCCATCTGGACACGGGCGGAAGGGTTGGCGATCATGCTGATGGCGCGGGGATTGCTCAATACCGCCCTCATGTCCTTGTCGAACAGCGCGGCAAGGTGTTCCAGGATTGTAGGCATGGCTTTCAATGTTTAAAGGATTCGACTTCATCAAAAAACTCCTTTACGGCTTCCGTATCCGGTTCTCCGAGTTTCCTGTTCCCCTTCATCCGGAATACCAGCCTCCGGGCTGCGGCCAGAATACCGGTTGTGGGCGGCAGGTCCGCCTTGAACATCCTTTCCACGGCCGTGAAGCAGGCCAGGGGGGATGGGGCCTGCATGAGAAGGACACTTTCAGGAGAGGCAATTACGGCGGAAAGCTGTACTTTTTCCGTAGTGTTGGTGAATAGCCGGACAAGTTCCGGCTTTTTCTGTACGGCGGCAATCTGCATTTTTTCTGTCGGTTCTTTGATCCTTTGGATTGCGTCCGGATTGTCCAGAACTGCTGCAAGTTGTGCATGTTCCGGCAACAGGTTGTTTTCATTTGGCATGGCAGTTTCTTTTTTATGTTATATTTCAGGGACAATGATAGAAAGATGCAGTGCAACCGTATTGCACTTAACAAAAATTAAGCGGATATCCGGGATTCACACCCGGGATATCCGCAAGTGGAATTCAAGGTGGTGTGGCCGCTTCAGGCCGCTTCAGTCATTTCCTTGTACAGCATGATGTCCGTATAGGACGAACTGTAGTTCATTCTGGCCGTAAGGGTGGACATGCCGGCTCCCTTGAAAGGATTGCCGGTTTCAGGATGTTCCTCCATCCACCGGCAGAAATCCAGTATGGGGGATTTGCCGGAAGTGAAATAGATAAAAGGGTGTCCTTTCAGTACCAGCAGGACATCCAGATAGTCCGTAAGTTTCCAGTCCATCCTGTATGTGCTGATGTCCGTCGCCATGTAGGGGGGATCTATCAGAAAGACCACATCCGGGGAGTCCCTGTACCTGTCCACCAGCTCCCTGTAGTCACAGCATACCACCTCGAGTCCGTCAAGATAGCCCTCGCAGCAGTAGTCGCTCAGGCGCATATTGTTGTAGAAATTCAGTTTTCCAAGCTCCCCGATGTTCCTGGCATATTTGCCGGAGAACAGCAGGGAGGAAGAGATGGTGAGATAGTCCACAAAGCCGGTGCTTTCCTCCCGGCGGATACGTTCCAGGAACATACCGTGCATCTTCTTGGAGAGCATCCTGTGGCGGGGGATTCCTTCCGAGAGGCGGCGGAGGTCGGAAAGCAGGGCGTTCGTCCGGCTGATGTTCTCCAGACGCTCGCGGTAGTTGTCGTGGTCATTGTAGATTACGGTTGCATCGGGTCTTTCCCGCTTGGTGATGTGCGAGAGCAGTCCGGAACCGCCGAACAGATCGACGAACACCGTCCTGTCACTGAAACGCTTCAAGACTTTTCTGAATTCCGATGCGAACATGCGTTTCTGTCCCACAAAAGGAAGCGGGGCCTGGCTGTAGTGGTACTTTTTCATTGCTGTAATCATTCTGTTGTGTAAGAGTGTTTATGTTTCGGATACAAAGTTCATATCTTCTCCCCATGAAAGCAAAAATTCCACTCTTTTCATACTGCATGGAACGTACATTCCTTTTTGAACCGCCCAAGAATCTCATACACTTTTCTTTCGGAAACGCCATGTCTGGCCGAGAGAAAGGCCACACAATACGTCACCTTTTCACCTTTGCGGCGCATTTGTTCGTACTCCCTGTACAGGTCGATATATTTGTAGTCGTCCGGCTTGTAACCTGTCCCGGCCAGACGCTCCAGAAGCTCCCTATTAAAATTTAGAATCTCAAACAGTGTCATAGCAAATATTTTTCTATCTTTGCAGAGCCAATCATTTTTGTAACAATAAATAAATGCAGAACCGTGACAGAGGGTCTTTGCCCCCGGTCGCGCGGTTCTGCGTTATGTTACAAAGTGATTGGCGTTACTTTTTTAACAGGTCCGGGGGCTTTTTTACTTTACTTCCCATATAAAAATCCCGCAGATCTTTTTTTATTATGCATATATGTGACAGGCTTTGCGTCTTTAAGGCTGCAAGATATACCACAAGGCTGCAATTTCGTTGCAGCATGACTTTTATTTTCAGAAAAACACGTTTGTTTCTATGGAAAATATACTTATTTATATATTAAAGTAATAAGTAATATACATGATTATGTATATTTTTATATTTAAGTATGTAATGTGAAATATATTTAAAGTATAATACTGATAAAGTAAATATGTAGAAAAATATTTGGTAAACATTTCAAAAATGCGTATCTTTACATCGTAATAATCAAGGAGATAGACAAATCATGAAAACAATTACGACAGCATGTGTAAACCACAAGGGCGGTGTGGCAAAGACCACTTCGCTGCTGAATCTGGCGGCCGGAATCGCACGGCTGCACGGAAAAAAGGTATGTATCATAGATGCGGACCCGCAGGCGAACACGACGATGGCGGCGTTCGGGGAGGAAATGGCAAGTCTTCCCCAGGATGTCATGCTCGAGAGTGTGCTGCAGGAAATCATGCAGGACAGACCCCTGGAGCTGAAGCCTCTCACGTGGCTGGACAGGGTGGATGTGCTGCCGGCGTCCTTGGACCTGGCGGCCACGGAAGTGATCATGAACACCACCCCCGGGAGGGAATTTCTTTTCAGGGAAATAATAAGAGGCCTGGAAAAGAAGTATGACCATATTCTGATAGACTGTCCTCCCTCATTGGGCATCATCACACAGAACGCGCTTATGGCGAGTGATTTTGTGATCATACCCACGGACGGGAACTATTTCGCCATGAAAGGAATCGAGAAGATACATTATATCATCGGCCTGCTCAGAAGAAAACTCGGCGCGGAGGTCAGGATTCTCGGTTACTTCATGACAAAATACAATGCGGGAAGAAAGCTGGACGTGGACATCAGGGAGAGTCTGATAGAAACATTGGGGGAGAGCGTGTTCGAGACAACCATACGGAACAACGTGGCGCTGGGAGAGGCGCAGTACAATGCACGGAGCATTTTCGATTATGCACCCTCGTCAAACGGGGCAAGGGATTACCGAAGTCTGACCGAGGAATTCCTTAAAAGGATCAGGAAAATGAACAAATAATAAAGGAGAAGGAATATGAAAGAATTCAAGTCGAAAGGGATTTCCCTGGAAAATATGGTGGGGGCAGACCCCATGAAAGAAAAAAAAACGGCGGAGACACCGGGAAAGGCGTATAACCAGACCATTGTCTTGACCGAGGATCTGGTATGGGAACTGAGGACATTTGCCGCGGACCATCGTTACAGAGGGGTAAAGACTGTCATAGAAGCGATGATAGGCTGCTTTCTCAGGGAGGACGGGACATTGGACCGCGACAGGTTGGAGCAGTTCTGGAAAGAATACGTAAAGAAGTAAAGTTTTATATTACTTTTGAAGTAAATAATATTTCAAAGTAAGATACTTATAAACTGAAAGAAGTAATACAATGAAAATTTTAAGGTATATATTGTTGGCTTCACTCACATGTGTATTATCCGCATGTGAAAAGGATGAGATCCTGCCGGAACCTGAACCGCCGGTTGTCACCCCGGGGGATGATCCGGGAAAGGATGAGGAAGAAAAGATACAGCTCGGAATAACCGCATCGTTGCAGGCGATGCAGCAGACAAGGGGAATCATAGAGGCATTCCTGCCGGGACATGAGATGGGGGTGTTCATCAGCGCTGCCGGCGCCGAGTCTCCATATGTACATAATGTGCCTTATGCCTTTGACGGCAAAAAATGGAATGCCGGCGGGGACGCTCCGGTGGAGGGCGACGCAGAGGTGGCCGCTTATCTGCCGTACAACGGACAGACGGCTGGGGACAGGCTCATCCCCTTTGAACTGGCGGACCAGCACGACATCCTGTATGGAAGGGCGTCGGTCACCAGGGACATTCCGACAGCGGATATTGAGATGAGACATGCCATGAGCCTGGTACGCATCAAAATTCTGAAAAATGAATATATGGGAGAAGGCATTGTCTCAAACATAAGGTTTGACAATGTGATCACAAGGATGACGCTTGACATCAGGCGGGAAACCAACTCCCCCCTGATATTCGATTTCTCAAGCAGGGGGAGCCTGCAAGCTGGCGGCAACTATCATCTGAACGATGCAGATCCGGTGGTAGTGGAGACAATCCTTCCCCCTGTCTACGGTTATGACCAGAAAGCGACGGTCAGTTTTGCCATTGACGGAAAGGAATATTCCTATGAGTTCCACAGGGACCATGAATGGGAGGCGGGAATGAAATACACCTATACACTGAAGATGACGGGAAACTACAACTCCCCGGTCAACATGGAGCAGGTGGATATCGATGTGGAGTACTGGAGTCGGTATGGCAAGACGGACCAAATTATACTCAACCCGAATCCGGAAGATTACGAGTTTACCATTTGGCCGAATTATACGGAATATGGCTATGACTGTTATCAAAATGAAGGTAAAGTATTTGGTACATTCTACTATCCTTGGTGTGGCACATCAGAAGGAGAAATGCGGTTTGTATTTATGAGGCCGGGTACGAATGAGATTGTGGAGCAGTTCCAGCCGATAGACATCAAGACGAATGGGGCATGGGATGGAAAACGTATCCAGTGCTATGTGACTTCCGTTCCCGGTACATACCAGCTTGTGCCGTTATTCCGCAAGAAAGGAGAAACGATGTGGTGCAGGGCAGCTGATTATGATTATGGCAGTACGGACAGGAATGGCTGTATGAGGTGAAAGCGCCTGCGTCGGATAATCTGCCGGCATTGCGCATGATGGAAGTGGAAGGACAGGGATATACTTCTATTCTTGCATATCCGGTTCCTGATGATGATCCGTGGAATCTGGTATATACTTTATCCAACCGGGGAGAAAAAGGCACTGAGAGGCGAAATAAAAGCAGTTTGGGAACGTGAGTTCAAACTGAAGTCTAATTCATATAGTCCAAGTACCAAAAAGAAAGGAGCAGTAAACGATGAGGAATGGAAAGATGAAATCGGTAAGGATTCTGTGGACATTCCGACAGGAACACGTTTCTGGAAGGGTATTATGAGTTGCAAATTCCCAGTTAAAAGACTTGCTCCCCGACATGATGGAGTTAAATATGCCATTCCAGTCTTACATTTATATTGGAGAGCTGAAAATTCCAATGAGTGGATATTACTTCGTTGTGATGCGGATTATCTGTTCAACTGCA
>ENA-OQIJ01000296-OQIJ01000296.1-human-gut-metagenome-genome-assembly--contig:-NODE-296-length-12582-cov-3.779446_pt1 | contig 12582 bp, 7 predicted proteins | sample MGYA00242582_ERZ504747 | MGnify/ENA primary metagenome ERZ504747 (study PRJEB26092, sample SAMD00036435) | human gut metagenome | host: Homo sapiens | study: EMG produced TPA metagenomics assembly of...
ATGCGGGCGTGCAGGCGATCTCGGTGTCGCCCACCGTTCACGGTGAACGTGCCTTCGATAGCAACCGTGTCCCCCGTGCTCGGGGCACGGTACTTCGTCAGGATCGGGTTACCTGGTACTCGGCATGGTTCGGAGTCGGGCGGCGGTTCGGCACGATGACCGATAGGCTCGTTCGCCTGCGCGCCCAAGCTACGTAGCCGTGCCGTCCTGCCCGAGGTCGGATGCGTGCAGGTAGCCTTCGTGTCCGCACGCACGAGCAGCGGCGCTACCGTGTAGCGCTTGAGGTACGCCATGTCGTATAGCTTGTTGGCCACGATGTGCTGCGTCATTCCCAGGATGAGCGCCGCGTCGGTGCCGGGGCGACGGGAATCCACCAATCGGCTTTGGCCGCCGTGCGTGAGAAGCGCGGGTCGATGACTACGACCTTGCAGCCGTTATCGATGGCGTCCATCACGAAGTGTGAATCGTTCACTGTCGTCTCGAAGTAGTTGCAACCGAAGAACAGCGACAGTTTCGATCCCGCGAGATCGTCCCATGAGTGGCCTTCCTGCTGCACGCCTAGACTGGGCAACATGCCCATGTTCGAGGCATTGTCGCCCATAATGCCGAAGCTCGTGAACGACGTGCCGCCTACGGAGTTGGCTGCACGTCCGGCAATGACCTGCGTGATGGCGCCATAACTGCCGGTCATCGAGATCCACGAGTTCGCGCGCGGACCGTACTTCTGCGAGATCTCCTTGTGCTTGCCGACGATGTAGTCCATCGCCTCCTCCCAGCTGAGCTGCTCCCACTCGCCGGATCCACGCTCGCCAACGCGGCGCATAGGGTACTTGATCCTGCTCTCGGAGTACACGCGTTGCATGGCGTTCGACACGCCTTTCAAGCACATGCGCTTGAAGCGGTTGTCCGGGAAATTGCCAGGCTGCACGCCCACGAGCACCCCGTCCTTGATGCGCGCCCCAACCGCGCAGCTGCCCGTGCAGTTCGGGCAGCACACCGTACGCTTGATCACGTCGGACTGCACGTACTGCGGCTCGGCGGCGAACGCTTGCTCTTTCGGCAGAACGGTCAAGCCTCCCACCACCGCTCCCATGGCGGCCGTGGTTCCGGTGAGCTGCAGGAATCGGCGCCTGCTGACCGGTGTGTCGACGACGTCCGTGTTCTTCTCTCGTTCCATACCTCCCCCTTTCGTTATGATGATGCCTTCGTTTGCGGACGATACCAAGCCTTACGATGGCGTGACGTCGACGCGGCGGAAAAAGCCTCCATGTTGCGTGATGGAAGGGAAGGGGTGTCGACGTGTGGTGATGCATCGATCGCGTGTCGTGCGAAAGGTGCGGTTCCTTGTGCACGGGCGCATCCAGTTGACACGCATATTGCAGGATGGGGGAAAGCTCGCGATAAGGTTCGGCACCGACGAGCGTGCTCGTTCCGTGGCATAATAAGCTGACAAGGGGAGGGGCACACGGGTATGTTCACGACATCCGACAACCGCACGTATCGGCTCAAGCCCATCAGCGAATGGGATTGGCACCGCTTTCCCATCGAAGTGGTCAAAACCGTCTCCGATGCCGAGTTGGCCGTCGCGCGCCTCGACGAGTCGGCCGGCTATCAGCGGCGCAAAACGGCGCTCCGCCGCAGCCTTATCATTACGGAGGCAATTTGCTCCGCGCGCATTGCGGGCAATAACGTAACGCACCGCGCGGTGCTGAGCGAAGGCTTCCGTCGTTTTCTGGTGGAAACCGAGAGTGGATCCACGGCAACCGAGGCGTTTGCTGCGCCCGATTTGGCCGATGCCTGCACGAGCGAGGTGATCTCGCTCGTGCGGGCGCTCCATCGCACGCATAAGACGGTGAGCGCTGAAGAGCGTATCGATGTAGAATTCTTCCTCGACCTGCAAGAACAGCTTGCCCGCAACGCCGGTGCCCCGATAGGTCTGCGTACGCGCCCGCTCGCACCCATGCCGTTCGCTGACGGGTACTTTTACCCGCCTTTGCCGGAGGAGGTGGCGCCGCTGTTGGAGGAAGTGATCGAGTTCTGTAACACGGAAGCGTGCTGCTCCACCATGGTGGCAGCCATCGCGCATTTTTTCTTCGAGGCCATCGTGCCGTTCGCGTGGGGCAACGATCGCATGGGTAGGCTGCTGTCGCATGCGGTGTACTCGCGCCAGCACATGTGGAAGAACCTCGTGTTCCCCATCGGGGCGCTGCCTGCCATCGCGACGAAGCAGCATGCCCTCTCGTTGTTGCCGTACATGACGAACCGGACGGTGCAACTTGCCGACGTTCCCGACATTTGCAATAACTGGATCACGTACTGCGGCCAGTCGATGCGCGTGAGCGCGCACTTTGCCAATATTTACGCGCAGCGTATTCGCGAGATGAACGATGCCTGGCTCGCGCGCCTTGGCGAACTGCGAAAAGACTCGGCGGCGCACCTCATCCTCGATGAACTGCCGACGACGCCGGTGTTCAACGTGCCGTATTTGGTGGAGCTGACGGGGAAGAGCTTCTCGTCGGTAAACGAGGCGGTGACGCATCTGGTGGAGGCGGGTGTGGTCAACAAGATGAGCCGGGGTAAGCGCAACCGCGTGTTCGAGGCATCCGACGTGCTCGATTTCTATTCGTGGCTCGAAGGGCAGATTCTGCCGCGCAACGTGAACGCCCGAGAAGCGTATTTGAGCATCACGCAGTAGAACATGAAAAACGGCGCCGAGCGGCGCCGTTTGCTTTCGATGGTGCCCCCGGGCGGATTCGAACCGCCGGCACCCGCTTTAGGAGAGCGGTGCTCTGTCCCCTGAGCTACGGAGGCGCGTTGGCTATTGTAGCATTGTTGGCGAAGAAGCGCGCGTCGGAGTAAGGGAACCTGCGTCGCCCCCTCCCCTCTCTCCTTCTCTCTCAACCTGCGCCCCCCCCTTTTTTTTTCAACCTGCGTCCCCTCCTATTGCGCCTGCGGTGCGATTTACTGGTGTGCAAAGTTTTTCGCAGGCGCAATAAGGGGCGCAAGGAGCGGGGGCAAAAAGGAGGGGCGCCAGCGGCGCCCCTCCTTTTAGTTTTGCTTCTTTGGATCGTCTGTTGGGTCTTCGGTGGGGTCCGGGGTTATTGCTTGGAAGGTGACGGTAATGTTTACGTTGCTCTTGATGTTGGAGAGCGTGAACGTGCCGCCCGACTTGCCGACGTCGTCTAGGCCGCTGACCTTCGCTACCTCGTAGCCGGCGTTCGGGGTGATGGTGATGGTGGCGCTGCCGCCCTCTTCAACCGATGAGACGTTCGAGGTCACGGTGCCGCCGCCGTTGGAGTTCACGCTAACCGAGTACGTCTGCGACTTCTTGCCGGTGCTCACCACGATGTTCACCGCGTCTCCTTCTTTGAGCTTGCCGCTCGAAGGATCTTGGCTGATGACGAGTCCTGCTTCGACGGTATCGCTTTCCATGTAGTCGGTGTTCACGTAGAAGCCGGCGTTGTTGAGCGTGGTGACGGCGGCGCCTTCACGCTGACCCACCACGTTCGGCACGTCGATGCCCGCCGAGCCCTTCGACAGGATGTACGTGACCGTGGAATCCTTGGCTACCTCGGTACCGGCAACGGGGTCTTGCCTGATGACGTGGCCTTCCTCAACCGTGTCGGAGTATTCGGCCTCGCCCGAGGCGGACTTCAACCCGTTCGCGGTCAGTTCCTTCTTGGCCTCGTCGGCGGTTTTGCCCGAGAGATCGGGTACGGTGATGGCTTTCGTGCCCTTCGACACGGAGAGGTTGATCTTGGTGCCCTTGGCCTGCTTGCTGTCGCCCTTCGGGTCCTGGCTGATCACCTGGCCGGCCTCGACGTTGTCGTCGAACGATTCCTCAACCTTACCCAGCTCGAACCCGGCCTCCTCGATGGCGGCGGTGGCTTCGTCAACCGTCTTGCCCACCACGCTGGGAACGGCAACCTTATCCTTATCATCGCCGCCGCCCGACATGAGGGCGAACGCGATGCCGCCCACCACGGCAAGCGCCGCGATGATGCCGATAACGATGGCGATGGTCTTCTTGTTGTTCTTCTTGCCGCCCGTGTTGTTGGCGTTGTAGGAACGCTGCGCGCTCGTGGGGGATGCGGCGTTCACGCCGCCCATGGCCGGCATGACGGCGGTGCCGTCGGCCACGCCCATGGGGGGAACCACGCCGCCCATGACCACCGTCTCGGCACTGGTGAAGCCCTCGCCCAGGTTGACGGAGCGGCCGGCCAGGTAGTCGTTGAGCGCGAGGCGCATGTCCTTCGCGGTGGCGAAGCGCTCTTCGGGGTTCTTCGCGATGGCCTTCATGATGATGGCCTCGAGCGCGGGGTCGATGTCGGGGTTGATCTCGCGCGGCGGCACGGGCAGGTCGTTGACCTGCTTCATGGCAACGCTCACGGCGTCGGGACCGTCGAACGGCAGGCGTCCGGTGGCGGACTCGTACAGCACGATGCCCAGCGAGTAGATATCGCTCGTGGCGGTGAGGTCTTTGCCCTGCGCCTGCTCGGGGGAGATGTAGTGCGCGGTGCCCAGCACCGAAGAGGTTTGGGTCATCACGGAGTTCTTCGCGCGCGCGATGCCGAAGTCCATGACCTTCACGTTGCCGTCGGGCTGCACCATGATGTTCTGCGGCTTGATGTCGCGGTGGATGATGTCAAGGCCGTGCGCCACGGAAAGCGCCTGGCACACCTGCGAGCCGATTTCGGCAACCTTGCGCTGGTTGATGGCACCGCGCTCGAGGATGGCGGTCTTCAAGTCGGACCCGCGCACGAACTCCATGACGATGTAGTAGGTGCCCTCGTCCTGGCCCCAGTCGTACACGTTCACGATGTAGGGGCTCTGCAAGTTGGCGGCAGCGGCGGCTTCCTGCTTGAAGCGCTGGGTGAAGTTCGGGTCGGCGGCGTATTGGGGCAGCATGACCTTCACGGCGACCAGGCGACCGAGCACGTTGTCCTGCGCGCGATACACCTCCGCCATACCGCCGATACCGATGCGCTCGGTAATCTGGTAGCGGTTGTTGAACACCCTGCCTATCATGTTTCCGGTCACGTTTTAGCTCCTTTAGGTTACATGCTGGGCTGCATACCGTTTTGAGGACGGTACACGGGCCATCAGCATACCTTATTTACAAAAGCCCCTGAACTTCCAAGGCCGTTTTTAACACATTCTGCGCTTTTGCCGTACCCACGCCCTCTTCGCCGTCCTCGATGATGAGGGCAACCACCACGCGCGGGTCGTCGGCGGGCGCCATGCCCACGAACCAGCTGTCGTTGCTGTCTTGCTTCTCGGCGGTACCCGTCTTGCCGGCAACGTCGATGCCGTCGATTTGCGCCGCCGTGCCGGTGCCGTTCTCAACGACGCCGAGCAGCACCTGACGGGTGCGCTCAGCGGTGGTCTTGCTGATGGCCGTCATGAGCTTCGACGGCTGAGCCGAGAAGCTGCGCTCGCCGTTGGCGTTGTTCACACTGTCAACGATGTAAGGCTGCATGATCACGCCGTCGTTTGCGATGGCGGCGCCCACGAGCGCCATCTCGAGCACGGTGGCCTGCGGGCCCGCCGGGCTTTCGCGGTCGGGGTGGTTGGGGTCGCCCACCGGCTCGCCCGCGGCGGCCCACGCCAGCTCCCACGGGCTCTTGGACAGATCCTCGGCGGTGGGCATGAGCGAGGTGAACAGGCCCAGCGAGAAGTCGATGTTCTTGTTGAAGCCGAAGTCCTCGGCGCCGGCCACCAGCTTGTCGGCCCCCATCTCGACGCCCAGCTGACCGAACACGGTGTTCGACGACAGCGCAGTGGCCTGGGCCAACGTGAGGTTGCCGTAATCGGCCTTGTTGAAGTTCGACACGGTGGCGTTGCCGATTTCCATGGTACCCGGCGACGAGAACACGGTATCCTCCTTCGCCACGTCGTCTTCAAGCGCGGTGGCAAGCGTGACCATCTTGAACGTGGAACCCGGCGCGTACAGCGCGTGGGTGGCGCGGTCGATGAGCGTGGTGTCGTCGGGGTTCGCGTTCGCCTGCTCGATGATCGACTCGAAGTCGGCGGCGTTGTACGTGGGCGACGAGGCCATGCCAAGCACGGCGCCCGTGTCGGGGTCGAGCACCACGCACGCGCCCTTGCGCCCGGCGAGCGCATCCTGCGCCGCCTGCTGAATCTTGGAGTTGAGGGTGAGCGTGACGTCGTTGCCCGCCGTGCCGATGCCGGCAAGCGAGTTCAGCACGTCGGTCCACGAGGCGAAGTTCTCCTGCCCCTTGAGCGTGTCGTTGTACGCGGCTTCGATGCCCGCGTTGCCGAAGCGCGACGACGAGTAGCCCACCACGTGGCTGGCCAGGTCGCCGGCCGGGTACTCGCGCTCGTACGTGCCGTCCTCCTGCTTCACGCTGCGCGCAAGCACGGTGCCGTCGTACGTGGCGATGGTGCCGCGCTCGGTGCGCGCTTCCTTCGCGATGGTGTGGTTGTTGCCCGGCAGGTTCTGGTAGTAGTCGGCCTGCACCACCATGATGAGCGTGAGGTTCGCCACGAGCAGCGCGAATAGCGTGGAGCACAGCAGCATGCTGTGGTTGAGGCGCTTGCCCAGCGACACGCGCCCGAGCACGCTGTTCGCGTGCAGCGACGTGGTGGCGCTGGTCATCTCTGCGCCGACGCCCGTGCCTTCGTCGCCGCAGCGCAGCAGGAAGCCCACGATGATGAAGCTGGCCAAAAGCGACGAGCCGCCCTGGCTGATGAAGGGCAGGGTGAGGCCCGTCAGCGGGATGAGCCGTGTGACGCCGCCGACGATGATGAACGCCTGCAGCACGATCATGGACGTGAGGCCCACGGCGACGAACGAGCTGACGTCGCTCTTCGCGCGCGCCGCCGTCACGAAGCCGCGCACGGCGAAGCATAGGAACAGCAGCAGTACGCCCGCTGCGCCCAGCAGGCCGATTTCCTCGGCGATGGCGGCGAAGATGAAGTCGCTCTCCACAACGGGAATGGGGATCTGCCCGGCCAGGCCGCGCCCGATGCCCACGCCGAACAGGTCGCCGTCGGCGATGGAGTAGATGGCCTGCGTGAGCTGGTAGCCCGTGTCCTGTGCGTCGGCGAAGGGGTCGAGCCATGTGTTCACGCGCACCTGCACGTGGTCGAACGCCATGAACGCGCCCACGGCGCCGATGGCGATGAGGCCGAGGCCGATGATGAGATAGAACTTCTTGCCCGTGGCCACGTACAGCATGACGAGGAACACGAAGAAGAACACGAGGGCGCTGCCGAGATCCTTCTCGAACACGACGATGACGAGCGCGATGCCCCACATGAGCAGCAGGGGCAGCAGCGTGCGGACGTCGGGCAGGCGGAAGGGGCCCACGCGCCACGTGAACACCGAGAGCATCTCGCGGTTCTGCGCGAGGTAGCCCGCCAGGAACAGCACGATGACGATCTTCGCAATTTCGCCCGGTTGGAACGAGTAGCCGCCGATGTGAAGCCAGATGCGGCTGCCGTAAATCTCCTGGCCAAGGCCCGGAACGAGCGGCGAGAGCAGCAGCAGGAAGCCCACGATCATGAGCGTGTACTTGTAGTTGGCTATCTTGTCGAGGTTGCGTATGAACACGAGCACGAGCACCATGCAGGCCACGCCCACGAACAGCCACATCACCTGGCCGACGGCCAGGTCGGGAACCAAACTGGTGACGAACGCGATGCCGATGCCCGACAGCGCGAACGAGATGGGCAGCAGCGCAGGGTCCGCATTCGGTGCGAACTTGCGCACGGCGAGGTGCGCGATGACGAACGCGACGAAGATGGCCGCCGGCACCCCGAGGGTGGTCAGGTTGAGCGCCTGCCCCTGGTTGATGGCGATCATGGCGAACAGCAGCGCCACCACGGGCGCCGCCACCAGCAACAATACGAGTTCAACGTTGCGGCGCGTCATGCGGCACCGCCTTGCGTGTCCTTGTCGTCCCCGTCTTTGGCGTCGTCCTGCGTCTCGCCGCCTTCGGCGGCGTTATCGTTCTTCTGCGCGATCTCGTCCTCGTACTCTTTGACGAGCGCTTCGGCCGCTTCCATGTCGTCGACGCGGATGCCGTCGTTCAGGCGGTTCGCCACGCCGGGCTGCAGTTGGTCGACCTCCACGGAGGTGGTTTTTTCCAGGTGCGAGAACGTGAGTCCCAGCACCGAGCCGGGAACGCCCCGGTAGATGGCCACTTTGCCGTTGTCGTTGGCCAGGTACGCCGTGGTGTTCAGATAGGTTTGCGTGCCCCACACGGCCCCGGCGATGATGGCCGCGAACAGCACGAGCACGAGTGCGATGGACAGCTTCGTCTTGCGCGCCAGCTTCTTGCGGCGCACTTCGGCGTAGCCGGTCACGTCTACCACGATGACGGTGACGTTGTCGTGGCCGCCTGCAGCGATGGCCTCGTTCACCAGCTGCGATGCGCAGCGCTGCGGGTCTTGGATGCGGCGCATGGTGTTCTCGATCTCGTCGTCGAACACCATGCCCGATAGGCCGTCGGAGCAGATGAGCAATCGGTCGCCCGTTTCGACGTTGATCTCGTAAATGTCGGGGTGCAGGTGCACGTCGCTGCCCAGGGCGCGCGTGATCACCGAGCGCTGCGGATGCGTGCGCGCTTCTTCGGCCGTGAGCTGCCCGGCTTCGATCATGTCGGCCATGAGGCTGTGGTCGCGGGTGAGCTGCTGAAGCTTTCCCTGGTGCAGCAAGTAGGCGCGCGAGTCTCCCACCTGGGCAATCACCAGACGCTCGCCCTCGAGCATGGCGGCGGTCATGGTGGTGCCCATGCCCTGTCGGCCGCGTCCTTCGTGGGCTGCCTGGATGACGGCGCGGTTCGCGTTCTCCACGGCGCGGCCGAGTTCCGCCCCGTCGGGATGGGCGGGGGCCTGCTCGGACAGCACGCGCACGGCAATCTCGGAAGCCACTTCGCCCGCGGCGTGCCCGCCCATGCCGTCGGCGACGGCGTACAGGGGAGGCGTGACCACGAGGCTGTCCTCGTTGTGGTCACGCAGGCATCCGATGTCGGTGCGACTGCCGAACGAGGTGAGCGCGCCCTTGCGCGTGCGCGGCGTGGATTTGTACGAACGCTCGGCGGCCATTAGGCAAACCTCACGCGGATGGCGACGTCGCCGACGTTCACCACGTCGTTGTTCCTGAGAGCGGTGGGCTCGGTGATGGGCTGTCCGTTCACGCCCGTGCCGTTCGTGGAATCGAGGTCCTCAACGAACAGGTTTTGCCCCATGAGCTGGAAGCGTGCGTGACGGCCGGACACGTAGCCCGCGCCCACGACGATGTCCGCCCCGGGGCTGCGGCCCACGATGACGGGCCCGCGCACCACGATGGACACGCCGCGCAGCTCCTTCGGCCCGCGTTCCACGGAAAGGTTCCACGTACGCTCTTTCTTGCGCTGGCCGCGCACGAGTCCGATGCCCGTCTTCATGATGGCGAACAGGAACAGGTACAGCAGCGCGACGAACAGGAGGCGTACGATGAGAAGTACGACGTCGATCACGGGTTATCCTTCCGTTTCCGCTCAGGCTTGGGTGAACACGAAGTTCGTCATGCCGATGGTGATGCGGTCACCTTCGGAGAGCGGCTGGGTGGCAACCTCGCGGCCGTTCACCAGGGTGCCGTTCGTCGAACCGAGGTCGGTGATGGTCCAGATGCCCTGCGGCTCGAAGCGCAGCTCGGCGTGCGTGCGCGAGGCGTTCACGTCGTGCACGGCGATGTCGTTCTTCGACTCGCGGCCGATGAGCAGGCGGGCGGAAGCCAGGTCGTAGGTGCGGTTGTTCGTGGTGTCCACGAGGCGGGCGCGCACGGCGGCCTGCGCCGGCATGGGCGTGGCGGCCTGCGGACCGCCGGCGAACACGACGGTTTCGGCGGCCATGGGCTGATGCTGCTGCGGTTGCTGCTGGGGACGCGGCTGCGGTTGGCGCATGGCGGCGGCTCCCATGCCCGCACCGGCAGCGGCGCCGACGCCGGCTCCTGCCGCAGCGGCGGCGCCGATGGCGAACGGGTCCACGGCCGTCGGGCGCTCGGGCGGCTGCATGCCGTCGCGCTGCTCGTCGAAGTCGCGGCTGTCGAAGGTGTACTCGCCGTAGTCGATGGAGTAGTCCAGCTCGTCCTCCGGCACGTAGGGAAGCTCCTGATGCTGGTCGAGCCCGCCGGCAGGCATGGCGTCGTACTGGTCGTAGGCGCCGTACGCGTCGTACTGCGCGGGCGCGCCCATGGGTGCCGGAGCCGGAGCCGGTGCGGGTGCGGCGTAGCCGTTGTCGTAGCCCTGCTGCGGGTAGCCGCGTACTGCTGCTGCGGCGCCTGGCTGGCCGGGGAGCCTGTTCGACGCCGGTGCGGCGTAGCCCTGCGCGGGCGCGCCGTAGCCGCCGGCCGACGGAGCGGCCAGGCCGTAGCGCTGCATTTCCTCGGCGCGCAGCTGCGCGATGATGGGCGCGGCCACCGCCTCGGCGATGATGTCGAACTTGCCGTGCTTCAGGCCGTCGTCCACGATGAAGCGCACGAGCGGCTGGCCGTCCATGACGAGGCCCTGCTCGGACGCCTTCGCGGTGAGGTAGGTTTCCGTTTCGCCGGCCAACGTGGGGTAGTAGCCCATGAGGCGGCGGTCGTCGTCGGGGTTCACGAGCACGGTGTACAGCGTGGGGGCGTACTGCTTGCCCGCGCCCACCATCTTCTCGCGCTTCATCTGCTTCTCGGCCTTCTTCGCTATCTGAACCGGCGAGATGGGAGCGTCGAACATCTTGTCCGCAGCGCCCTCGAACGTGTCTTCCATCCTGCCTTCGAATTTCGAAAGAAAGCCCATTGCATCTCCTTTAACGGCGCGTCGTGGAAGCGGCGGCGGAGCCGAGCTTCGGGTGCGCGCGTGTCGCGTGCGGGCCGGTGCCCGCGCGGTCGCGCGCCCAAACGCAACCAGGTTACTTCGTGTGTCCCTGCATATGACTATGCAATGTTCCATCTTGCCATAAACGCCCCAGGTGCGCCCCATCCTTTACGCAATCGTCATTATTGTGAAGCGAGGGTAACGGATGCGGGGCGGGGCGTGCGGGGATGGCTACTCGGCGGCTTCGGCTGATTCCACAAGGCGCATGAGCTCCTGTTGGCTGTGCACGTTCGTCTTCTTATAGACGTGACGGATGTGCGTTTTCGCCGTGCCTTCGGAAATGTAGAGCTTCTCCTGGATGTAGGCGGCGTTATGGCCCTTCGCCAGGAAGAACATGATTTCCGTCTCGCGGCGCGACAGCAGGTACGTGTTGGCAACCGTCTCGCATTTCGCGCGGAAGCGCCCGCCGCCTTTGCGGCCGTCGGTTTCGTCGCGCGATGCGGACGAGCGGGCCACGAGGAGCGGTTCGCGCGCCGCTTCGGGCTGCGGGGCTGTGGTCTCGGACGCGGAAGCGCCGTCGTCCGCCGCCGGGCGCAGCGGCATGAGGGGCCGTACCTGGTCGTTCAGTTCGGCCGACACGGCTTTCACGAGCGGGCACGGCGCCACGATGGCCTCGATTTCGCGCTCGCGCGGCAGCAGCGCGTAGGCGAACACCATAATAAGGAGCACGATGACGATGACGCCCTGCTCGCCGAAGGGCAGCAGGTGCACCCAGTTCGCCGCCACGATGGGAAACAGCGACCCGGCGAGCCCCGCCAGCGCCAGCATGCCGCGCCCGAGGCCGAACACGTAGATGGGCGACAGGCGGAAGCGCTGCGCCAGCTCGCCGAAGAAGATCCACATGAGCGCCTCGAAGCACAGGTACCCCACCACGAGGAACATGCTGGAAAACGTGCTGTCGCTCATCTCCGACAGCGGCAGGAAGAACAGCGTGACCGCGATGAAGGGGATGAGCGGGCGGAAGTAGCGGCTCCATTTGTCGCCGCCGCCCAGGGCCACGATGGTGACGAGGATGATCACGGTTGCGCATCCCGCGGCCAGCAGCATGAGAATTTGGTCGGCCACGTTCGATGCGGGCACGATGTACTGGATGGACGTTTGCCGCAGCGTGCCCAGCGCCACGCCGAACACGAACACGGGCAGGGCGAACCGCAGGAAGAACTTCGTGTGGTTCACGGGCAGCGGCTTGAAGATGGGCACTTCGTTGCGCTCGGAGTAGGGCTGCGGCGTTTTGTTCCACAGGATGGCCAGCTCGAGCAGGGGAATGATTGCGGTGAGGATGCCGGCGATGGGGAAGGGGCCGTAGTGCAGGGCGACGGCGTACACGCCGATGCCGATGGAGATGGCGATGGATGAGTTGAGCACGATGGAGGCGCTGTCGCACCGTGCGAACGCCGTGCCCCAAAACAGGATGAGAATGGCGGAGCCGATGCCCGTCATCACGCCCGAAACCGCCTCGAGCGCCGGCACGTTGAGCGGGGCTGGCGCCAGCAGCAGGAGCGTGCCCGCGCACATGAGCAGCGAGCCCGTCACGAGCGTCTTCTTCGAGATGTAGGTGTGCAGCAGCCGTTGATCGGTGATGCCGGCGAACAGCAGGCACAGGCCGAACACCACGATGGATATGAGGAAGGGAAGCGAGGCGTGGCTGCCGTACATGCCAGTAATGTAGGTCTGCGTGCCGAAGATGGAGGACGTGCCGAACATCGCGGCGTACACC
>ENA-OQIJ01000297-OQIJ01000297.1-human-gut-metagenome-genome-assembly--contig:-NODE-297-length-12573-cov-6.831914_pt1 | contig 12573 bp, 12 predicted proteins | sample MGYA00242582_ERZ504747 | MGnify/ENA primary metagenome ERZ504747 (study PRJEB26092, sample SAMD00036435) | human gut metagenome | host: Homo sapiens | study: EMG produced TPA metagenomics assembly of...
TACAGAAAAGACTGACATTTTTTGGTAATGTAGTTTTCAGTTTTTGAACAAAAAAGCAAACAAAATACAAAGCGACAGGATGCAATGTGAAACGATTTGAAGAAAAACTGCCGAAAACAGGTAGTTTCAAAATGAGACGAAAAATAGAACAATAGATTTAGAAAAAATCGATTTGTTACGTTTTGAAACGAAAAAGCGGATTTTCAGGATGGAAAAGGGTGTGAAATCGCTTAAAATGAAAACACGGTTAAGACACAGAAGGAGGGCGTGCGGTGGTTAAACTGTTAATACTTGCGGATGATTTTACAGGAGCGCTGGACAGCGGCGTTAAACTGGCGGCACATGGATCGCGCACCAAGGTGATCACGGACCCCCACACGGATCTGGGCGTTGCAACAAAAGATGCAGAGGTTCTGGTTGTGGATACCGAGACCCGCCATTTGACCGCAGATCAGGCAGGTGCAATCGTCGCAGGGCTGGTTCGGCAGGCGCTGGATCTGCATATCCCTTACATATACAAAAAAACCGACTCGGCCCTGCGGGGAAACATCGGGGCGGAATTAAGTGCGGTGATGAACACCGCAAACCAGCCGGTGGCCTTTTTTCCGTCACTGCCGCAGATGCAGCGGTGCACGGTGGGCGGAGTCCATTACATTCAGGGAACCCCCGTTGCGCAAAGCGTTTTTGGCAGTGACCCGTTTGAGCCGGTCACCCGATCCAATGTCTGCGAACTGATCGGGCTGCAAACCGATGCGCCGGCTATTTCTCTGGAGCCGCTGGGGGAGAAAAGCTTCTTGCCCGGGCAGCAGGCAATCTGGGTTTTTGACGGGCAGACGACCGGCGAACTGCTGGAAACGGGAAAACGGCTGAAGGAAAACGGCCAGCTGCGAATGATGGCGGGCTGTGCCGGATTTGCGGAAGTTCTTCCCGGATTGCTTGGCCTTGCGCAGGAGGAGGCCGCAAAGGCACCGCAGCTGGACGAACGCTTGCTGGTACTCTGCGGAAGCGTGAACCCCATCACGATCCGGCAGCTGGACGAAGCAGAGAAAGCCGGATTCGTACGGCTTCGAATGCGACCGGAGCAAAAACTGAACCCGGATTACTGGATCGGGAATGAGGGCAGGCAGCTGCTGGAACGCTGGAAAGCCGCCCTGCAGACCAGCAGTCACATCATTGTGGACAGCAACGACGAAGCCGACAGCGGATGTGCTGCGGAATACGCGGCGGTTCGCGGTCTGGGCATTCAGGAGGTACGGGTTCGCATCGCAAGCTCGCTGGGCAGGATTCTGAAGAGCCTGAATCAGTGCGAGCGGATGGGGACTTTGCTGATCACCGGCGGCGACACGCTGCTGCAATGTATGAACGCCATTGGCGTATATGAAATGGAGCCTGTCTGTGAGCTGGAATTCGGCGTGGTACTTTCCCGCTTTGAACTGGATGGCCATCGCCGCTATGTGATTTCCAAATCCGGTGGCTTCGGCACACAAAATCTTTTAATCGAACTTGCAGCCATGCTGCAGAACCAAACCGCAAATATGGAGGAGAAAAAACGATGAACTATCCTGTACTGCCTACCCTGAACTGGGATGGAACGATCTGGCACGACAGCATCATGGGCGTGGATGCAGCGCTGCTGCCCACCGGGGGATATCCCACCGCCCATGCGCCCGCTCTGCTGGAGCTGCCCAATGGCGACCTGCTGTGTGCCTGGTTTGCCGGCAGCTACGAGGGCAGCGCGGATATCCACATCATCTGCTCCCACCTGCCCAAGGGTGCAGGTCAGTGGGAAGCGCCGGTGGAAGTGTCCGGCGACCCGGAGCGCAGCGAACAGAATCCCTCGCTGTTCTACGGCCCCGATCAGGCGGTTTGGGCCATCTACACCGCTCAGCTGGACCGCCAGCCCGGCAAGGACAACATGCAGTTCACTTCCCAGATTCGCTGCCAGAAGAGCACCGACGGCGGCAAAACCTGGGGCGAGTACGAAACGCTGTTTGCCCGAGAAGGCAGCTTCTGCCGTCAGGCCATTCAGATCCTGAGCAACGGCCGCTGGATCTTCGGCAACTGGCTGTGCACCGATTCCGAAGAGGGCCTGTCCGGTGATCCCAGCGTGTTCCAGATCTCGGACGATGAGGGCAAGACCTGGCGTCAGGTGGACATGCCCAACAGCCGCGGCCGTGTGCATCCCACTGTGGTGGAGCTGGACAACGGTCATCTGGCCGCCTTCATGCGCAGCCGCGAGGCGGATTTCATCTACCGCAGCGATTCCTACGATTGGGGCGACAGCTGGACCGAACCGGTGCCCACCCCCATTCCCAACAACAATTCCAGCATCAGCGCCATCCGCCTGAAGAGCGGCCGCGTTGCCATTGCCTGCAACCCCACCTGCACCCCCGATCCCCAGCCCGGCAAGGCTGCATGGCCCGGCCTGCGCTGCCCGGTGGCGGTGGCCCTGTCCGAGGACGGCGGCAAGACCTTCCCCATGATCCGCTGGATGGAGCGTGGCGAAGGCTTCATGGGTGAGGAGAACCGCACCAACAATCAGCAGTACGAATATCCCTCTCTGATGCAGAGCGAGGACGGCACCATTCATCTGGCTTATGCCGCCCACACCCGTCTGGGCGTGAAGTATCTGCATTTCACGGAGGAGGATGTGATGGGCAAAAAGCGTGAGCGCGTTGGTCTGTACAACCCCACCGCGGCCCAGAGCAAGTAAATCAATTGGAAGGAAGAGACGATACCATGCTTACCAGCTATAACCTGAAAATGCCCCATGCCGTTTACGGCGGGGAAAACGCCATTGATAAGATCACCGATATTCTGAAGGCCAGCGGCGCCAGCCGGGTGGCAATGTTTACCGACAAGGGCATCGAGGCCTGCGGGCTGTTCAGTCTGCCGGAGGAAGCAGTAAAAGCGACCGGCCTGCCCTATGATGTGCTGGACGATCTGCCCGCCGAGCCCAGCTACATGGCGGTGCAGAAGATGGTGGATGAGTTCAAGAAGAGTGGGGCCGATTTCATTGTGGCCTGTGGCGGCGGCAGCGTACTGGATGCAGCCAAGCTGGCCAGTGTGCTGGTAACGGATGAATACGGCGTGAAGGAGCTGCTGGACGAGCCCGGCCGCGCCCGCAAGTGCGTGCCCATTGTTCTGATTCCCACCACCGCCGGCACCGGCGCCGAGGTTACCCCCAACGCCATTGTGGCGGTTCCCGAAAAGGAACTGAAGGTGGGCATCGTAAACGACAACATGATTGCCGACTATGTGATTCTGGATGCTCGCATGATCAAGAACCTGCCCCGCAGCATCGCGGCGGCCACCGGTGTGGATGCGCTGGCACACTGCATTGAGTGCTTCACCAGCAACAAGGCAAATCCCTTCAGTGACCTGTACGCCATGGAGGGCCTGGATCTGATCCTGAACAACATCGAGAAAGCCTGCGATGACCCCGAGGCCATGGAGGAAAAGAACCAGATGCAGATTGCCACATACTACGGCGGCCTGGCCATCACCGCCTCTGGCACCACCGCGGTGCATGCCCTCAGCTATCCTCTGGGCGGCAAATACCACATCGCTCACGGCGTGTCCAATGCCATTCTGCTGGTGCCGGTGATGAAGTTCAACGAGCCCTTCTGCCGGGAACGTTTTGCGCAGGTTTATGACCGCTGCTGCCACGACGGCAGCGCCCTGACCACGGTGGAGGAGAAGTCCGCCTGGGTCATCAATCGGCTGGACGCCATTGTCCGTCATCTGGACATCCCCACCAGCCTGAAGAGCTTCGGCGTGCCGGAAAGCGACCTGGAAGGTCTGGTAGAATCCGGCATGCAGGTGCAGCGGCTGCTGGTGAATAACATGCGGCCGGTCACCCCGGAGGATGCCCGTGCCATCTACGAGCAGATCCTGTGAGAATGGGAGGAAATGAAGATGAATAAATCCATTGTTGGCATTACCATGGGTGATCCTGCCGGTAACGGCCCGGAGATCACCGTGAAGGCGCTGGCCCACAGCGATTTGTATGACCGCTGCCGTCCTCTGGTGGTGGGCGACGCCAAAATTCTGGAGCAGGCCGCCGGTTTTGTGGGCCGCACCGATATCCGCATCCATCGCTGCGAGCAGGTGAGTGACGCGCTGTTCGTGCCGGGAACCATTGATGTGCTGCATCTGGAGCTGATCCCCGATGTGGCGGCTTTCCCCATCGGTCAGGTGAGTGTGGAAGGCGGAAATGCCGCTTTCCAGTGTGTGCGCAAGGTGATTCAGCTGGCCATGGACGGTCAGGTGGATGCCACCTGCACCAACGCACTGAACAAGGAGGCCATGAACAAGGCACTGGAAGCCGCGAATGGTGCAAACTCCGACGGTTATACCCACTTCGATGGCCATACCGAGATCTACGCCACCTACACCAACACCAAAAAGTACACCATGATGCTGGCCCATCATGATCTGCGTGTGGTGCATGTGTCCACTCACTGCTCCCTGCGGGAGGCCTGCGACCGGGTAAAGAAAGCCCGCGTGCTGGAGGTTATCCAGATTGCTCATAAGGCCTGTGTGGACATGGGCATCGAAAATCCCCGGGTGGCTGTGGCCGGCCTGAATCCCCACTGTGGCGAGAACGGCCTGTTCGGCACCGAGGAGATCGACGAGATCATCCCCGCCATTCAGGAGGCAAAGGCACAGGGCATCAACGCCATCGGCCCATGCCCGCCAGACAGCGTTTTCTCCGAGGCACTGGGCGGCTGGTACGACATTGTGGTCTGCATGTACCACGATCAGGGCCACATCCCTCTGAAAACCGTGGGCTTTGTGTACGACCGGGAAAAGCAGAGCTGGAAGGCTGTGGAGGGCGTGAACGTTACTCTGGGTCTGCCCATCATTCGCACCAGCGTGGATCACGGCACCGGGTTTGCTCTAGCCGGTAAGGGCACCAGCAACGAGCTGAGCCTGGTAAATGCCATCGATTATGCGATCCGCATGGCCCAGAGCAGATAAACCGAGGGGACACATTCAATGTTTTTATGAAGCGGGTGCCAATCGCCGCTTCATCAATAGATTACATTAAAGGAGATTGTTGAAATGAAACAGGTTGAACTGAAGGGTATCATCCCTCCGATTCTCACGCCCATGAATCCCGATGAATCGGTGAATCTGGACGAGCTGCGCAATCAGATCGAACGCCTGCTGGAAGGCGGCGTGCATGGTCTGTTTCCCTTCGGCACCAACGGGGAAGGCTACATCCTGAATGAGAAGGAAAAGATCGAGGTTCTGGAAGCCACCATCGACCAGGTCAAGGGCCGCGTTCCGGTTTATGCAGGTACCGGCTGCATCTCCACCGCCGACACCATCCGCATGAGCAAGAAGGCACAGGAACTGGGCGCGGACGTGCTGTCCATCATCACCCCCAGCTTTGCGGTGGCATCCCAGAAGGAACTGTATGACCACTATGTGGAGGTTGCAAAGCATGTGGACATTCCCATCGTGCTGTACAACATTCCTGCCCGTACTGGCAACAAGCTGCTGCCCGAAACCGTGGCAAAGCTGGCCAAGGATGTGGACGTGATCATGGGTGCCAAGGACTCCAGCGGCGACTGGGACAACCTGCAGGCCTACATCAACCTGACCCGCGATCTGGACAAGGACTTCCGGATTCTGTCCGGCAACGATTCCCTGATTCTGCCCTGCCTGAAGGCGGGCGGCGCCGGCGGCATTGCGGGCTGCGCTAACGTATATCCCCATGTGCTGGCTTCCATCTACGAGCTGTTCAAGGCCGGTAAACTGGACGAAGCCCAGAAGGCGCAGGATTCCATCGCGTCCTTCCGTGCAGTATTCAAGTATGGCAACCCCAACACTGTGGTGAAGAAAGCGGTTGCCATGCTGGGTTATCCCGTGGGTGATTGCCGCCGTCCCTTCAACTACCTGTGTGATGAGGGCGTAGAGGCGCTGCAGAAGGTTCTGAAAGAGAATGCCGACAACGGCATGTGCTGAATGTTTTTCCGCGGGCAGCGGTTTGCGGACATGATTGGGCTGCTGCCCGGCGGTATGCAACAGTAACTTGAGAGTTCGGTTATAAAATGAGAGGAGAATACGCAAATGACTGTTCCAATGATCATTGCACTGCTGATCACAGCGTTTATGATCGTTCTGATCATGACGGATAAGCTTCCCTTTGGTGCACCCCCGCTTCTGGCATGTCTTTTGATGGTAGTATTCGGCGTTGTGGACATCAAGACCGCTTTTGGCGGCTTCTCCAATTCTACCATTGTTATGCTGGCCTCCTTCATGGCGATCATTGCCGCCCTGCAAAAGACCAGCTTCATCATCAGCTTCCGCAAGGCCATGTTCAACATGGCGAACAAAGGCGGATTCCTGGCATACACTCTGATTATCCTGATCGTTATGCTGGGCTGCAGCATGTTCGGTACCGGTTCCACCGCATACTATGTGCTGGTGATCGGCCTGCTGTCCACCCTGCCTTACAACAAAAAGCTGCCTCCCTCCAAGGTGCTTATGCCTGCCGGCTTTGCCGCGAACCATCCGCTGCTGCCCTTCAACACCGCCCTGCAGTACGGCATCGTGATCGCCGTTCTGGAAAGCGCCGGTGTTATGGCCAACGTAAATGTGTTCAAGTTCTCTGTGGTGAATTTCATCCTGTCCATGGGCTTCCTGGCCTGGTGCCTGATCACCTACAAATTCATGCCCGACCATCCCATTGCTGAGGCCAGCGAGGAAGTAAAGACCCAGACTGAGAACTTCGTGGCCATGCCCAAGTGGAAGGAAACCGCTACTTGCGTGATCTTCGCCGTCGCCGTAATCGGTATGCTGCTGCAGAGTGTGATCGGTGACGCCGGCTATGCCATCACCGGCATTGCTGTGGCCGGTCTGCTGGTATTCGGCATCATGGACTTCAAGGAAATTCGCGATGCCATCAGCGCTCCTATCATTCTGATGTCTGCAGGCGTAATCGGTATTGCGGATGCCCTGGGCAGCACCGGTCTGACCGCTCTGGTGGGCGAGACCGTTGCCAATATGCTGGGCGACAACATCAACCCCTTCATCCTGATTTTCGTATTCTGCATCCTCACCAGTGTGCTGGCAACTCTGACCGGTTCCACCATTGGTACTGTGTATGTGTTTGCTCCCATGGCCATCGCCACCTGCGTGAATCTGGGTCTGGATCCCACCGCCGCTGCCTGTGCGATCGTTATCTCCGGCTGGTGCGGACATTTCCTGCCCATCGATGGCATGCCTGCCATGATCATGGGCACCGGCAACTACAAGATCACCGAGTTCTGGCGTTTCACCATTCCGCAGTATTTCATCCGGCTGCTGGCGCTTACCGCCGGTTCGCTGCTGCTGTTCCCTGTATGATCGGGAATTAAGGAGGAAAATCCATGAGCTGCAAATTTGAACTGGAGCATATCGGCATCAATACTCCGAACGAAAAGGAAGCTGCCGATCTGGCTGCTCTGCTGAGTACGATGTTCAATCTGGAACCCCGCCACGGGCAGAAATCAGAGTTCGGCGGCGCGTATTTCGAGTGCATGAAGGCACCTTTCCTGGGTACCAACGGGCACATCGCCATGCGGACCCCTGATCTGGAACTGGCGGTTCAGGAACTGAAGGAGAAAGGCTTCTCCTTCAATATGGACACTGCCGCCTACACCGAAGAGGGGAAAATCAAAAACGTGTATCTCGACGGAGAATTCGGCGGATTTGCCATCCATATCATGCAGAAATAACCGTTTCGGAAGCGCCGCGTTTTGCGGCGCCTCCTCTTTTTTCAAAGGAGGCGTAACCCCATGTATCTTCCACCAAAAGTAAAACCGCTGTGCCCGCCGGAGCAGCCACCCCGTTTTGCAGATGTGGTTTATGCACAGGTCACACTGGACGATGGCCGGCCATATGATCTGAAACTGGATGTTTACCAGTCCCCGGAACAGCAGGAGCCGGGCCCCTGCATCGTTTACTATTTTGGCGGCGGCTGGATGTGGGGCGAATATAAACAGACCCCCAGAAGGCGGTTTACTGCCGGGATCTTGTCCGCCTGACACAACAGGGCTATACTATTGTCTGTCCGGACTACCGTCTGGACAGTCAGTCGGTTTTCCCGGCCTGTATCCATGACTGCAAGGCGGTGATCCGTTTTCTGAAGGCCAATGCCGCCATGTTTCATATTGACCCGCAGCGGATCGGTGCTCTGGGTAATTCGGCGGGGGCGCATCTGGCGGCAATGGTTGCGCTCAGTTCGGACCACCCAGAGCTGGAAGGGGAAGTGGGAGGAAATCTGGAACAGTCCAGCGGCGTAAAGGCTGCCTGTCTGTTCTACACTCCGGCCGATCTGGAACAGTCTCTGCGGGATGCGGTTGCCGCATTGAACGGCCCGGACAGAGACCTTTCCGGCACGGAGATTGAAAACATTGGCGATGACCGTGATCGCTTCATTCCGGCGCTGATTGTGGGATACACCGGAAAAGGGCGTTCCCTGCAATCGCTGGAAGAGGTGATGAAGCGGAACGATCCCTCCGACCCGGACTGGCATTACATCGAACTGACGCGCCGGTGCAGCCCCATTCATTATGTAAGCGCGAACAATCCGCCGGTTTGCCTGCTTCATGGCGGGAATGACCGGGTGGTGCCCATGCCCCAAAGCCTGCGGCTGTATCAGGCGCTGATCGATGCGGGAGCAGATGCAACCTTTGTGTCCTATTCTCTGGGAGGACATGGCCCGTCGCTGGGACCGGGTGTGGACCGGTTTGCGTATCAGTTCCTGATGGATCGGCTGTAATGCGGTATCATACATGCATTTGTGCGACATTCCGTTGTGGTAAAATTCTGCGGTGTTTGTGATATGATAATAGAGAATGTCAGGCAAGGACAATCACGTCGGAGCAGGATGTTTCGCGGAAAGAAGGGGAGAGGAAAATGAAAATTACCCGGATGGATCCGGAACAAAAGGTGCGGTATCTGACCACGGAACCGATTCCGAAACTGGTAAGGGAGCTGTCGATCCCCACGATGGTGAGCATGATGGTCACCGCTTTCTACAATATGGCTGACACGGCGTTTGTGGGCAGGTTGGACAACCAGTCCACCGCTGCGGTGGGTGTTGCTTTTTCCGCCATGGCCATGATTCAGGCAATCAGTTTTCTGTTTGGGCATGGGTCCGGCAACTACATTTCCCGGCAGCTGGGTGCCCGCAATTATGAGGATGCCCGGCACATGGCTGCCACCAGCTTCTTTACCGCTTTTGCGGCAGGCGTGGTGCTTGGGATTCTTGGTATTCTATTTGTAACGCCGCTCAGCAGATTGCTGGGCTCCACGCCCACCATCCTGCCCTATACGGTGCGATATCTGCGTGTCATTTTCGTGGGCACACCGTTCATCATGTGCTCGTTTGTGCTCAATAACCATCTGCGGTTTCAGGGGAACGCCTCGGTGGCCATGATCGGTATCGTGACAGGTGCGGTGGCCAATGTGCTGCTGGACCCGCTTCTCATCTTTGGCCTCTCCATGGGTGTGGAAGGGGCGGCGCTCGCCACGGTGATCAGCCAGATCATGAGCTTTGTACTGCTGTGGGTGCTGCACCGGAAACGGGCAGTGGTTCAGGTGCACTGGCACCAGATGAGCTTAAAGCGCCGTTATCTGGAAGGAATTTTGAAGGGAGGAATCCCTTCCATGTTCCGGCAGGGGCTGGGCAGTCTGGCGACTGTCCTTTTAAATCTGGCTGCCGGCTACTATGGCGGAACTATGGCGGATCAGGCCATTGCCGCCATGGGCGTGGTGGGGCGAATTACCGCCTTTGCCAACTCGGCGCTGATCGGTTTCGGGCAGGGCTTTCAGCCGATTTGCGGGACGAATTATGGTGCAGGCTGCTACAAACGGGTGCGGGAGGCGTTTTTCTTCTGCCTGAAGCTGGGCAGTGGAACACTGGCTGTTTTTTCGGTGCTGGGCATTCTGTTTGCACACCCGCTGATGCTGCTGTTTCGCAACGATGAACAGGTGGCCCGCATTGGTGCGCTGGCGCTCCGGGCCCAGTGCCTTGTGCTGGTGCTCAGCGTCTGGATCATTTTGTGCAGTATGTTGCTGCAAACCATTGGAATGGCCGCAAAGGCAAGTGTGGTGGCATCAGCCCGGCAGGGAATCATGTTTGTGCCCATGATTTTGTTATTACCCTGGTTGTTTGGGCTGGCCGGGGTGCAATTTGCCCAGATGGCAGCAGATATTCTGAGCTTTGCCCTCACTTTACCCATTGGATGGAGCGTGCTGGAGCAGCTTCGGGAGGATCGCCCCAAAGCATAAAAGAGAGAAAAGGGGAGCCGTCCGCTTGCGCGGGCTGCTCCCTTTTTCGATTGGCTGAAGAGAAACTATGGAAAAGCCACCTGTAAGAGATGGCCTGTTAAACTGAGGAAAGGATTATCTTGTCAGAATCTGCTGGAAGGTGCGGTAGTTGGAATCGTCCCGGGGTGTGCAATAGACTGCAAACTCCACAGTTCGGAAGGCGTGTGCAAAGTCGGGCAGGACGTCACGGAAGGCACCCGCGACCACTTCAGGTGGATTGCAGAATGCACCACAGCCAAAAGCGCCCAGAATCAGTGCCTCGGCACCATGAATGGTAGCCACCGACAGGATTTTGCGAGCGCGCTGTAAGTGCAGTGTACGAATCTGCTCGCGGGTCAGCCGAACCGGTGTGCCGTGCCCAGGGTTCATGTAATTGCTGGGCTGCAGGCGCAGGTTGGGCGCTGCACAGGTGATCACGTCCACAGGATAGATTTTATCCTTGGGCAGTCGTTCGGGGGAATTTGTATCGGTTTTGATTACCAGTACATCCGGTGTGTAGATGCATGCATCCGTGTAGGTCACATCGTGCTGCGCCCGGTGCATCTGGTAGTAGCTTTGCCAGAGGTCATTTCCCAGCAGGCAGGGGTACAGAGTGCTGCACCGGCACAGTGCTTCTTCCTGGGCGGAGCTGCCGCGAAGAACACCGCCGCCCGGGTTGGTGGCCGATGCAAAGTTCAGTACGGCAACCTTCTGGCCGGCATATTTCCCGGCCGCCTGAAGCGTCCGTTCCGTCGAAACAAGGATGTGCATATCCTCGGAAAACGCGCAAGCAGTTCCGGTGCAGGAGAAACTGCGCCGGGGGCATAGAATTTGGTACCGTGCCTCGATTTGCGAACGGCGTCTTTCAGCATTGCGTCCTGTGTGTACCAGGTGCGGGTATCTTCAAAAACAGATACATTCTGTTGCCGTTTGTCCATATAAGGCATATTTTTTTCTCCTTTTTCGATTGATCTGGTTCGGTTTTCCGTATGGAGCATGAGAAAAACAAATACCGTTTTGCTTGTTTTCTGCTCCTGAGTAGTTGCTTTACAGGTTCAATTTACCAGCGGATTACTATCATTATAATAAAAGCAGTGTCCCATAAAAGGGGCAATCGGAAACTTTTTCAGAAATGTTTTGAAAACACTGATGACAGGGCTGTTTATGGGGAATGCTGAGAATAAGATGGATTTATCAGACCCGGTGCTTCCGCAGGAAATCTGATGGTTGCTGGTGAAAGAAAAGGAGCATGCAAATGAAACCGTCATTTTGCGGGTGGTATTTTAAGGTTCAGTCAAGCGAGTGCAGTATTGCGCTGATTCCGGCGGTGCACGGGTCAACGGAGAAAAGTGCGGCCTCTCTGCAAATCCTGTGGGGCCGATTGCCTTTCCCGGAGTAATTGCACTGCTGAAAATCCGGGGCAGGGAATACCGCTTTGCAAGCTATCTGGGGGCAAGGCTGGTCAGTGCCCGGGGTGGCCGGGTGGAGATTCGGCAGGGAAGCCTTGTTCTCGCGGCAGAACGGCTTGGTCAGGCGGGGCAGCCGCTGAATGCACCGTTTTGTGGAGCAATGACGCGAACGATCCACGAAAATCTTTGTTGCCCGGTTCGATATCAACTGCGGAAGGATGGTTGGATTCTGTGGGAACTGGAAACTGACCGGGCTTCCTTCGAGCTGGAATACCCCTGTTAAAGCAGGAAAAGAACCGGTGAAAAAACGGATGAAAAATTTTTTCGTTTTCCTGTTGACATTTCGAAATGCAGCTGATATAATAATCAAGCAGTCGAGAGACGGCACACATACAGTCGAGAGACGGCACACATAGTCTGGGGGTATAGCTCAGCTGGGAGAGCGCTTGAATGGCATTCAAGAGGTCAGCGGTTCGATCCCGCTTATCTCCACCAGAAAGACCTGTGATTTTAGGATCACAGGTCTTTTTTTGTATGTCGAAAACCACTCGCTAGGCGAGTGGTTCAAAAAAAGACTTATGTCGATAATGGAAAAAGAAAAACTCCCTTTGCTATACTGGAAGTGCGGTCTGCCAACTGCACAAGCAAGCAAAGGGAGGTCATTCAAAGATGAACGACGTAAATAGTTTATCGCATACCAGTTGGAATTGCAAATATCATGTAGTGTTTGCACCAAAATACAGAAGGAAAGTGTTTTTTGGAGAAAAAAGAAGAGAAATTGGAAGCATCTTAAGAACGCTGTGCAACTGGAAAGGGATAAAGATTATTGAAGCGGAGGTATGCCCGGACCACATTC
>ENA-OQIJ01000298-OQIJ01000298.1-human-gut-metagenome-genome-assembly--contig:-NODE-298-length-12561-cov-3.402123_pt1 | contig 12561 bp, 10 predicted proteins | sample MGYA00242582_ERZ504747 | MGnify/ENA primary metagenome ERZ504747 (study PRJEB26092, sample SAMD00036435) | human gut metagenome | host: Homo sapiens | study: EMG produced TPA metagenomics assembly of...
GGCGTGTTGCGAACCGCAGCCCAGCTGCGATCGTCCAACTCCATACGAACGAGCACGTAGCCCGGAAACACCTTTTTCTCGCTCTCAACGCGACGGCCACCCTCTTTGATCTCGGTGACCATCTCCGTCGGGATCTCGATGCCGAAGACGTTGTTCTCGAGGCCCATCGTTTCGATGCGCGTCTCGAGGTTCTTCTTCACCTTGTTCTCGTATCCTGAATACGTATGCAGGACGTACCACTTCTTCGCCATGCGTTTAGACCCCCAAACCGGAAATAGCAATCAGCAACGGCGTGATGATGACGTTGTCGAGCAACGCAACATAGGCACCGAAGAACACGAGCGCAACCACAACCACGACGCTCCAACGCAGCACGTCTTGCTTCGTCGGCCAGGTCACACGCTTCAGCTCGGAACGCACGTCCTTGAGAAACCCGAAACGCCGCTTCTTAGCGGGCTTCTTCTCAGGGGCCTTCTCGACCTTCTTCTCAACGCTCTTGCTGGAAGCCTTTGCCTGCTTGCCGCCGTCTGCGGACGCGTCGCTCTTTTCGGCCTTCTTGAAAAACCGCTTCTTAGGCGCCTCGGTCGCAGCAGCATCGGCTTCGGCGTTCTTGTTCGCCGCGGCAGCGGCTTCAGCCTCAAGCGCCTGTTCCTTGCGGGTGGCGCGGGCAGCAGACGCCTTCGCTCGCTGTGTCTTTGATTTCTTCGCCATCTGATTCCTTAACCGGGGATCCGTATCCGTGTAAACGCCAAACAAGCAGCCTGATCACAAGCTGCTCATCCAAGCAACCTGATGCAAGCTGCTCATATACTCGAGCTGGCAGGCCAGGAGGGACTCGAACCCCCAACATGCGGTTTTGGAGACCGCCGCTCTACCAATTGGAGCTACTGGCCTATGCTCGTGCCAAACCTCTGATACGCTATCGGGTTTCCTTGTGCACCGTGTGGCACTGGCACCACTTGCAGTACTTCTTCAACTCGATACGATCAGGATTGTTCTGCTTGTTCTTCTTGGTCGTGTAGTTACGGCGCTTGCACTCCGTGCACGCCAAAGTGACCAACGTACGCATGAATTCTCCTTTATGCCAAAACTGAAACGAGCTTGGATCTCATACACATGAATTCTCATAAACGGGGCCCGCACGAGCGGGCCCCGCATGATTACGCTACAGCAGTGTTACTTGATGATCTTCGTAACACGACCCGAGCCGACCGTGCGGCCACCCTCGCGGATAGCGAAGCGCAGGCCGTCTTCCATGGCGATCGGGTGAATGAGCTCGCCCTTGATCTCCACGTTGTCGCCCGGCATGACCATCTCGGTGCCCTCGGGAAGGTGGGCAACGCCCGTCACGTCCGTCGTGCGGAAGTAGAACTGCGGACGGTAGCCGTCGAAGAACGGCGTGTGGCGGCCGCCCTCTTCCTTCGTCAGGATGTAGACCTGGCCCTCAAACTCGGTGTGCGGGGTCACGCTACCGGGCTTGCAGAGAACCTGGCCGCGAACGATGTCCTCGCGCTTGACGCCGCGGAGCAGGCAGCCGATGTTGTCGCCGGCCTGAGCCTCGTCGAGCAGCTTGCGGAACATTTCGATACCGGTGCAGACCGTGTTGGCGGTCTCCTTGATGCCGATGATCTCCAGCGGGTCGTTGACATGCAGCGTACCACGCTCGACACGACCGGTGGCAACGGTGCCGCGGCCGGTGATGGTCATCGTATCCTCGACAGCCATCAGGAACGGCTTGTCAACCATGCGCTCCGGCGTCGGGATGTAAGAGTCAACCGCGTCCATGAGCTCCCATACCTTGTCCTGCCACGCCTTGTCGCCCTCGAGGGCCTTCAGGGCGGAGCCGCGGATGATCGGGGTGTCGTCGCCGGGGAACTCGTAGCTGTCGAGCAGCTCGCGAACTTCCATCTCGACGAGCTCGAGGAGCTCTTCGTCGTCCACCATGTCGCACTTGTTCAGGAACACGACGATGTAGGGAACGCCGACCTGACGGGCGAGCAGGATGTGCTCGCGGGTCTGGGCCATCGGGCCGTCGGTGGCGGCGATGACGAGGATGGCGCCGTCCATCTGAGCAGCACCCGTGATCATGTTCTTGACGTAGTCAGCGTGACCGGGGCAGTCAACGTGGGCGTAGTGGCGGGAATCCGTCTCGTACTCGATGTGAGCAATGGAGATCGTGATGCCGCGCTCGCGCTCTTCGGGGGCCTTGTCGATGTTCTCGAAAGCCGTGAAGTCCGCATGGGCGGAACCGTGGGTGCCGTCGTTCTCGGACAGCGTCTTGGAAATGGCGGCCGTCAGGGTCGTCTTGCCGTGGTCGACGTGACCGATGGTGCCGATGTTAACATGCGGCTTGGAACGCTCGAACTTAGCCTTAGCCATGTTTCATCCTCCTCTAATAGGATCGCTCGTAGCGAAACGAAAACAAAATAACGACGCGTCCGACAAAGCGGACGCGAGATAATACAATGGTAGCGGTGACTGGATTTGAACCAGTGACGCCACGGGTATGAACCGTGTGCTCTAACCAACTGAGCTACACCGCCATGTAGCAAAATGGAGCCTGCGATCGGACTTGAACCGACGACCTCTTCCTTACCAAGGAAGTGCTCTACCGACTGAGCTACACAGGCGAATAATGGTGGGCGCGCTAGGATTCGAACCTAGGTAGGCATAGCCAACGGGTTTACAGCCCGTCCCCTTTAGCCACTCGGGCACACGCCCATGATTCGCTGCTTAATTCATGTGTATTTATCAAGCTGCCTGCCGCGCTTTTCGGTGAATCCGAACGCGCGAGCAGGAGAATAATACGCTAGGATCACCACCGTGTCAACTGTCTACACGCCCCCGGGTGTGTCTCCACTAATCCTCCTTTTCTCGACCTCGCCGCTTTGAGAACGAGCACGCTCCCCCATCGCTTCCACGCTGATCATCCCTCAAGTGCCTCGCGCAGCGGTCGGTACGCGTCCACCAACGCCTCGAGGCGCATGCGTGCGTTTGCGGGGCTTGTCGACGGAAGACCGCACTGAGGAATTTCTGGAAGGAGCGGCGCGCCGAAGCGACGGTATAACGTTGTCGCCTTCGTGCCCGTGGTGAAAAACGGCGTCGAGGCGCGCGACGGACGCCACGCGCCTCAGGTCGTTCGGCACCGGGTCGGCGATGCTCGCATCCGAGGCGCCGACGATGGTGCACGACGCGAGCACGTCCCACAGCGCGATGCGATGCGCGAGCAGAAAGGCCGTGCGCTCCTCGTTGCCGCAGGGTTCCGGTTCGTCGAACAGCGCGGCGAGCACCTTCCAGAACCGGTTTTGCGGATGGCCGTAGTAAAAACCCACTTCCCGCGATTTCGGCGAGGGCATGGTGCCCAGCACGAGCACGCGCGAACGCTCATCATATATAGGTGCGAGCGGATGGACGATGCGGGAGGCTTCCACGGCGACGGCCCCCCTACGCCCGGCTCGGCAGTTCGAGGGTTGCCTCGGCCAATACGTGTCCTTCGATAGCGCGGCGGAACTCGTTGAGGAAGTAACCCTCGGCAAGATCGAGCTCGCAATCGAGCGCGTACAGCGTGAGCGTGTACTCGTGCGTCTTGTCAGGCGGATAGGGACCCGCGTAGCGATGGATGATGCGCGGGTCGGTATGGCCGCCTGCGAACGGCGACCAGTCGCTGTTCGAGCCCTGCACGCACGCGACGGCGCCGGACGCGCTCTCGTTTTCGGGGATGAGGGCGATGTCGGACGGGAAGTTGCACGCGATCCAATGGATCCAGCAGAAGCCGCCCACGGGAATCGCGTCCCAATCGAGCAAGGTGAGCGCAAGCGACCGTGCGCCGACGGGCACGTCCGAAATCTCGATGGGAAACGATCGGACGGGATGGCCGTCAAGCTGATAGGCGGCGGGCGCGTGCTTGCCGAAACGGTCGGGCAGGAGTCCGTGCTCGAGTTCGACGGAAATGTCCATGGTCGATCTCCTTTCGCTTTCTCCCCCCAGTATAAAAGAAAAGAGGGCCGAAGCCCTCCGTTCTGCTAGAACTGCAACGCATGCGTGAAGCCCGACCACGAAAGCGGGTCGGTATCTCGCACATAGGCACCCGGCGTCGGAGCATGAACGTAATGCGACCCGCCCGCGTTCACCGCGATGCCGACATGGCCGAAACGCCACAGCACGTCGCCGGGTCGCGCTTCGGACACCGACACGCGGTTGGCCGCAGCTGCGTATTGATCTTCGCTCTGATGCGGCACCACGATGCCCACCTGGCGATACGCCCACGTGACGAGGCCGGAGCAGTCGAACTCATCGGGGCCTTCGGCGGCCCACACGTAGGGGCAGCCGATGCGGCTCAAGGCGTAGCCCACGACGGAGTCGTAATTGCCAACCGGGCGGCTCGGGTAGACCGGACCCGGTTCGTCCCCGTTTCCTCCCCCGCCCCCGCCGCCGTTTCCACCGGAATTGGCGCTGGCCTTTGCCGCGGCTTCGGCGGCAGCTTGCTCCGCTGCGGCAATCGCCGCAGCCGCCTGCTCTTGCTCGAGCAGCTCGCGCGCCTCGGCGTCGAGCGAGTTGACCAGCTCGGCAGCCTGGTCGACCTTGGCTTGGGACTCATCCTGTATCTGCTTGGCCTCGGCGGCCTTCGCTGCGGCGATGGACTCCTGACGGGCGAACTCGTCCTTGGCGGCCTGCAGCTCCTCGCGCAGGGTCTTCGCTTCGTGAACCATATCCGCGTCTTCCGCGTTCACATGGTTGAGCAAATCCCAGTTCTGCGTGAACTCTTCGAAGGAGGAAGCACCCAGGACGAAATCGAGGAAGCTCGTCGATCCGGAGCGGTACATGCTGCGCGCTCGCGTGCCGAGCCTCTCCTGCACGCCGGCGATTTTCCTGGTGGTATCGTCGATTTTGGCCTGCTCGGCCTCCATGGCGGCTTTGGCATCGTCCTGCTCGCCAAGCGCTCGATAATAGTTGTCGGCAGCCGTCTCGAGTTCGGCCTGCAGGCCGACGAGCTGGTTGCGGACGGCATCGGCTTCCGCTTGCTTTTCAGCGGCCGTCTCGGCGAACGCGGCGGTTGGAGCCATGAGGGATAGAGCGCCGAGCGCGGCAGCGCCGCTGAGGAACGTTCGCCTACGTAGTCCGATGGTATGCTCTCTCATCCGAGGTCCCCTTTGATTGAGCATGGATAGGTATGGACTCAACGCATAATACCACGTTCGAGAGGATGCACAAAAAGAGATTGTGGACGCAGTTCATAACACCAGATCGGTGCACCTATAAAAGAAAGGAGGGCCGAAGCCCTCCTTTCCATATCATGCTGAATTGTTAGAACTGCAGGCAGTTCGTGAACTGCGCCCACGACAGGGAGTCGGTGTCGCGCACGTACGCGCCGAAAGTGGGGGCGTGCACGTAGTGCGAGCCACCCGCGCTCACCGCGATGCCGACGTGGCCGTAGCGCCACAGGACGTCGCCGGGACGCGCCTCAGACACCGAGCCCACGTAGCTTGCGGCAGCTCGCTGCGACTCGCTCTGGTGCGGCAGGGAAATGCCCACCTGGCGATACGCCCACGTGACGAGGCCGGAGCAGTCGAACGCGTCGGGGCCTTCGGCGGCCCACACGTAGGGGCAGCCGATGCGGCTCAAGGCGTAGCCCACGACGGAGTCGTAGCTGCCAACCGGGCGGCTCGGGTAGACCACGGTGTTGCCACCACCACCGCCGTTGTTGCCGCCGTCGGAGTTGCCGCCGCTGGTGGTTCCACCGCCGCCGCCACCACCGGAGGTGCTGGGGTTCGCGGCTGCTTCCGCTGCGGCCTTCGCCTCGGCCTCGGCTGCGGCCTGGGCGGCTGCAGCGGCCGCGGCTGCGGCCTGCTCCTGCTCGAGGAGCTCGCGCGCTTCGGCGTCGAGCGAATTGACCAGTTCGGTAGCCTGATTGACCTTGGCTTCGGTCTCATCCTGGATCTGCTTGGCCTCGGCGGCCTTCGCTGCGGCGATGGACTCCTGACGGGCGTACTCGTCTTTGGCGGCCTGCAGCTCTTCGCGCAGGGTCTTCGTCTGATCAACCATGTCCGCGTCGTTCTCGTTCATCTGGTTGAGCAGGTCCCAGTTCTGCGTGAACTCTTCGAAGGAAGAAGCACCCAGGACGAAATCGAGGAAGCTCGTCGATCCGGAGCGGTACATGCTGCGCGCTCGCGTGCCAAGCTTGTCCTGCAAGCTGGCGATCTGCGTGTTAGCGTCGTCGATTTTGGCCTGTTCGGCTTCCATCGCCGCCTTGGCGGCATCTTGCTCTTCGATGGCCTTGTAGTAGTTGTCAGCTGCCGTCTCCAGATCGGCCTGCAGGCCGACGAGCTGGTTACGGACGGCATCGGCTTCGGCTTGCTTTTCAGCGGCCGTCTCGGCAAACGCGGCGGTCGGAGCCATAAAGGACAGGGCGCCAAGCGCGGCAGCGCCACTGAGGAACGTTCGCCTACTGAGTCCGATTGTATGCTCTCTCATGTATGAAGTCCTCCTAGATTGAGCACGTAGTATGTATGGGCAAAAGCTGAACGCATAATACCACGTTCGCGCCGATGCTCAAAAAAGGTTGTGAACGCGTTTCATAACCCCAGATCAAAGTACGTGCGCTTGGACCTCCCCGCGAACCGGAGGCGTTTTCGGGCCGTCGCGAAGCCGCTAACAAGCTTGCCATCAGGGCATATAGAACAAACGAGGAGGCCACAAGGTATGGGGTGGCCTCCTCTAGATGTTGTAGAACCGTAGGCTCGGCGACTACTGCGCGCCTTGTGCTTCCTCGTCCATATAATGGTCGAACTCGTTGACGACCGCCTCCGACGGGGGCGCCGTGAGCTTCGATACGATCACGATGGCCAGAAGCGACAGGACGAACGCGGGCAGCAGCTCGTAGATGCCGAACACGCCGCCGAGGGGCTTGACGAAGTTGTGCCACACGAGCACCGTCGCCGTGCCGACGAGCATGCCCGCGAGCGCGCCCTGCATGTTCGCGCGGCGCCAGTACAGCGCGCACAGGGTGAGGGGGCCGAACGAGGCGCCGAGGCCCGCCCAGGCGTAGGACACCACCCCGAAGATGGACGAGTTCTCGTCGTAGGCCACGATGATGCCGAACATGAACACCGCCACGAGCGTGAGGCGCGCCACGATCATGACCTGCCGATCGGTGGCATCCTTCTTGATGACGCCGCGGAAGATGTTCTCGGCCACCGACGAGCCGGCGATGAGCAGATAGGACGACGACGAGCTCATGGAGGCGGCGAAGATGCCCGACACCACGACGCCGCACATGAACGGCGGCAGGATCATGCGGGACAGCACGATGAACACGTTCTCGGCCGCAGCCTGCGTGGCGAAGTCGACGGGGATGATGGCGCGCCCCACCAACCCGATGCAGATGCCGCAGGCCAGCGATACGACGCACCACACGACGGCGATGACGCGCGACTTCTTCACCTCGTCGGCCGAGCGGATGCCCATGAAGCGCACGAGCACCTGCGGCATGCCGAAGTAGCCGAGGCCCCAGGCCAGCATCGAAGCGATGGTGATGACGGGGTACGCGGCCGCGTCGCCGAACAAGGGCGTACCGTTCTCGACGAGCTGCCGGCCCGCATCGTCCACGAGGGGCACCGCTATCTGGGTGCCGCTCAGGAAGCCGGGGATGTTCTGCAGGAACGCGACGGTGTTATCGACGCCGCCCGCCCACGCCACCGAGCCCACGAACACGGTGGCCAGCGCGAAGAACATGAGCACGCCCTGCACGAAGTCGGTGGTGACCACCGAAAGGTAGCCGCCCACGAGCGTGTAGAGGAACACGATGATGGCCCCGAGCACCATCATGGTGGAGTAGTCGAGGCCGAACAGCGTGGCGAACAGCTTGCCGCAGGTCACGAAGCAGCTGCCCACGTACACGCAGAAGAACACCATGATGATGAGCGCGGCCACCGTGGACACGATGTTCTTATGGTCGTGGAAGCGCTTGCTGTAGAATTCCGGCAGCGTGATGGAGTCGCCCGCCACCACGGAATACTTCCGCAAACGCTTCGCCACGAACTTCCAGTTGAGGTACGTGCCGATGGCCAGGCCGATGGCCGTCCACATGGCATCGGACGCGCCCGTGAAGTACGCCACGCCCGGCAGGCCCATGAGCAGCCACCCCGACATGTCGGAGGCTTCGGCCGACAGCGCCGTGAGCCACGGCCCGACGCCGCGCCCGCCGAGGAAGTACTCGGCCGTCGACGAGTTCGACCGCTTCGCGTACACGAAGCCGATGGTGAGCACCGCGACGAAGTACAGAAGCATCGCGAATACCACCCAAAAATCGTTGGAAACCACGCAGGTTCCTCCCCTCTGTGCAGTCCGACCCCCGGTCGGACGATGTGCGAACCGTTGGGATTATACGACAGGTTGCGCGCAGGGGCTGCGGAAAACGGTATCGACGCGTATGGGCCTAATCTTTATACTGGAAGGGATGCTCGACACAGGAGGGCCGCAGGCGCGGCCTCGCACGACAGACGATGGAAGGAAGCACGATGCCCACGTACGCGGAGATGGACAGCGCTCAGCTGGCGGCTCTCAAGGAAGACCTCGAACGCGAGTACGGCGAGATCAAGGCGCGGGGCTTAAGCCTCAACATGGCGCGCGGCAAGCCCGCGAAGGCGCAGCTCGACCTCAGCATGGGGATGCTCGAGAGCGTGACCACGATGGAGGACTGCGTGGCCGAGGACGGCACCGACTGCCGCAACTACGGCGTGGGATTCGGCCTGCCCGAGGCCAAGGCGTTCATGGCCTCCATGCTGGACGACGATCCCGACAACGTGATCGTGTTCGGCAACGCGAGCCTCAACATCATGTACGACACCCTCGCCCGCTGCTGGATGTTCGGCACGCTGGGCTCGAAGCCGTGGAGCCAGCTTGAGACGGTGAAGTGGATCTGCCCCGCGCCCGGCTACGACCGCCACTTCGGCGTGACCGAGGAGTTCGGCATCGAGATGATTCCCGTGCCGATGACCGACGAGGGCCCCGACATGGACGAGGTGGAGCGCATCGCCGCCTCCGACGCGTCCGTGAAGGGCATCTGGTGCGTGCCGAAGTACTCGAACCCCGGCGGCGTCACCTACTCCGACGAGGTCGTGCGCCGTTTGGCCGCCATGGAGTGCGCCGCCGACGACTTCCGCATCTTCTGGGACAACGCGTACTGCGTGCACCATCTGTTCGACGAGGCGGCCGAGCAGGATCAGCTGCTCGACATCGCGAAGGCGTGCGCCGAGGCCGGCAACGCCGACCGTGCGTTCAAGTTCGCCTCCACGTCGAAGGTGACCTTCCCCGGCGCGGGCATCTCAGCCATGGCCGCGAGCCCGGCGAACATCGCCGAGATCAAAAAGCGCGTGGGCGTGCAGACCATCGGCCACGACAAGCTGAACCAGCTGCGCCACGTGCGCTTTTTGGGAGACGCCGCAGGCCTGGCCGCGCATATGGCGAAGCACGCCGCCATCCTGCGCCCGAAGTTCGAGCTGGTGAACGCCAAGCTGGAAGAGGGCCTCGACGAGGTGGGCGGCTGCAGCTGGTCGAACCCGCGCGGCGGCTACTTCGTGTCGTTCGACGCGCCCGAGGGATGCGCCAAGCGCATCGTGGGGCTGGCGAAAGAGGCGGGCGTGACCATGACGGGCGCCGGCGCGACGTACCCGTACAAGCAAGACCCGCAGGATTCCAACATCCGCATCGCCCCCACGCTGCCGCCGCTCGAGGAGCTCGACGAGGCCATGGACGTGTTCACCACCTGCGTGAAGCTGGCTTACGTGGAGAAGCTGCTGGGTTAAGCGACGACGCGCTCGCGTTCGCCGCCGCGTACGCGTTCGATGAGCCGTAGCGAAGAGCCGCCCGAGGGCGGCTCTTTTCGTCAGGGGTGCTCGACGGCTTGCTTGAGGGCCTGGATGTCGATCTTGCCGGTGGGCAGCTGCGGCAGCTGATGGAAGAACACGACGCGGTCAGGCAGCTTGAACTTCGCGATGCGGCCCTCGGCCCACTGGCGGAACGCCGCCTGGTCCATGACCGTGCCGCGTTTGCACGTGAGCGCGAGCACGATCTGCTGGCCGAGCTCGGGATGCGGCAGCGGGAAGGCGGCCGCTTCGAGCACGGCGGGATGGGCGCTGTAGAGGTGCTCGAGCTCGGCGGCGTACACGTTGAAGCCGCCGCGGATGATCATGCCGTCGATGCGCCCGAGGATGCGCGCGTACCCCTCGTCGTCGAGCGACGCGGCGTCGCCCGTGCGCAGCCACCCCTCGACGTACGCCTCGGCGGTGCGCGCAAGATCGTGCCAGTAGCGCCGCATCATGCAGGGGCTGCGCACGACGAGCTCGCCCTCGCCCCGCTCGCGCAGCACGCCGTCGTCGCCGAGCAGCCGCACCTCCACGCCGGGAAACGGACGGCCCACCGTGGAAGCCGTGTGCGCGAGGTCGTCTTCCACCGTGGTGCAGGTGACGGCGACGGCCTCGGTGGAGCCGTAGCCCACCACCACGCGGCAGTGCAGGCGCTCCCACACGTCCTCGACGAGCTCCTTGGCCACCGTGGCCGAGCCGACGAGCCCCGTGCGCACGCTCGAGAGATCCACCGGATGCCTCTTCAGGTCGAGCAGCAGCCGGCCGAACACGGTGGGCACGCCGTAGATCACCGACACGCGCTCGCGCTCGATGGTGCGCAGCAGGTCGTGCGGCGCGAACTTCTCCACGAGCACGGCCGTTGCGCCGAACATGACCGGCAGCACGATGCCCATGTTCACGCCGAACATATGCGACAGCGGGATGGGCACGGCGAACACGTCGTCGGATGTGCACTGCATGGCGCGCCCGTAACCACGCCAGGAGAACAGCGAGCTTTCCTGCGACAGCACGACGCCTTTGGCGAGGCCGGTCGAGCCCGAGGTGAACGCGATGACGAACGGGTCCTCCATCACGTCGACGGGCGCGGGTTCGCAGGTGTCCGCGCCGCCGGCGAGCAGGTCGGCGAACGTGGTGCAGCCGGGGGCGTCGAAGCGCACGGTGACGATGCGGGCACGGGGCGCGTGGGCGCGCGCGGCGTCGGCGAGGTCGGCGCGTGCGAGCACGACGAAGGCGGGATCGACGCGCTCGACGGCGCGCGGACGAGGTACGGCCCTCCTCCAGTCACCGTCGTCGCAGAACACGAGCGTGGCGCCCACGCGCGCTGCCGCGAACAGCACGATGGGGGCCTCGTGCCAGTTCGGCAGCATGACCACGACGATATCGCCCTGCTCGAGGCCCGCGGCGCGCAAGCCCGATGCGCAGCGGCTGACGAGCTTCGCGAAGTCGGCGTAGGTGAGGCGCCGCTCGGCGTCGATGAACGCCGGGTGGCGGGGTTTGAGGCGCGCCCAGTGGTCGGGCGCCGTCTGCAGGTCGAGGCCCTCGAGGAAGTACTCGCGTTCGCACCAAGCCATAGGTTGCCCTTTCGCCGCGTTTGCATTGCGCTCGCCCATGACGATACCGAAGCGGGAAGCCGGGTGCCATCCGCAGTTTGGGGGATATGAGGAAGAGGGAGGGATGAGGATGGGGGCGCTGAAACCCAAGCCTTCGCGCTCGGGCGTGCAGGGTGAGCCGCGGTGCCTCCCCTCGCCCACCACGTATCCTCGCGGCAAAAAGGGAGGGAGGGGGCGCTAAAACGGGGTTACGTAGAGTCTTAGGCCGTTGGGGAGCGGACGAGGCCGGCTGCTTGGAGGACTTCGGCGAGCGGGGTGGATAGGATCGACTCGTCGTTCAGCGTTTCCACCACCACCTTCTTGCGGGCGCCCTCGGCACCGGCCCGTTTGAGGGCGCGGGTTTCGTGGGCGATGAGCGCACGCGCGGCGTCGGCGAGCGCCTCTTCGTCGGAGGTGAACGAGAGCAGGGTGCGCATGCCCGCGGAGGCGTACAGCACCGGGACGCCGCCGCGCACCACGACGAGGCTTCCCGTGCGGCGCGTCGGACGGGAGCCGCCCCCCACCGGAGGCCACGGAATGCCTGCGCCGAGCAGGCAGGCGGGGTCGTCGGCGGCGAGCACCACCGTCTCGCTCAGGTCGGCCTCGTCCTCGCTTGCCGCGTACGTGCGCAGCACGTCGATGGTTTCGCGCGCGGCGAACTGTGCGGGGCCGAGGCCCTGCACGAACGCGCCGCGCAGCACGTCGCCCGCGTCCTCCATCGACCGCAGCACCGGCATGAGCGCGCCGAGCCCTCCGGGCACGCCCGACAGCTGCACCACGTCGCGCGTCAGCACGCCGTAGCGGTCGAGAAGGGACTCCACGAGCGCGATGGCGCGCACCGTGTCGTTCTCGGGCGAGGGCATGATGAGCGACCAGCGACCCGTGAGCGCGGCGCCCACGGCGGCATGGGCCGACGCGATGCCCTGCAGCGCCGGCGCGTCCACGGTGCGCAGGCGCCCGCGCCGGCTGCTCACTCGGCGCTTGGGGGCGCTGCGCGGCTTGCCCGCGCCGCCGCCCGTGCTTTCCAGCGTGGAGCGCACCGGCGCGAACGTGTCGTTCGTCACGCGCCCGCTCCACATGAGGTCGCGCAGCACGGCGGCCACGGCGGC
>ENA-OQIJ01000299-OQIJ01000299.1-human-gut-metagenome-genome-assembly--contig:-NODE-299-length-12544-cov-3.201095_pt1 | contig 12544 bp, 13 predicted proteins | sample MGYA00242582_ERZ504747 | MGnify/ENA primary metagenome ERZ504747 (study PRJEB26092, sample SAMD00036435) | human gut metagenome | host: Homo sapiens | study: EMG produced TPA metagenomics assembly of...
TAGCTTTGAACAAGGCGATCCGAATTATCGCGATGACAGCCTGGACGCTACACCGAATTTGGCGTTTACCTATAACAAGACTTCTAATCATTGGATGTACGGCGAAAAGCCTGTCTATATCCTTTACGACGAGGAGCATTACACGTTTTTGCGACAAAGGTGTGAGTGATGGCGTTAGCTTGAATGTTGTTCGTGACAAGGACGGCAACATTGAAAAGCTGGTTTCTGTGGATAAGGGAGAATTAGAACAGTTTGTGAAATAACTCGTGAATTGCCGGACGACGGCAAAAGAAAAAAAGCCGTCGTTCAGCAAGCAAATAGTCATGTCCACAAACCAATGACGACTTGTAAGGACACGGAGGCCCTCTGGAGGTATCGCTGTGTCCTTTTTCCTTTTCCATCCCCCTAACCTGTCAAAAAAAGTTCGTCCCCCAAACAGGATCAGTCCGGCGGTGGATGTGCAATTTGGCAGTACATAAATGAATTTATCGTTTCATGCGCTTGCGTGGCCTTGTGTCGCGCAGGCGCATTTTGTTTATCCGACTTCTGGACACTTTGTCCAGAGGTGCGGGGCGGTTCCCCTGGGTGCCGCTCTCCGCCAGCCCCCGTTTCGGTCACTCGTTCACCCAACACCGAAACGGAGGTTTATAATGACTACCATCAATCTGAAAGATTTTTACTATTGGTACACGCAGGATCAGTTTATCGAAGTCACCGAGGAAGTGGCCGAGGCGCTCCGGGCCAGCATCCGCTATGAAGCGGCCTACCAGCGGCGGCTTACCCGGAACAAGGCGCAGTATTCCCTGGACTGTGAGGACGGGATCGAATACTCCGCCTGCCTGCATGAGCCCACGCCCCAGGAGCTTCTGGAGCGCATGGAGCTGTTTGTCCGGCTCTGGAACGCCCTCAACTCTCTGCCGGAGATCCAGGGCCGCCGGATCGATGCTCATATCATTCTTGGTATAAGCATTAAAGAGATTGCCGAGGCCGAGTGTGTGCATGAGGAGTCCGTCCGCCAGTCTATCAAGCGAGGCCTGGAACGCATGAAAAAAACTTTTTGATTTTTGCTGTTTCCCCACTTGGAATTGATGCAAAAATGTCTTGGTTATTAGAGAGGGAAATATAACCTCTCCGCAACGGAACGGCGGCGGCCCTGAGCATAGCGCGGGGAGCCGGGCGGCGGGTGCGAGGTGACTTCTCTCCACGGAGAACGAGCGATAAACACCAGCGCCGCAGGTGGGCCGGGCCAGCCCACGGCCACGATCCGCCATTGGACAGGCTACCCGCCTGTCCCTCCGGGCCGCCGTTCCCCGTTGTGTGGGGAGGCCGCGCCGAGTATGGTTGTCTTTGGACAGGTCAAGGAAACGGGCGCGGCACTCCCTAATTTATCAAGAAAGAGGGGAACGCTCTATGAACTATGATCCAGAACTGGCGGCCTTGCTCTCCCAGCCGTGGAGCAACGATGCCTGCCGAGGGTACGTCATCGCCGCGATGGAGCGGTGCGGCTTTAAGCCGTCCGACATTGAACAGGTGATGGTCGAGCTTTACGAGGTATTCGACTATACCACTTTGCAGGAGGCCGAGGCTTACTACGAGCGGAGCCCCTACTAACTTCCGGACACTTTGTCCAGAGGTACATATCCGGCCAAAGGCCAGCACTTTCCCGGTGCTGGCCTTTGCCATGTTTCAAGACATTCTTTGATTGTATGGGAGGGATTTTATGCAGGCACAGGTCAAATATGAAAGTGAAATCAAAACTGCTGTACTCGGAGATCGCACGATCACCGTCAAAAATCTCACCCCCGTTTTTTCCCCGCAGGAACAGGACAAGCGCAACCGCGAGATTGAGCGGCGGCTGTTTGACGTGTTCCGCAAATATGCCGGCGGGGTAGGCCAGAGTCATCCTTGTAGTAAGGGGCGGCAGAGGTACAATATAATTGTAGGTTGGCTCCCGTTTAACGGAAGGGAGCTAATTATGGATAGTAGAATAGATGCAGTTTATGGGCGGCAGTCGATTGACAAAAAGGATAGTATCAGCATTGAAAGTCAGTTTGAATTTTGCCGCTATGAGCTTAAAGGCGGTGAGGGTAAGGAATACAAAGACAAGGGCTACTCTGGCAAGAACATTGAGCGCCCAGACTTCCAGCGGCTTCTGCAGGACATCAAGCTGGGCTTGATTAAGCGGGTGATCGTCTACAAACTGGATCGGATTAGCCGTTCCATCGTGGACTTTGCAAAGCTCATGGAACTATTCAAGCAATACGATGTGGAGTTTGTGTCCTGCACAGAAAAGTTTGACACTTCCACACCAATGGGCCGGACGATGCTCAATATCTGCATTGCTTTGCCCAGCTTGAACGCGAAAGCATCCAGATGCGTGTGCAGGACGCTTTCTATTCCCGGTGTACTAAAGGCTACTATATGCGGGGCCGGACGCCATACGGTTTTGATACCGAGCCCATCGTCATGGACGGAATCAAGACAAAGAAGCTGGTGGAAAATGCGGAAATGGATTTTGCCGAGCTGATGTATCAAATGTATGCGGAGCCGGGCAATTCCTACGGCGACATATCCCGGTACTTTGCCGAGAACGACATCAAGGTTTATGACAAGTCCCTAAAGCGCGGGTTTATTGCTCAACTGCTAAGAAACCCCGTCTACGTCCAGGCTGATATGGCATCTACGAATACTTCAAGGCCCAGGGCGTAAAAATCGAAAGTCCCCCGGAAATGTTCACAGGGGACAATAGCTGTTATCTCTATCAAGGGCGCGAGGGTGAGGAGCCGATCCTCGTGATTGCTCCCCACCATGGGCGCATCCCCTCCCAGCTTTGGCTGACCGTTCAGCGCAAGCTCTCACAAAATACCACATTCCAGAATGGCCGGAAATGCCATAACACATGGCTGGCCGGGAAAATCAAGTGTGGACGTTGCGGTTATGCCCTGGCAAGTCTAAACGCCAGAAATGGTGTCACCTACCTGCGGTGCAAACAACGGGCAGACAATAAGAGCTGCGAGGGAGCTGGTACACTGACCGCGCAAAACATGGAGGCGTTTGTTTACGGCGAGATGGTTAAGAAGATGCGGAAATTCCACACGCTGAAAGGCGGAAAGGAACAAAGCTACAATCCGAAGCTGACCGCCGCCCGTGTCGCCCTGGCAAAGACGGAAAGCGAGATCGAGAAACTTCTGGACACTTTGTCCGGCGCTAATCCGCTTCTCCTGCAATACGCAAACACCCGCATTGAGGAATTGGATGCGGAACGGCAGAAACAGCTCCGGCTGGTCGCAGACCTCACTGCTAATTCTGTTTCCGCTTCACAGATTGACAGCATTACGGGCTATCTGGATGATTGGGAGTCCGTGAGCTTTGACGATAAGCGCAAGGTGGTTGATATTCTCATATCACAAATTGACGCTACCAGTGAGGAAGTTACAATCCACTGGAAAATCTAAAATCTTTTCACTTGGCATTATGCCTTTGTAAAAAATAGTTTGCCGTAGTTGAGATCGCCCTTTTTCAGGTCGCTGGTGTCCTTGAACAACGCAACAGCGGTCACGTCGGCGCCGGAGTTCTCCAGCTGGACGGTGCCGATGAGATCGATGACAGCGGTGTCCTCGATGCGGCCGGAGGGGATGCCCTTGATCTCGTCCACCGGCTGGAAGTCGGCGGAGGCATGGCCCAGCACGTTGTCCTGAATGAAGGAGACGGTCTTTTCCTGGGCGCTCTTGACGGCGGGCAGCTCACGCAGGCCCTGGTCGGGCTCGATGCCCTCCATGGATACGGTCTCCACAGTGGTCGGAGGTGATCTCCTTGTCGGCGTTGAGGGTCAGGTCGTAGCGCACCACCTCGCCGGCATTGTTCTTGGCCTCACCCACAGGGATGGGCGCGCTGTTGATGTAAGTGGTGTGGGTGTGGCCCAACTGGAGCACGTCCACCTCGGGGCACTTGTCCAGGATGGTCTGGGCTGCATCGGAGCCGTCGGCGGAGTACTCGGCTCCCAGGCCGGCATGGGTGGACACCATGATGACGTCGGCCTGGCCGCCGATCTCCTGGATACAAGCGGCCACGGCGTCGGCCATAGGCTCAAAGGTCAGGTCAGCCACGCCCTGCTTGGTGCCGTCCCAGCGGGGGATGTTGGGAGTGGTGACACCGATAATGGCCACCTTCACGCCGCCCCGCTCCACGATAGTGTAGCCCGCGCCGGTGAAGTAGCTGCCGTCGGCGTTCTTGATGTTGGCCGCCAGCACCGGCATGTCCACCTGCTCCAGAATGGACTTGAGGGTGTCCGCGCCGAAGTTGAACTCATGGTTGCCCAGGGTCCAGGCATCATAGTCCATATAGTTGAGGGCGGCGGCCACCGGGTGATCGGCGGTGTCCTTGGAGTAGAGGTCGTCGGTCATGATGGTGCCCTGGATGGTGTCGCCCGCGTCCACCAGAATGGTGTTTGGGTTCTCCGAGCGCACCTGGTTGACGTAGGCAGATACCCGGGCCAGACCGTCTCCGGTGCTCTCCTTCATGTCCTCGTAGGAGTAGCCCCAGATATTGCCGTGGGTATCCGAGGTGCCGATGATGGTCAGATGGGTCTCGCCGTTCCCGGCCGCCAGGGCGGCAGAGGAGAGGGAGAGCGCCATGGCTGCCGCCAGAGCGGCGGACAGCAGCTTGCCGAACCGTTTGTTCCTCATATCACATGATCTCCTTTCCCATTCCGAAGGGCATAGGTACGCCGGAGCGTGCCTGCCGTGGATATCCTTATCATACCACAGGGAACGGAAAAAGTCGACGCTGTTTCCAGAAATTTGACTGCCCTTTCAGGAGGTGAGCCGTGCCAGCAGCGCCTCGCCCTGGGCGCGGGTGAGGACCCCGGTGGGATCGGCCCCCTCCGCCACCAGTCCCCAGCGCCACGCCTGCGCCACGGACTCCGATGCCCAGGGGGCGGGATCGGAGGCGAGGACGGGGGCACCAGAGCGCACCTCTGCCGGGGTCAGCCCCTGCTGCCGGACGAAACGGACCAGCATCTGGGCGGCCTCCTCCAGGGTGACGGCGCAGGAGGCACGGAAGGCCCCGCCGGGCACGCCGTTGGCTACGCCGGTCTGGTCGCACCAGCCCACGCCGGGGGCATAATAGGCGAAGGGCATTAGATCGGAGAAGGGGGCGGGCTCGGCCTCCGGGGCGCCGGCGGCCTGCCAGAGCATCCAGGCCAGGCGGCCCCGGGTGAGAGGGGCGTCGGGCTGCTCGGGGGCGGTATAGTCCGCGCCGTTGGCCAGCAGCCAGTCCACCAGGGTGTCCCGCCCGGCCAGATAGTCGTCCAGGGTCTGCTCCACCCGGACCGTGGGGACCAGGGGCTCCACTTGGGCCCCCAGCCCGGCCTCCAGCAGTGTGCCCAGGTCGATGTATTTGCTGGAGCAGCTCACCCGGATGCCGGAGTTGGGCAGGGTGAAGGAGCCGGTGGAGCCGAAGTGGTTGACGCTGCCGCTGGTGGGACTGCCCGCCAGCACGCCGCCGGCGTCCACCAGCTCTACGGCGTTGATGATGGCGGAGGAGTACGTGGCCTCGCCCACCAGACCGTAGACCTTCACGCCCTCCTCCACCAGGCCGGGCACCAGCATAAGGATGGGGACCAGCACGCCGTCGGAGCCGCCGCCGTTGTTGCGGAGATCCAGCAGCACCTGGCGGTAGTCTCCCGCCTCCAGCTCGGCCTCCACCTGGGCGGCAAAGCCGTCCATGGGCTGCTTGGGGTCCTCCATGCACTGGTTAAATTGAATGTAATAGGTGGTGTCATCCAGGGACTGGGCAAAGTAGTAGGTGCCCTTCCGGTAGGCGGTGGCAGGCGTGCTCTCCCGCTGCTGGGACAGGCTGGACAGGGCGGCGTCCCCGAAGTCCTCCATGGGCAGGGCCTCCACGGTGAAGGAGCCTCCGGAGGTGGTCACCTCCAGCGGTTCGCCGGACTCCGCGATGCCCAGATAGTCCAGACAGGCCTCCGAGTAGAGGAGCTGCTCGGTCTGTCGGCGGAGCTTCACGGGGTTGTCGGCGCTCACCAGGGTGCCGAAACGGGTGCAGATCTCGTCCATGGGCACGCCGTTGAGGGCGGTAACGGTTTGGCCCAGCAGGGCGGCATCCTCCTCTTCCGCCCCAGTGAGCACCCAGCTTCCGTCATACCACTCCGCGCCGAAGGGGTACAGGCCGGTGCTGTTCAGAACGGAGCCGATATTGGTGGTGGTGTGGGAGTCGCCGATGAGGGCCACCAGACTCTGGAGATCCAGGGCAAAGTCCACGTCGCTCTCCTCCGCCAGACGGCCCTCAATCTCCGCCTTTTTCGCCTCAAATGCCTCCTGGGGGGTGTTGGCGTACAGGTCGGGGTGGTGCTCCTGCAGGGCCGCGTACAGCGTGTCCAGATCCTCCTGGCGGGCTTGGGTCTGATCCGGTCCGGCCGCCAGAGCCCCGGTGGGGAGCAGAAGCGCGGCGGCCAGACCGGCCGCCCCAAGACGGGGTTCCAATATGCATATCCAATGCCTCCTTACCTTATATAATAAGAAGGATAACAGGGCGGAGAAAAGAAAGGCGGAAGAACTTCTTAAAAATCCTTAAAGATGGGCGACAAAAAGGGAGAATAAAAGACAGCCGCCGGAACCTTGCGGTTCCGGCGGCTTGGGTGGGTCTCCATTGCCATGGGAATGATTTCGGAGGGAAGGATAGTGTGAAAGGCTGCCCCGCAGGGCGATTCGGAGCGCAAGCGCCGCCCTGCGGCGGCGCTTGGTGCGGAGATGAACCGTCAGGGTTCCCTGGAGGTGAATTGGCCGCAGGCCAAGAGAGACCGGCTGCCTATCGAAATAAGTTCGATAGGCACAGCCGCCGGAACTTTACAGTTCCGGCGGCTGCACGCTTGGGAAAAAGAGGAAAGAGAGGAGAATACGTCTTACTTGCCCAAGCGGCGGACCAGCTCCTTGGAGCAGAAGGTGGCCACGTCGTCGGCGTAGGTGCCCGCGCCGAAGCCGGCGTCATAGCCCAGCTCCTTGGCCAGGGCGTGGGTGATGCGGGCGCCGCCGCAGCAGAAGATATACTTGTCGCGGACACCCTCGGCCTCGGCCAGCTCGATGAGCTCGGTCAGGTTCTGGATGTGCACGTCCTTCTGGGTGACGGTCTGGGAGACCAGCAGCACGTCGGCGTTGACCTCGGCGGCCTTGCGCAGGAACTCCTCGTTGGGCACCTGGGAGCCCAGGTTGTACGCCTCGATCATGTCGTAGCGCTCCAGGCCGTAGTGGCCGGCGAAGCCCTTGCGGTTCATGATGGCGTCGATGCCCACAGTGTGGGCGTCAGTGCCGGTGGAGGCGCCGATGACCACCATCTTGCGGCCCAGGCGCTCCTTGAGGAACTCGTCGTTCTCGTGCATGTCCATGGTCTCGTCGGTGACGGTCTGCACCACGATCTCATTATAGTTGATGGAGTGGGTCAGGGAGCCGTAGACCACGTAGAAGGTGAAGTTCTCGTCCAGCTTCTGGCGCAGGGCCACGTTGGGGTCGGCCAGGCCCATCTTCTGGGCCAGCATGACGGCCGCGGCTGCGCCCTTGTCGTCGTCCTTCACCGGCAGGGTGAAGGAGGTCTGAACCTTGCCGTCGTTCATGGTGTCGCCATAGGGCTTCAGGCGGGTCAGGTCCAGGGTTGTGTCGAGGTTTTTATCGCGAATCTGATACAGTCCGGAGCTCATTTGCCGGCACCCCCTTTCATCATGGGCTCAAGGAAGGGGTTGAAGTACCCAGCAGCCTTGTTGACAACGCCATCCAGGCCCTTGCCGCCGTCGCGGGGGCGCTTGATGTCGGCAAAGATGCCCCGCTCCAGGGTCTCGAAGATGCCGAGCTGCTCGATCTGGGCCAGCAGATCGGTGGCCTTCTTCAGAACGTCGGCGGCGCGGTTCTGCATGATGCCGCCGTCCTTGAAGACAATCTCGCTGCCCAGGTCGTGCATGGTGCGGAAGATGTACTGGGCGTTCTGAATGGCCAGGAAGCGGTCGGACAGGAAGGGGGTGTGGATGGCCTCGGTCATCATGCCCAGCAGGTGGATCTTCTGACCGGTCAGGATGGTCACCATGTTGAACAGGGCGTCCTGCACCTGGCCGCGGAAGATATTGCCGGTCATGAACTTCGTGGGGGGCATGTACTTCAGGGGCGCCTTGGGGAAGATCTCGCGGGCCATCTCGGCCTGCGCCAGCTCATACAGGAAGCCGTTCTCCACATCGGGGTCGATCTCGAAGGCGTGGCCCAGACCCTGCTGCTCCTCGGGCAGGCCGGCCCGCAGGGCGAAGGCCTCGTTGAGGAACTGGGAGGCCAGCACGGTGTGGGCCTCCTCCACCGCGTCGGCGGTGGTCAGGTAGTTGCCTCGCCGGTGTTGATGACCAGCCCGCATAGGCGTTGATGGCGCGGGAGAAGGACTGGTCCACCGAGGGTCGCGCTGCATGTTGATGTCGCGGAACAGGATGCCGTACAGGGCTCGTTCAGCATGACGTCCAGGCCCTCGAAGGCGCCCATGGCGGCGATCTCGGGCATGCACAGGCCGGAGCAGTAGTTGCACACGCGGATGTAGCGGCCCAGCTCCTCGCCCACCTTGTCCATGGCCTCACGCATCAGGCGGAAGTTCTCCTGGGTGGCGTAGGTGCCGCCGAAGCCCTCGGTGGTGGCGCCGTAGGGCACGTAGTCCAGCAGGGACTGGCCGGTGGTGCGGATGACGGCGATGACGTCGGCGCCCTGGCGGGCGGCGGCGGTGGCCTGCACCACGTCCTCATAGATGTTGCCGGTAGCCACGATCAGGTAGACCCAGGGGCCCTGCTTCTCGCCGCCGTGGGCGGCAATGAAGTCCTCGCGGCGCTTGCGGCGGGCGCGGATCTTGGCCAGGCTCTCCTCCACGATGGGGGCCAGGGCGGCGTGGATGTCCGCCTCGCTGTGGACGGGCAGCTCGGTCAGCTCCAGCTTGTCGGCGGCCACGTCCTCGGCGATGGCCTGGGGACCCTTGCCGGTCTCCGCCATGGCGTTGCCGATCCAGAAGGCGGCGCCCTGGGGCAGCGCGCCCTTGTCCATCAGGTGGTCCACCACGACGCTGGGCAGGGGGACATCGGAGGCGTCCACACCGTCAATGCCCAGCAGGCGGCAGATGGTGCGCTCGACAGCCACGGTGGTGCAGCCGTCGATAAAGCGCTGGGTGTCGTCGGCCACGCGGGCGGCGTGGGCCCGGGCCTGCTCCACCAGCTTGAAATCAAGATTCAGCTTGGATTCCAACAATAATCACTTCCATTCTCGGTTTCAGTCAAAAGCAGGGGGAAGCGGACCGCTGTCAAAGCAGCGGCCCGCTTGGGAATATTCCCCGATTATTCCTCGTGATGGGAGCGCTTATGCCGCTCCAGGTTGGCGGGCTCCATGGACAGCGCCTGGCCGCGCTCCAGGCCGGCCACACCCATGAGCTCCTTCTTCTTCTTGCCGGTGCAGTAGTCGCACTGGCAGTCGGTGTAGTGCTCGGGCTCGGTGTAGCTGGTGATGACGCCCTCGTAGTTGCGCAGGATGACCTTCTTGGGGGTCTGGGAGATGATGTACTGGGGCATGACAGGAGTCTTGCCGCCGCCGCCCGGGGCGTCCACCACGAAGGTGGGCACGCAGAAGCCGGAGGTGTGGCCGCGCAGGCCCTCGATGATCTCGATGCCCTTGCTGACGGGGGTGCGGAAGTGCTCCAGGCCCATGGACAGGTCGCACTGATAGATGTAGTAGGGGCGCACGCGGATCTTGACCAGCTCGTTGACCAGCTTCTTCATGGTGAAAACACAGTCGTTGATGCCGGCCAGCAGCACGCTCTGGTTGCCCAGGGGGATACCGGCGTCGGCCAGCATGGCACAGGCCTTGGCGGACTCGGGGGTGATCTCGTTGGGGTGGTTGAAGTGGGTGTTCAGCCACACGGGGTGATACTTCTTCAGCATGTTGCACAGTGCGGGAGTGATGCGCTGGGGCAGCACGACGGGGGTGCGGGAGCCGATGCGGACGATCTCCACGTGGGGGATCTCGCGCAGCTTGGAGATGATGTACTCCAGGCGCTCGTCGCTCACCAGCAGGGCGTCGCCGCCGGACAGCAGCACGTCGCGGATCTGGGGCGTATTGCGGATGTACTCGATGGCCTGGTCGACCTGATCCACGGGCAGGCCGGCGTCGTTCTGGCCGGCGAAGCGGCGGCGGGTGCAGTGGCGGCAGTACATGGAGCACTGGTCGGTGATCAGCAGCAGGCAGCGGTCGGGATAGCGGTGGGTCAGGCCGGGAGCGGGGGAGTCCTCATCCTCGTGCAGGGGGTCCAGCAGGTCGGAGTCGGCCTGATGCAGCTCCTTGGCGGTGGGGATGGCCTGCAGCCGGACGGGATCGTGGGGATCGCCGGGCTGAATCAGGGACAGGTAGTAGGGGGTGATGGCCATGCGCAGGGTGCCCAGGCAGGCCTTGACGCCTTCCTCTTCCTCGGGAGTCAGCTCAATGTACTTCTTCAGGTCCTCCAGGGTCTCGATGCGGTTCTTGACCTGCCAGTGCCAGTCGTTCCACTCCTCGTCGGTGACGTTGGGGAACAGGATTTTACGGCGGGACTCTACCATAAACAAGGTCATCCTTTCTAAATCAGATTGGGGAGACATGGAAACCGCGGGCCGTGCGGCGGAGACAGCGGCGGGGGGGAAGGGTTGGGGAGGAGAGAGTCCCCCGGTCCGCCTGCGGCAGAGCCGCACAGGAGCGGAAATGTCACAGATGATTGGGACAGTGGTTCAATTACAGGTACTTCTTCTCGAAGTACTCCTTGAGCTGGGCATTCTCACGCAGCTCGGAGAGGGTGATCTCGGCGTGATCCTTGGTGTAGCCGTTGCCGACAATCATGGTGACATCCTTGCCGCAGCCCTCAGCGCCCAGCGCCGCCTTGGCGAAGTCGGTGGCCATGGAGAAGAAGTAGACGGTGCCGTTGTCGCGGACGGGCAGAATGGCGGCCATCTCACAGGCGGGAACATTGACGATCAGGATGGACACGTCGTACTCCTTGCCGCCGTTGACGGCCAGGGACTTCTCCAGCACCTCGGTGGGGTTGGTGGCGGAGCCCACGATGGCGTGGTGGCACAGGTTCATGCTCTTAAGCAGGTCGGCGTCCTCCTGGCAGATGACCAGGGCCACCACGTTGCCGGTGGGGCCGACGCGCTTCATGGCCTCGTAGCAGCACATCATGCCGCCCTTGCCTGCGCCGCCCAGGATCAGCACGGAGTCGCCGGGCTTGACCAGCTTGGCGGTCTGGGCGGGAGCGCCGGCCACGTCCAGGGCGGCCAGGGCCAGCTCCTCGCTCATGTCGTCGGGCAGCTTGGCGTACAGGCCGGACTCGAACAGGATGGCCTGGGCCTCCACGTCCACGCGGTCGATCTCGGGGTGGATGGCCTTGATCTTGTTGATCTTCAGAGGAGTCAGGGACAGGGAAACCAGAGATGCGATCTTGTCGCCCACCTTCAGGTCGATCTTGCCCTGCAGATCCTCGCCGATCTCCTTGACGGTGCCGATAAACATGCCGCCGGAGCCGGTGACAGGGTTCTGCATCTTGCCACGCTCGTTGACAATGTCCAGGATCATCTGCTCGGTCTTGCCCAGGTCCTTCCCGCAGGCCTCATAGATCTGGGTGAAGGAGGCGGAGTCGATATTCAGCGCGGACACGTCGCACAGGATCTCGTTGGACCAGCACTCCATGGTGTTGTCGATCTTCTTGGCCGCCTGGGTCAGCAAGCCCTGGGGCTCGATGACGCGGTGAGTGCCGTACTTGTTGCCTTTCTTCTGCATAGAAAGTTCCTCCTGTTTCGTTCTTGGTTTGGTTGGGGAGTTTGGGGTAACGATGTATGGTTGGGGAGATTGGAACAACAAAGATTATGCCAGGGACAGGATCTTTCGGGCCTCGTCGGGGGTGGCGATCTCACGGCCCAGCTCCTTGGCCAGGCGTACGACCTTCTCCACCAGCTCGCCGTTGGAGGCGGCCTTGTGGCCCTTCTCCAGGTAGATGTTATCTTCGAAGCCCACACGGACATTGCCGCCCATGACGATGCCCGCGGCCACCATGGGCCACGCGCCCCGGCCGACGCCGGTGACGGTCCAGGTGGAACCGGCGGGGATCTGCTTGACTAAGTAATCCAGGTTGCCCACCGTGGCGGGAGTGCAGCCGGAGACGCCCAGCACAAAATTGAACTGCATGGGGGCGCCGGGGACCTCGCCCTTGTTGGCCATGTTCACCACGGTGTCCAGGTGGCCGATCTCGAAGCACTCATACTCGGGCTTGATGTGGTTCTCCATCATGCGCTTGCCGAAGGCCCGCATGGTGGGCATGTCGTTGGTAAACACGTCGTCGCCGAAGTTGCAGGTGCCGCAGTCCAGAGTGGCCATCTCGGGGAACAGCTCGGTGGGCTGGAGCCGCTCCTCTGCGGTCATGCCGACCGCGCCGCCGGTGGAGGGAATCAGGATCACGCCGGGGCAGGCCTCCTTGATGGCGTCCAGCACCACGCGGAACCGCTCAC
>ENA-OQIJ01000300-OQIJ01000300.1-human-gut-metagenome-genome-assembly--contig:-NODE-300-length-12522-cov-2.974183_pt1 | contig 12522 bp, 13 predicted proteins | sample MGYA00242582_ERZ504747 | MGnify/ENA primary metagenome ERZ504747 (study PRJEB26092, sample SAMD00036435) | human gut metagenome | host: Homo sapiens | study: EMG produced TPA metagenomics assembly of...
GCTGCTCGACGCGCAGGGCATCATGGTGCTGTCGTTCGCGCTCATGTCGCTCGTGGTGTTCGTGGCCATGGCCACGGGCTTCAACCCGAACTGGGTGTTCCACCGCACCCACCCTCCGCGCCGCCGAGCGAACGCGGGGCCGGGGGCCGACGCCACCCCGCGCGCCGAGCTCGAGGCCATCTTCCTGCGCGAGGCCGTGGCCCTGCAGGGACGCTTCGGCCTCACCGAGCGCGAGACCGACGTGGCCGCGCTGCTGCTGGCCGGACGCAGCCGCCCGTTCATCCGCGACGAGCTGACGGTGTCCATCAACACGGTGAGCTCGCACGTGCGCAGCATCTTCTCGAAATGCGGCGTGCACTCGCAGCAGGAGCTCATCGACCTTGCCCGCAACGACGAGGGCGAGCAAGGCGGTGCGCAGGGCGCGCCGGCGTGAGTCCCGGGGGCGCACGGGCACGTGCGCGCGTGCTTCTTCTCCCCTTCCACCTTCCACCAGGTTTTCATTGTGGTTTCCCGTCGTCTTTCCTATCATGGGAGGCAGAAGCGGCGGCGCGTCAAGCGAGGCAAGCGAGGTGTTTCCATGGGTGAGCAAGCGAAGGAAGCGGTCAGGCTGTATGCGAAGGGATGCACGTGCGCGCAATCGGTGCTCGTGCCCTTCGCCGACGAGCTCGGCTTGGACGAGGAGGGGGCCCTGAAGATGGCTGAGGGGTACGGCGGCGGGTTCGCCGCCACCCAGGAGATGTGCGGGGCGATGGTTGCCGCAACCGCCATCATCAGCCATCGGTACAGCACCGGCGTGCCGGGCGACCTCGAGGGCCGCGCCGTGGTGTTCGGCAAGGTGCGCGCGGCTCTGGGCGAGTTCGAGCAGAAGTACCACGGCGTCACGTGCTTCGACGTGCTCCGAGGAGAGCCGCCCGTGCCGTTCAAGTGCGCCGAGAAGGTGAAGAACGCCGCCCTCATCGTGGAAAAGATGCAGAAAGCGAGCGAAGAGCCGGCTTCGTAGCAAAAAGCCCGCGAAGGCCCGCACCGCTACCCGCGGTCGAGGGGGACGCGCTCGAGAAGGTCGAGCAGCTCCTGCTTCGAATGGATCTTGAGCTTGCGGTAGATGCTCTTGCTGTGCGAGCGGACGGTGTTCTCGGAGATGAACAGCTGCTTGGCGATGCTGGGGACGTCGCGTCCCCTCGCCAGCACCAACAGGATGTCCCGCTCGCGCTTCGTCAGCCCTGCCTCTTCGGCTACGATCGCGCAGCGCTGCGCCACCTCGTCGACGACGGCAGTCGCCGCGACGGACGCCTGCGCACCGCCGTCCCGTTCTGCGGTGCCGGGCGCGCGCCCCTCCCCGTTGCGCTTGCGCGCTTGGATCGCCGCGTACGACATGGCCAGGATGTAGAACACCACGAGCACGACGACCGGGAGCGTGGCCGCGCCGAAGCTGCGCGGATGGTACACCCACGCGCCCAACGCCGTGGCTCCTGCGAACACGAAGTACGTCACCCCCGCAAACGCCCCGTACACGTGCGGCGACCAGAGCCCTCGACTCCGCGCGATGGAGACGCTCGTCGACATCATGAACACCGCCACGAACGAGAACAGCACGTAGGCGAGCGTGGCCACGGCGAGCGCGAGCGGCTCGCCTACGATGGAAAGCGCCAGAAGCGCGGTTACGATGATGGGGAAGAACATGCGGTACAGCCCCAGGATGCCGAGCTTCCCGAACGCCGTGTGCTCGCTGCGCGGGGAGCACCAGGCCGCGTACAGAGCCAACGAGACGACGATGATGCATCCGCTGGCCACGATGTTCACCAGATCGGAATTCTCGATCCCGTCGAGCGTGATGGTGCGCGTCAAGGCCACCGCGAACGCGATGGCGCACACGCAGAGAAGTGGGCTGCCCACCTCCTTCGCCAAGCCGCGCACGCCTTCCGCGCGGCCGCCGGGTTGCGGGCCTTCGACGCCGGGATCGTCTGGCGCGCGCAGCGCGAGCGCGCTCAGAACGGTCGCAGCGACCACGAGGAGCGGGAACGCCGCCTGCAGGTTTCCGCCAAGGAGCGCGGACAACGCCAGGTACTCCCCCGATCCCAGGGCGAGGGAGAGCAGGAGCGTCTTGGTCATGCCGTTGAACGACAGCCGCGAGAGGATATCCTGCCACACAAGCGAGAACAGGCCGTACCGACCCCCGCCGCCGAAGACGAGAGCACCACGAAGAGCACGCGGGAAAAGCCCTCGACCGAGGTGTAGAGCAGCGCGAAACCGCCGAGCAGACACGCGGCCGCCACCGCGGCCACCGCGGCGACGAAACGCCGGGAGGGCCGCGTGCGCTTCAGCAAGGCCAGGCACAGCGTCATCCCGAGCGCGATCGACAAGGGGATCGACCAGCATTTCAAGATATCCGAAAGCTCCAGCCGGGTGAGCGCGCCCAAGGGAAGCCCGCCCCAAATGGTGAGCACTCCGATCAGCAGCACCGACGACAAGCCCAGGCATCTGATCGCGCGATCCTTCACGCTACCCTCCTCATCCCCAGCGCGCGACCTCACGGCGTTCGATGCCGCGCGCCAAGCAAACCTTCCCCGTCTCCTTCTTCCGGCTTATTGTAATCGTTGTTCTCGAAATCGCCCGTGCCATGTGGCAATTCCCAACCCGCTTTCCGCTATTTCACATGCCGCATGTGAGGCGTTTCCGCCTTACGTCGCGTAGCCTTTCCCTCATCGCCGAAGGGAGGCGAGGCGCCGCGAGCGAACGGCAACCAGACGATGGACACGCAGGACGCGGCGCGCACGGGAAACAATCAGGAGGAGAACATGGAAACGCAGATATCGAGAAGAAGCTTCTTGACCGGGCTCGGCGCAGCGGGCATCGCGGTTGCGGGAGCCGGGCTCGCGGGATGCGCGCCGAGCGCCGCACCCGCGACGAAGGCCGCGGATGGCACGGACGCGGCAGGATCGGCGGCCGCAGGCGCAGCGGGCGAATCCGAGCTCATCCCGGCCGCGTACGTGAACCCGCAGGACTACGACTACCGCCAGAGCACGACCGATTTCTCCACGCTGTTCTCGCCGGTGAAGATAGGCTCCATCGAGTCGAGCCACCGCATGATCAAGTCGGCGGCGGGGTCGGCCACCTACCTGGGCGGACTCACCGACGAGTTCTTCCAGTACTACGTGAACCTCGCGAAGGGCGGCGTCGAGCTCATCTGGGTCGAAGGCGAGCTCGTATCGCTCGTCACCGGGGAGACCGCCGACGCGGACGCCGAGAGCTTCTGCACGCGCCTCGTGGACGAATGCGCCAAGCACGGCGCCTCGCTCGGGCTGCAGTGGGCGCACTTCGGACCCGACGTGGCCGAGCTCTCCGTCGACGAGATCGTCGCCGTCGAGGACATCGCCGTGAACCTCGCGCAGACCATCCAGCGCTTCGGCTTCAAGGGGCTCGAGATCAACGCCGCCGGCTTCGAACATAGGCGAGCACTTCCTGTCGCGCTACCACAACACGCGCACGGACCAGTACGGCATCGGCAGCCTCGAGAACCGCGCCCGCTTCATCACCGAATGCATCGAGAAGATCAAGCAGGCGTGCGGCGACGACTTCGTCGTGCAGATGCTCATCGACTGCGTCGAGGAGAACGACAACCTCACCAACAACGCCACGCTCATGGACCTCGACAACACGCTGACCTCGCCAAGCAACCTCGTCATCACCATCGAGGAAGGCATCGAGTTCGCGAAGCTGTTCGAGGCTGCCGGCTGCGACTCCATGCATCTGCGGCTCGGGCCGTTGGGCAACCATCCCTGCCAGTTCGCGAGCGATCTGTACTTCTTGCTCTACGGCATCGAGGGCGCCACGGGCTACGGCACGCAATGGGACTTCAAGCGCCACTTCCAGGGCTCGCTCATCGCCGACCATAGCGGCGCGGGCATGCTCATCGACGTCGTCGCGCGCTACAAGGAGGCCGTCTCCATCCCCTGCGGCACCGTCACGTACATGGACCCGGCGCACGCGCCCGACTTCTTCGAACAGGCGCTCGCCGACGGCAAAGTGGACTTCTACATGATGACCCGGCCTTTGACCGTGGACAACGAGTACGTGTCCAAGCTGCGCGACGGCCGCGCCGACGAGATAGCCCCCTGCACGCGCTGCCTGCACTGCCACATCGGCAGCAACGAGCTGAACCGCAAGATGGGCTACTGCCGCGTGAATGCGCTCACCCAGCGCGTTATGACCGAGAACGGGCCGGCCACCTACGAGCTCGAGCCCGCCTCGTCGCCCAAGAAGGTCATGGTGGTAGGCGGCGGCCCCGCCGGCATGGAGGCCGCGCGCATCGCGGCCGCGCGCGGGCACGAGGTGTCGCTCTACGAGAAGAGCGGCACGCTCGGCGGCCTCCTGTCGTTCGCGAGCATGGTGAAGGGACCCCACGAGAACCTCGACGATCTCACCGCTTACCTCAAGCGCCAGCTCGAAGTCACGGGCGTGCAGGTGACCACCGGCAAGGAGGTCGATCGGGCGTTCATCGAAATCCGAGGCCCCCGACGCCGTCATCCTCGCCGTGGGCGGACGTGCGCGACAAGGCCGACATTTCCGGCGGCGCACCCGTCATCGACTTCGATTCCTTCATGGCCGCCGAGATGGGCGATAACGTGATCGTGCACGGCTCGAACGCCCAGGCCTTCGACTGCGCGCTGTGGCTCACCGTGCGCAAGAAGCGCGTCACCATCGTCACGCCCCACGCCAACGAAGAGCTCGACATGCAGCAGTCGCAGCACGCCATCCGCTTCATGACCACGGCGCTGTACGCCCTCGGCGTGAAGGTGTGGCCGGGCGCGTCCATCAAGGAAGTCAAGGACGGCAAGGCCGTCATCGCCACCGAGGTGGGCACCGAAGTGACCGTGGACTGCGACGCCATCGTCGACGGCGCCGAGATGACGCCGAACGCATCCTTGCTCGACGGGCTCTCGGTCGCGGAGACCTACGCCATCGGCGACTGCAACGAGCCGTTCAACATCGCGCTGGCCATCCGCGCCGGCAACGACATCGGTCGCGCGATCTAAACGCACCTTCCGCTTGGCGCCGCGTGTCCACCCCTCCTCAGCCGGTTGCCGACACACCCTTCCGTCGGCAACCGGCGTTCTCGAACCGAAGCGCACGCGCGCGATGCACGATCCTTCCTGCAATGTTGCGTTTCTCGGGACGTGTCAGCGCGTCCCGGAAAAAGGCTCTGCGAATCGCCTGCTCATCGGCTCGCGTTCCGCTGCGCCGTCCCGAATTCCCCTCCCATACGCAACATTTCTGCAAATATTGCACGCCAGAGCTCCATTCGGAGCTCTAGTCGTAGCCCACCGGAAGGCCGAGCTGCCGTCGGAGACGCAGCTTGCGCGCATGGTAGTCCGAAACACGGACCTGCACGCGCTTTCCGAGACAACGTCGGATCGTCTGGGCGATCGCATCGGTTGCGACGAGGCTGTCCAGCTCGTCGTTCGTGATGCCGATGACCGTCCAGCCCATCGCCATGAGCGCGTTCGCTCTTCGCGAATCCATGATGCGGCTCGTCTCCCCTTCATGCATCTCCCTGCTCTGGTACTCCACGTCGAGCTTCGCCTCCGGCCAGCAAAGATCGCAGCGAAAGCTCCCCTTGCCGGAAATCGCGTGGGCGGCCGCGCTCGCCTTCACTTCGTAATTCATCCGCGGGATGCCTACGCCTTGCCCGCCGTAGGAGGTGGGCAAGCCCAGCACGAGCGCCTGCTTCGTCTCACGCGGAGAGGCCGAGCCGTCCACCGCGTACGGCAGGATGCGCGCCATGCTCCGAGCGCCCCTGATCGAAGGGTTGAGGGAGATGAAATCGCGCAGCGCGCGCACTGAAGCGAGGGGCGGCACCTGGTACGCCGGGGCGGCCGACGTTCGCCTGGTCCGATACGTTCCGCACACCTCGTAGGCGAGCTCGAGCAGGTCGATCTTGCCCCTTGTCGACGGTGCCATCTGAACGCAGGCGAGCGGTGCGCTGCATACGCCGATACCGCCCGGCAATCGGAGCAGGGGCTTTCCCCGCATCCGCTGCGTGCATACATGCGGCACGCGGTGCGACGCGGAACGGCATCTCGAAGCGGTTGCCAGAAGGATGTGAACGGGACGGTCCATTGACAAGCCGGGATGATCGCCCTCGATGTGCTCGATAGCGCGTTCGAGGTCTCCCCTGCTCGGCGCGCGGTCGGGAAGGCGCTGCGCGGCGCCCCTCGCCTCGGCGAACTCGCGCGCGTCAATCGCCCGCACCATCTGAAAGGCGGTTCGATGACTGAAACAAACCCGCATAGGCTCCATAAAAGCCTCCTCGTATGCCCTGGGCTACGAGGATCTTGCAGACGTGGTGCTAGGAAGCGAGGGCCCGGCTTCCTCCATGGGCTGCTTCGCGAAGCGAAGAGCGCCTGCACTGGCTCGATGATGCAACGATTCTACCACGCACGGCGCGCTTGCGTGCTCGATTCTTCCCTCAATGTTGCACGAGAACGCGCGCTCGAGCGCTGCCCTCCAACAGGAAAAGCTGCGACCAGGCAAAACATGCGGACACAGGAGCGATTGCGGCTTCGCTTGCCTTCCGTACGCAACATTGCGGGAAGAATCGCTCAACAAGCAGAAACGGCCCCCGCATCGAAGGCGATGCGGGGGCCGCGACGTGCTCGGTGCGCAGGCGCGCTACTCGACGATGGAGCCGTCCTCGAGGGTGGCGTAGCCGCCCACGTAGACGTCGGTGGCGCGACCCGTCAGCTCGGCGCCGATGAAGCCCGAGTTCACGGCCTTCGACAGGAAGTCGGCGGCGTCGACCGTCCAGGCGGCGTCCTCGTCGATGACGGTGAGGTCGGCCGTCGCGCCCGGCTCGAGGGCCACGCGCTCGACGCGCAGGATCTCGCGGGGCTTGGCGGCCATGAGCTCGATGGCGCGCTCCCAGCTGATGATGCCCGGCTTCACGAGGTTCGTGACGACGAGCGCGAGCGACGTCTCGAGGCCGATCATGCCGAAGGGGGCAAGCTCGAACTCGGCGTTCTTCTCGAAGTCGTTGTGCGGCGCATGGTCGGTCACGATGGCGTCCACCGTGCCGTCCTTGACGCCCTCGATCAGCGCGGCGGCGTCGTCGGCCGTGCGCAGGGGCGGGTTCACCTTGAGCGAGGTGTTGTAGTCGTCGCCGATGGCGTCTTCGGTGAGGAACAGGTGGTGCGGCGTGACCTCGCAGGTGACCGGCAGGCCCTCGGCCTTCGCGGCGCGCACGAGGTCCAACCCGCGGGCGGTGGTCAGGTGCTGGACATGCAGCGGGCAGCCCGTGAGGCGGCACAGCGCGATATCGCGGGCGATCTGGATCTCCTCGCCCTCCGCCGGCCAGCCCAGCATGCCGAGGCGCGTGGACACGACGCCTTCGTTCACCTGGCCGTCGCCGACGAGGTCCTCGTCCTGGCAGTGGCTCATCACCACGCGGTCGAACTGGGCGGCGTAGTCCATGACGCGGCGCATCATGCCGGTGCCCTGCACCCCGCGGCCGTCGTCGGTGAAGGCGACGGCGCCGTGCGCCACCATGTCGCCCATCTCGGACAGCGTGTCGCCCTTGAGCCCCTGCGAGCAGGAGCCGGCCACGTGCACGCGGCACTTGCCGACGGCTGCGGCGCGCGCCTGGACGTACTCGACGCCCAGCGCGTTGTCGATGATGGGCTTCGTGTTGGGCATGCAGCACACCGCCGTGAAGCCGCCGTGGGCCGCGGCGCGCGTGCCGGACGCGATGTCTTCCTTGAGCTCGTAGCCGGGCTCGCGCAGGTGCACGTGGATGTCCACGAGACCGGGCACGACGATCTTGCCCTCGAGGTCGCGCTCGACGCCCTTCTCCATGGTGAGATCGGTGCCGATCTCGACGATCTTGCCGTCGCGCACGAGGATGTCGCACGTGTCGTTCAGACCGACCTGCGGGTCGATCACGTGGGCGTTCTTAAGCAGTAAGGCCATCTTCGCTCCCTCCGAGCAGCAGGTACATTTCGGCCATGCGGGTGAGGATACCGGCATAGACCTGATCGAGAATGACCGAGCGCTTCGGGTGGTCGGCCATGTAGCTATCCAGTTCGACGCCGCGGTTGATGGGGCCGGGATGGCAGATGAGGGCGTCGGGCTTCATGAGGTGCTCGCGGTCCTTCGTGAGACCGTACAGCATGTTGTACTCGCGCAGCGACGGGTACGGCGCGCCTTCGAGGCGCTCGCGCTGGATGCGCAGCATGTACACCACGTCGAGGTCGGGCAGCACTTCGTCGAGCTTCGTGGTCACGTGGTCGGCGCCGAGGATGTCGGGGCGGGCCGGCATAAGCGTGGGCGGCGCGACGACGGTGACTTCGCAGCCCATGATCTTGAGCGCGGGGATGAGCGAGCCGCACACGCGGGAGTGGCCGATGTCGCCCACGACGCCCACCTTGAGGCCGGCGAGGTCGCCCTTGCGCTCCCAGATGGAGTACAGGTCGAGCAGGGCCTGCGTGGGATGCTGGTGCTTGCCGTCGCCCGCGTCGATGACGTGCGCGCCGGAAACGTCGGCGATCTTGCGCGGCACGCCGGCGTGCTTGTCGCGCACGATGATCATGTCGATCTTGTAGGCGCACAGCGTCTCCACCGTGTCCACGAGGCTCTCGCCCTTCACCGTGGAGGTGGAGCTGCCGCCGAAATTCAGGCTGTTGGCGCTCAGGCGCTTCTCGGCGATCTCGAACGACGAGCGCGTGCGCGTGGACGGCTCGTTGAACATGTTGACCACGGTGACGCCCTTGAGCGTGGGCACCTGCTTGATGCGGCGCTCGTTGACTTCCTTGAAGCGGGTGCCGTCTCGAGGACGGTCATGATATCGTCGGCGGAGTACTCCGTGATATCGATCAGGTGCTTGTGGTTGAAGGCCATGCCCTATTCACCTCCCAGCGGTGCCGAACCCGCGCGGGAGCCCGGTGCGATTTCCAGAATCTCTACTTCGGACTTGCCGTCGGTTTCCTCGAGGAACAGGCGCACGTTCTCGTCGGACGCGGACGGCACGTTCTTGCCCACGTAGTCGGCGCGGATGGGCAGCTGGCGATGGCCGCGGTCCACGAGGACGGCCAGCTGCACGGTGGCCGGGCGGCCGATGTCCATGAGCGCGTCGAGGGCGGCGCGGATGGTGCGGCCCGTGTACAGCACGTCGTCCACGAGCACGACGTCTTTGCCGTCGAGGTCGAACAGGATGTCGGTGGAGTGCACCTCGGGCGAGAGATGCGTCGCGAAGTCGTCGCGATAGAAGCTGATGTCGAGCTTGCCGATGGGCACCTTCGTCCCCTCGATCTGCTCGATCTTCTCGGCCAGGCGCTTGGCGAGCAGATCGCCGCGCGTCACGATGCCGACGAGCGCGATGTTGCCCGCGCCCTTGTTGGTCTCGAGGATCTGATGCGCGATGCGCGTCAGCGAGCGCTCGATCTCGTCTGCATCCATGCAGACGGTTTTGACCGTTCCTGCGTCGTTCATACACACCCTTTCTAACGTCGAGTGCGTACAGACGGACCTGCGTATCCGCCAGGTTCCGCGCACGTTCCGGCCGGGCCGGGCGTTCGCTTCGCCTCCGAGTTGGCGGCGTCTGGCGCAGGGCGTAAAAAAAGCCTCGCGACAGACGAAGGCTTCGACTCGCTCGCGTTCTTGTTGAGGTGAACGCTTGGGGTGTTACCTTGTCGGTCTCTCTGTACCGCTTTTAAAGGACTGCTCGCAGTATATGCGGTTTGCCCGCGATATGTAACCCCTTTTATGCAGAAATTTACGAGAATGTGCATAGACGAACGAAGGACCCCTCACGGGGTCCTTCGACTGCGCGCCTTGCGGCGCTTCGCCCGGAACGACGGGGCGTGCTTACTTCGCGAGCTTGCGGCGCAGCGCGAAGGCCACGACTCCGGCGGCGGCCAGCATGCCGAAGGAGGCGCCCGCCAGCGCGCCGGCGTCCATGCCGGTCTTGGGCGAGGTCGCGCCCGTGTCGGCGCCGGACGGCAGCGCAGCCGGCGTATCGGCAGCAGGCTCGTCGGCGGCCGGCTCGTCCGCATCCACCTTCGAGGGGACGAGCGTCACGACGAAGTCGGCGTTGTAGGAGGCATCGCCTTCCTGGTCGCCGAGGTTGAACATCTCGGACGTGAAGTTGAAGCTGCTCTGGTCGACGGCCCTCGTCACTTCGAACGTCTTGGCGACGCCGGCGCTGCCCGCGCTCGGCTTCACGTGCACCTCGAGCTTGTTGCAACCGGCGTATTGGCCGCCCGCGAGAAGCGCCACGCCGAAATCGATCTTCTTGGTCGCGTTCTCGGCAACGACCCTGAACGAGGGCATGCCGTCCAGAGCGTCGTCGGTCACCTCGCTCGTAGCGATGACGGCGAACGAGGACGCCCTCGTCTCGCCGGAAAGGAGGCACGAGCCGTCTTCGTTCGACGCGCTCTCCTGCCACGGCCCGATCGAGCGGGTCGCCGCCGGCTCCTGCGCGGTCGCCTGATCCGCCGTCGGCTCAGCCGCCTCGTCGGCCCACGCGAGCGCGGGGAGCGCGCACGCGAGCATCGCAGCGCACAAAAGCGCGGCCAGCTTCTTCTTCATATCAGCACCTCTCTCGTCGATGCGCCTACCCGAAGGCGCAAGCATTCCACAGCCACCTCATGCTAGAGCATGGAGGCATGCCGTTCGACCCCTCCGACGAAAGCGGCGCCGCCCGCTGCGAAAGCGGGCGCGCAGCTCATGTGGCAGGCTCCTCGCCCACGAGCACGGCCGTGAGGATATAGCGCACCGGGTCGCTCGTCCACGCCGAGCGGCACGTGCTGAGCTGCACGATGCGGTCGTCGGCGTCGAGCTGCGCGCCGTCGCGCACGTTCGCCTTCGGGTCGTCGGGCGCGAGCACCGACGCGAAGTAGCCCGCTCGCACGGCGGGATCGGAGAAGTCGAACGAGTTGAGGATGTGCCGGTCGTCGTACTCGTAGGCCGCCACCACGCGGTACGTGAGGATGCGATCGGGCAGGTAGACGTACAGCTCGGGGTTGTCGGCGAAGAACGCCGGGTCCTCGTAGGCGTGCAACGTGGCGAACATCGCATCGTCCACGATGTTGTGGCCGTACAGCACGGTGACGGGATCGGAGAAGTCGGTCGCGTTCGCCATCTGGGAGAACACCGCGCCTTCGACGGCCGGCTCGCCGTAGCGGTCGTGGTCGAGGTAGAAGAAGTCGTCTCCCGGCCGCTGGAGCACGGGCAGGTTCACGTTCGTGTTCGGCACGGAGAGCCACGCGTAGACGTCGGGGTTCTCCTGGCGCAGCGCCTCGAAGTCGATGGGGTTCTCCGCAGGCGCGTCCGCAGGCGCGTCGAAGGCGCGCTCCACCGCCGACAGCGGTTCGCGCTCGACCGCGCGCACCGCATCGGCCGCCTGCTGCTGTTGCCAGGCGAGATAGCTGAACCCCGCCGCCGCCCCGGCGAGCAGCAGCGCCAGCAGCACGACGAGCGCCATCGCGCCCGGATCACGTCGTGCGCGCCCGGAATGTCCCAAAGGAAGCCCTTTCTCGTTCGAGCGCGCCTACGCGCCGCGCGCCGTCCCGGCAATTCAAAGGCACCCGGCGCACGCGGTCAAGGCGCCCGCCGAAACCGGCCGCCCCCACGCCGAAACCGGGCAGGAATACCGAGTCGAGATGCCGGGGGCACCCCCGATGACGGACCTCAGGGGGCGCGGCGGACGCGGGGGCGCAGGGGGCGGACGCGCACGGCGGGCGGGCGGAACCCGGCGAGCTCGCCCCAGGCCGCGCCGCCGATGACGAGCAGGGCGCCCAGCAGCTGCACGACGGCCATCTGCTCGTGCAGCAAAAGCGAGGCGAACGCGAGCGCCGACAGCGGCTCGAGGTAGCCGCAGATGGCCACCGACCCCGCCGGCAGCTTGGCGATGGACGAGAAGTACAGGAAGCACCCGAGGCCCGTGTTCACGATGCCGAGAAACAGCACGGGCGCGATGTCCGACGCCGCCGGCAGCGCGCTTTGCACCACCGCGGCCACGTCGAAGCCGTGCTGCGCCACGAGGATGAGGCCCGCCGTGGCGAAGCTGGCCACGAGCTGCACGAGCGAGCGCTCGAGGCCCTCGGCACCCTGCGCCTTCTTGCTGAGCACCACCATGAGCGCGAACAGCGCCGCTGAGGCGAGCCCGCACACGAGGCCCCACGACAGCCCGCCCTGCTGCACCGAGCCGCCGTTCACGAGCACCATGCCCGCCATCACCACGGCGATGCCGCCGATCTTCGCCTTCGTCAAACGCTCGCCGAACACGAGCGGCGAGACGGCCAGCACGATCACCGGCCCGCAGTAGTACGCGAGCATGGCCCTGCTCGAACGCGGGCGCTCGGGCGTGCGCCTCACCTCGGACGGCGCGGTGCTGCTGCCCTACGCCGAGGGCGTGTGCGCCGCGCACGGCCGTCTGCAGGCGCAGATCGACGAGCTGAACGGGCTGCAGGCGGGGCTCATCCGCATCGGCACGTTCTCGAGCGTGGCCACGCACTGGCTGCCCAACATCAT